>WNGJ01006019.1_pt1 | contig 12803 bp, 14 predicted proteins | sample 5400611 | NCBI WGS metagenome assembly WNGJ01 (sample SAMN13153375, study PRJNA577476) | soil metagenome | isolation source: 40 cm soil or saprolite under Garry oak tree replicate 1 | place: USA:California | collected 2016-06-15
TGCCGCCGGTGCCGCCGGTGCCGCCGGTGCCGCCGGTGCCGCCGGTGCCGCCGGTGCCGCCGGTGCCGCCGGTGGTGCCGTGAGGTCGCGCCGCCTGCCGCGCCGGGCCTTCCTGGCCGTGTGGCTACCGCCGCGCGCCCCCGCGCTGGATGATGATGCCAGCACGCCCGAGGGTGGGAGGCGACGGGCAGATGGGTGAATGGGCCGGCCGGCGCGGCATCGACCAGTCTGCGCGCGGCATCGACCAGTCTGCGCGCGGCATCGACCAGTCTGCGCGCGGCATCGACCAGTCTGCGCGCGGGGAGGCGGCGAGGCCGCAGCGGCAGTCGCCGGAAGCTGTGCGGCAGTGGCTCCGTCGGCTGCCACAGGAACGTGCCTCGTCGCCGCGCGACCAGGCCGGCACGCAGTCGCCAGGCGATCGCGGCGAAAGGCGTGCCCGCTGGGAACGCAGGCCCCAGCGCCCGGAGGGCGGCGACCCACCGGCGCGGGAGAAATGGGCGGCCGGGCGGGCCGAATGGATTGCCGCCAGGGCCGACCGGGCGGCCGCCAGATCCGACCGGGCTGCCGCGAAGCGGGCCAGCGAGGGCGCCGAAGGACCGGCGTGGCGCCGCGGTGGTCCGAAGGACGGCCAGCGAACCGGCGACCCGCGCCGCCGGCCGCCGGCTGGGGACGGCCGCGGTCAGCGCGGGAGCGACCGGCGCCGTCAGGGTGATCAGCTCAGCCAGGCCGGCCCGCGCGGCCAGGGAGGCCGCCCCGGCCAGGCGGATCGCTCATCCTTCGGCGGGCCGGCCCGTGGGGACAGTGCCCCCTACCGCCCGTGGTTCGCGTCCGGCGGGCCGCGCGGGGACGGCCGGCCGTGGTTCGCCGACGGCACGGGACCTGCGGGCACACCACCCCCGACGTGAGTGGTGTCCGTACCGGCCGGGGGTCCGTCACGGGTCCGCACGCACATACCCCTACGGGGTAGAATCGCAGGCATGCGCGGGTACACGCAGGAAAAGGACTCCTACCTGAAGCGACTCCGGCGCATCGAAGGCCAGGTGCGCGGGCTTCAGCGCATGGTGGCCGACGATGCCTACTGCATCGACGTGCTGACCCAGGTATCCGCGGTCACGCGCGCACTTCAGGCCGTCGCGCTCGGCCTGCTCGAAGATCACCTCGGCCACTGCGTGACACAGGCCATCGAGCAGGGCGGACCCGAGGCTGAGGCCAAAGTGCGCGAGGCAGCGGACGCGGTGGCGCGACTCGTCCGCTCATAGCGAGCGCTTGACCACGGCGCCGGCGCGGGCTGGCGTCATGGGGATGCGGGCGGACATGGCTTGCGGCCGGCGCTGCCACGGGGAGGGCTCGCGGGCCAAGAGCGGCCGCCCATGCTTTTACGTATTGTCACGCATCGATTACTCGTCGTGCAGTAAGCTCACGCTCCTGTCCACGCCGTCACCAAGCAGGGATGGGCTTCATATGCGCGACGAACTGAGTGCCCCCTGGCTGCGCGCCCGCGCCGCCCTTGCCGCGCTTTCCAGCGTTGCGGCGGCAGCGCTTGCTGGCTGTGGCGCTGGCTCGTCATCGCCGGGCGCGGCACCGGCTGCGGCACCGGGCGCGGTCGCACAGCACCGGGCCGCCGCCTTTACCGCGCCCGAGTTGCGGGCCGCCCTGCTGACGAGAGTCGATGGCGCTGGTCCCGTGGTGCCGGTACAGGCGGGCCCATATGGCTCGCTCCGGGGCGTGCACGCGATGAACGCAGGCATGCGAGGCGTGCGGATCATTCCGGCGAGGTGCGCCCGCGCGGCCGGTACCGGGCTCGACTCGGCCGCGCTGGCCAGCGTTCCCGCCACGGTGGCGTCGTTCAGGCATGGCTCGGCGGGGGTGTCGGAGATATTGCTCGCCTCGTCCGGTGGCCTGGCGGCTAAGGCTGTGGACCAGGTGGTGCCCAGGGACTGCGCGCACTACCGCGCCGTGGTGCAGGGCCGGGCCTACGACTACACGGTGCGCGGTGAGCGCGCCCCGCACATCGGCGCGAAGACACGGGAGCTGAACGTCCACGCCTCCGGCGCCGCCACCATGGACGTCTGGACGCTCATCTACCGCGTCGGCGGCTACGTCGCCGCGATCACCCTGGTCGGCGCCACGGCCACGAGAAAAGACCTGGAGTCGATCGCCCGCCGCGCCTACAAACAGGCGCATCGAGCACTGCGGTGAACCTTGTTGCGCGTTCTCCGCATGAATATGCGGAGTCACCCTTTTTGAACAAGCCAGTGACCGAAATCGTCCGCCCGGCGGCGTCAGCTTTATGAACACGGTGGCCTTTGCACTCTTCCGGCGGCGGATCGCGGCGTCTTTTTGTGCCGGGTCTCCGGAGGGGCAGGCTCACAGGTGCTGAGTGCTCCGGTGCGGACACAAGATTGTCGCCGCGCCGGGCCGGGGGAATGTCCTGGTCCTGGCTGGCTGGCGTCGGGTGGGCCCGGGTTTTCGACGGCGTGGCGGGATGGTGGTTAGGCTTTTCGCGGGAGTGTGAATGCCGGCCTGGTTCGTGGGGGTGATCGCGTGGCGCGGCTGGGGCCTGCGGTGCACCGGACCATCGTGGCGGTGGACGTGGAGGGGTTCGGGGACCGGCAGCGGACTGACACGAACCGGGTAGCGGTTCGCGCGGGCTTGTACCGTGCGATGGAGCGGGCGTTCGGCAAGGCCGGTATCCCGTGGGCTGGCTGCTGGCGGGAAGACACCGGGGACGGTGTTCTGGTGCTGGCTGCGGCCGAGGTGCCGAAGGCGGCGTTCGCCGAGGACCTGCCCGGGGAGCTGGCTGCGGCGCTGCGGGAGCATAACGCCGGGTGCTGCGCGCAGGAGCGGATCCGGCTGCGGGTGGTGCTGCACGCGGGGGAGGTCAGCTTCGACGAGCATGGCGTCACGGCGGCATCGGTGAACTTGGCGTTCCGGCTGCTTGACGCTTCGCCGCTGCGGGCGGCGCTCGCCGGGTCGCGGGGGGTGCTGGCGGTGATCGTCTCGGCGTGGTTCTTCGATGAGGTCATCAGGAATGCCGGGGTCGGTGGCTGGGCTGCCTGCCGGCGGGTTGCGGTGGCGGTGAAGGAAACCAGCGCGGCTGCCTGGATTGCGATGCCAGATGATCCCTGCCCGCCCGGTGACCCTGGCCAGCACCTGGTTTCTGCGGAGGGTGATGTGGCGGTGCCGCGGCAGCTGCCCGCTTGTACGGCGCATTTCGCTGGCCGGTCGGCGGAGCTGGCGGCGCTGACCGGCCTGCTGGACTCGGCTGGCGCCCAGTTGGCGGGCGGGGGCAGCGCCGGGGCCGTGGTGATCTCGGCGGTCGGCGGGATGGCGGGGGTCGGCAAGACCGCGCTGGCCCTGCGCTGGGCGCACCAGGTCGCCGGCCGGTTCCCGGACGGGCAGCTGTATGTGAACCTGCGGGGCTTCGACCTGGGCGGCGTGCCGGTGGCGCCTGGCGAGGCGGTCCGGGGCTTCCTGGATGCCTTCGCCGTGGAGCCGGCGCGGATCCCGGTGGACCTGGAGGCGCAGGCCAGCTTGTATCGCAGCGTGCTGGCTGGGCGGCGGGTGCTGGTGGTGCTGGACAACGCCCGGGACGCCGGCCAGGTACGCCCGCTGCTGCCCGGCAGCGCGACCTGCCTGGTGCTGGTGACCAGCCGCAGCCAGCTTCCCGGCTTGGTCGCCGCCGAGGGCGCCCGCTCGCTGCCCCTTGGCCTGCTGCCCGTGGCCGAGGCGCGTGAGCTGCTGGCCCGTCACGTTGGCTCGCAGCGGGCGGCGGCCGAGCCGCAGGCCATCGATGAGCTGACCGGGCTGTGCGCGGGGCTGCCGCTGGCGCTGAGCACCGTGGCCGCCCGCGCCGCCGCCCGGCCAGCGTTTCCCCTCGCCGTGCTGGCGGCGGAACTGCGGGATGTCCGCGGGCGGCTGGACGCGCTGGACGCCGGGGATCCGGCCACCAGCGTGCGGGCCGTGCTGTCGTGGTCCTGCCGTCACCTGGACGCGGCCGCCGCCGCGATGTTCCGCCTGCTGGGTACCCATCCCGGCCCGGACATCTCGGCCTCTGCGGCCGCCAGCCTGGCCGGTGTTCCGCTGCGGCAGGCACGCGAGGCGCTCGCCGTCCTGACCCGGGTGCACCTGCTCGCCGAGCACGTCCCGGGCCGGTTCGCCCTCCATGACCTGGTGCGCGCCTACGCCGCCGAGCAGGCCAGCGCCGTGGACAGCAGCACCGTGTGCCGCAGCGCCCTGCACCGGGTCCTGGACTATTACCTGCACACCGGCCACGCCGCCGCCCTGCTGCTGCACCCCATCCGCGAGCCGCTCACCCTGACCGCGCCCCGGCCCGGAGTCCAGGCCGGGGAACCCGCCGGATACGAGCAGGCGCTGGCCTGGTTCGAGGCCGAGCGCCCGGTCCTGCTGGCAGCCATCGCCGAGGCCGCCGGGGCAGGGCTGGTCACCCACGCCTGGCAGATCCCCTGGACCCTCGCCGACTTCGCCGACCGGCGCTGGTACTGGCATGACTACGCCCGGGCCCAGCGCACCGCGCTGGCCGCGGCCGAGCGCACGGGCGACCTGGCCGGGCAGGCATACGCTCACCTCGGCCTGGGCCGTGCCGTCATCGCCCGCAGCGACCATCCGCTCGACGACGTCCGCGCCCATCTGCTGTGCGTCCGGGACCGGTTCGCCCGGCTCGGTAACCGCACCGGCCAGGCCCGCGCCGACCTCGAGCTCGGCCGGATCCTTGACGCGCAGGGCCGCTATCCGCTCGATGACGTCCGCGCCCATCTGCTGGCCGCCCGGGACCTGTTCGCCCGGCTCGGTAACCGCACCGGCCAGGCCCGCGCCGACATCCAGCTCGGCCGGATCCTTGCCGCGCAGGGCCGCTATGGTGAGGCTCTCGGTCTCGCCCAGCGAGCCCTGGACCTGTTCCGGGAAGCCGGTCATCCGTGGCAGGGCCACGCTCTCAACTTCATCGGCTGGTGCCACGCCCACCTGGGAGACCCCCGGCAGGCCGTCGGCCACTGCGAGCAGGCCCTCAGCCTGCTCCAGGCACGCGGTGACGTTTTCTATGAGGCAGAAACATGGGACAGCCTCGGTTACGCCCGCCGCCACGCCGGCCACCACGCCGAAGCCATCGCCTGCTACCAGCACTCCCTCGACCTGTGCAACCAGATCGACGACCCCGACTACCAGGCCGTGGTGCTCCTCCACCTCGGCGACGTGCACCACGCCGCCGGGGACCAGGACGCGGCGTGCCGCGCCTGGCAGCAGGCCCTGGCCATCCTCGACAGCCTGCACCGCCCCGACGCCAGGCAGGTCCGCGCCAGGCTCCTCGGCGCTGAGCCGGCAGCTCCCCCGAATCAATCTTGAGAAGTCATTGAAGTGCGACGTCCCTTGCCGGCAGACGTTTCGGGGGACGCCCGCAGCGGGCATGGCTCGTTCTGTGCCGCCGGGCATGGCGCGGCCCAGACGAGACACGCTGATGCCGCGCGTACCAGCGTCGAACGCCCCGCCAGACCCGGTGGGGGCGCGCGTTGGCTGGCGCGAGTTTCTGCGGACGTTGACGGACACCGGTCGAATGCCGTTCGGTACCGTGCGGGCATGACGCAACGGCAGTGTCTGGCCTGCTCACGGCGTTGCCCAGGGGTGCCGGGAGCCTAACTCGGGAGCCAATGGCCATCATTCGCCGCTCACGATCTTGGGGAATACGGCATCCATGACGGCCGCTGCGGTGGTCATCTTGTCGCCGAGCACGTGACGGTAGGTGGTCTTGGTCACGTTCGAGTTGATGTGCCCGGCCGCGTCGGCGATCCGGTCGATGTCAACCCCGGCGTCCCACAGAACCGAGACGAACGTGTGTCGTTGCTCGTGGGGATGCCAGTCAGAGCCGATACCCGCCCGCACGCACACCTTCTTGAACGTGCGGGCCACGTCCTGTGTCCACTTGGGGCAGCCAAAAGTCCCGGCGAACACGAGACCGTGATCCCGGTAGGACTTCCCGGCCTTGAGCCGCTCGGCGGCCTGCTGCGCCTTGAGCGCGGCGAGCGCGCGGGCCACGGCCCGCGGCATCTGAAGCGTCCGCTTTGACCGCTCGGTCTTCAGATCCAGCGACTGCAACGAGGACTTACCGGTCTCCGGATCGACAATCCGCTTGATGGACTTCCGCAGCCGGATCACGCCAGCGTCAAAATCGACATCGGCCCAGCGCAGGCCGAGCAGCTCGCCGGGCCGCAGGCCGCAGAGGATCCCGACGAGGAGATATGCCCGCCACCACGGGCTCAGCTCAGAACCGAACAGCTTTTCGACGTCGGCGGGCGTCATCGAACGTGATTCCTTGTGCGTGCCTCTTGGGCATGGCACGAGTTCGGCGACGTTGCGGCCGACCAGGCCGCCGCGGACGGCGCGATGGATCGAGCGGGCCAGCACAGAGCGGTGTATCGAGATTGTCTTGGTAGCCATGCCATCGCGGACCATGCCGTTGAGGTACTGCTCGACCTGGACGTCGGTAAGCCTGACAATCTTGGTGCGCCCGAGTACCGCGATGATCCGCTTCGACGCGTTGCGGTAGATCTCTTTGGTTCCCTCGGCCTTGATCTGCGGCGGCATGTTCGCCAGCCAGTCGCGCACGACGGTCTCAACGGTCGTGTCACGGCGCGCGACGGTGCCGGTCTTGCGGCGCTCCGCGCGCAGCTCATCGAGCTTGTCCTTGCACTCGGTCTTGGTTGGCGCGGACACCTTCGGGCGGCGCCGCTTGCCCGTCACAGGATCGCGGCCCAGGTCAACCTGTCCAACCCACAAGCCGCGGGCAGCGTCGTAGAACACCGATCCATCGCCGCGTGATCTGCGTCCCATCGTCAACCTGCCTTCCCCTGCCGCCCGGCGGGCAGATGACCACGGCGGCGGGCCTCACGGATCCAGCCGCGCGCCGTACCCACGGGCACACCGGCCTCTTTGGCGATCTCCACAGCCGGGGCCCGCGTCCGCGGAGCGTACTCGCGGTACGCCTGCGCCACCTGTGCGTAGAACGCATCTGGATCGGAACCATCAGGGCGTGTGAGCGCTTGCCTGCCTCCGGGCGCTTCCAGCCATGAGCGCAGCCCGTTCGGGGCATCGGCGGCCAGCGCACGCAACTCGGCAAGTGCCGGTTCCTTACCCTCACCAGGCTCTATGAAGATCGCATTGTCGTAACCGCCAAACCGGTTGACGATCTCCATGTCTCCGATGTCCGCGGGCACGAGGTTAATCATCAGTTCAAGCTGGCCGACAGGGACAGCCTGCAGTTCTGATGTCGTGATCTCGGGACCATGCACGTAGACCGCGTCCACTCCCCATCGGCCATCGGGCCGCTGGGTGACGCGCATGTGCGTACCACCGCCGGGCGGGCTCGAGATCGACACCCAACCGGCGCGGGCGGCCTCTGGCCCGGGTGGCGCTTCACCAGTCATGGACTGAACCTAGCTTGAGTACCTAAGTACGTCAACATCCGGTGGTTAAGTGTTCGCGTCTTGACTAGACACGTGGCCATGCGGTACTCCTGATCTCGGTAAGTCGGACTGACTTACCGGCTCAACCGGCTGGAAGTTAGGGGATGCCTGCATGGACAAGCTCGGTTACAGCATCGAGGAAGCCGCTGGGCAGCTCGGAGTTGGCCGCAGCGTGATGTGCGAGCTGATCAGGGACAATCGCGTTCGCTCGGTCAAGATCGGGCGGCGCCGGATCGTCCCGGCCGACTCGCTGAGGGAATATCTCGGCGGCCTCATCGAGCAGCAGTCCGGCCCGTCCAGTCTGGTCACTGAGCACACCGCGGGCGGCTGGAACACGCACCGCGCGGGAGTCGCCTGAGATGTCGGCAACAGAAACGCGGGCCAGTCCCGAGGGACCGGCCCGCAACGTCGAGACACCCGCCCAGGTGACCGAACGCGATTCGGTTTGCACGGTAGCACAGGGGGCGGACATTCGGGCGGCGGCGATCGCTGCGGCAGAGCGGTGGGGCTTCTACGTGTTCCCGATCCCGCCACTGCACAAAGCGGCGAAAGGCTGGCCCGACTGGCCCAACCGCAACAGCAATGATCCGGCCATGCTCGCCGGGCACTGGCCGTCGCCGCGCCACAACTACGGCATCGCGTGCAAGCGCAGCGGGCTTGTCGTGCTCGACCTGGACGTGACCGGGCCGGACGACATCGGGCGCCACTTCGGCGTGCCCGAAGGTGCCCGCAGGCTGGCGGAACGATGCTGCGAGACTGGCCACGACTGGCCGGACACACTGACCATCGTCACCCCGCGGGGCGGCTGGCATCTGATCTTCCGGGCCATCATCGGCCGCCCGGTCGGCAACAGCGCGGGCAAGCTCGGCGAGCACATCGACATCCGCGGCGGTGGCAACAGCGGCGGCGGCTACATCGTCGGGCCTGGCTCGGTCATCGATCAACGGGCCTACGACAAGCCGGTCACGCTGATCAACGGCGGCCGGTACATCGTCAGCGACGACCTGCCGATCGTTCCGCTACCGGACTGGATCGCCGGACTGCTCGACCCATCGCCGGAACAGCGAGACCGGCCCGCGGCGCCCGTGGTCCCGATCGGCAACGGCGCGGGCCGCTACGCGGACAAGGCACTAGTCGGCGAGATCGACCGCGTGCTGTCGGCCCGCGCAGGCTCGCGGAACCACACGCTGAACCGGGCTGCGTTCTCGCTCGGCCAGCTCGTAGCGGGTGACCATCTCGACCGGGCCGTTGTGATGACAGCGCTGCACCAGGCCGGGGAGTCAATCGGGCTCAGTGACGCCGAAGTGCGCCGGACCGTGGCCAGCGGCATGGAGTCCGGCGCGAAGCAGCCGCGGAGGGCATCGTGAGCGAAAGCGCCGGCGTTGTCAGCCTCACGGCCCGGCAGATCGCCGAGAATGCCGGGCACCGGTTCACTGAAGCAAGGCCCGATAGCGGCGGCGGGAAGCCCGCTGCGGCGGTGGAGCCGGTGATCCTGCCAGCGGCACCGAGGTACCCGGTCCGGTCCCTGGTCGGGCCGCTGCGGGACTTTGTCGACTGGGCCATCAGGGACGGCTTGCATCCCGAAGCCGCTGGTGCCGCTGGCCTGGCTGCGCTGGTCACGCTGATCGGCCCGGCCCGGCTGCAGGTGACAAGGACCAAGATCATATCGGCAATCCTGTGGATCGTCCTGGTCGGCATCGCCTCGTCAGGCAAGAGCCCGGCGTTCGATCATGCGTTCGCCCGGATTCGGGAGACGTACGCCAAAGCGCGGAAACGGTACGAGCAGGAACTTGCCGCATATGACGACATGGACGCCGAGATGCGAAAGAAAACCGGTCCGCCCCCGGTCAGGCCAGAGCCGTTCGCGTTCGATGACATGACGCTCGAAGCGGTCGCGCGCTGGCTATTGGCCAGGAGGACCGCCGACAGCGACTCATCGGGAGCCATGATCAATGACGAGCTGGCTGCCGCGCTGCAAAGCCTCAATCAGTACAAGGGTGGCCACGGATCCGACAAGGCCCGGATGCTCGCACTGTGGGCGGGTGCCCCATTGCACATCCAGCGAGTCGGCAGAGGTGGCCAGTCAAACGAGATCGACCTGTTCGTCCCTGAGCCCGTGCTCAGTGTCGCCGGGCCACTGACACCGGACAATGTGGAACTGCTCGGCAAGCAGGGGTCGGGTTTCCGCCCCCGGTGGCTGCTGCATGCTGCTCCCGCAGAACCTCCGGCATGGTACGACGCTGGCGAGCATCCGCAGACCTGGATCAAATGCATTGACGATCTGATCGCCAGCCGGAAACCGAGAATGTGGTTTCTGCGAGGCGCTGCGCTCACCGAATGGAGCAAGGCCCGGGAACGGTGGCGCAGGCAACAGAACGATGCCGAGCCAGACGACGTTATCGAGGCGCTCGGCAAAGCGGACCAGCAGTGCTACCGGATAGCGCTTGTCATCGCTGAATCAATCGATCCGGGCGCAGGCGGCGACATGCCAGCGGATGCCGTTAAGTGCGCCGTAGCAATTGTTGATTACGTCATTGGCTGCTGGCGCGCGCTACCGGGCACAAACACCATGGCGGCATCGCGCGCAGAGGACGTCATGGATTCCGCACATGCTCGCCTGCTCGCCTGGCTCGACCGCCGGCCGAAGGGCACGGAGGGCCTGCCGCCTGGCGGCATCCCACGGCCTCGCGCCACCCGCCGCGAGGTACAGCAGTGGTCACATCTGAAAGCCGCGAAGGTGTCAGCACTGATCATGGAACACGAGCTGCGGTACCCAGGCTGTGTCGTGAGCGACGGTGCCCGCGAGGGTGAGGGCAAGGGTCAGGCGGGCGGCAAGCCGACGGCCTACGTGTACGCGCCTGAGCGCACGATATTCGGTGTTGCGGCAACACCGAATAACACGCCCATACACACATACCCGGCCAACGAACCCCCAGGTCACGCGGTTGCAGATTCGGTGTTGCGGTCCGCAACACCGAATGAGCGCAACACCGAATCCGCAACACCGAATGAGGGGCTTCCGGACAACTGGCCGGCCGAGCCACCTCCGGCCGCCTGACGCCAGCCGAGCCACCAGCGCGCGCCAGCGGCGCAGGAAGTGAGAGCACGATGGGCGAGAGCAAGACCGCGACTGTTGAGACGCTGACCGCAGAGGTACGGGTCCTCATGGTCGGATCCCGGCAGATCACGCTGAGCGTGTACGGGCAGCTCGATCGGAGCGATGAGATCGTGCCGTTCGGGCGTGTCCGGCCAAGAGGCGCCAAATGGGGATGGATCTACCTCATTGGCAGGGATCAGGAAACCGGCGCGCTCGCCCGGATGTCTGTTCCGGGCAACGGGCATGCAATCGGGGAAGAGCTTCGCCGGGATGAGTACGCATGGCAGTGGGATGACCTAGAGCGCCAAGCGAAGCGGCTTGAACATCAAGCGGGCCTCGATGAAGTGCAGGCCGGGAAAAACTCATCATGGCGTGATGAGTTCAGCGCAAAAGCGCGAGAGCAGCGTGATAAGGCAGCCAGCCTGTTCAAAGAGGCGGCGGATCTCCGGCAGGAGTATGCCGACGAAGCCGCTCCACTCGCGGAGCAAGCGGTGGAACTGGCCAAGCTTCCGCTGATCGTTCTTGCGGGCCTGCGATGACCGCCACTCCAAACGCGGATCTCGCCGCCCGTGCCCGCCAGCTCGCCAATGCCGCGCCCGGTGGCTCGATCGAGCGGAAGGCTGCCGGGTGCGCCTCGGTCGCGCTGCACACCACCCGCAGCATCGCGGGCGCCAGGCGGGCACTCGCGGGCTGGGACGTGCCCGCAGACGTGACCGCCGCGGCGGTCACCCTGCTCGATGAACTCACCCGGGGGGAAGCGGTGTCATGATCCAGCATGCAACCCGGGTGGCGTCAGGACCGGCGCACCGCTGGCAAGGTGCCGAGGTGCCTTACGAACGGCCCGCGCCCCGCCAGCTCGTGCCCTACCGCTGCGATCGCGGCCACGTATTCGAGGTCCCGTTCGCAGCGGCAGCCGAACCGCCCGGCGAGTGGGCTTGCCGCTGCGGCATGCTGGCCCGCCTGCCGGGTACCGCTGCGAACGGGCCCGGTGAGTCCGAGCATGACCGGTGCATGCGGCTCTTGCTCCTGCGCCGCATACCGGCCCAGCTTGGCGAGATCCTCGCTGAACAGCTCGCCGAGATGGCAGCACAGCGCGAAGGCGGCACACCGTGACCACGGCCCACCGCGGCGCAGCCCGCCGCTGAGCAGCTCTCGCCATACCAGCGCCGCGCCCTGTTCGGCGAGTTCACCCGGCTCGGCATCACCGGCCGGAACGAACGGCTCACCATCAGCGCGGCGCTGACCGGCCACGCCTCACTGGCCACCACCAACGACCTGACCGGCGGGCAGGCCGGGCAGATCCTCGGGACGTTGCACCGCTGCCGCGATCTGCGCGACCTGGCCGTCATCCTCGCCGGGCGGATCACCCGGGCGGCGCAAGCACTCACCGGGAGGATCACATCATGAGCTGCGCATGCGACTTCGGCACCGGGCTGAACATCTGCCACTGCGCCGGATGTCACGAGACGTTCACGAGCGTGAGCGCGTTCGACAAGCATCAGCACCTGGACGACGACGGCAATGCCATTTGCACCGATCCGATGTCGGTGCTACGGCAGGACGGCGCCGCATGGTTCGCAGTCACCCGCAGGACGCCGGCCGGATGGCCGGCATGGGGGCGGGCCGACTCACGGCCACATCTGCATGTTGCCGCCAGCGGTGCGTGAAAATGCGGGCCGAACGGAGCTAGCCGAGGGGCAGGGCAAGGGGCCGGATGGGCTCGACGCCAGCGGAGCACCGCACGCGGACCGCTGGCGGACCGGGGTTCGACTCCCCGCGGCTCCACGAACGGACGGGGTTACATTCCGTCAGCCGCACGATCAGCAAGGGAGCTAAATCATGACCGCACATCAAAACGATCCCACCATGGACGACCTTGAAGGTCCGAGCGACGCGAGAGACCTGCTGCTGCTGTGCAGTGAGTACGGGCATATAGCCGGTGTCCTCAGTCAGGCAAGCGACCGGCAAGGCGCGCAGGCTGCCAGGCAGATAGGGAAGGTCTGCGCGATTCTCGCCCGGGACGAGGATGATCCCGACGCCAGGGCACTAGAAGCCAAGCGGGTACGGATGCTTATCCGGCTCAGCTACCAAATGGTTGAGCTGGATAAAGCGATGGAAAGGGAAGCCGATGAACGACCGGTTCATCCCAGCCGCCGTTCGTAAGCCGATCGTGCGCGCCGCTGAATGCCCGGCCGCGGCGGACCGGCCGCTCACCTCGCGCCAGCGCAGCG
>WNGJ01006020.1_pt1 | contig 12801 bp, 14 predicted proteins | sample 5400611 | NCBI WGS metagenome assembly WNGJ01 (sample SAMN13153375, study PRJNA577476) | soil metagenome | isolation source: 40 cm soil or saprolite under Garry oak tree replicate 1 | place: USA:California | collected 2016-06-15
CGCACGACGGCAAGGGCCTCGGTCACCGGTTCCTGCGGCACATCGTCCGGTGTCGCGCCTTGGTGCTCGTCGTTGATCTCGCGAGCGCCGACCCCAGCTCAGACCTCGCCGTGCTTCGCACGGAGCTCGGGAGCTACGACCAGACGCTCATCACCCGGCCGTCGATCGTCGTCGGAACGAAGGCGGATCTGATCGACGATCCCGCGACGGCCGCAACGGCGTTGCAGCCCGACGCGCTCGCGGTCTCCGCCCTCACCGGGGCGGGGGTGGAGGAGCTCAGGGAGCGCGTGCACGGCCTGGCGAGCGAGGCGGCCGCGTCCGAGCCCGAGCGGACCACGCACGTCGTGCTCCGTCCCGGCCGCCCGCGGTTCGCGGTCAAACGCGATGAGCGCGGCACGTGGCACGTCGAGGGCCGGAGCGTCGAGCGCTGGGTCCTCGAGACCGACCTCGAAGACGGCGACGAACTGGCGAAGCTCCAGCGCAACCTCCGCAGGGAAGGGGTGTTCCGGGTGCTCGAGGCGTCGGGTGTCGCCGAAGGAGATGACGTCGAGATCCGCGGTCTCGTCTTCGCGTTCGTTCCCGACGCCGAGGGCGGATCGGACCGCGACGGATGAGCGATCCCCACCTCGAGTCGATGCTGCTCGAAGAGGATCGGGGGTGGCGCCGGCTCCACGTCTTGCTGCGAAGCATCCCCACGGACCGGCTGGACGAGCCAACGGTGACGACGGATGGATGGTCGCCGAAAGACGTGATGTTCCACATCGGCGCGTGGCTCGCAGAAGCGGCCCGTCAGCTCGATCGGATACGCGAGGGGACGTACCGACCCCAGGAGGAGACGGTCGAGGAGCTGAACAGCGCCTGGTTCGCGTTGTCGCAGACGCTCGATGTCCCCACCGCTCGCGCGGAGCTCGAGTCCGCGCGCGTGATCGCGCGCGACGCGCTTGGCGCGCTCCCGACCCTGACGACCGACGCACGAGGATGGTTCGAGGAGTCGGCGTGGCTCCATTACGCGGAGCACGTCGTCGACCTCGAACGATGGCTCGGCGCCTGACCGATCGGCCGCGAGGCCGGCGGTAGGATGCCGCTCGATGGGGAAACGGCTCGGCGTCATGGGCGGTACGTTCGACCCCATCCACTACGGCCACCTCGTGACGGCGGAGGAAGCGTTACATCAGTTCGAGCTGGATGAGGTCGTCTTCGTCCCGACCGGCCAGCCGTGGATGAAGGAGCACGACGTCGTCTCATCACCCGAGGACCGCTACCTGATGACGGTGATCGCCACGGCGTCGAATCCCCGCTTCTCGGTGTCGCGGGTGGAGGTGGATCGCGAGGGTCCGACCTACACGATCGACACCTTGCGGGCGATGAAGGAGCTCTTCGGTGCCGACCTCTTCTTCATCACCGGCGCCGACGCGGTGCTCGAGATCTTCCAATGGAAGGATCCCTCTGAGCTGTTCGAGATGGCTCACTTCATCGCGGCGACCCGGCCCGGCTACGACATCGCGGCGCTCGAGGAGCAGGTTCCCGGACACGACGGCATCAGCAACATGAGCATCCCCGCCCTCGCTATCTCTTCCACCGACATCCGCGCGCGGGTCGCGCGTGGGCAGCCGATCCGCTACCTCGTGCCCGAGGGAGTCGTCAGCTACGTCGGGAAGGCGGGGCTCTACCGGTGAGTCTGGGCCTCGGCGACGGCCCTCTGCGGCCGTCGCGAACCACGAGGGCCGACGCGTCGATCCGCCGGCGTCGGGTGTATGCGATCGTGGCCGTGCTGCTGGTCGTCGTCATCGTTGTGGCCTGGACCGGTCTGCGGGATGGAGGAACGTCCGCCGGGTCGTCACCGACCGCCAGCGACTCGACGGGTCTGCAGGGCCGTGGGCCGTCGAAGCTCTTGGCGTTCTCGGTCACCGGCGCGCCGAGCGCCCTGCTCGCCGTCGTCGGGACCGGGGGCGGACAGCCTCCCGCCGGCCTGGTGCTCCCTCCGGGGATGACCGTGATCGTCCCGGGCCAGGGGGAGACCCCCACCGAACAGGTGCAGGCACTCTCCGGCGACTCGATGCGGATCAGCGTGTCCAACGCGGTGGGAGTGTGGACTCCCCATTTCGCGGTGATGAACCTCAACGGGTTCCGCGACACGATCGACCGGGTCGGAGGGCTCACCGTGAACCTCCCCGACATCTACACCGTGGGAGGGTCGGTGCTCGGTCCGGGGCGAACGCACATGTCGGGCAACCAGGTCGTGACGTTCCTCTACGCGAAGGCCGAAGACATGGCGCTCCGCTGGTCGTCGGTCCTGGAGGCGTTCCTGAAGGCGGCGCCGGCCATCCCGCAGAACGACCTGACGGAGACCGATGACGCGGCCGGCGCCGCCGCCGTCCTGGGCGCCGCGAGTGGCGCCGAGGTGCAGGTGGCGCCCACGAAGGTCGTGGGCGCCACCGCGATCGTTCCGGCGCAGCCGGACTTCGACGAACTGGTCGGGAGGCTGTTCGGGACACCCATCCCGGTGCGAGCCTTCGTGCAGAACGGGTCCGGCAGTCCCGGTATCGGCGAGGCGGTGGCGCGCGATCTGTTGCCCCAAGGATTCCGCATCGTCTTGACGGGGAACGCCGAGTCGTTCAACCACGACACGACCCTCATCACGGCGATCGGCGCCGACCATCTGGATGACGCGAACCGGGCGAAGAACGCGTTGGGGGTCGGAGCCGTTCGGGTAAGCCAGGTACCATCGGGGCTCGCAGACGTGACGATCGTGGTGGGGAGAGACTTCAAGGGATGACGGCCGGGCAGGGGAGCGACGTGCTTCCTGCGAGCAGGGACGTCGCCATCGCGGCCGCCAGAGCGTCTTCGGACAAGCAGGCCGACGATATCGTCATCCTCGACGTCCACGAGTTGATCGTGATCACGGACTTCTTCGTTATCTGCTCGGCCGGCACCCAGCGGCAGGTGAAGACGGTGATCGAGAGCATCGAAGATCAGGTCCGAGACGGACTCGGCGTCCGTCCGGTCCGGCGCGAAGGCGAAGCCGGCGCGGGGTGGTGGCTCCTCGACTACGTCGACGTCGTGGTGCATGTGTTCGGCACCGAGGAACGCTCGTACTACGACCTCGAACGGCTCTGGCGCGACGCTCCCCGTTTGGGCTGGGAGGACGGATCCGAGGCCGCATCCGCGGGTTAGACTTGCCCGCTTCGGGCCCATAGCTCAGCTGGTAGAGCGCATGGCTGGCAGCCATGAGGTCGGGGGTTCGAGTCCCCCTGGGTCCACTTCCGCAGGTCAGCGGGGCTGATGATTGCCCGAGGAAGCGTTTCGCGGTACAAGGGATCTCCATGAGGCTTGGCCGATACCTCTTCGCGGTGACTTCCATCGGCATGGCCGGCGTCATCATCAGTCTCATCCCGCTCCAACCGGCGTCCGCGACCGGCGACCCGGTGATCGCAGCCGCCGGCGACATCGCGTGCGATCCGATCGACTCGGGGTTCCACGGAGGCGTCGGGACGCCCTCCCGCTGCCATGAGAGGTATACCGGCGCCGAGCTGGTCGGAGGAGCATTCACCGCGGTCCTCCCCCTGGGGGACGAGCAATACGAGTGCGGAGGGGCTACCGCCTTCGAGCAGTCCTACGATCCCGCGTGGGGCGTCGACGCCGTGAAGTCGATCTCGTACCCGGTCGTCGGCAATCACGAATACAACACCTCTGGCGGCACGGGCTGCGGGAAGAACGCCGGCGGGTACTTCGGGTATTTCGGCGCCGCCGCCGGCGATCCGACGAAGGGCTACTACAGCTACGACCTCGGCACATGGCATCTGATCGCGCTCAATTCGAACTGCGGCCACGTGGCCTGCAAGGCCGGGAGCGCACAAGAGATCTGGCTCGCGAACGATCTCGCTACCCATCCGAACACCTGCACGCTTGCGTACTTCCATCACCCGCTCTTCTCGGCGGGTCCCACCACCCACAGCGCGGTCCGGCCGTTCTGGGACGACCTGTACGCCGCCCACGCGGACGTGGTGCTCAACGGACACAAGCACAATTACGAGCGCCTCACCAAGCTCAACCCGAGCGGCGCCCCGGACCCGAACGGCATCCGGGAGATCATCGCCGGCACCGGCGGAGAGAACCACAGCATCAGCAGCAAGCTCTACCCCGGAACCGAAGCGTCCGACGGGGGCCACTTCGGGATCCTCGAGATGACGCTGCATCCGGCGGGATACGACTGGCAGTTCGTGTCGGATACAGGGTCGGTGATCGACAGCGGCTCGGACGCCTGCGTCACGTAGGCCTCGCTCCTCCGGCGCTCGACGACCTCCGTCGCGTCCTGATCCACCAGCAGTTCCTCGCGTATTTCGGCGCGATCTCACGGTCGCTGAACCGCGGCGCCTCCCCGTCCGTAGGCCTTCGGTACGCAAGGAAGGGAGGCAGCATGATCAGGAAGACGATCGTGGGCACGGCACTCGCCGTCATGCTCGCGTTGGTCCCAGGGAGCGCTGCGCTCGCCAGCGGTCAACCCGGGGCCAGTTGTGGGGCGGCCGGTGCGACAAGCTCACCGGCGGGGTTCAACACCCCCGGCTTCGTGTATGCCGGGACGCAGTACGCCGGCAGCGAGGGAACGCATTCCCTCGTAAGCGGGAACGCCCACGCCGTGTCCCAGTACGACATCGCGTGCGTGAACGTGACCAGCGCGGGTCACTAGGACAACCCGGTTACGAGAACGTCGGTTCGAAGGCCGGTCGGGACGCTCCATCCCGACCGGCTTTCGTCGCAGGCGGCTCCGCGTGGCAGACCGCTCAACGGATGGCTCGAAGGCGCAGGCCCATCTTGCGGATGCCGCGGACGATCTTCGGGAGAGCGGCGACCGTCGCGGACCGATCGCCCCCTCCGTCGTGCAGTTCGACGACTGCCCCGGGCTTGACGCTTCCCAGGACCGCCCGAGCGATCCCCCTGGCGGTCGCCCCTGGCGCCCAGTCTCGAGGATCGACATCCCACAGCACGACGCGGAGGCCCTGTGCCTCAGTGACCGCGACCAGAGAAGGATCGAAGCTGCCTCCCGGCGGCCGGAACAGGCGTGCGCGATCACCTATGCGGGCCAACTCGGCATCCGTCGTCGTGATCTCCGAACGCACGCGCGCAGCTGCCAGGTCGACGAAGGGCGGGCTATCGGGGTGGTCCCAGGAGTGGTTCCCAACGCTCATGCCCGATCGGATCTCCGCGCGCACGAGGTTCGGGTAGCGCTGGGCCAGCTCTCCGATCACGAAGAAGGTCGCTGGAACGTGGTCGCGACGCAACACCCGAAGGATTTGCGGGGTATACGTCGGCGACGGCCCGTCATCGAAGGTGAGCGCCACCGTTCTGGGCGTCTTGACCCGCCCGGTGGGTACGAAGCGGATGGCAGCCACCTCACCGCTGACCGATCCCTCGGTGGTCACCTCGTCGTGGCGAGCCAAGGACAGAGAGAACTGTGGATCGCCCGGGGCCCACGACCGCTCGTGCTTCCGAACCGTGATGGTTGCTTCCGTCCGATCGGTGCCGTCGACGACCCTGATCCGGTCACCGGGAGCGAGCAGCGTGTTGCGGGGAGAGGGACGTCCGTCGAGCAAGAGCGCGCCTGGGTCGCTATGGCCGGCGATCACGTTCCCATCGATGTCGACCAACCTCCCTGCCTTCGGGCGCAGGCCTTCGAGACGGATGAGGTCTCCGAACGTCGTCCCGTGCGCAACCTGGAGGGTGGCGCCCTGCACCCGAACGCTGATCGCGTTGATCGTGACGGGAGGCGGAACTCTGCGACGCGAGATGAGGGCATATCTCCCCGCGATCGCGGCGACGGCCACGAGGACGCCGAGACCAGCAGCAACGAGCATCCTTCGATGGGGAAGGCGGATGCGCACACTGGAACCTATCGCAGGGCCGAACGACCAAGTTGAGAGCTGGGCCGCCCTGCTCCATAAGATGTGCCCATCGTGGATGCGACAGAGGTCGAAGCGGGGACGGTTGCAGCGCGCAGGCAGCGGGTCGGCGGCTCCGAGATCAGCGAGGTCGTGTTCGCTCCCGGTGCGCGCCTCTCATGGCACCACCACCCGAGGAGCTGTCTCGCGGTGGTGATCGGCGGCGCGATCCGGAAGGTCTTCCCGCGCATCGAGGAAGACGCGGTCGACGGGACCGTGATCGAGATGCCGGCTGCGGAGCGACACGAGGATCTTCTCGGGCGTGGCGGGGCGCGCATCGTGATGATCGAGTCAGAGGCGGAAGGGCGAGAGCTCCGATGCTTCCGCAGCTGGAGGGCGACCGTGCTCGCGCACGACGTGAGCCGCGAGCTCGCGCATCCCGACGCGTTCACGCAGCTCGCCCTCGAGGGTCTCGTGCTGGAGTTGGCTGCCACGGTGGCGCGGGGGCGCGAGGCCGTGGACCACGCGCCGCGACTGGACCTGGTGCGAGCGATGCTCGCGGACCGCTTGGCGCACCCACCGTCGCTCGGGGAGATCGCGACCGAGGTCGGGCTCCATCCGTCGCATCTGGCTCGGACGTTCCGCGCCCACGTCGGGGAGAGCATCGGGAGCACGGCCGACGCCTGCGCCTCGAATGGGCAGCCGAGCGGCTCGTCTGCTCTGACGAAGGGCTCGCCGAGATCGCGGGGCAAGCGGGTTTCTCCGACCAGAGTCACTTCACCCGCGAGTTCAAGCGGCGGTTCGGGGTCACGCCCGGCCGCTACCGACTCGCGCCCCGTTGATCCAACGGGCGGTCGGAGCGTCCAAGACTCGAGGTTCGCATCGCCCTAGCGTCGATCCCCCGACGGAAGGAGATCGCGATGCGCTCCCCAGTTCTCACCACGGCCCTCGTCCTCTCGTTCTGCATCCTGGCGGCCAGCTCGCCGGCCGCCAGTGCTGGCACCAGCCCTTCGGCGAACGGAGGGAGTCACCTCACGGTGCACAACGTGTTCGGTCTGGAAACCCTCGTGCTCCAAACGTTCGGCTTCACCGCCACGATCAAGAGCGACGGGCCCGCAGACGGATGGTTCCAGTATCGCGACGTCGAGGACGGGACACCGTTCACCGCTGATGGTCCGGTGACCTGCTTCACCGTGATGGGCTCCGACGCCTGGATCGGCGCCACGATCACGAAGTCGAACGACCCGACGGTCGTCGGCCTTCGCGGATGGTGGCACGTGACCGACAACGGTCAGGGGTCCGGATCCGCTCCCGATGTCACGTCATTCCTGGGTGTCGGTTCGCTGGATGCGGCCGCGGCCTTCTGCGCCAACCACCCGGCGTATCGATTCCCGTTCGCGATCGACGGAGGTGACATCCAGGTCCGCGGCTGAGCGCGAGGACGTCCGGGTCTGAGCTGCTTCGGCGGCGTCAAGAAAGGGATATACGAGGTGCCGTCGGGTTTGCGCCACTCGACCGAGCCATCTTGATCGCGATGTAACGACCACCCGAGCTCGTGGACCAGCTTGTGATGGAAGAAGCACACCAGCACGAGGTTGTCCAGATCGGTGGTGCCACCCTCCTTCCACCACACGATGTGGTGAGCTTGCGTGAATCTTCGCGCCCCGCAGCCCGGGAAGCGGCACTCGACGTCGCGATAACGGAGTTGGCGCATCATGGCGGGCGTGGGCTCCCGGGACAGCCTTCCGAGTCGCACCGGTTCTCCGCTCGCGTCTTCCAGCACTGTCTGCACCCGCGCGTCGCACAGCAAGCGGCGCGCGGTCTCCGGGTGGATCCGTCCGCCTCCTTCGACTTCGGCTGCGCCGTCGGTTCCGACCAGGTCCCCGAGCCGAGCGTGGACGACGATGGTCGCACGATCCGGGTCGGCATCGACCGCGATGCGATTGGAGCACAGCGCAACGAGTGCGTCGGCCCTGCGGGCTGCCGCGAACGCGGGGTCATCTTCACCCGGCATCCGCGGGATCGAGTCGCTCATACGTTGGAGCGCTCGGACGACGACCGCCCCTTGGGCGGCGGGCAGCTCCGCCTCGAGGCCGAAGCGGTTCCCGTCGTCCAGATTCCACCAGTTGAGGAACCGAGCATGCTCGGCGTCGCGAACATCCTCGATCGTCCGGCGAACCTCCAGATCCGCCCGACGCTTGACGGCTGCGCAGGAAACGAACCTGGCCCATGAGATCAAGCCGGCCTCTGACTCGAACGTCGCGAACCGGGCCAACTCGACGACCTTGTCGATGCCGAGCTCACCTGAGGAGAGTGCATGGGCTAGGTCCGTCAGGTGTTCGAGCGCGTGACCGGCAGCGATCCAACGCAGGGCTTTCCATTGGGAGATGCCCTGACGCATGGAGAGCCAATGAGCCATGTCGCGTGCTCCCGAGCCACGCCAGAGATCGCGCCGGTCGACCTCGGCGATGAAGCCGAGAAGCTCGCGTTGGACCCGCGAAGCTTGCCGATGCGATCCATCGACCGCATCGATCAGTTCTTCGTCGCTGTATCCGTCTTGCAGGGGCACCCGGACCTCGCTCGGTCACGGGGGAGGAGACCGAGATTCTATCGAACATACGTTCGATTGTCAACCCCTCTTGGATCCAGTTACTCCTCTGGATCGGTGGGCGCGGCGGTCTCCTCCGAGGTGCGTCGCTCCACATCGAGCCGGTCGGCGTCCGCGATCTGCAACCGCGCGCCTTCGACCTCGTGGCCGCACGTGAAGGTCTGAACCTCACGACTCGCCGGCTGCTGTTCGCCGAAGTCGATCGTGACCAAGGTGCCTTCACCGCAGATGGGACAGGTGATCGAACCGGGATCGGACATCGCCCATCAACCGTACACTCGGGCGCGCGAACCCATGGAGCCGAAGTTCGATCCCGCGGTCGTTGAGGTGCTCGAAGCCTTCGGGCGACGTCTCGCCGTTGGCTCCCCCGACGCCATCCCTGCGGACGACGTCCTCGCAGGACTGCCCGCCCTCCAGCACGACCGTTCCCGAGCGCGCGCCATCCTCGAGCAACTCGTATCGGAGGGTCTCCTCGAGGAGCAGACCCCGGCCGCGGAAACGACCGCGGGGACCTACTCGTTGACCCGACTGGGCCGAGCTCGGATCGAACAGCGGAAGCGCCCGGACGACGACTAGCATCGCCGGATGGCAGCCGAACGTCTCCCGCTAGACTCGCGCGACCAACCAACCCGCTCCAACCGACCGGAGGGAACGGCAGCATCCATGAGGATCCTCGTCGTCGGGTCGGGCGGCGTCGGCGCAGCCTTCGCGCCGATCGCTGCCCGCCGTGACTTCTACGAGCGCATCGTGTTCGCCGATCACCACGAGGATCGAGGCCGCAGCGTCGTGGAGCGCTACGACAAGGGCACCGGTCGATTCTCGGCGGCGACGGTAGACGCGTCGGATCCGACCGCGATCACGGAGCTCTGTCGCGCTGAGGGGATCACCCACGTCCTGAACGCCGTCGACCCACGGTTCGTGCTGCCGATCTTCACCGGAGCGTTCGAGGCCGGCGTCACCTACCTCGACATGGCGTTGTCGTTGTCGGAACCGCACCCGGAGGAGCCGTACGGTGAGCCGGGCGTCAAGTTGGGCGATGCGCAGTTCGCCCAGGCCGCCGCGTGGGAGGATCGAGGCTTGCTTGCGCTGGTCGGGATGGGCGTCGAACCCGGTCTCTCCGATGTCTTCGCACGCTACGCGCAGGATCACCTGTTCGGCCGGATCGACGAGGTGGACGTTCGTGACGGCGCCGACCTCGTGGTCAGGGGATACGACTTCGCGCCCAGCTTCTCGATCTGGACGACGATCGAGGAGTGCCTCAATCCGCCGATCGTGTGGGAGAAGGAGCGCGGCTGGTACACGCTGCCTCCGTTCAGCGAACCCGAGACGTTCACGTTCCCCCAGGGGATCGGTCCGCTCGATTGCGTCCACGTCGAGCATGAGGAGGTCCTTTTGATCCCTCGGTGGATCGACTGCGGGCGCGTGACGTTCAAGTACGGGCTCGGCGACGAGTTCATCGACGTCCTGAAGACGCTGCACAAGCTCGGACTGGACGCGACGGATCCGGTCGACGTCAGGGGCACGACCGTAAGCCCTCGCGACGTCGTCGCCGCCTGCCTGCCGGACCCCGCAGATCTCGGTCCCAAGATGTCCGGCAAGACGTGCGCCGGGACCCGCGTCACGGGGACGGGCACGGACGGGAACGCGCGGGAGGTCTACCTGTACCACGTGGCGGACAACGAGGAGACCTGGGGACGCGATCGCGCGCAAGCCGTCGTGTGGCAGACGGCCGTCAATCCGGTCGTGGCGTTGGAGCTCCTCGCGAACGGCTCGTGGTCGGGCGCGGGTGTGCTCGGTCCGGAAGCGTTCGAGCCGACCGCGTTCCTCGAACTGTTGAACGACTACGGGTCTCCCTGGGGCGTCGAAGAGCGGGTCCCGACTGCCTGAAACCCGGTATCGGGCGGGCGTTCGCTCAGGTACGGCTCATCGAAGGCCGATGGTTCGGATGTCACCTGGTTGGAAGGCTTTCTCGGGATGAGTTTCGGGCTGGAGCAGACCGGCTCCGACGACGCGTCGACGCCGCAGCTAACGGATCGGATCGAGCCCGGGTCGCTGTTGGAGGCGACGCCGGAGTGCCTCGTCGTGGCCCAGACCGACGGCCGCATCGTGTACGCGAACCGGCACGTCGAGGAGCTCACCGGGTTCCCGAGGGGTGAGCTCGTCGGAAGCTCGATCGAGCTGTTGATCGCCGCGGACCTCTTGGACCTGCCGGAGGGATCCCGGATCGAAGCGACGTGTCGGCACGCGCGGCATGCGCCGATCCCGATCGAGGCACATATCGGTGCGCTGGACGTCCCGGAGCGGCTCCTCGTGATCGCGCTCCGTGACGCGACCGAGCTTCACGCCGGCCGCGAGGCTCGCTTCGAAGCCGAGGCGAAGTACCGTTCGTTGGTCGAGCACATCCCCGCCGTGGTCTACCTCGATCCCGTGGACGAGAACCTGAGTTCGATCTACGTGAGTCCTCAGGTCCGTGATCTGATCGGGATCGAGCCGGAGGTATGGCTCGGCGACTTCTCGGCGTGGCGCAACCACGTGCACGCCGACGACATCGAACGCGCCTGGGACGAGTATCGAGATGCGTACCGCAACCACCTCCCCCTCAACCACGAGTACCGGATGGTGCACGAGGACGGGACCGTCCGGTGGGTGTTGGAGCAGGCGTTCCCTATCGACGACGAGCAGGGGAACCCCTGGCTCATCCAGGGGGTGATCTTCGACATCACCGAACGCAAGACCGCCGAGGAGCAGGTCACATTCCTCGCGTACCACGACAAGCTCACGGGCCTGCCCAACCGGGTCCTCTTCGAGGAGATGCTCGAGGGCGCCATCGCCCGCGCCCTGCGTCACGATCTGGGCGTCGGCGTGCTGTACCTCGACCTCGACAACTTCAAGCTGGTGAACGACTCGCTCGGACACCACGCCGGCGATCTGCTGCTCGCGCAGCTCGGCGACCGGCTGCGCCTGTGCACGCGTGACACCGACCTGGTCGCCCGGCAGGGCGGTGACGAGTTCCTCATCTTGCTCGGCGATCTGGAGCGTGGTTCGAACGATCCCGACGGACCGGACCCGTCGATGGAGGTCGCCGAGTCGGTGGCGGAACGGATCCGCCAAGCGCTCGAGGAGCCGTTCGATCTGGCCGGGACGCCCTTCTACGCATCGGGGTCGCTCGGCATCAGCCTGTTCCCGCAGGACGCGCAGGATGCGGAGACCCTGCTGAAGAACGCGGACACGGCGATGTATCAGTCGAAGAAGCAGGAGCCGGGTGGACACATCGTGTTCGCGACCGGTGGCGACGACGCCATGGAGAAGCTCTCGCTCACGACCCGTCTGCGGGAGGCGGTCTCGCACGAGCACTGGGTGCTGCACTGGCAGCCGATCGTCGATATCGAGACGGGGAAGGTCGAGTCCGTGGAGGCCCTGGTGCGCTGGCTCGATCCGAACGGTGGGCTCGTCGCTCCGGGGGAGTTCATCCCGCTCGCCGAGGAGCTCGGCCTGATCGAGGCGATCGGCGATTGGGTGATCGCGGAGCTCGCGAGGCAACGCGCCGAGTGGGCCGCGGCCGGGCTCGATCTCCGGGTCGGATTCAACCTCTCACCCCGCCAGCTCTGGTCGGCGCACCTGGCCGACAAGGTGCTCGCGAAGCTTCGGGTCTCGGGGGTGGATCCGCGCGACGTGATCGTCGAGATCACGGAGTCGACGGCGATGGCCGATCCGGATCGCACTCAGAAGATCCTCTCGGACCTGCACGCGTGGGGGTTCACTTTGGCGCTCGACGACTTCGGGACGGGGTACTCATCTCTCGCTCGCCTGAAGCACATGCCCGTCGACGTGCTGAAGATCGACCGCGCGTTCGTGCGCGACGTCCACCGCGACCAGAGCCTGGCGAGCATGGTGCGCGCGATGATCCAGCTCGCCCAGGGGCTCGACATGATCCCGCTCGCGGAAGGTGTCGAGACGCAGCAGGAGCTCGAGTTCCTGCGGGGGAGCGGATGCCGGCTGGCGCAGGGGTTCCTGTTCTCGCGCCCGGTGCCGGCGGAGGAGATCCCGGCCCTCGTGGCCCGGAGCCTGCTTCCGGCGACCGTCTCGCCCTGAACGCACCGAGCCCGAGGCTCCCCGTCGCCCGTCGCGGCTTCGTTACCATCTGCGGACCATGACGAGGCGGTATGACCCGAGTGAGATCGAGCCCAAGTGGGTGAAGGTCTGGGAGGACGAGCGCGTCTTCGAAGCTTCCGAGGACCCGTCCGACGATCGGCCGCGCTTCTATGCCCTCGACATGTTCCCGTACCCCTCGGGCGACCTGCACATGGGGCATGCCGA
>WNGJ01006021.1_pt1 | contig 12801 bp, 9 predicted proteins | sample 5400611 | NCBI WGS metagenome assembly WNGJ01 (sample SAMN13153375, study PRJNA577476) | soil metagenome | isolation source: 40 cm soil or saprolite under Garry oak tree replicate 1 | place: USA:California | collected 2016-06-15
GAACACGCTCAACACCGTCGTCTACGCCATCATCGAGGAGCGACGAAAGCAACCCGTAGACACGAACACGGGAGACCTGCTTGGGATGTTGCTCTCTGCACAAGACGAGGAGACAGGCGAGGGCATGAGTGATCAGCAGTTGCGAGACGAAGTGCCGACCCTGCTGCTAGCCGGGCATGAAACGACGGCGGCAGCCCTCACCTGGACGTGGTACCTGCTTTCGCAGCATCCTGAGGTCGAGCGCCGCCTGCATGCCGAGTTGGATACGGTGTTGGGAGGGCGGTTGCCGACGGTTGAACACCTCGACGCTCTGCCCTATACCCGCATGGTGATCCAGGAAGCGCTGCGGCTCTATCCGCCTGCCTTCGGCCTCACACGCTTTGCCGTAGCCTCGGATGAGATTGGCGGCTATCCTATTCCAACTAACAGCTTGATATTTCTCAGTGCCTATTGTACCCACCGTCACCCAGCGTTTTGGGAGGAGCCGGAGGTGTTCGACCCGGAGCGCTTCACCTATTTTCCCTTTGGAGGAGGACCGCGCCAGTGCATTGGGAACTCCTTTGCGATGATGGAGGCGCAACTGGTGCTTGCCACGGTTGGGCAACACTATTCTCTGGGCCTGGTTCCCGGGCATCCGGTTGAACCACAGGTGCTGCTGACGATGCGGCCTCGTTACGGCTTGCCTATGACGCTGCATCCTCGTTGATGGGAAACATGTGATGGTACAGAACACATGTAGAAGAAAGGAAGTCGCTTCATTCCTGTAAGCGGGCGAGTTTACCGAGAGTAGAAGTCTGCTTGACAAGAGGGAACTGGCAGACTATTCTTTTACCATCTGAAGAGTAGATATGTGTTCTGCTCCTTTCAGAATATGGAATGTATCACGATGAACTTTAGTCAAATAATCAGGATATCGGAACATGCACCGAGGGCCGATAATGCTGTTTCACTTTTTCATCAGGATATTAGGAAGTCCAGGGGAGGCCGATAAATCGGCGATGTGCGCGATAAATCGGCACCTACGGATGGACGGAATATTTTGTTAAGGCAAGGTTCAATGGTGAAGAAGAGTCCTTGACAGGTTGAACAGTCACACCGTGTCACGCCTCCGCGAAGCGAAGGGTCTGGCGCGATCGGCAGCGAGATGCGCAGGCTGCGCTCAGCATGACAGGGCTGAACCTTGCTGTTGATGAGGAACTGTCAAGTTCATTTGAACCATGCCTGATGTTGCATAATCGGCACCTACGAATGAGGTTTGCCGGGAGAGAAGAGATATGACCGATACGTCTCCTTCCATAGTAACTCATAGGTCTCAGATACAAACAGAGCTTTTCCGACCGTCATTGCAATACCCATCACATCCCTATGCAGAAGTACTGTCCCGCACTGCCGAGCGTTATCCTGAGAATGAGGCTGTGATCTTTAGAAGTGTGAACCTGACGTACCGCGAATTGGAGGCGCTCGTCAATGCTTTTGCCAATGCGCTGCTCAATCTAGGAATACGTAAGGGCGATAGGGTCTGCCTATTCATGACCAATCGGCCTGAGTTTCTTGTAAGCTGGTTCGCTCTTGCGCGTATCGGCGCAATCATCAGCCCCATGAATCCATCTTATAAGGAGCGCGAAGTAGCCTACCAGTTGAGCAATAGCGAAGCTGTGGCAATCGTGGTGCAACTGGAACTACTGCCACTGGTACAGGCACTGCATGCACAAACGCCAGCGTTGGAACATATCATTGTCGTTGGCGCTGGCCAGGAGGCTCTTCCGCTCCAGGTGCATTCCTTCAGTCAAATGGTGCGCGCCAATGCACCCACACCGCCCGCATCGCCAGCACCCGCAGGAGAAGATTTACTTACGCTCCCATATAGCAGTGGCACAACAGGTTTCCCAAAGGGTGTCATGCTCAGCCATAAGAATGTGGTGTGCAATGCCTGCCAGTCTGTCGCTACTGCTCGTATCACTTCTCAGGATCGCATGCTAGTTTTCGTCCCGCTCTACCATATCTACGGCATAATGCTGATAGGCACCGCTGCGATGTCTGGTGCCACAATGGTGCTGATGGAGCGTTTCGACACGGAGCGGTGTTTGCAGCTTATTCAAGAGCAGCGCATCACGCTGCTGTATAGTGTCCCGCAAGTGCTCGCGCTGTTAAGTGATTGGCCGCAATTGAAAGAGTATAACCTATCTACCGTTCGGTATACTCAGTGCGGTGCAGCTCCCGTTCCTCCTGCGTTGGCATACCGCTTCCAGGAGCGCACCGATATCACGGTGATGACTTCCTATGGTCTGACCGAGGCTGCACCGGGGACGCATTCTAACCCGGTTTATGATCGGGGGCTCATCAAGGTCGAAACTATTGGGCTGCCGATTCACGATACGAAGCAGAAGATCGTTGATATTGAGACCGGTCAGATTGAGCTGGGTGTGGGCGAAGTGGGTGAGCTGATCGTCCAGGGGCCACAGGTGATGCAAGGCTATTGGAAGGCGCCTGAAGCGACTGCCGAGGCGCTAAGGGATGGATGGCTCTACACTGGGGATATTGGTTGGCGCGATGAGGAAGGCTATGTAACGATCACCGACCGCAAGAAGGAGATGATCAAGTTCAAGGGGTTCAGTGTCGCCCCCGCGCAGATCGAAGCCTTGCTGCTCGAGCATCCCTCTGTCGCCGATGTAGCAGTCATCGCTAAGCCAGATGAGGAAGCGGGAGAAGTGCCCAAAGCTTTCGTGGTTCTGCGGATGGGTTACGAACAACAGTCCGCTGATGCATTGATGGAATGGGTCAATGGCAAGCTTGCCACTTATAAGAGTGTGCGTGAGATCGAATTCATCGAAGTCATTCCCAGGAACCCCTCGGGAAAAATCTTGCGCCGTGTCCTCAAAGAGCAAGAGCGGCAGAAGATGGGTTAATCACAAATGGGCTCAGGAGATCAGTATAAATGGATATAAAGAGCTTAGTGGCGATCGATGTGCATACCCATGCAGAGATGTCGAGCAGGGTTCCAGATGATCCCAAGTTGCAAGCGGTACAGGAGGCGTCGGCACATTACTTTAAGGATCAAAGCCCCCGCTTGAGTATTTCTGAGGTTGCGATGTACTACCGCGAGCGCAAGATGGCGTGTGTCATTTTTCCTGTAGACATGGAGTCGACGACTGGAATAGTACGAGTTCCGAATGAAGAGGTGGCCGAAGTTGCTGCCGAGAATGCCGATGTGCTTATTCCATTCGCCAGTATTGATCCTGCGAAGGGGAAGATGGGAGCCCGTGAAGCCCATCGCCTCATTGAGCAGTTTGGGGTGCGAGGATTCAAATTTCACCCAGCTGTACAGGAATTTTACCCAAATGATCGAAGCGCCTATGTCCTCTACGAGGTAATTGCAGAGGCCGGTCTGCCAGCAGTATTTCATACCGGGCATTCTGGGATTGGCACTGGAATGCGTGGAGGCGGCGGTATACGCCTCAAATACTCCAATCCCATGTACCTGGACGATGTGGCGGTAGACTTTCCAGATATGCCGATTATCATGGCACATCCCTCCTTTCCCTGGCAGGATGAGGCCCTCTCGGTGTGCCTGCACAAGCCACAGGTGTATATTGATCTCTCGGGATGGTCGCCGAAGTATTTTCCGCCTCAGCTTGTGCAATACGCGAATACGCTGCTTAAACACAAGGTACTCTTTGGCAGTGACTTCCCATTGATTACGCCTGATCGCTGGTTAGCTGATTTTGAGCAGATTGCCATCAAACCTGAAGTGCGGCCGCTGATCCTTAAGGAGAATGCTGTCAAGCTTCTTGGTCTCGATAGGTCGTGATAATAGTTGAGCTAGTTCTTTATGCTTTTTCACTTTTTCATCTGGTGTCGGAATATCCACTGAGGGCCGATGAATCGGCTGTGGGCGCGGTAAACCGGCCCCTACGGATGAACGGATGATGTGCCAATAGTCATTATCGGCCCCTATGACTGACTGGATGATTGTGTTGTCTCTTCGCCTGGTGAACCCGTGTGTGTGAGGGTCAGGATAGCCCAGGCCACTGTGTCTGCGGCTTCTTTGCCAGTAAGATCCAGATAGTCTTTAAAGGCACGAATCATGGCAGACGAAGTGAGTAACAAGACCATATGAACCAGGTGTAGCTGGTTTTGCTCGTTAAAGGAAGGCAAAACTGGTGCAAGCGCATCTTCGATTACTTTGAGTCGCATGGGAATTCCTTCTTTGCGAACCTCTTGTGCAAGTTCGCTGAGCGATGCCATACGAAAAGCTTCGCTCATACCCTCAGATCGAATATACAATTCACGTGCCATAGAAATTAGATCCTCAGGGTTGTGCGGGAGTTGCATATTATTGAGGCCAACCCTTCGTAAGACATAGACGCTTAGTGCTTGAACCAGGTCTTTCTTGGTGCGGAAGTAGCGATACACTGTAGGGACCGAAACACCAGCTTCGCGCGCTACATCGGGAATCGACCAGGTCACTGCGCCCCTGGCCATTGTTCTGATTAAACCCTCCAGGATCAAATCGTGTGTCTGTTCCATGCGCTCCTGACGGAGTTGACTTTGATACGGTTTTCTTTCTTTCATGATATGTATCATATCATAATAATATGATACATATCAATTTGATACATTAGCATCTTCAACGTTCTCAATTGTAAAGGGCAAAACGGAGTTCGGGAATTAACAACAGTCTAAGAAATCAGACATGCTTGAGTTTTTTTAAAACCCTAGCTTATTGATTGAAAATGTAGTATAATAAATTCTAAGCTTTTGTAGAAAAAGACGCAATTCAAGCAAACGGCCCTTGAACAATGTAGAGCAGCAAGAAGACGCTGAACTTGAGTAATGTATTCGAATAGCTGGCAAGGGGCTAAAATGCGGAACGAATTACTCACCACGGCCAGTTCGCTGGCGGCAACCCTCACAGGTGTTAATGCTCCATTACCTCTAATTGACCTCGATAAGATCTTCGCCATAGTCGCTGATACCTATAATTATACAGCCTCAGCAGACGATGAGAAACAATTCAATGACTCTAATCTAGCTGAACCTCTAGAGATATTCGCGCAACTACTCAGAAAGCAACATAAACAGCGTGCTCGTGTTTTAGCTATTAGCTGCGGCGCAGGATGGGAAGCAAATTTCCTGATGGCGCGGGGGTTTGATCTTGTAGGGATCGACACTTCTTCTGAGGTGCTGCGAAGAGCACGCAAACGCGTACCGGGCGGAAAATTTTTACACATGGGTATGCAAAATTTGCGTTTCCCTCTTGAAGAGACCTTTGAAGCTATTTGGAGCACACGCACACTAATTCACGTGCCCCCAGCCCTGGTAGTTGATTTATTAGCTTCATGGAAGCAAGTATTGAAGCCCGATGGTATTTTAGGCCTCGGAGTCAATATAGGTGAACGTAACGGTTGGGAAACAAATGAGGCGACATCCGGGCTGTCTATGTTTTATCACTATTTCGCTGATGGGGAACTAGAAGAGGCGCTCGAAGCTGCCGGATACCAGGTGGTGGAAAAAGCTCATATTACGAGCAAGCCCAATGCTGCCGAATCTCGCAATTTTTTTGTCTTCGCACGAAGATCCGACACCAGCCTGGACAAGAACATATATTCACATTATGTGCGGTATGATGAACATGAAGATCGAGGAACAGTACAACCTGAAGACCTGGAGCCAGTCATTGCTTTACTTCTACATGCCGGCTCACTCACACCCGGAGAACAAGCTAACCTTTGCTTGTTGTACGATCAGTTAGCCTTACAGAATAGAACTGATGCGAATATCAACAAACTCGCAGCGCAGAAATTGAAACTTCACCTGCAAACTCCGGAAACCCTTTTCACGGAAGACTTTAATGTGTGGCTAGTAATGGGCGAATTGCATCTTAAGCTGGCTCAGTATTCGCAAGCCGTTTCATGCCTGGAACAGGCCTTTAGACTTCGACCTGATCACTTTGATACTCTCGTACGCTTAAGTTTCGCCTACGGTGGATTGAAAAATTTCGATAAGGCGATTGCAACGGCACACACGGCAGAGCATCTCTCCGAACAAAACCGGGTAAGTGACGAGGAAAGGGCGAAATTATGCCATGCGCTGGGCCATTTCTACATCAACCGCAGTCTCAGCGGAACTAGCGAGGCATCAGTCCAGGATAGAGAGAGGGGTGACCACTACATGCAGCTTGCCTGTAGTACGGGCACGAACGGATATATGTATATCGGTGGCCTTGCAAGTATATTTAATGAAACAAATCGCTTTTCGGAGACCATCCAACTTTTTGATACGTTCGTTGAAAATGAGAAGACCCGTGCAGATGAGAAACTCGAAAATGCACTCTACTTTTACCGAGCAGAGGCTAGCATAGGCACAGATCGTTATGCCCAGGCCCGGACGTATCTAGCTCGCATCGAGCGCTATGCTCGAGCAAGCCAGGACGGGGATGCACTTGCGCTTGTGAAGCTGTATCAAATACGCACCGAATTGAAAATGAGAAATGCAGCAGAACTGAGCCTTAATGAAATTCGCTCTTACTTATCAGTCCTCTATGAGCATGAGCCTTCCACTTATGTTGCGGAATCTTTCAAACTCGACCGTGAGAATGTAATCAGTATATTGAGCGCATTCTACCTGATCAACCAATCTGTCCATGAGCAGGCGCCCCCTGATAATGTTGATGAGATTTTAGCGGGAGCAATCTATTGCCTGGAAAAAATGTATGAAAGGGGTGAAGAGCGCAACTTGAATCTCCTGGTTTTCGCTGATAATCCTGGCGCTGTTCCAGGTGGGCTCTTACAGAATAAGTTCAAAACCTCTCTCTTTAGGTTTGACGAAGTGGGCACGGATGTAACGGAAGGAGATATGCATCAATTTCGGGTATGGGCGATTCTTGCTTTAACGGGCGAAGCACCAGCATCGGCATTATCTGCGATCACTTTCGCAATTGGACGCTTCTCTCAGGAAGGATACACCATTTATCTCTACGACCCTAAAAGGGTCTTGCCTGAGTTTGTACGAAAATCTCTGCAAGACTTCATTGTGGATAGCATCGAGGAAATTGCACAATTTGCCTATATAAATATGCTTTACGACGAAGCGCGTAATTACCTCGGCAGTATGCGAGGTTCATCTGCTATGGATATCGTACTATCGGGACAGAGTTCATCGAACAGTGATTTGTTGCCAATTGAGGGAGAGGCGAGATAATGCAGGAGCAGCTTTCGCATAAACAGCAAGCACTACGTGCAGGAATACGCATGTCAGATGCAAGGAGAAAGCAGCATTTGGAAGAGGATTCATCTGGGCTTGTGCTTCAATATGATCTCATCCTGGGCTTCTTACAGAAGATGGGGCCAGCACTAGCCGAATATCCAGGGCTGCACATGTTTTACTTCCCTGTCAAATCTGAGCAGCTCCTTTGTGTCTATCGTTTAGCAGATATGGCGGAGCCACTTCCTGTGGAACTCCGCCCTTACCTGATCATTACTCTCGCTAAAGCTCGCCAACTCTTCAATGAAACGCTGGATGCACGCTTTCTCTCATCTTACCACCTGCCGCTGGAGAATCTGGAATACCAGTCTGACACAAGTCAGCAGAAAATGATCCTAGAGATTATCTTTGCTACCCTTGGAGGTCGTGTACCCTATACGCATCCAAAAGCTGCTACATCGCTTGTAATTTGTTGTCCTATTCCAGACAAGTTGGCAACTGCAAGCAAGCGCCTGCGAGATCTATCCGGCCTCCTCATCCTGTTCGGTGACGAACAAAACTTTTCTCAATCGAGCCATTCTTCACTGGTAAAAACAGTAAGTAAGGAGTTCAATAGATATCTCGAAGATACGGGACAATATGCCATCCGAGGGCTGGATTTCTTTCTCTCATCGCTGATTAGCCAGGATGAACGTATTCAGGACAACCAGAACCGGGCCCTTGGCATTATTGCTCACATGGTAGTACATCGCTTCCGCAATTTTCGGCAAGTGGCAGAGTTCATTGTTCAAGAGTACCCTACTGCGCAGGAGGTTATCAAGGACCCAGACCATTACGAAGAGAAAATACGGGCTATGAGCATTCAGTTAGACAGAGCCAGGCGCCTGGACAAACAGCTACAATATGTAGAACGTGCACCAGACAAGACGCAAATAACGCTGGGTGAACTTGTTGATATTCTCGAGTATGTATTCAATGAAATGAAAAAGCGGATGAAAAGTTCTATTGAGTTGGAGATCGACATCCCTGATAGTTATCATACAGAGCTGGTCTTAACACCACAGGCTGTCATCGAAGAAGTGTTTTATAACCATCTTGAGAATATGTTCCGAGCCATTGATCATCCAAATGAAGAAAACAAGAAGGTCTTGCTGCAATCTCATGACGAAGAAAAACTTCTTTGCCTCGACCTGATCAATTATGGACCAGCGCTAGCCCCAGACATTTTAGAGGACTTACAACGCCTTGTGCGTGTCAGCAGACCGAGTGGCTCCGGTCTTGGTACGTTCTTGTCAGCAATGATCATGCGTCACGTAGATGGTGACCTGGAAGTAATCAGTCCTATACCTGGCAAGGATATAGGCGTATGTATTACATTTAAATTTCCTCGCCCCTAGAAAGGAGAAATCTACGTGTCTACCATTCTCATTGTTGAAGATCAGCCCGAAAACCAGTCACTTTACGCCGATATCGTCTACCGAGTTCAACGTGAACTGGGCCTTACCATTCAGCTTCGTTCAGCTTCAGACTTTGAGAACGCTCAACGCGCCCTGGAACGCGGTCTTGAAGAAACTGAAGAAGTTCCACTCTTGATACTGCTTGATATGGAGATCCCTTATAAGGGACGTAAAGACAAACGTGCCGGTTATCGGCTGATGCAACAGTATCGCGAGCATTTTGCTAGCTCCTACTGGGTGCCGCTGACCGCTAACATCGCATGGCATGAGAAGGAATTGTCTGGCGAGACTCCTCTTTTCGATGACTTGTATAAATTACAGCCCTTTGATGTTTTCTCCAAAGGAAGCACCAATGAGCTGAAGGATATTGTGCGTCGCGCCCTAAGATTACATGTTGAAAGAACAGAAACCAGGTCACAAGAAGATGCCACTTCTCTATCAGAAGTAATTATTAGATTTGATCATGACCTCTATGCCATGCCGGACTACAAGCTTTATCGCGAAATTCGCAGTGCTGCTGAGAATTCTCGTGGTATTCTTCTCTTTGGTGAACCTGGTACCGGTAAAACTTTGACTGCCCGTTTGATGCACTATTATAGTAACAGACGAGATGCTAATTTCTGTATTGTTGACAGCATGATAGATGCGAGTGAGTTAGAGCAGATGCTCTTCCTTTCAAGTAAACAGGCGGATGATGATTCTTTACTCGGTCAAGCACAAGGCGGAACTTTATACATCGCAGATTTTGACAGAATGGGAAAGCAAGACAACGAAGAAAGCCAGAGGCTACAAAGGAAATTGCTGCACTATCTGAAGTACCGAAACTATGATGTGCGTATTATTGGGGGAATTAATAGAAGTCGTAAAGGCTTTCCCATCTTTAGTAGATTTCTGCCTGAAATACTGGATACGATGATTCCGCTAGACTTACCCCCTTTACGCGAACGAAAAGATGATATTCCCCTGCTGATTGGAATTTTCCTGGAGCAATTCAACCAGCAAGGAAAAAAGCAGAGCGAGAGAAAGAAGTTTATCGATCTTCAACAGATCTATGAAATCCTGCAAGTACAGGACTGGCGGCATGGTAACATAGCCCAATTGCACAGGGTGATAGAAGAAGTTCTATTCAAAGCGCCATCCACATCGGTCACAGCAGATAACCTTAGAGAAGTTCTAGAAGCGCATGGTGAGGAATATGCCTCCGATACTGCACCAGTATCCGCAGAAACGGACGAAAAGCGACAAGCGAAGGTTACCAAACCACCCCTTATTATTACCGATGAAGATCTACGGAGATTCGGCATTCGCTAACGGCTCACTGGGGAAGTAGTATGAAATTTTTAGTCAGTTTCTCCAGTACTACTGTCTCTATTATCATTCAGGATGGTGCTGAGACGATTTTTCATATTGAATTGCATGGCGGGCAAAACACTATTGCTGGTTGGTACAATCGATTCACATACTTGAGCAAGACGCAACCTCGACAACTAAATGAACTTCTTTCTGCCATACCCCGACTCCTCGAAATACAAGTAGATGAAGATGCGCATCCAACGTACTTACATATGTTAGAGGCATTGTTTGAGTGGACAGGAAAAGAGAAACAAGAGTTAGAAGAACACAGCTCCACAGAAAATGACATACCAAATTTGAATAGCCTGCACCAACAGCTTAAACACGCTCTTTTCAACTTCGAAGTAATTACCTCTCTCAATAATGAGTATTATGAGGCCATTTTCCCCTATCCTGGTCAAGAAAAATTCCCAGTCCATATCTCCAGGGGTTTATTTGATAAATCTCCCGTTCAAGCGAGTCAGGTGATGCTCAAAATGGCTCATGAGAGCAATCCTAAATACATCGAATACTTCATTCAAAACTACTTACACATCCAGGAATATGTCATTAGTGCTGATCCAATAACTATTAATGTTTTCACTGGTCTATCAAAAGCCCTGGTTAAGTTAATCAAGCAAGAAAGTGCTAACCTGGGCATCTATATCTCGCATGTCCCCGACATCTGCACATTTATCGTAAAAAATGAATTGGATAACGAGGAACAGAAGGAATATCTCGAGCCAATTTTGCGTAGTATTGAAAGCGTCGGACAGAAGTTAGAGAGACTGAACGGTATCATTACGGATGTCAAGAATGAAATTTCTCTGAGATGGTTACCGCATCAAGCGAACGCAAGACAGTTTAAGGAAGTTGGCTATAGCCGATTAATACATTTGATCAGCCTCATTTCAGCTGACTACTTAAGACTGTATGATCTTGATAGCTCAGCTAAATTATGGCGCAATGCTAAAAGCAGAGACCCTGTGCTTTGGTTCTTCCTGATCCTTCACCGTTGGCCGTTTATTTACCTATTTTTCCTGATAGTGTTATTAAGCCTTCCTTCCTTATATGCTTATCAGCATTGGCAAACAGGGCTAGATTGTCCTCTTCTACTTGGTTCACCTGACAAGGTCATCCAACAAGCTTGTCCTCCTGCGGTCGATGCATCTAGTCCAGAATTCATTGTTATGCTGACATGGTATATTCCCTTTTTACTCTTCCTCATTTTTATCTTCATACAGATTTTGCGCAAGCGCTGGTTGTATTCTCAACTGTTGCTGCCACGCCTGCTAGGAGCAGCTATTGTTGGCCTACTTTCTCTACTGCTCAATGATCAAACCTGGAATATAGGTATTGGAAGTAGCTTGTTCAACTGGTGCTTCCTGGCAATATTTACCTATGTCGGATCTTTCATCTACGTCTTCATCGAAGTACACGAGATTAAGAAATTTGTAAAGGGCCATTCGATAGCACAAGTCTTGAAAGAGAGTGGAAGAATCTTTCTTATTGCCCTTTCAGAGACATTGGTTATTGTTACAGTTGGCTCAACCCTCATCTTCCCCGCTGTGGTCTCAAATATAGGCGATATAAAGAGTTATAGTTTTGGAATCTATGCCTCCACAGCTCTACTATCTTTTGGCTTCTTCCCATCTCTCATCATCCTCTGGACAGGGATCGCGCTTTTCATTGGTTCATTCGTCCAACTCTTATGGCAGGATCGACGCATCACAGAGTCTATATAGGGAGATGCATAGCCCACGGATTGCGCAACGAGAGACCAGCAATTTGGCGACTGCTTGCTCACCGACTCATGCTCGACGTAGCACGTTTGCACCGGATGCTTCACTCCTGGCAGGTGGAGCATGTGCAGGTGCCGTATTCCTCAGAGCAGGCAGCCACGGTAGCAAGTGGCAATCAGCGCTCTGATTGGGCAGAGTGGCTGACCACGGGCCGAGCACGGTAATCCGAAGCAGCGCACCTCTGCACCAAATATCCTTGCAAGTCGAACCTGGTTCATCCTTGTAGAAGAGGTACAAACTGTGGCTTCATATAGGGATAGAGCGGGAAGGTACTCAGCTCTTGCTCAAGCTGTTCTCTTGACTCCCCTTTCATGGGCAGCCAGACCATTGTGCGATCGGCACTCACATAGATCGCTTCAACTATTCCCTTGCTCATAAGCACTCTGATGTGCTCCTGCTCTTTAGGGATCAGGGCGCTCATTGCTTCAAGGTGTTGAGGATCAAAATGAATTGTAATCATCATTCTCATTACTAACGTCCTTTCTCCTCTGAACCTACTTTCTAAGAAGCATGGCGGCTCTGATCCTGGCGCAGTCGCTCTAGTACCCACATGCGTATGAGTGTGGCCTTCTTCACTCCGCGCTCACGTGCTATTGCCTCTAATTCGTGGTCGGTTTCTGGATCAAATCGTACCTGCACATTTGCGGAGAGACCGCGCGTTGCACGAACCTTTACTGCCTCAGTTTCTTCTGTAAAGTCGGTGATGCTGTGAGTATCCCAGAAATTGGCTTCTTCTTCGTAACTATTGAAAGCTGGAATGGAGCCGTGTGCTTCCGTGGGATACTCTGGCCCATGGTATGCTGATCTATCGCTCATTGTTGTGTACCTGCCTTCCATTCGCGGTATTCGCGACGCTCTTTCTTATCTGCTGGCCGCGCACTCACCGGGTAGAATTTCCCTGATCCCTTAGGTGCTAAAATAAGTACAATTAGTCGTCTGTCTGCTTTTGGTCCAATGACTAAAAATCGGCCTCCGTACGTTTGGCGTGCATACAGGTTTTCAGGCTG
>WNGJ01012795.1_pt1 | contig 12800 bp, 6 predicted proteins | sample 5400611 | NCBI WGS metagenome assembly WNGJ01 (sample SAMN13153375, study PRJNA577476) | soil metagenome | isolation source: 40 cm soil or saprolite under Garry oak tree replicate 1 | place: USA:California | collected 2016-06-15
GACCAAGCCATAAAACAGCCAGTGTATAACCGAGAATGCCCAGGCGTTTGAGATGTTTTCCTTCGACTGCCTGGGTCACTTCTCCGTCAAAACCAACCCCAACCATCAGCAGAAAATAGCGACCATTAACGCACCCAAGGTCAATACGACGTGTTTGTCCATTCACCAGTACATTGCGTGCCCGCGTATCGTCTAATGGAATACCTACTTCCCTTGCCCATACATTGACAGTTCCGCTAGGAAGAACCCCCAACGCAGTTTCACTGCCTGCCAATCCCTGGATAATCTCATTAATAGTGCCATCACCACCCGCTGCAATCACCAGGTTTACTTGTTGTTTGACTGCTTTTCGTGCCAGTTGCTCGCCATCTCCTGCTGACTGCGTGTACCAGAGTTCCGCTTTCCATCCCTGATTGCGCAGAAATACTAGTGTTTCGTCAAAGCTATGCGTCTGATGTGGAAAACCTGCAGCTCCAGATGCAGGATTGGCAATGATAACGGCAATGAATTGTGAAGAGTCCGAAGAGTGAGAGATACTCTCCATTTCGTCCAATTGCATCTTCGTTCTCCCCTGCGAATCAATCTACTCGTGGTACGCGAGCCAGGATCTCTGAGACAACCTCATAATTAATTGTACCCAATCGCTGAGCTACCTGCTCTGCTGTTAAACTGACTTCTCCCTGCCGTCCAATCAGTACGACTTCGTCACTCACACGAACCTGTGGAATGTGCGAGACATCAATAATACACTGGTCCATGCAGACCCTACCCAGCAGTGGCGCTTCTTGGCCATGAACTAGTACGCTTCCCCAGTTTGTGGGTCCGCGCCGGAATCCATCAGCATAACCCACAGGTAGGATTGCCACGCGGGTAGGCCGATCCGTTGTGTAGCTACAGCCATAACTGATGCTCTCTCCTTCAGGAATGGTTTTGACCTGGGCCACCTGTGTTTTGAACGAGAGCGCAGGGCGAAATCCCACTGGCAGGCGTACTTCAGACGAAGGGTCCAGTCCATACAGTGCGATCCCTGGCCGTACCATGTCGAAATGTGATTCAGGCAGGCTGAGGATAGCAGCGCTATTGGCAGCATGTACGAGAGGTGGGCGAATGTGCTCTTCCTCAATTACCTGCAATGCGCCTTGAAATCGTGAAAGTTGCATACGTGCATGTGTTTGATCGTGTGTATCGGCCATGGCAAAATGTGTGAAGATGCCCTCTAACTCAAGACCTGGCAGATGAATAATCCCATGAATTAATTTTAACACTTCGGCAATGTGCTCCGCTCGTAGGCCCAGGCGTCCCATGCCCGTATCGACTTTCACATGTACCTTGACCGTCTGTCTCAATGCTTGTGCCGCACGTGAGAGTGCCTGGGCAGATTCAATCGAATACAGCGTGATGGTCAGACCCAGGTGTACTGCTTCACGCATCTGCCAGTGCGGTACATAACCGAACACCAGGATGGGCGCGTGAATGCCAGCTTCACGTAAAGGCGCTGCCTCGCTCACCGTTGCCACACCAAGCATACTCGCGCCGTTGAGCAGCACTGTACGGGCAACTTTCAATGCTCCATGGCCGTAAGCATCTGCCTTGAGGCTGGCAAGAATGCGCACGTTTGGTCCAACCAGTGACTGAATCTGGTGTGTATTGTGAGCGATAGCGCTTAGATCGATTTCAACCCACGTAGGCCGTTCAGGACGCATCACCACAATCTGTTTCCAGCCGGGCGTTTGTCGCACCAGTTGTTCGCGCGCCTGTTCAGGCTCCGCCATCAGCAACTCGGTAACCCGCTCCATCCTTGTCTCTTCAGACCCTTTGATAAGGATTGTAGGTGCCACCCGTAGGGGCCGATTTATCGTGCCCATCGCCGATGTATCGGCCCCTCTAAGGATATTCCGCACCGCCTGTGCCGCATCTTCATGCGTTGAGGTAATAATAATTCGCTCTGCTTTCAAGCCAGCCTTACTCGCGGACTCAGCAATCAGTGCCGCCTTTTCACCACATATTATCAGGTAATCAACGCACTGAGCCGCTTCTTGCCCAACTAAGCGATGAGCCTCTTCTTCAAAATCACCCAGCCGTAGCATATCGCCAAGCACAGCAATACGACAACTTGCGGGAAGCGTTCTCAGTGTTTCCAACCCGGCAATCACCGAAGCAGGCGCAGCATTATGCGTATCATCGAGTAGCTTTGCTCCCTCTACTCCCTGGAGCGGATTGAGTCTCCCTGGCAGCGGACGCAAATTCGCCAGAGCATGTTGCATCTCTACTGTCTTCAAACCACAATGCTGCCCAACAGCATACGCCGCCAACATCGTCGAAATATGATGTCCCCCCAACAAATGCGATTCAAAATGTATTGTGGATGAAATGTAGGGGCGACCCTCGCGGTCGCCCGGATGCGCTTCATCACCGCTAATTGCTAAATCACCTTGCCCCCTTTCATCACCGCCAATTGCTAAATCACCTTGCACCCCCTCCCATGTCACTCTCACGTTTCGAACCGTTGACGGCGCGAAAGTTTTAATAAATGCAGCCAACCCATCCCCTACATTTGCGATCAAATTGCGTATCAATGCATCATCAGCATTGACAATCGCAACCCCTTCCGAAGGAAGGGAGGTAAGCAGCGAACCCAATTCTGCCGCCAGGCGCTCAACTGTACCAAAATATTGGAGCTGTGTCGGACTAATATTGGTAAGCACACCAATCGACGGCTGCGCAATCTGGCATAATGCTCTAATTTCTCCTGGATGATCGCACGCTAACTCCAGCACAGCATATTCATGGCGCTCTTCCAGCCGACCAAGCGAGAGGGGCAATCCCAGCAAATCATTATAATTTTGCCAGCTTTTGAACGTGGCGAAGTTACTAGAGAGGGTAGCAGCGATTGCTTCCTTGGTGCTTGTCTTGCCTGTGCTTCCACTCACAGCAATTACCGTTGGGTGCCACAAATCCAATGTGAAGCGTGCGTACTGTTGTAGGGCGATGCGCGTATCTTCTACAACTATGGTAGCAACTCTCGCCTCCGCTAAAGTTGCTTGTACTTCCTCTGAAAGACCATTGATGTAACGCCCCTCCACAAACAATCCGCTTGCGCCCCGCTGCACCGCATCAAACAAATAATCGTGTCCATCGCCGCGTTCACCGCGTACCGCCACAAATAGCTCGCCTGGAATCAATTGCCGTGTGTCATGGCTAAAGGCGTCGAAATGGCTCTGCTTCCCAGCATAGCGTAGAACTCCACGTGTTGCCTTGAGTAAGTGGTTGAGGTAAATCATCTAGTCTCCGAATGCCTATCTTGCCAAAACATACAGCATCCCACCAACCTGCTTTATCATCCCCTTCAACTCCATCATCATTAATGTAGAGCTTACTGTGGTAGTTGCCAACCCTGACCCACGTATCAGTTCATCAACATGGCATGGCTCATGGCTGATCAACTTCAATAGCACACGTTCCTCATCATTGTCAGGTAGCACGGCCTGCATCTCAACATGTTGTGGAATCATGAAGAGGTTGAGCGCCTCCAGGATATCCTTGACCTCCATCACTGGCCGCGCCCCATCTTGAATCAGCTTGTTCACTCCAGAGCTTTTATTTGAAAGGATGCTACCAGGAATCCCAAAGACATCCCGTCCTTGTTTCAGAGCGAAACCTGCTGTAATGAGTGCCCCACTTTTCGCTGGTGCTTCTGCGACCAGCACGCCAAGCGAGAGTCCTGAGATGATGCGGTTGCGTGCTGGAAAATTTCCACCATCTGGTTGTACACCGAGCGGGTATTCAGTAATCAGCACACCTTGTCCAGACTCGACCATCCGGCGGGCCAGGCCGCGATTAGTAGATGGATAAATGATGTCCAATCCACACGCCAGCACAGCAATGGTGCGCCCTCCGGCATCAAGCGCTGCTGTGTGCGCAATCGTATCGATACCCAGTGCCAGGCCGCTCACCACCGTAACCTGACCTTTCGCCAGCTCGTAAAAGCGGTGGATAGTTTTTATCTTTCCACGTAATCACCCTGATTCTGAGTTGTTCAAGCTTTTCGAGTTCGCGTTGAGGCGTGCTGGTCATACGGAGCTTGATCACATTTTCAATTGTTTTCTGTGTCAGACCCGCCTGTGCCAATTCTTTACTATCGCCTCTCCATGCGGCTTGCAGATCGTTGTGATAGTAGTCGAGTAGTGATTTAAAGCTAACTGGTCCAATGCCAGAAACCCGGTTGAATGTGATCCAATAGGCCAACTCATCCAACGACATGGCATCAGATGGATAATAGTGGGAAGGGGAGTCAAACACCTCCATCTCAAACTTCCTTTTTATGTTCACAATAGGGCCTGTCAATCTTGTTTTGATGGGTGAAATGTAGTGGCACCCCTTGCGGGTGCCAGGCTTAACAACCATTCGATCATGATTGACAGAACAATAGTTTTATCGGGTGCCCGGTGCGTGTTACAACTTCATACCGCAATTATTCCTGCGGAGCCTGACCTCTGGGTGTTTTTAACGGATACTCCGATCCCTGATAGGGTGATACAGGCTGCGATGATGGTTGAGTATACCTTGATGTCTGCATGTAGGTCGAAGGATCAGAATATTGATAATTGAAAGCCTGATTTCCCTGTTGCCAATTCGTTGGATCGGGAGCATGAGCCTTCTCTTTGAGCGCTGTTTTGTGTCTTACGCTATAAATTACAAGTACAATCAGGCTGATGAGTGAAACGAGCACAAGGAAGATCCCGAGGCCAATCAGCAGCCAGAAAGTCGTGTAGTTAATGCTGACGTTTTGTGCTTGTTTGACCTGGATGACTGGCTGTGGCGTTTGCGTGACTTTATTGGTAGTCAGTACCGCCGGTTGACCTTGGGAAAGGCGCCATTGATTCTCCAGGTGTAACTGATCTACTCCTAATGCCTGTTTCAAATCCTGGTCAAAAGTAGTCAGGGGATTATTCATCAACTTGATGAGTTGTACCATTCTCGGTTTGCCAAAGGTATGATACATGTAATCGAGCAGTTGCCAACTCTGTGCATAGGCCAGGTAAGCTTGATCGGCATCGGCAGGAAAATTATCAGAAATCTGACTCAATCGAAGCAAAGAATGTGAAGTGAGTGCTTTCTCCCAGCGAGCTTGCAACTCAGCTTCACGAAATGTCTGATTATAGACTGCCAGGCCCTCATCAAACCATGTAGGAGCAGTAATCCCCTGGGCAATAAGTTGGTGAAATACAAGATGCGTTAACTCGTGCGGCATATCTCGCACCAGTGTATCATTCGTTGTATCAGCAACAACAATTGAAGCTTCATGCAGCGCTGGCAATGCCTCACCTCCTACCCACTCATAAGCGCCAGGCGCGAGCGACCCGTGGAATGCCTGGTCAGTTGCATATATCCACAAGTTTATTGGTTGGATCAGTCCGCTTCCAAGATTATCGCTAATACTCTGGATATTGGCATCTGCCTTTCCTAGTACAAACTGCCCAAAATCCTGAGGACGATCATACCAGTTGACCTGTAACAGACCCTTTGTCAAATGTTGCCAGATATAACGGGTATCTATCGTCGAGAATTTTTGCTGAGCATCTGTGAGCTTATTCCCTGCACTATCCCAAAATTTCCAGAAGTAGTACACCTGCATTCCCGGTGGAATGAAATGGCTACCATTTGTACCATTTGTACCTTCGCGCCAGGAGACAGAAATAACATTCCCAGGCTTGTTTAGCGGTACTGTATGCTCTTCTTGTTCTCCACCTGCGCTAAAAGTAAGAACAATGCTTGCTCTGTTGATCGTGCCAGCCGCATCATGTGCGTTTGCGCTAAGATCAATATAGTCAGGGAATTTTTCAGAGAAAGATCGAGAAGTGACTGTAATCGGGTTGTTAGATAAGACTAAGCCATGTGCAACCCTTGAAGCGACAATAGGTGAAAGAAAAAATGTAAAGAGAACAAGGGCAATTAAAAGAGATATATAAAAGCGACGCAAGAGCATCGAATAGCTCCTCTCAACCTGGGAATTTGAGAACATCAAGTATCTTTATGCATGGTGTAATATAGACTATAAACATCGCCCATATTGTACATGATAAGTATGTTTCTGTACACAATTATATACCTTAATTCCGCCAAAACACTTATCGATGCCTTTATCCTTGTCCTCCAATGGCCTGAATCGGTACTTCTGTTAATACCCTACGACCTATACGTTCTCATACATAGACCTCTTTCCCTGAATCCATCAAAGCAAATCGTTCTTTACAGGTAGACAAAACAATGCACAGTTATTAGGGCCAGAAGATAATAGATATAAGGGAAATCAATGAGTAATAACTATTGGAACCAACCACCCGAAAACAATGACGGCAACAACCACAACGGATCTTCTCGTTCGGGTAGCATGGTGCGTAATTACTCCGACCAAACAATGCAAGCGCCTCCTCAATACTCTCCTCTTACCAACCAACCACCACAAGGAGCACCTCCGTCTCAGTATTCACCATCGCCGCCTGTATATACACCTCAACAACAGGAGTGGCCCGCACCACAGGCATGGCCAACCCCTTCATTTTTGGGTAATGCTATGCAAACAGTACGCCGCTGGACTGGCAAGATGACAGCAGCACGTGGTGGTAACGTGGATCAAGACCCGCTGGTGCTCTATCGACCTTCTTCACCACCGCCGATGCTTCTTCCCAGGTCAAAACCCTGGAAACGTTCTCACTCAGTTCGTGTTGCTACGCTGATGCGCCAACGCCGTGAACGATTGAAGCAATCCCGCCCTACTGCCAAAAGAATCACGATTATCGCTCTGACTATTTTTTTGCTTCTCCTGGTGATCCTTCTCTCTTCTGGTGCTGCCTCGGGCTACGCATATTACAATAGTCAGTTACCGCGTCTACAGGGGTTGGCAAATTCGCAGGTTGAGCAATCTACACGTATCTATGATCGCAACGGCCAACTACTCTATACTGCATATGATAATAAGACAGGACGTAGCACCCCTGTTACCTACAATTCCATACCTGGGGTAATGCAGGATGCAATGATTGCTGCTGAGGATCACACTTTCTGGGATAATTCAGGTATCGATCCGCAAGGTATTCTTCGCGCAGCTACTGAGTATTCATCTTCTGGTACTGTACAGAGTGGCGGAAGTACAATCACCCAGCAGGTAATCAAAAATCTCAACGAAAATCTCACACATCAGACACCACAGGTTACATTGCAACGCAAGATCCCAGAAGCAGCTCTCGCGATTGGGCTGACGCAACAGTATCCCAAAAGGAAGATCCTGGAGATGTACTTTAATATCTCTCCTTTTGGCGCGCAAGAACTCGGTGTCGATGCTGCTGCTCAGGATTACTTTGGTCTTAAGCCCAAATGTGACCAAAATTTCAATTGTACTCCGGCTATTGCTTACCTGGATCGCGACTTGACAAAATGTAAAAATCCTAACGATGACTCTACCTGCAGGGAAGACCCGCTGCTAGGCCTGGCACGTGCCTCGCTCCTGGCAGGTATGCCGCAAAATCCGGTCAGCTATGATCCGACATTAGGTCCAAAGCATAAAAATCTTGCTCTGGAGCGCCAGAAATACGTGCTACAGCAGATGCTGGCTCTCAATATGCATATCAATACAGCTCTTGGTGATAAGACCATTGATAACGGCCCAATTACTCCCGACATCCAACAAGTAGAAGCCTTGACTAAGAAGATGCCGTTCACTGGTTTTCGCTATATCAAACATACTCCACATTTCGTAGATTGGGTCACAATTCAGATAGAGACTGCTCTCGGCACTGATCCAAAAACCGGGAAAGTAAACGAGAGTCTAGGAGCAAACCTGTTCCTCACAGGCGGTTTCAATATCCGCACCACGATTGACCTCAACCTTGAAAATTATGTCGAAAATAATGTGCGTCAGCACCTGCGCAACCAGGAATATCAAATTTTCGTAGGTGACTACGGGCCACTTAATACAGTGCATAATGTCAATGACTCCGCTGTTGTAGTGATGGATGCCAAAACAGGTGAGGTTCTGGCGATGGATGGTAGTGCGCAATATGATTCTACCGATCCAAGGATTGCAGGTAATGTGAATGCTGCACTTGCTCTTCGCCAACCAGGTTCATCCTTCAAACCCATCGTCTACGCGACGGCTTTCCAGATGGGCTGGTATCCTGGCATTGTTTTACCAGATAAGAAAACTTACTTTCCAAATAACACCCCTACAGGTGCAGATATTAACACGGCAACATATCATCCATCTGATTACGGTGGAGGATACCACAACCTAAATTCTAATATCGTGCTTGACATCGCCAATTCGTTTAACATCCCGGCTATCAAGGCACTGGAATTTGCCGGCTTCGACAACGTGCTCAATATGGCTCGCCGCTTCGGCATTACGGATATAGATCGAGATGTTGCCATTTATAATTATATACACAAAAGCCATATTAACGTTGAACAATACGTTACTTCCTCCTTTGCCCTTGGTACGGCTGGGGTTTCTCTACTACAATTGGTAGGTGCCTATCAGGTCTTTGCTAATCAGGGTACGCGAGTCCCTCCGCAGAGCATCCTGGACATTTGGGATAACTATGGTCATAATCTGTATCACTTTGATGCTAAGCATCCACCAGCTTCCCGGGTCATCAGTCCACAGATTGCTTTCTTGATGTCTTCGATACTCTCGAATAACCCAGCACGAGCCATCGAATTCTCAGGTGATCCTGTACTCACTATGCAAGACTGGGATGGACGTCCGGTGTCAGCCAAAACCGGTACCACCGACAATTTTCAGGACAACTGGACGATTGGCTATACACCTCATGTCGTGGTTGGAGTTTGGTCAGGTAATGCCAATGGTGATTTTATGAAAAATGTGGTTGGTATCTCGGGCGCTGCCCCTATCTGGCATGATGTGATTGAGTATGCGAGCGGCAAATGCAAACCAAATTGTGATCTCAGTTATCCACCAGATCCGTTTGTGCCTCCCCCACACGTGATACAGCAATCTGTCAACACCGTCAACGGTCTGGCTGGTAATGGCTATCTTACCTATATGCTCGATAGCGATGTCCCGCAACAAAGCGGCTTGACAACAAACAACGGAAATGGCAATGGTACCCCAACGCCGACCCCGACACCATAAGCGTTCTACCGGGAACAAGTGGCTACGATGCCCAATCTCAGAACGAGTTTGTAGCAGTATGTAAGTGTGCAATTTTCTATAAATGATTGAATATGCGCCATATATGCGCCATTTTGAGCGGTATTTTTTAGCACAGCAATTGATTTGTTGTGAGCACGTTTTTTGGTTGTTAGAATGCACCGTTTGTACTGTTTGGACCGGGCGACCGTGAGGGTTGATGAGCAGGCATCAACCTCAGAAAAGCCCATCAAATGCTGTAGGGGCAAATGTGTTGAGGAGTGGTTGATGAGCAGAAGAGGTGATGGCAAGCGATCAGCACTGTCTTGCTGAGCCGCAGCGAAGCAAGACAGTGCTGTCAAATCCAGGCTTGAAGTATCCTTATTTTGAGAAGGTTATCATTGAGCCACAGGTCAAAGATGTTACGTCGTTAATGTCGGCTCCGCAATTCCTTGTTCCACCTCCGATACCTTTACGCCATCTTTTTTACGATGTCGTAGTAGGAAGGCGAGAGTGTAGAACCCAATCACCAGTACAAGGAGCATTCGATAGCCAATCAGCATACTGAGGTACTCCAGGCCACCTCCAACCATAATACCCAGCAGGTTCGAGGCAAAGGCGATATCTGAGGCTTCACTATCCCTGAATGAATTAGTGAAGATGATGTTGGCCAGGAATACCGGCGCGAAGGCCAGTAAACTTGCGAGGAGATACCGTGCGGCCAGGTTTCCCAATAGCAGAGTTTCAGGTGGCAGCAGAATATTAAGGACAAGGATGCCAAACAATAGTACGTAAAACAAGCCGATATGCTTGATTTTGAAACGTCTGTTTACAAGTATTGCCAGGAATACACTGGTCAGAATGGCGAAGAAGACCAACGAATTGACCAGCCAGGTGCTACCAAACAGCAGCGAGAAAGTCGTCAAACTCTTCACCTCGAGTAGCATGAATGCGACACCCAGGAAGAACATGTGCCAATCGAAGCGGCGCAGAACTTTACGGGGCGCGAATATCAAAGTGCCACCCACAGCAAAGATGGCGATCATGGCAAGGCCCGCAACATATAACAGTGGAAAACTCCGATCAACCAGGTATAAGAACGGCCAATCATCGGTAGCAGGAGTTGCGTTAGTCAGCTGATAGTATCCTTGGCCGATTACTTGCAGTTTCCCATTTCCAGTAGCAGCATGCTCATGATAAGACCCAAATTCGCCTTGAGGGAGGGTCATTAACCGTGGACCTTCCATAATCACAGCCGCGCGTCCCCACCCAGCGTAGCTGGTGACGAGTGGCTGCTGGTTGTTAAAGGCGTGGCCTGCCATATCAGCCAGTTTCTCCACTAACCATGACTCTCGGTAGTAGTTATACATCACCATAACGCCGTTACTTGTCAATCGCGAGCGAGCTGTCTTAAATGAATCCTGCGTCAGCAGGAAACTTTCCAGGCGCAGGCTTGTATTACTCGAAGTGAGTGTGAGCGAGTCAGGTAATGCAAAGATTATCAAGTCGTATTTATCTGTTGTATTTTCTAAGAAAGAGCGGCCGTCGTTGATCACAGCGTGTACACGCGGGTTGCTGTAGGGATGGTCAGGGTTAAGGCCCTCACCGAGTTTCAGGATCGTGGGGTCGATCTCTACTGCTGTGACCGATTGGACTCCATACTGTAGTGCGATATCGGCGTCAGAGCCGGTCCCCGCCCCAAGTATCAACGCATGCTTGAACGAATTGCCAGGGAAGATATTGTACACAAGCTTGTAGAAAGGTTCTTTATTCTGCCAGGGAATCATCGCCTGGTGACCACCTGCGTTATTCACATCGACGATGTACCCTGCTGGTTGGGTGGGATAAAGCACAATTTTGTAGTACGGGGACCAGTAGGCGCCGCGACCGAGTTGCCAGGTAATAATTACTGTTACAAAAAAGGTCAGCCCAACCAACAATATTGTCCTCTTGGAACTAAGTAGCATAATAGGTATACTCAAAAGAGCAAACCAGACAAGCGGTGGCAAAGCAAGAAAAGCGATAATGGAGAAACTTGCAATCCCTATCAGACTGCCAATGATGTCAAAAGTGTAAGCGGTAAGAGGTTTTACCTGCGAAAACAACTGGCCCAACGAGCGACCGAGAGGGATGAAGCAGGCAGCGATCATGCCAAATATGAGAGGCAGAACGAAGAAGTTTTCTGTGCTCCCACTTTGATCTGCGCCTGGAACGTAATAAATCACATCTGTCGTAGTAATGTGCAGTTCGAATTTATTCAATCCAACGATGATGACCATTAACAGCACCAGCAGTGGAAAAGGCGGATACCAGAAACGCTGGCGACGGGCTGAAAGCATACCAAGACCAATACCCAGGAAAGAGGCCAGCAGGATGAAGTTATTAAAATAGCTCAGGTAGCGAACATAAGACGGAACCCAGCGAATACAGAGTAATTCGAAAAAAAGCATTGAGAAAGAGACAAGCAATATTCTTGCGCGGGGATCATTGATAAAAAGCTTTTTGGGTGTCTCGTCACGCAGCCATGACAAAAATTGTGCTACATTAGATGGATTTGAAAGCGCCTGAGTGTTAGATCGACTCATAAAACCTCCACGTCTAATACTGAATAGAAAAGATCGTACCTCCCTACGTTATATTTAAACGAGCAAATAACGCGAAGGTGACACTCTATGCAATTCGAAGAGACTTATAGGTAAATAGGAGTAGATGTTAGCAAAATTCCTCTTGACAATCCCACATTGACAGTGCTATTCTGTATTTGCAGTCTCAAGCGGAGACTGCTAGCAATCATCATTGACAAGCGAAGTATCATACGAACATAGCTCTATGTTCTGAGGATGTATCAGTAAATGATACCACTGAGCCAGCGCAAACAGCAAATACTGCGTGCGCTCGTCGAAGAATATATTCACAGTGCAACACCAGTTGCATCCGATACTCTGGTGCGCAAATATACTATGAACTTCAGTTCCGCAACCGTTCGTCACGAACTGGCCGGGCTGGAAGAGGCACATTTAATCTATCAGCCTCACACCTCTGCTGGGCGAGTGCCTACCGACCTGGGGTATCGCTTCTTTGTAGAGCACCTCATGGAAGAGTCAGCGCTCTCACTCGAAGAACAGCGTCTCATTCGCCACCAGTTCTATCAAGTACAGGATCAACTAGATCAATGGGTACGATTGACGGCTTCTGTTATGGCTCGATTGCTCCATAGTGCGGCGGTCATGACTTCTCCGCGCGCTGATGTAGGCCGACTTAAACACTTTGAAGTTCTCTCGGTAACAGAGCTCTCTGCCCATCTGGTACTGGTGTTGGAAGATGGTACGGTAAAGCAGCAGCGATTACTGTTGGAAACACCCATCGACCAGGAAGAGCTAAGTGTCTCGTCAGCCCGTTTGAATAAACTCTTACACGGTAAATATGCGAAACAGGTGGAAGCTCTCCTTGAGCGGTACGATTTTTCGATAATAGAGCATTTGATCTGTACCACTATCCTTCGCATTCTGGAGCAACATGGCGATCCCTTGGGTGATGTTTTTTATCGCGAAGGTGTGGTAAATATACTCGAACAGCCTGAGTATAGCCGTATGGGACCAGAAGAAGAGCGCAGTGAGCGTGTTCGTAAAGTGATGGAGGTCCTCGAACAGAA
>WNGJ01023659.1_pt1 | contig 12799 bp, 9 predicted proteins | sample 5400611 | NCBI WGS metagenome assembly WNGJ01 (sample SAMN13153375, study PRJNA577476) | soil metagenome | isolation source: 40 cm soil or saprolite under Garry oak tree replicate 1 | place: USA:California | collected 2016-06-15
CGCCTCGGTGACCAGCTCACCGAGCACCGATCGGCTCCCACCGGTCAGCAGCTGGGTCGCCCGCAGAATCAGCAGCGTGGGGGCCACGTTGCCCAGCTCGAACGGGACGATCGGCCGCAGCGCCCGACCCAGCCCGGCCCGGCGCAGCCCGGCCAGGTCCAGCCGCCGCCGCCCGGCCCGGCCGACTGGGGCGGCGTGCCGGCGGGCCTCCCGGGCGGCGACCACGATCGCCGCCGCGGCGAACAGCCCCGGCACCACGGCCAGCAGCATCGCCGGCCGGATCCCCAGCCAGGCCACCAGGCCGGCGGCCAGCAGCGGCCCGGCCACCGCGCCCAGGTTGTCCCCGGCCCGCTCAACCCCGAACGCCCGCCCGTACGCGGAGCGAGGCACCAGCGAGGCGAGCAGGCTGTCCCGCGCCGGCGACCGCAGCCCCCGAGACAGCCACACGACCGCCCGCAGCGCCCCCGCCTGCCACACCGTTGCCGCCAACCCGATCGCCCCGGTCGCCACCGCCGTGCCCAGGTAGCCGCCGGCCGCCAGCCGCCGCCGGGCGGCCGGATCGTCGGCCAGCGGCCCGCCAACCAGCTTCATCACCCCGGTCAGCGCGTCGCTGACCCCCTCGATCACCCCCAGCGCGCCGGCCGACGCGTGCAGGGTCGAGGTCAGGAACGTCGGCAGCACCGCGGTCGTGATCTCATGCCCGGAGTCGGAGAAGAAGCTGGCTGCGCCCACCCCGGCGACCCCAGCCGTCAGCCACCGGCCGTTCTCCTCGGGCGCGGTCACAGCATCAGTCGGCCTGTCTTCCGGCGACTGCGGCTCGGCGTCAGTCATCGCGTCACCACGCCTGGCACCGGTCCGGGCGCCGCCGCGCGCCGCAGGGCGCATTGCCGGCGTCGCTGGCGGCGGAAACTGGACGCGGCGATGAGGCTTCGCAGCAGCGGGCTGCTCGGCAGCGGCAGCGCATCGACCGCCCGGCCCGGCGCTCGAGCATGATCGACGCAGGTTGCTGCTCGGGGGCGAGGCGTTCTTGTACCCGCTGGATCGCCATGCGGGGGGTGGCCAGCAGCAGATGGTCCGGCCGTCGCGGTCGTGCTCGCCTCACGCCGACGGTCCTCCGCTCACGCCACAACCGCCCTCAGGTCTGGCGGGAATCGCGGTCCCGAGCGTAGGAGAAATCAGCGTTGCGAGTAGCGAAATTGGGTCCGGCTGACCCCTTCGTCATCGTCTGTGGCACTTCTGCGGCCCGATCTACCGCCAGGGGCCGGTCCGTCCGCCCGCGCAAAACGGGTGAAGCCCCGGCGGACACAAGGGCGAGGCTTCACCGGGTAGGAGGAATACCCGGACGGGTGAAGATCACCCGCTCTGTCGGCGGATTGTGGGCTGCCGGGTCTACGCGGACGTGGGTCACTCGTGATCCGGTAGGCCGCTGACGAGGTGGTCTGCGTGGGCGAGCGTTTCGGTGACCAGGCGCCGGACGTGACCGTTCTTCACGGTGTAGATCCGGCGGCGACCGTCCGGCCGTGCCTCGACCAGCCCGCCAAGGCGTAGCCGGCTCAGGTGTTGGGAGACGGCGGGTCGCGGCACCGCCGTCAGTTCGGTCAGTTCCGTCACGTCGTGGTCCGCGGCGGTGAGCGCGGCCAGCAGCCGCAGCCGGGTCGGGTCCGCTAATAGGCGCAAGAGGTCGGCCGCGGCCCTGGCCTGCGCACCGGTGGGCAGAGCCAGGTCGGCCACCGACGCGTGCATAGGCGCGTACATGAGTACGTATCCTCGCAGCTATGGCCGAGCACGACGACCCCGGGCACGACCACCCGCACGCTCCCGACCACTCGGACGATCATGATCACGATCACAGGCACGGGCACGGGCACGGGCACGGTCCGATGGCATGGCTGCGCCGATTGGCCGCGCCGCATGGTCACGACGCGTCGGACCGAGTGGACTCGGCACTCGAGGCGAGCCGGGAAGGGATGCGCTGTCTCGGCTGGAGCTTCGCCGCGCTCACGTTCACCGCGGTGCTGCAGGCCGCCGTCGTGGTGGTGTCCGGGTCGGTCGCGCTGCTGGGCGACACGCTGCACAACTTCGCCGACGCGCTGACCGCGGCCCCGCTGGCGATCGCGTTCACGCTTGGCCGGCGCACCGCGACCCGTCGCTACACCTACGGCTTCGGACGCGCGGAAGACCTCGCCGGCCTGGTCGTCGTGCTGCTCATCGCGCTGTCCGCGGTGGCGGCCGGGTGGGAGGCCGTGCGCCGGTTGCTCAACCCGCAGGAGGTGAGCGCGCTGCCGCTGGTGGCGGCTGCGGGGGTGCTCGGCTTCCTCGGCAACGAGTGGGTCGCCCGCTACCGGATTCGAGTCGGACGCCGGATCGGGTCGGCGGCGCTGGTCGCCGACGGGCTGCACGCTCGCACTGACGGCTTCACCAGCCTCGCCGTCGTCCTCGGCGTGGCCGGCGTCGCCCTCGGCGTCCCCCTGGCCGACCCGATCGTCGGTCTGCTGATCACGGCCGCCATCGCGGCCGTGCTGCGCGAGGCGGCCCGCGAGATTTACCGCAGGCTGATGGACGCCGTCGACCCGGATCTGGTGACGACCGCGGAGGCCAGCGTGCGGTCCACGCCGGGCGTGGACGACGTCGGTGAGCTACGGCTGCGATGGATCGGGCACGCCCTGCGCGCCGAGGTCGAGGTCGAGGTCGACCCCACCCTGTCGCTCGTCGAGGCGCACCGGGTCGCCCACGACGCGGAGCACCAGCTGCTCCACGACATACCGCGGCTGTCCGCCGCCCTGGTCCATGCCAACCCCGGCGCGGGCGCCGACACCGACGCGCATGACCTGGTGGCCCACCACCGTTGAGGACCTGCCGCCGGCGACGACCACCTCCGGGCGCTGCCGTCCAGGCCTCCGCCGAGCATCCTGCATCCGGCTGGCTCCCGACAGGCATTCCGGGCGTCTACGCCGCGATGGACGTCCTTCTGCTCCTGGTTGGTCCGCAGGTCTTCGTGGCGGCCGTCCCGTCCGGCCCGCTCGGGGGAAGGGCGGTCCGGAGGCGGCGTCACCGGCATGACCTGACGAACGCCCCCAGCGCGGGCCGCTTGTGGCGGTAGCGTCGGAGCGTGAGCGCGTCGAGCCGCCAGGGTCGCGACCGGCACGTGGTGCTCGCCTCCGCGGACGGGCAAGGGTTCGCGTCGCTGCGGCAGGCCGGGACCCCGCGGGCCGAGCGCTACGCCATCGGCAGGAGGCTGCGGCAGCGGGTGCCGCGGTCCGCGCTCGGTGACTGGAGCGTCCCGGTCGACCGGGCGGATCCGGTGCGGCAGATCGTCGAGGCGCACGAGGGCCGGTTGGACTGGCTCATCCCGGTTCGGGTCGGCCGGATGGCCGCGTCGCCGTACGCGTTCCTGCGCGGCACCGCCTCGGTCATGGCGGCGGACTTCGCGCGGCTGCCCTCGACCGGGATCACTCCGGTGATCTGCGGTGACGCGCACCTCGGCAACTTCGGCTTCTACGCCTCGCCGGAGCGGGACCTGGTCTTCGACCTCAACGACTTCGACGAGGCGCACCCCGGCGCCTGGGAGTGGGACCTGCGCCGGCTGGTGACCAGCGTCTGGGTCGCCGGCCGGCAGAACGGGTCCGCCGACGACGCGTGCGCGGACGCGGTCAGCCGCTGCGTCGCGGCATACCGCGAGCAGTTGACCCATCTCGCCGCCCAGCCGCTGCTCGCCCGCTCATTCGAACGGCTCGACCTCGACCGGCTGCGGTCGGACGAGAGCCGGAGCGCCCTGCGCGGCGAGGTCGAGCGCGCCGCGCGGCAGGCGAGGCGGCGGACCAGCGACCGGGCGCTGCCGCGCTTCACCGAGCGCCGGGACGGTGCCCGCCGCATCGTGGAACAACCGCCACTGATCACCCGCCCGGACCGGGCCGACGCGGACCGGCTCGCCGCCGCCCTGGACGACTACCTGGATACCGTGCCGCCGCACTGGGCCCGCATCCTGGCCGGCTACACGCTGGTGGACCTGGCCCACAAGGTGGTCGGGGTCGGCTCGGTCGGGCTGCGGGCGTACGTGACGCTGCTGGAGGGCAGCAGCCCGGACGACGTGCTCTTCCTCCAGCTGAAGCAGGCCCGCCGGTCGGTCGTCGCGCGCTTCGTGCACGGCGAATCCGCCCGGCACGCGCACCAGGGCCAGCGGGTGGTCGAGTACCAGCAGGCACTGCAGACCGTCAGCGATCCGCTGCTCGGCTGGACCAGCGTCGGCGACCACCAGTACTACGTGCGCCAGTTCCGAGACATGAAGGGCGCCATCACGGTCGACGGGATCGACGCGGCCGCGCTGGCCGACTACGCCGGGGTGTGCGGCTACCTGCTGGCCAAGGGGCATGCCCGCACCAGCGGCGCCTCGATGATCGCCGGCTACCTCGGCTCCGGCGACAACGTCGACCGCGCGATGTGCCGACCGCGCTGCCCGGGTCGACCCCGCATTTCTGCAGCCGTCAGCGTCGAGCTGCTCAGGGTGCCGGCCGGGTTGGCTCGTACTCACCATGTCACGCCTACGGGCCGAGGGCGAAGCAGAACGCTGCTAGCGCGACCCGCTCCCGGCCGCCGTGCGGAGGGCGGTGGTGGGGGATGACGCCGCCAGCGAGGAGCAGCGGCGCGTCCTGGAGCCGCACCGCCACGCCGGGTGGATGGACACCGGAGCGTGCGGTCGCGAGCAGCTCCTCAGGCGGGAGAGCGGCCAGCTCGGGATGCAGGCACAGCGGTCCGGCGTCGCCGGCGAGCCAGACAAGCAGCTCCACCTCGCAGCGTGGCTGGTCCTTGTGCAGGTCGATGAAGTCGCCGGTGCCGTAGTAGAGGTAGCAGGACACCGTCGGCACCGGATCCGGGCCGAGCCGCCCGGCGAGCCGCTCGGCCAGCTCGCCGTGCAGATCGGCGCGCCGGGTTCCGGCGGTCGACCACTGGTTGCGGACCGGCCCGAGCAGTCGTTCGCCCTCGGCGAGGGAGAACTCGTCCCGCTCGTTGCGCTCCACCTCGACCCGGGACCCGGCGGCCTCGTCGGTGAGATCGGCCAACTCGCTCGCGGTCAGCAGGCCGGGTGCCGGCTCGAATGCATCGAGCACGGCGAGGAACTACAGCGGCAGGTCGAACTCGCCCGCCTGGACGCCGCGAACGAACGCGTTCCACTCGTACTCGGTGAAGGCGAGCACCGCGCCGCCGCGATCCTTGGTGTCCCGTACCAGGATCCGGCCGGAGCTCACGCCGACCTCCACGCAGCCGGCGTCCGGCGCAGAGAATGACGACTTGCGGAACGGGGCGTCGGCGATGCCGGAGTTCTCCATCTCCACACCTTTCGTAGGGCGGATCCAATGACACAAGCTATCGCTGGACATGTCTGTCCGCATGGGCCGACAGGAGTAAGTGAATGCCGATCCTGACCGCGATGCTTCCGTTTCGGAACCTCTCCGTCGACGTCGAGACGCCGCTCGACTTGGTCGCGGCGCACGCCGGGTTGGCGCGGGCCGGCATCGAGCCGCTGTACGACATCGTCGCGGGCGCCTCCGCAGCGCCTTGCCGGCTGGTGCACCGGGATGCTGGACCCGCCGCGGTGCGTCGTCGCGGCCGCGGCCTCGTCGTCGACGCCCCGGTCGCGCTGCTCGGCGCCGGCGAGCCGCTATTCGACCCGCTCACGACCCTGATGGAGCGGGAGCTGAATCTCGCCGGCGGTGCTTCGATGGTGGCGGCCGGCGTGGCATTGCCGGGCGGCGCTGTCGTCCTGTTCGGCCCTTCCGGGTCCGGGAAGACCTCGACAGCACTGGCCCTCTGCTCGCGGTTTGACGGCCGGCTCGTTGGCGGCGACCGCTGCGTGTTCGGGTACGCCGACGGCTGCGTCCAGGCGGTCGCCGGCAGTCGCGCCGTGCTCGCCCGCCCCGACGCGCTGCGCCGGAACGTGCCGGAGTTCGCCGCGGACCTCCCTACCCAGGCCGGCCCGCACTGGCGCAAGCACCGGCTTTCGCGCGGCGTTGCGATCGCCGGCAGGCCGGTGCAGGTGAGGTCGGTCTGCTTCGTCACGGTCGACGACCGCGTTCCGCTCTCGTACGGGCCCGCGGACCCGGCCCGGGCCCGCTACCTGCTGCACGAGAACGCGTCCCGGCTTGTCCGCGCCAGCGCCGCCGCCTTCCTGTCCGCGGACGGCCGGTCGCCGCTCGGCTGGCTACCGTCGCTTGACACCGAGGCCTGCCACCGGAGCCGGGTCCGGCTCGTCGAGGCGTTGGCCGGCGCGGCGCTCGACGTCTGCGGGCCGCAGGCCGACGTCGCCGAGGTCGTCGCCGGCACCGTCCCGGGTGCCTGAGCGGCTCTACACTCAGTCGGTCGATCTCGTTCCCGGGAGGCGGCTATCTTCGCCAACGGCGAGCTCCGCGACCCGGCGCCGATGGCGCTCGACCGGCTGCCCGGCGCCTATGGTCTCTACGACGACGGATGGCGGATGACCGTCACGCTGGCCGAAGCCGGCGGGATCTGGACGAGCGAGCTGACCAGCTTCGACCGGATGCTCGGCCGCGTGGAGTCGACGGTCACCGTCGGCCGGGACGGGCCGCACCACATCCGCATCGCCGTCCGAAACTTCAACGAGCTTGCCGAGTCCGCGTACGACGGGTACGCCTTCACCCGTGGCCGGCGCGGCTTCGCCGGACTCGGCTGGTGGAAGGCGGTCCCGTTCGGGTTCTTCGCCTGGCCGCAGCCGCCGTACCTGCTCGGCCCGTACCGCACGGACGACATCACGCCCCGGCACCTGCTCGGGACCTACGAGCTGCTCTGCGACGGGCTGTACGGGCTGCTCGCGCTGCGCCGGCTCGACGGCGACGACGTCCATGGTGAGCTGCGCGAGCCAGCCGGCGCTGTCCATCCGGTGAGGGCGACGCTGGACGCGGACGTGCGGCACCGGGTGCGGATCGCCGTCGACGGTGACCTGCCGCCGCGCCCGCCGGTGCTCGACGTACTGATGTTCTCGCACAGCTTCACAGGCATGGCAGGGACGCTCACCTGGGGGGGACAGCCGCTCGGCTGCGCGCTGGTCCGGACCGAGTGGCCGGCTGGGTGACCGATCCGGAGGATTTCGATGTCCGGACGGCTGTGGTCCGGATCCTCGACGCGAACGACGTGCCGCAGGGCGCCGGCTTCCTCGTCGGCCTCGACGGCCTGGTGGCGACCTGTGCGCACGTCGTGTCGGGCGCCGGGTCGGGGCCGGGCTCGACAGTCACGGTCGACTTCCCGATGCCGGGCCGAACGCTGCCGGCGCTCGTCCTGGCCGAGTTCTGGCGGGATGCGGCCGCCGATGATGTCGCCCTGCTGCGCCTCGCCGAGCCGGCGCCGGCTGGAGCGCGCCCGCTCTCCCTGAAGCGCGTCCGGGGCAGCACCGGCAACCGCTTCGTCACGTACGGCTTCCCGCCGGAGCTCGGCGACCGCGGCCTGTACGGCTACGGCATCGTCGGTGACCTCACCCGCGACCGCGCGGGCATCGCGTTGCTGCAGCTGACACAGACCACCGAGACCTCGCCGGGGTTCAGCGGCGGCCCTGTCGTCGACCAGCCGAGCCAACGGGTGATCGGTCTGGTCAACTCCATCACCCCGGCGAACCGGTACGGCCGGCTGTCCGAGACGGCGTTCGCCACCCCGGCCGACGTGCTGCGCGAGATCTGCCCGCTGCTGCGGGTGGCCGAGGTGTGCCCGTACCGGAGCCTGGACGTCTTCGAGGAGGAGCACGCACCCTACTTCTTCGGTCGTGAGTCCACACTGGACAGACTACTGACGGCGCTGCGTCGCCAGGATCGGTTCCTTGCGCTGCTCGGGCCCTCCGGCAGCGGCAAGTCCTCCTTGCTGCGGGCCGGGCTAGCCGCCCGGCTGCGGTCCGGCGCACTGCCCGGCAGCGCCGGCTGGGAGCTGGCCGTGGTACGTCCGGCCGACCTGGCTCACGGGGCCGTCCCGACCGGCCGGGTGCTCATGGTCGACCAGTTCGAGGAGATCTTCACGCTCCCCGCGGGGGACGCGGCGCTCGTCGCGTCCCGGCTGGACGAGCGGCTGGCCGGGCCCGGCACGGTCGTGCTGGCCATGCGCGACGACTTCTACAGCGAACTCGCCGGCACCTACCCGGTCCTCACCGACCGGTGGGTCGTCCCCAACCTCGTCAACGTGCCCGCCACCCTGAGCCGGGAGGAGCTGACGAGTATCGTCGTCAAGCCCGCGCAGAAAGCGGGACTGGAGCTTGAGGCGGGCCTGGTCGAATCCGTCGTGGACGGGGCGATCGCGGCGGCGCCCGCCGCCCAGGCGGACCGCGCCCGCAACACCGTCCTCCCGCTGCTCGAGTTCGGTCTGACCCAACTGTGGCAGCGGCAGTACGACGGGGTCCTTCGCCGAGACGACTACCGCGGGATCGGGCCGGAGCTGGCCGAGTGGGCCGACCGCACCTACTACGGGCTGCCCGAGCAACTCCGGCTCGTGGCCCGACGGCTGTTGCTGCGGCTGACCCACGTCGTGGACGACGGGTCGGACTCCCCGCCCAGCCGGCGGCGCCGGTTCATCGACGATCTGACCGGCAGCGGCTCAGAAAGCGCAATGCGAGAGGTGCTGGGCCGCCTGGTGACCGCCCGGCTGCTCGTCCTGTGGCAGGACGAGCCGACCGGCCGGACGACCGTGGAGCTGGCGCACGAGGCGCTGCTGCGCGAGTGGCAGCTGCTGCGTGACTGGCTACGCGCCGACCGCGAGTTCCTGACCTGGCGGGACGGCCTGGACCGGCGGGTTCGCGCGGTGAGCGCGGCACCCGTCGACGAGGACACCGACTGGCTCGGCGGCCGCGAGCTCGACCAGGCGCTGGAGTGGGCCCGGACACGGTCCGACGAGCTGCTCCCCGCACAGCGCGAGTTCATCGCGCGCAGCGCGGCAGCCCGGGACCGCCGGCTCGCGGAGGAGCGCCGCCTGCGCGAGGAGGTCGAGCGGCAGCAACGTGCGGCCGAGTACAACCAGCAGCTCGCCGACGCCCGGAAGGCCGTGGCGGACCTCCGGCTCGACACCGAAAACGCGCTCGCGCTCCTTCCGGTCGCGCCCGCGGTCGGGCTCGCCGAGATGGTCGCGGTCATCGGGCGCAACCTGGTCCGTCTGGGCGACACGCCGCTGGGCTTCGTCCAGGCCGGCCTCCGGCGGGCGGTTCGGACAGCAGCGGAGCGGTTCGTCCTCACCGGACACAGTGGACAGATCAGCGCGGTCGCGGTAATCGGTGCGGACGTGCTCAGCGCGAGTTGGGACGGCACCGTCCGCCGGTGGAGCCTCGGCGGCGGGACCAGTGGCGAGCCGTGGCACGGGCACTTCGGCGCCGTCCGGTGCCTGGTGGTCAGCCCGGACGGCACCCTGGTCGCCACCGGCGGCAGCGACGGCACCGTGCGACTGTGGACACCCGATGGCACCCCGGTCGGCCAGCCGCTGCCCGGCGACGGGGAGGCGGTGCTCGCGCTCGCCGTCGAGGCCGACGGCCACCTTGCCGCCGGCAGCGCCGGCGGCACCCTCACCACCTGGAGCGTCGCCGGAGTGCCCGCCATCGTGGGATCGTCGGACTTCGGACCGGCGGTCACCGCCCTGTTCGCCACGGCGAGCGGCGAACTCTTCGTCGGCACCGGTGGCGGCCGGCTAGAGGCGCGATCGATCCAGAGCTGCCAGGTGATCGCGCCCTCTGCCACGGCGAGCGGCAATGCGTCGCCGGGCAACGGCGAGGACTGGATCGTGATGGCGCAGGCGCACGCCGGCCCCGTGACCGCGATCGCCGCCGGGGAGCGGCCGCACATCGCCAGCGGCGGCCTGGACGGCCGGCTCATCCGCTCGCGGGACGGCGGTCGGGAGTTCAACTCGGTGCTCGCGACCGAGGCGGAGCCGATCCGGGCGGTCCTCTGCCCGGTCCCCAACTCGGTGATCACCGCGAGCGAGGACGGGACAGTGGCACTGCGGGATCTCGCCGGCCGCGAGATCCATCCGAGGCTTCCGGTCGCCGCCGCGGTCGTCACCTCCCTCGCCAACACCGCCGACGCTGCACAGATAGTCGGCGGCTGTTCCGACGGCACTGTCCGGGTCTGGGATTGGGGGCCGCTGCGGACCGAGATCGCGGCCGCGGACGACGACCTCGCCGCCTGGGACGAGGCCGGCGACCAGGCCGGACGGGCCCTGCTCGGGCACAGCGACGGCGTGGCGGCGGTTGCGTTCAGCCCCGACGGCAGGCTGCTGGCCAGCGGCGGCTTCCGGCGGGACCTGCGAATCTGGGAGGTCGGGAGTGGACGGTCGCGGGTCGTGCCGGAGGCCCATGCCGGGTCGATCACCGGCCTGGCCTGGGCGCCATCCGGCTTCCCGATGCTCGCCAGCGCCGGCCGGGACCAGCTCGTCCGGCTCTGGGGCTCGGACGGCCGGCCCCTGGGGGAGCCGTTCGCCGGGCACACCGCCGATGTGATGGCGCTTGCGTTCTCACCCGGCGGGGACCTGCTCGTGACGGGCGGGCGGGACGCGACCGTCCGGCGCTGGCGTACCAACGGCGAGCAGGTGGGCGAGCCGCTGAGAGGCCACGAGCAGGACGTGGCCGCGGTGGCGGTCAGCCCGGACGGGACGCACATCGCCGGCGCCGGCCGGGACGGCACGATCCGGCTGTGGGACGCGGACGGCACCGCCGGACCGGTGCTGCGCGGCCACCAGGGTGCCGTCCTGGGAATCGCGTTCGGCGCAGATGGCCGGCGGCTGGTCAGCTGCGGGGACGACCGGACGATCCGGATCTGGCCGCTCGACGACATCGCTGCGACACGCTCGTTGCGCGGCCACAGCGCGGAGGATGACGTACAGCGCACAGGCCGGCCTGTTCGTCAGTGCCGGCCTCGACGGCACGATCCGGCTCTGGGACCCGGATGAGGGTGAGCTGAGCCGGCCGCTGCGGGGGCATCGCGGCGGCGTGCTGGCGGTCGCAGCGAGCGCGGACGGCGAGCTGGCGGCGAGCGGCGGCATGGACGGCAGCGTCCGGCTGTGGCGGCTCGGCGGCTGGCGCAGCTGGCTGCGGGAGGCATGCGAACGGCTCGAACGCCATCCCGTCCTCGCTCAGGACGGCGCTCTGGCCGCCTCGGTCGCTCGCGCCCGTGAGCTGCTCGATCCGCCCTGAGAGCGGTGCCAGGTGATCCGGACCGCGTAGTTGGCCTCGCCGCCCAGCTTGCCGATCGCCAGGTTGCTCAGCTCCCCGGTCGCCTTGATCCCGAAGGAGATCTCGACCTCGTCTGGGGGCTCCGGCATCGCATCGACGGCCCGGAGGAACGCCTGCGTGTTAGCGCCGACGATCGCCGTGAGTGCGTCGTCGAGGCTCTCTCGGGCGGTCGCGGCGGCGTTCCGCAGCCGATTCCCGACACCTGCCTTCACCAGCCCCGGCTCGGGCTCGATCTCCCCGGCGTCGACCTCGATGACAACAGGTGAGCCGGCAGCCGTCTCGAACGAGAGGTACGCCATGTCGCTCATGCAACCAGAGCCGGTGCGGCCACGGCGCGCACGCGCTCTCCGCGGCGAGCGTGCGCGCCGCGTGGGGCGTGGCATGAGCCTGCATCTGGCCGGGTGCGCCGCGGGTACGGCGGAGGGCGCACGCATCCACCGACGGTCAGTGCGGGCCGCCGATGCCAGGCCATGCGCTTCGACGCCACCGAGATCGGCGGCGGCTGGCAGGAGATCTGCGCCTACGGCACGGCCGTGAAGACCCGCCCGCTCTCCTGACCGGAACCTTCCCGAGCAGCACCAGCCCAGACCAGAACCAGCCAAAGTCCCCACGGACCGCGGCCCGAGCGGACACCGAGTCTCGCGGCGGAGGCTCTGGGCACTGCGGGGCCGGGTGGTTTACCGTGGCGGTGGGCGCGAGAGGGCGCCTCCGGATCCGCGGGCAGGACGGAGTCCACCTCTGCTTTCTTCGACGGCGGATCGTGGCGATCTCCTGGTCGGCCTGGCACGCGGATCGCAGGCCGGTGGAGGAGACGTCATGGCGACCCTTCCGGCTCGGCCCGACCTCGACCAGCTGCGCCGGCGGGCCAAGGATTTGCTGCGCGCTGCGCAGGCGGGTGACACCACGGCGGTGGGCCGCATCCGGGCGGTGTCCGGCCGGTTGACGCTGGCCGCCGCGCAACTGGCGGTGGCCCGCGAGTACGGGTTCGGGAGCTGGGCCAGGCTGAAGACCGAGGTCGAGGCGCGCAGGATGGACCTGGCACAGCGGGTGGAGGCGTTCTGCGAGGCCAGCATCCGCGACTGGACCGGCCGGGCGGCCCGGATGCTGGCCGCCGCCCCACAGCTCGCCGACTCCGGCTTCGCCGCCGCGGTGGTCCTCGGCGACCTCAGCCGGGTGCGCGGTGAGATCGAGCGTGACCCGGGTCTGGTGACCCGGCCCGACCCCCGGTCGGGCTGGACCCCGCTGCACGCGGTCTGCGGCTCACGGTGGCACCGCCTCGACCCGGCCCGCGCGGACGGGCTGCTGGCCGTGGCCCGGCTGCTGCTCGACGCCGGTGCCGATCCGACTGCCAGGGTCGGCGGGCAGGCAGGCCAGCCCGGTGCCTGGACGCCACTGCGCTGCGCGGTGGCCGGCGCGGCCAACCCGCCGATCACGCGGCTGCTGCTGGAGCGCGGCGCGGTACCCGACGACCACGACCTGTATCTGGCCGGGTTCGGCGAGGACAACCACCAGTGCCTGCGGCTGCTGCTCGAGCACGCCACGGACGTGGCCGAGATCGCCACGACGGCGCTCGCCGCGCCGATCAGCACCAACGACCTT
>WNGJ01006023.1_pt1 | contig 12798 bp, 14 predicted proteins | sample 5400611 | NCBI WGS metagenome assembly WNGJ01 (sample SAMN13153375, study PRJNA577476) | soil metagenome | isolation source: 40 cm soil or saprolite under Garry oak tree replicate 1 | place: USA:California | collected 2016-06-15
TGATCCCCAGCTCGGCGGCCACCGCGATATTGCTCTTGCCCTCGGCGCACAGCAGCACGATGCGCGCCCGCTGGGCCAAGCCCTGCGCGGTCTTGCGCCGGCTCGCCCACCCTTGCAATGTCCGCCGCTCGGCATCCGTGAGCACGAGCGGGAGTCTTGGTTTGCCTGCCATACCTCCATAAGAGCACAAAACTCAGGACCGGGACACTAGGGCAGTTCGAACGGGAGGGTGATGCCATCGAGGGCATGGGGGCAGGGGCAGTCCCGTTCGGCGGGAAGGCTCTCGATGATCTTGAACAGCAGCTCGCGCAGCCGCGCGACGTTCGCCGCGAAGACCTCGAAGACCTCTTGCTGGGTGACGCCCTCCTCCGTTTCCACGCCCGCGTCGAGATCGGTGACGAGAGTCAGGGGCGTATAGCACAGCGCGAGCTCGCGGGCGAGCACCGCCTCCGGGTGGCCGGTCATGCCGACGAGCGTCCATCCCTGCGCCGCGTACCACTGCGACTCGGCACGCGAGGAGAACCGCGGCCCCTCGATGATCACGATGGTCCCTGATTCGACGGGCGGCCATCCCGCCGCCCGGGCCACCTTGATCGCGTGCGCGCGCCCGCGGGGGCAGTACGGGTCAGCGAACGGAACGTGCACCGCGCCGCCGCTTTCGTAGAAGGTCTGCGGGCGCCCGCTCGTGCGGTCCACGAGCTGGTCGGGGATCGCGAGCGTGCCGGGCCCGTACTCGGGCGTCAGCGAGCCGACCGCGCTCGGCGCGATGATCTGCCGCACGCCCAGCGAACGCAGTGCCCACAGGTTGGCCCGATACGGGATGCGATGCGGAGGGAACTGATGGCCGCGGCCGTGCCTGGGCACAAATGCCACCCGCCGCCCGGCGACCTCGCCGACGGCCAGCGCGTCGCTCGGCGGGCCGAACGGAGTCTCGGGCCGCATCTCGCCGGCCCCGTGCAGGAACTGATAAAGGCCGGAACCGCCGATGACGCCGATCTCCGCGGAAACGTCCACGGTCGCGGAGATTACCGCGCCGGCGGGCAGCTACGCGACCTTGGCCGAGGCCGGCTTGCCGCGAGACGACGCGCCGTTGCCTGACGCTGTGCGGCTTCCAGGCGAGGCGCCGGCTCCCGGCCCCGAACCGCCCCCAGCCGACGAACCATTCCCGGACGCCGCGGCCTTGCCCGCCGTCGGCTCCGCGGAACTCGAGTCGCCGGACGACTTCGTCCCGGCCTCTGCGCCGTTCGCCTTCTGAGCCGCCCCGACAAGATCCTTTGACGCGGCACGGCTGTCGTTGCGGTAGAAACCGGAGCCTTTGAACACGATCCCGACAGGAGAGAAGACCTTGCGCAAGCGCCCGCCACAGGTGCTGCATACCGTCAGCGGGTCATCGGTGAACTTCTGCACGACCTCGGTCTGATCGCCGCACTCGGTGCACGCGTACTCGTATGTCGGCACGGGCCCTCCCTACTGGCAGCGCTAGCACTCGCGCCTTCTGACTGCTAAATATACCCTCCAGACGGCGGCGTCTGGTGCGGGCTCGACGCAGGTTGTAGGGGAAGCCTGAGCAGTTCGGCCGTCCCGGCGCGCGACCGCGCCACCAGGCGGACCGTCTGGTCGTGCGGCACCGACGGCACGCGGCGGACCAGTTCGTTCTCGTACACGAGCGCCACGGTGGGCACTGCCGCGCTCACCCGGGCGAGCGCACGGTCGTAGCAGCCGCCGCCCTGGCCGAGCCGCGTACCCCTGCCGTCGACTGCCAGGGCGGGAACGATCACCAGCGCCGCCCGGGCGATCGCGCCGGGGCCGCGCGGGGGCTGCGTGGGCTCGGCGAGGCCATACCGCCCGTCCGGGCGGAGCCGGACGGAATCCGGTCCCTCATACGATGCCCAGTCCAGGTCCCAGTCGTCGCGCAGCAGCGGAAGCAGCACGTACGAGCCTCGCTTCCACAGCGCGTAGATGAGCTCTTTCGTGTCGGGTTCTGCGCCAACCGAGAAATAGGCCGCGACCGTGCCCGCCATCTGCGTCTCGGGCAGCGAGAGCACGGCGTCACGCAGCGCGCGACCGGCCGCGGACCGTTCGCCCGGCGTCATCGCCGCCCGTGCGGCGCGCAGCCGAGCCCGCATGGCCGCCTTCTGGCGCGCCACGGCCGGCGCTGCGCCGCCCGCGGCGTCCGGAGGCGGGTCGCCTGCCGCCTCCGGCGCAGTGGCGCGTGCGGCCTCCATCGCAGTGGCGCGTGCGGCCTCCGGCGGAGTGGCGCGTGCCGCCTCCGGCGGAGTGGCGCGTGCCGCCTCCGGCGGAGTGGCGCTTGCAACGTCAGGCGGCGGTGCATGATCCTTAACGGCTGCGCGGAGTGGCGCGCCCGGTGCGGTGCGGCGCGCCGCGTCCGCTGGGGTGTCGCGTGCGGCGCCGTCGCGCGGCGCGTCCCGCGCGGCGTCGCGCGGCGTGTCGTTATCCACAGCTTGTCCCCCTCTCCTCGTCCACAGACTGATACTTCATCCACATCCGGTGACCGCCATGCGCGCCCTGCCCCCACGACCCCTTAGGGTTTCGAGCATGGCTCAATACGCTGCCGTGACCAAGGCGGTCGTCCCTGCGGCAGGCCTGGGAACCAGGTTCCTGCCGGCGACCAAGGCGACGCCCAAAGAAATGCTGCCCATCGTCGACAAGCCTGCCATCCAGTATGTCGTCGAGGAGGCGGTGGCGTCCGGCCTGACCGACGTGCTTCTCATCACCGGCCGCAGCAAGCGGTCGATCGAGGACCACTTCGACAGGAACTACGAGCTCGAGGAAGCGCTGGCCGCCAAAGACGACGCCGACCGCCTCGCGCTCGTACGCGAATCCGACCAGTTGGCCACCGTGCACTACGTGCGGCAGGGCGATCCGAAAGGCCTGGGCCACGCGGTCCTGTGCGCGGCCCAGCACGTCGGGTCGCAGCCGTTCGCCGTGCTGCTCGGAGACGACGTGATCGACCCCCGCGATCCGCTGCTCACCCGCATGATCGAGGTCCGCAACCGCTACGGCGGCAGCGTGGTCGCGCTGATGGAGGTGGCTCCCGAGCAAGTCAGCCAGTACGGCTGCGCCGCGATCAGCCCCACCGCGGAGGACGACGTCGTCACCGTCACGGACCTGGTGGAAAAGCCGGTGCCGGGCGAGGCGCCGAGCCGCTGGATCGTCATCGGCAGATACGTCTGCGACCCGGCCGTCTTCGAGGTGCTGAGGCACACCCAGCCGGGCCGGGGCGGTGAGATCCAGCTCACCGACGCGCTCAAGCAATTCGCCCGCGGCGACGGGGACGATCGCACCGCGTCCGGTGGCGGCGTGCACGGCGTGCTCTTCAGGGGACGCCGCTACGACACCGGCAACAAACTCGACTACCTGCGCACCCTTGTCCAGTTCGCGTGCGAGCGCGCCGACCTGGCCGACGAGTTCGTGCCCTGGCTCCGCAAGTACCTGGCCGAAGTGCCATGAGATCTGTCGACGAGCACCTGGCCGAGATCCTGGCCGAGATCCGGCCGATCGCGCCGATCGAGCTCGGCCTGCTCGAAGCCGAGGGCGGCGTGCTCACCGAGGACGTCACCGCTTCCCATCCGCTGCCGTCCTTCGACAACTCGGCGATGGATGGATACGCGGTCCACGCCGCCGATGTCTCTGGCGCGAGGCCGGGCAGTCCCGTGACGCTCCCCGTCGTGGGCGAGGTCGTGGCCGGCGACACCGGAGCGTACGCGGTGACCCATGGCGCGGCCATCCGGATAATGACCGGTGCGCAGCTTCCCGCGGGCGCCGACACCGTGGTACCGGTCGAGTGGACGGACGGCGGTGCGACCAAGGTAGAGGTGCGCCAGGCCGCGGAGCCGGGGCACGCCATCCGGCGCACCGGAGAGGACCTGCACGCGGGTGACCAGGTTCTCCCCGCTGGGAAGCGGGTTGGGCCGGTACAGCTCGGGCTGCTCGCCGCGGCGGGACGCTCGGCTGTGCCGGTCCGCCCGCGGCCAAGGGTCGCCGTGCTGTCCACCGGCAACGAGCTCGCGGAGCCTGGCACGCCCGTCACGCCTGGCCGGATCTGGGAATCCAACAGCTTCATGCTCGCCGCCGCGGCGCGGCAGGCAGGGAGCATCGCCTACCGGCGTGGCGCGGTGCGGGACGACCCCCGCGCCCTGATGGCGGCGATCGAGGACCAGCTCATGCGCGCCGACGTGCTGGTCACGAGCGGCGGCGTGAGCATGGGGGGCGAGCACGACGTCGTCAAGGACACGCTCGGCAGGCTCGGCAGTGTGGAGTTCACCAAGGTCGCGATGCAGCCGGGGATGCCGCAGGGATTCGGTCTGGTCGGCGCCGACCAGACCCCGATCTTCACCCTGCCCGGAAATCCGGTCAGCGCCTACGTGTCGTTCCAGCTATTTGTGCGTCCGGCGCTGCGTGCGCTCCAGGGGCTTGACCCGCAGCCGCCGCGCACCGTGCAGGCGATGCTGACGGCCCCGCTGCGCTCTCCCGCGGGCAAGCGGTCGTTCGCACGGGCGCAGCTGGAGCGCGCGGTGGTCACGCCGCTGTCGGGGCAGGGCTCCCACCAGCTGGCGTCTCTGGCGGCCGCGAACGCGCTGATCATCGTCCCCGAATCCGTCACGGAGCTGGCGATGGGCGACGAAGCGGAGGTCATGTGGCTGCCCTGAACGCGCGGAGGGTGGCACACCTGCCATGAACGGCCGGCGGCTGACCCACGTGGACGAGACTGGCGCGGCGCGCATGGTCGACGTGTCAGCCAAGGATGTGACGGTGCGGACCGCCCGCGCCACCGGATGTGTGCGGCTGTCGGACGCGGCGGTTGCGGCCCTGCGGGGCGGCGGCGTGCCCAAGGGCGACGCGATCGCGGTCGCCAGGATCGCGGGGATAGCCGGGTCGAAGCGGACCCCGGATCTCATCCCGCTCTGTCATCCAATCGCGTTGCACGGTGTGACGGTCGATCTCGCGATCGAGGACTGGGGCGTGTCGATCGCGGCCACCGCGCGGACCGCGGACCGGACCGGCGTCGAGATGGAGGCGCTTACCGCGGTCAGCGTCGCGGCACTGGCTCTTGTCGACATGGTGAAGGCGATCGACCCCGCGGCGGTGATCTCCGACATCCAGGTGGCGGAGAAGACGGGCGGCAAATCGGGACCCTGGCGGCGGCCGTGAACGGTCACGGCGCAGCGGCACACAGGGGCATCAGGGCGCTCGCGGTGACCGTGTCCAACCGGGCTTCCGCCGGCGTGTACGAGGACCGCAGCGGGCCCTTGCTGGTGTCGCTGCTGCGTTCGGCCGGCTGCGCGGCCGTGGACGGGCCCGTTGTGGTGCCCGACGGCGAACCTGTCGAGGCAGCGCTGCGCGAGGCGGTCACCGAGGGCTACGACGTTGTCGTCACCACCGGCGGCACCGGGCTAACGCAGACCGACCGCACCCCCGAGATGACCCGTCGTGTGCTGGATACCGAGATCCCAGGCATCGCGGAGGCGATCCGCAGGGCCGGTGCCGACGCCGTGCCCGCGGCAATCTTGTCCCGCGGGGTCGCGGGACTCGCGGGACGGACCCTGCTGGTCAATTTGCCCGGCTCCACCGGCGGGGTTCGGGACGGAATGGGCGTGTTCGCTCCGGTGCTCGCGCACGCCGTGGACCAGATACGCGGCGGCGACCATCCGCGCCCCGCCTGATCTGGCTGCGCATGCTCTGGCTGTGCGTGCTCTGGCTGTGCGTGCTCTGGCTGTGCGTGCTCTGGCTGTGCGTGCTCTGGTCCTGCGGGCCGGCCGGCGGCTCGGCCGGGGACAAGCCGTGGTTGTGGCGCCGGGACGGGCTGCCGGGGAATGATTGAGCCGTGGAACGCATGCGCGGGTGGCCCGTCACGCTTGCCGAGCCGGCGCTGCTCGACATGCCGGTCGAGTTGCGCCCGGTCCGCGTGCGTGACGCCGCAGCCTGGCGCGAGACACGGCTGCGCAACGCCGCCTGGCTCCGGCCGTGGGAGCCGACGAACCCGGAGACGCCGCTGTACCGGTCCGGTCTCGGGCCATACGTGGCGATGGCCAGGTCGATGCGGCGCGAGGCGCGGCAAGGAGTCGCACTGCCGTGGGTTGTGATCTACGGAGGGCGCTTCGCGGGCCAGCTCACCATCGGCAGCATCCAGTGGGGATCGGCGCGCTCCGCGCAGGTCGGCTACTGGATCGACGAGATGTACGCGGGCCGCGGGGTCACGCCGACCGCGCTCGCGATGGCGATGGATCATTCTTTCTTCGTGGTCGGCCTGCACCGGGTCGAAGCCAACATCCGTCCAGAAAATCACGCAAGCCGCCGGGTGGTGGAGAAACTCGGGTTCCGCGAGGAAGGCCTGCGGCGGCGCCACCTGCACATTGACGGCGCCTGGCGGGACCACCTGTGCTACGCGCTGACTACAGAAGACGTGCCCGGCGGGCTCCTGCCGCGCTGGCGCAGCGCCCGTTCGGTGCCACGCGCCTGACCCCCGCGCGCGATCTGCGCACCGCGGTCCTGAGAAGCCGGCCTCTACCGATCTCACGACACACCGGGCCTAATGCTCGTCATCGCACGCCAGGCCCTTTACCTTGCGTGACGTGGGCATGCTCCAGATGACGGAACGCGCCCGGCCTGGGCATGCTCGCGAGGAGGACCGTTGAGCAGCACGATCCTCTACCTGGCGATCGTCGCTATCTGGGCCGGGGTGCTCGTGCCGAGGTGGCTGCGGCGTGAGCCACACCGCGAGACGTCGGCGCATTCGCAAGATGCTGCTGCCGACGCCAGCGCTTCCATCATGCCTGCTGGCGCGGACCGCAGTGCTTCCACCGTGCCCGCCGACGCGGATCGCGGTGCTTCCGGTATTCCTGCCCCGGCCATGGCTGTTCCTGCCTCGGCTGCGGCCGAAGATGGGGGGCGGCCGGAGCGGGCAAGCGACGCCGGCTGGGCGGAACGCAGCGGGCGCGAGCGCGTCATGGCGGCCCGCCGTCGGCTGTTCTGCATGCTGACGGCGCTCGCCGTCGCTGCCGCGACGATCGCCGCCGCCGGCCTGGCCACATGGTGGGTTCTCGCGCCTCCCGCTGGCATGCTCGCCGGATACGTCCTCCTGTTGCGCGAAGCCGCCCGCGCCGACGCGGAGCCGCCCGCAGCGCGCGGCTCCGCCGCCACCGCCGACCGTGGGGGCCGTACCGGCTACCGCGCCCGCCCGGTAGCCGGTACGGTTGCCCCGGTCGTTGAGCAGATGCATGGCACAGTTGCTGACGCGCAGGCCGTTCCAGCCGTCGTTGAGGTGTCCGCAACGGCCGAGGTGGTCGACATAATGTCCCGGGTGGACGAGGAACTCTACGACCAGTACGCAGACGCGAAACTGCGCGCAGTAGGAGATTAGGTGGACCGTCGGCCCGCCAAGCCCCGGCCCTGCGATGCCAGCCCAGCCCGGCGACGCCAGCGCTGAGATCAACGGCGCTTCACCGGCGCTGCGGCTGGCCAAGCAATGCGCTGAGCCGGGCCCGCGCGCCGGCCGGGGCGGGGTCGAGTTCGAGAAGCTTGTCCCGGCTCCGCTCACCGGACACCATCTTGACGTCGCGCGGCCGCACGCCGAACGCCTCGGCCACGGCGCGCCGCACTGCCTCGTTCGCTCTACCCTCGACAGCGGGCGCAGCCACCGCGACAAGCAGCGCCGCTCCCGCGGTGCCGTCCCACCTCCCGCCAACCCCGGCGCGCCGGGCACCCGGTTTGACCCGCACCGCGAACCGCAGGCATCGCTCGCTCACGATCCCACCATCCCGTATCCGCATCCCGTCTTCCAGACGGCCGGACGGGCGGTCGGCAGCGGCGCAGCCGACGGTACCGCGCACCACATGAAATCGCCCGTTCAGCGTGCAGCGAGCTCCCACCCGACCGAAGGGTGACCCCATGGCATGCGCGAAGACCTTCGCAGGTTTGCTACGCTGACTGACGTTCTTGGGGCTGTAGCGCAGTCCGGTAGCGCACCTCGTTCGCATCGAGGGGGTCAGGGGTTCAAATCCCCTCAGCTCCACGCAAAACCGCAGGTCAGCGCCATGATCGAGAGATATAATGATCATGGTAATGATCGTTCGACCGTCGCTCGACCGTCGCTTTGACCATCAGCAAACGGCACCCGTCGCCCCTTACGAGTGCATGACGACAGCAAGTCCCCGGAAACTCAACTGCCATATGAACTCCACCGGGGTCATCCGCTGATCCTCTTCCAGGGCGATGAGACGCAAGACGACGGATCCCACGCAGCTACTCTCGTCGTTGTGCGAGAGTTCGGCCGCCAGGTGGCCTGGTGGCACAGCAAGAGGTCATCGGCACGGTGGCGAAGCGGTTTGAAGCTTCGCGCAAACAAGTCCACGGCCATCGATGGCTCCGCCAGTCAGACCGTGTGCCCGTCGCGCGCACCAATGGCGACGGATGCCGACGCGCGTACCTCCACCGCTGGCGGGCCCGCAGTGTCCCTGCGCCCGGCAGTGGCACACGGCCGTGATCTGATCGTAGGGCCAGTTCGCCCTCGCGGTCATACCCGGCTGCCTGGCCAACGGATCACTGCACGCGATGGCTGTCTTTGGACGACCCGCCGGAGCGTAACCGTTGCCCAACGTCATCGTCGAGCGTGGTGAAATAGGGCGGTGCCTTCACGCCAGACCGCGTCTGACCGTGCCTGCAGCGGCGAGCTGGCCTCGTTGCGCGACGAGGTCGCTGGCCTGCGCGTGCGGAGATAGCACGGCTGGCCGACCTGGTTGCCGCCCGCATGCAGCTGACGCCTGCTGATTCCACCAACTCAGCCCCCGCGCCAGCGCCAACGCAACCCGTGCGCGCCGACGCCGACTAGCTCGCCCGAGACCGTGTCGCCGCTGTATCGATCGCTTTTCGCCGGCAGGGATGAGGTCTACGCCTACCGCTGGGAACGCGACGGCAAGAAGGGCTGGTCCCCGAAGTACGACCGCCAGCCCGGCCAGACATGGGCCGAGGCGAAAGACGTCAAACAGTACCTGCCGCTCACCAACGCGGTGATTCATGACCACCTGTCGGGCAAGACCACCATCGGGTTGTATCCAATGTTGCCCGATGACTCCTGCCGGCTGCTGGCCTGCGACTTCGACGGCGCCGACTGGCGATTGGACGCCCATGCCTACGCCCATGCGGCCCGCGCGGCAGGGGTGCCGACCGCCGTGGAGATCTCCCGCTCCGGTGAGGGCGCGCATGTGTGGATGTTCTTCACCGAACCGGTACCCGCGCTCGATGCCCGGGCGCTGGGGTTCGCGCTGCTACGGGAGGCCATGGCCGTCCGCGGTGAACTCGGCCTGGATTCCTACGACCGGTTCTTCCCGACCCAGGATTACCTGCCGGCCAAGGGCGAAGGCCTGGGGAACCTGATCGCGCTTCCCCTGCAGAAACATTGCCGTGCCAAGGACACCACGGTGTTCGTAGATCCCGACACTTTCGATGTCCACGACGACCAGTGGGGATTCCTCGGCGGGCTGCGGCGGCTGTCGCTGACCGAGATGCAGCGTCTGGTCGCCAAGCTACAGCCGGTCGCGGTCGGCCCCGAGGCCCGGCTGTTCCGGTCCTCCCTGCGCGAGGAGCCGGCACCACCGAAGACGGTAAACGCCGAATGGGGCGGCATGCTCGCCGTCCATCGCGCGGGGTTGCCGCCCTCCCTGCTGGCCTCGCTCAAGCACGCCGCGTCGCTGGCCAACCCCGAGTTCTACAAGAACGAGAACCTGCGCATTTCCAACTGGAACACCCCGCGATTCGTGCGCTGTTATACGGAGGATCTCCCGTTCCTCTACCTTCCCCGCGCGATGGCCGCCAGCGCACACGCATTGGTCGCCGAAGCCGGCAGTCGGCTGGAGATCACCGACCTGCGCCCCGAACCGGAACGGATCGAGGTGAGCTTCCTCGGTACCCTGCGCGAGCCTCAGCAGGCGGCAGTGACCGAATTGGCCCGCCACGATCTGGGCGTGCTGGAGGCCCCACCCGGTGCCGGCAAGACCGTGATGGGCTGCGCGCTGATCGCTTACCACAAAGTCCCGACCCTGGTGCTGGTCGACCGGACCCCGCTGATGGAGCAGTGGCGCGAGCGCATCGCCGCGATGCTCGACGTCGATCCCAACCAGGTTGGGCAGATCGGTGGCGGCAAGACCAAGCCCACCGGTGTCATCGACCTGGCGATGATGCAGACGCTGGCCCGTATGGAGGACGCTGCCGAGCGGTTGGCCGGCTACGGGCTGGTCATCGTCGACGAAGCGCACCACGCCGGCGCCCCCACTGTCGAGAAGGCGGTGCGCCGTATCCCTGCCCGCCGCTGGCTGGGGCTGACCGCCACCGCCTATCGACGCGACGGGCTGGGGCCGATCATCTTCATGCACTGCGGGCCCAAACGGCACGTCATCCCGATGGTCGACAAGACCGATCTCGAACCGATGACGCGGACTGTGCACGTCCACCACACCGACTTCGTGCTGCCCGACGAGATCGACACCACCAAACCCGGCGCGATCACGTCAATCGTCTTCAACGGACTCGTGGCCGACGACGACCGCAACACGCAGGTCTGCGACGATGTCCACGACGCGCTCGCCCGCGGCCGCAACTGCCTGGTGCTAACCCGTCAAACCAAGCACGTCGACTCCCTCGCCAACCTTCTCGCCGAGCGAGGGCACCGCCCCTGCACCCTGTATGGGACCAAGAAGGCCAAAGAACTGAAGGAACTCCTAGCCCTGCTCGCCAACCCGCCCGGGGATGGTCCGCCGCTGCTCGTCATCGCCACCGACCGCTACGTCGGCGAAGGCTACGACTGCCCCCAACTGGACACTCTTTTCCTGGCGCACCCCGTCTCCTTCAAAGGCAGCATGGTCCAATACGTCGGCCGCGTCTTGCGCACTCACCCTGGCAAGGCCACCATCGAAGTCCACGACTACGTTGACAGCCACCTCGGGGTACTCACCGCCATGTGGCGCAAGCGATCCCGCTCCTACACCCAACTCGGCTTCACCACCGACCCAGCCGCCTGAACTCACGGGTGACGCGCCGATCCAGAAGCCGGCCGCGGAAGCACTCCGGAAGTTCTTAACAATCGGACGAATCTACGCGTGGCCAGGATTGGCGGAGCCCGACCCCGACGCTGACCGTTCCGTGCTCCTGCAGCATGGACTGCTCCCGTGTAGCGACTGACGCTACGGGCAGGCCAGGTTTATGAGCGGAATTCTGCGCACACCGGCGTGATGCAGGCCGTCCCCGCGTGACTGCCGTAGTCTGGATGGGTGAACGCAGCGCATGATTACAGCGATCTTCATGAGCTCATCGACTGCCTGGAACCCGACCAGGCCGAGGAGTTGCGGGAGCATGCGCTCAAATTGGTGAGACCGGCCAGCGGCCGGTTCAAGGTATTGCGGGTTTTCAGCGGTCCCAGCACGGACCTTGGCGCGAGGGCCAGGCAGGTCATCCGTGCCGAACTCGGACAAGGCGATGCTAATAGTTGATACCGGACCCCTCGTCGCCTACCTAAACCGCAACGATCCTGACCATGCCCGATGCGCGGCTCTGCTGGAATCCCGCACAGACGATCTGCTCGTGACGCCGTATGTCGTAACCGAGGCGTGTTACCTGGTCGGCAAGCACGTCGGCGCAGCGGCCGAGATCAACCTCGTCGAGGCCCTTGCGGCTGGCGACCTCAACCAGATCGATATCACCCCCGCCGACCTGAGACGCACAGCCGACCTGATGCGGCGGTACATCGGATTCCCCTTGGGTATCGCCGACGCTTCGGTGATCGCCGCCGCCGAACGACTCGGGCTCGCTGAAGTAGCTACCCTCGACCAACGTCATTTCCGTGCGGTAACCCCGGCACACGTCAGAGCGCTGAAGCTGCTCCCCTGAACACCTTGATCGTGCTGCGGCCCGAGCCAGATGACTGAGCGGGTCTGCGCCTGGAAGGCCAGAGCGGCCTTTGAAACCCGCCGCAACATAGTTCGCATCGAGGGGGTCAGGGGTTCAAATCCCCTCAGCTCCACGCAAAATTGCAGGTCAGGGCCATAGTACCGGGGGCCCGCTGAGCAGTTCCAAGATCTTTTGATCGTGGTTTGACCGTCGTGCTGGGCCTCATCAGCTGGCATCAGCCGCACTCGGCGGGTATCTGATGGCAGCGGTTTCCGCGGTCGCGCCAGGCTGGTTTGAACGGGCCGCTGGCGCCGGATCGGGCGCAGGACGTTCTGGTGTGCGCCGGTGATGGCTGGCGGTCGCTTGGTCATCAGCGGTCATCGGTGCCCGGGACGTGTGCGTGGTATGCGGCCGGTGGCGGCATCGATGGCGGCCAGGCCCTCGCGTGCGCTCAGGTGCTCGTGCTGGCGGGCGAGGCCGGTGTGCTGGGGGCAGAACCAGATGGCGTTGCGGGGGTGCCCGGCGCGGCCGAGGCCGGCCATGGCGCGGCTGGGGGCGATCTTGGCGTCGTCGTCGGGTCCGAAGTAGATGAGGGTGAAGTCGTCGCGCCCGTCGTCGGGCACGTCGCGGTGGCTGAGGTCACAGACGTAGCAGCGGGGTGGTTGTTGCCCGTCACTGAACATTCCGATGAAGGCGGCGCTGGTGATTCCGATGTGGGGGCGCGGTAAGGCCCCGCGGCCGTGGTGGCTGCGGGGCCTTGATGGTGGTGGTGCCGGTGGTTGTGGGTGAGGTGCCGGGTTATGTGTCGGTGATTTCGGTGACGGCGGCGCGGGCGGCGTTCTCGTCGACGATGGCTTTGCCGGCGGTGTAGGTGGCGACGAGGGCTTGGAGGGCGAGGTT
>WNGJ01014702.1_pt1 | contig 12797 bp, 15 predicted proteins | sample 5400611 | NCBI WGS metagenome assembly WNGJ01 (sample SAMN13153375, study PRJNA577476) | soil metagenome | isolation source: 40 cm soil or saprolite under Garry oak tree replicate 1 | place: USA:California | collected 2016-06-15
CGAGGGACCCCTGTCTCAAATGGCCTAGTTGCCTCATTTTAAGACACGGAAGAATTTCGCAATGGCGTCTGCATCCGACAAGCCGACCATGAAGCAGCGGATTCTCGAAACCGCCGACCGGCTGTTCTATCTGCAGGGGATTCGCGCCATCGGTGTCGATACCATCGCCGCCGAAGCCGGCATCAGCAAGCGCACGCTCTACAACCACTTTCCCTCAAAAGATGAGTTGATATCAGCGTACCTGGAGCGGCGCTTCACGCGGGCTCCGCCTTCGGACCAGCCGCCCGTGGAGCAAATTCTGGCAACGTTCGACCGGCTGGAACGGGGTTTCGCCAGCAAGGGTTTTCGCGGCTGCCCGTTCGTCAACGCGGTGGCCGAACTAGGCACCGAGGATCGATCGGTCAAGAAGATCGCCATTGCCTTCAAGGAAAGCCGTCGCCTCTGGTTTCGCGATCTGTTGATGCAGCTAAAGGTCAGCGATCCCGAAGGCCTCGCGACGCAGCTCCAGCTTCTCGTCGACGGCTCGATCGCGCAGGATCTGGTGCGCGACGACCCGTCGATGGCCCGCGCCGCGAAAGACGCCGCGCGGGTGCTGTTGAAGAATGCAGGCGTTGATGTTGGCGGTGAGGACGCGACGAAGAAAACCTCGCGCGGTGCGAAGTAGCCAACCAGTCGTCCGTGAAGAACGTTGATTTCAAGCTGGATTGATCGAAGGTCCGGAGCAGAGAGCGGCCAGGATTTGCCACAACAAAATCCTGAGCCAGCGGATGAGGCGGCGGAAGTTGTAGCCGGCAGCGGCGAGGACGGCGTTGGCGGCGTCGCCGCGCCGGAACCAGAGATAGTTGCGGCCCATGCGGTGCTCGGCCTTGAGATGGCCGATGACGGGCTCGACGGCGGACCTGCGGCGTAGTTCACGCTTGATCGCGGGCGTTACCCCTCGCTTCTGGCCGGAGAGGAACACCCTGAACTTGTAATCGGGCGGCGCATTGTGGCCGCGATATCCCTTGTCGGCGAGGATGCGCGCGATGGTGTTGCCGACGAGCACCTCCATGTCCGGAATCACGGTTGCCAGCGTGTGCCCGTCATAGGGATTGCCGGGCAGCGCCTTCACATGGGTGACGAACTGACCGCCCTTGCAGTGCTTGAGGGTGGTGGCAACGCTGACCTTGACGCCGAACTCGTAAGGTCGATGGGCCTTGCCTTTGCCGATGCATTCGACCTCCGGCGCATGCAGGGAATAGACCTTCGGCCCGCGTTGACGTTGCTGCTGCTCGCGCACGCGGCGCGCCAGCAATAGCAACTTGGCGAAGGCCGCTTCGAGCCCGCCATTGCCCTCGATCTTGCGGCCGATGTCGCGGATGACGCGGCCAAGATAGGTGCGCAGCTTCCTGAGCATCCGGTTGGCACGCTTGAACTGCTTGGCGTGGGCATAGCGCTGATGCTGGATCAGAGCCAGCTTACCCACCCGCGCATAGGATTGGCGCAAACCAACCCCGGTGAGCTGCGCCAGCCGCACCAGCTTCTCGCGCGCCCGGTTCAGAAGCTTGGCGTCGGTGGGGAATGTCACGTTCTTGGGCTGAACCGTGGTGTCGACGATCACCCGGGAGAGCTCGGATGGCTTGATTGCCTTGGTCTTGGTGGCAACCGACAGGCTCTCCTGCAGCAACGCTTGCAGCCGCGCCTCGCCCATCCGGTTGCGCCAGCGCGTCAGCGACGAGCGATCGAACACCAGCCGGTGCTCATCAATCGCGTCGGCAGTGGCGGGCGGCCCGGATCATCCGTGTAGACCGCCCCAAACTCCCGTTCCAGGAACCCCCAATCCACCGTGCGCCCCAGCGCCGCCAGCGGATGCTTCAGGTCGATGATCTGATCGAGCCGAGAGCGGAACAGATCCTGCTCTCCCGTCTCCCGCCGTTCCGGTGGCCGCATCTGGTCCCCCGCCAAATCGTTCAATGGCGAGTGAATCACAAATCAAATTTGCAAGGAATCCCCTTCGGCGCACCCGATTCCCGGCAAACTCAATTAGCCCACTGCGCCGTTTCCAGATTCCAAATCAACGACTTGGGAATTCTTCACGGACGACCAACCATCGTCGTCCCCGCGCACGCGGGACGACACTGCAGGGTTGGCTGATCAACTACAGCAACGTCGCCAGATCAAGCCGCCGCAGCCACCACCCGGTTGCGGCCGTCGTGTTTGGCGCGGTAGAGCGCAGTGTCGGCGCGCTTGAGCACGTCGGCGACTGGCTCGCCCTTGAGCTCCAGCGTCGACAGCCCGATCGAGATCGTCACCTCGATGCGTTTTGCGCCCTTGTTGACTGCGAAGGGCTCGCCCGCGATCGAACGGCGCAACCGTTCGGCCACCATACCCGCGACATGCAGGTCGGTTTCCGGCATCACGATCACGAACTCTTCGCCGCCGTAGCGACAGGCGAGATCGATGCCACGGATCGACTTGCGCATGCGCACGGCGAATTCGCGCAGCACATCGTCGCCGGCGTCGTGGCCATAAGTGTCGTTGATCGCCTTGAAAAAATCGATGTCGAGCATCATCAGCGCCAAGGGTTTGCCGCGGGCCGAGGCCTGTTCGGCCAGCGTTCCCAAATGGCTTTCCATGTAGCGGCGGTTATGCAGGCCGGTCAGCGCATCCGTGATCGCCATCTCGATCGAGTTCTGGACGTTGTCGCGCAGATGATCAGTGTAGCGGCGTTTGCGGATCTGGGTGCGCGCACGCGCCAGCAACTCGTTCTTGTCGACCGGGCGCAACAGGTAATCGTTGACGCCGATCTCGAGCCCGCGCAGCAGCCGCGTATTGTTGTCGGCGTCGGCGATAGCGAGGATCGGCACCTGCCGGGTCCGCTCCAGCGAGCGCGCCTGGCTGCACAGCCGCAAACCGTCAAAATTATCGAGGCCAAGCGAGACGATCAGAAGATCGTAATTGCCCTCGGCGGCGTGAAACAGCGCTTCCGCCGGATTGGTTTCGACGTCGACGCTATGTTCGGCGCTCAGCACCGGCGCCAGCTTCTCATAGGACGACGGCCGGTCGTCGACCAAGAGAATGCGGCCGCCCTTGCCGGTATCGGCCACCGCGCTTCGCTCCGGCGCCTCTACGCCGATCTCCAGCGAGGTGATGGCGCGCATCCGCAATTCATCGGTCATCATCTTCAGGCGCGTCAGCGAACGCACCCGTGCGATCAGCACGATGTCGGACACCGGCTTGGTGAGGAAATCATCGGCGCCGGCCTCGAGGCCACGGACGCGGTCGGCCGGGCTATCCAGCGCCGTCACCATGACCACCGGAATGAAATGCGTGGCCGGGCTCGACTTCAACCGCCGGCACACCTCGAAACCGTCGATGTCGGGCATCATCACGTCGAGCAGGATGATGTCGCATTCGGCGCGGCCACAGATGTCGAGCGCCTCGGCGCCGTTGGACGCGGTCAGGACGTCGAAATACTCGGCCGACAGCCGTGCTTCCAAGAGCTTGACGTTGGCGGGGACGTCGTCGACGACCAGAATGCGCGCGGACATCGAAATTCCCTTACCCGATAAACCGTCGGACGGTTTCAATAAATTTTCCGACCGAGATCGGCTTGGACAGATAGGCCTCGCAGCCGCCTTCGCGGATGCGTTCCTCGTCGCCCTTCATCGCAAAGGCGGTGACTGCGACCACCGGTATCGCGCGCAGTTCGGGATCGTCCTTGATCCAGCGCGTCACCTCGAGACCGGAAACTTGCGGAAGCTGAATATCCATCAGGACGAGATCGGGACGAAGCCTGCGGACGAGATCGAGCGCCTCGAAACCGTTGCTGGTGCCGGAGGTTTGATAGCCATGCGCTTCCAACAGATCGCGAAAGAGCTTCATATTCAGCTCGTTGTCCTCCACGATCAGGACGGTTTTTGCCATCCCGTCCCTCCTAATCCCCAGTCTGGCGCTATTGCCGGCGTGTCGAAAACTGAATTCAAACTAGCGCCAGATTCGCTCTAAGCCGTTAAGTCCGAGGGTCATCTTTATGCGAAGTGGTTTCCGCTCGCTTGAAGACTCGGGCATGATGGTTTCAAAATAGAGACCATAAGTTACGGAAAGGCAAACATTTCAGTTGAGAAAGCCTGTTCATAATCCCCGAGAAGTAGCTGAAATCGTTGCGATTCAGGCGCTTTCCTTCGTCGCCGGCGATCCCGAGCGGCTGGGTCTGTTCCTGGCCGAAACCGGGATCGGCCCGGAAACCCTGCGCACCGCCGCCGCCAATCCGAAGTTTCTGGCGCATGTGCTCGACTTCGTGATGCGGGACGATGCGACGGTGAAAGCCTTCGCGGCCGCCTCGCAGCTTGACCCCACCAACATCGCCGCCGCTCACCAGGCGCTGAACGATCCACAATGGGAGCGCGATGTGCCGTGAGCGCCACCGCGCCTGAGCTCTCCGCGCCTACCTGCTTTTGCCGGGACTGTCTCGGCGACCTCGACATCACGGCCAAACGATGCGGCACCTGCGGCTCGCCTCGCCTCGTTCGTCACCCTACGCTGTCCTCGCTGACGCTGGCCCATATCGATTGCGACGCGTTCTATGCCACCGTCGAGAAACGCGACAATCCTGATCTCGCCGACAAGCCGGTCATCATCGGCGGCGGCAAGCGCGGCGTGGTCTCCGCGGCCTGCTACATCTCCCGGACGTTCGGCGTCCGCTCGGCGATGCCGATGTTCAAGGCCTTGGCGCTATGCCCACATGCCGCCGTGATCAGGCCCGACATGGCGAAATATGTCAGGGTCGGGCGCGAGGTGCGCCACGCCATGCAGGCGCTGACGCCGCTGGTCGAGCCGCTTTCGATCGACGAAGCGTTTCTGGATCTTGCCGGCACCCAGCGCGTGCACGGCATGATCCCGGCGAAAGTGCTGGCGCGCTTCGCCCAACAGGTCGAACGCGACATCGGCATCACGGTCTCCGTCGGCATCTCCTGCAACAAATTCCTGGCCAAGATCGCCTCCGACATGGACAAGCCGCGCGGTTTTGCTGCGCTCGACCAGGAGCAGGCCCGCGCCATGCTGGCCGACAGACCGGTCGGATTCATTTTCGGCGTCGGACCTGCGACCCAAGAACGGCTGTCGCAGCGCGGCTTTCGCATCATCGCCGATCTCCAGCGCGCCGACGAAATCGATCTGATGAAGCAATTCGCCGGCGAGGGCCGCAGGTTGTGGCGGCTGGCGCGCGGCATCGACGATCGCCCCGTGGTGCCCGATCGCGGCGCCAAGACCATTTCCAACGAGACCACGTTCGAGACCGATATCCGCGATTTTGCCACGCTGGAAAGAACGCTGTGGCGGCTGTCGGAGAAGGTTTCCTCGCGCCTCAAGAGCAGCGATCTCTCGGGCCTGACCGTCACATTGAAATTGAAGACCGCCGATTTCAGGCAGCGCACCCGCTCGCAATCGATTCACGCGCCGACGCAGCTGGCGGCAAAGATCTTCGCCATCTCCCGCGAGATGCTGGCGAAGGAAATCGACGGCACCGCGTTCCGCCTGATGGGCGCCGGCGTCAGCGCACTCCGCCGGGGATCATTGGCCGACGACACCGACATGCTCGATCGCCGCTCGGCGCATGCCGAACGCGCGATGGACGATCTGCGCAAAAAATTCGGCAGCACGGCCGTGATCAGGGGCATCGCCTATGAGGGGCCGGAGAAGCCGGGATAGCGAGAAACCCCACCATCGTCATTGGCAGACAAAAGCGCGAAGCGCGTCTTCGCGCTAGATGACCCGGCAATCCATCCGTTTCGAAAGATTCTTTGAAGATAGATGGATGCGCGGGTCAAGCCCGCGCATGACGGCCAGGGCGCGCAGCCATCCTCACTTACACGGCTTCGAATCCTTGACGTCGAATTTGCCCATCGCGCCCGAGATCACGAAATCATTGTAGTCGAGCACCAGCGCCCGCGAAACGCCGTTCTCATAGAGCTCGAACGACATCGCATAGACCGGGGTCTGCTCGCCGTCTTTGGCTTTGGCGTCGCGGTCGTAATAGCTCACCGTGACCGGCCATCGCGCTAGCGATCTCATCACGTCGCTTGACGTCGAGGGGTCTGGCGCTGCGATCGTCCGGTCGCCGGGAATGGCCTGCCCGATCACGGACAGCGTGTTGTAGATTTTCTCGCCATTGTCCGATCCGTCATAGACCGTCAGCTCAAGCACCGTTTTTCCCTCGCGGGCGGCGGCGATGATGCGCTGGATCTGTTCGGTTGGGAACACGGTGGTACCATCGAGTGTGAATGTCTTCGACACCGGTTGCTTCAATTTGACATTGATGTGGTCGCCGGCCCGCTCGGCGACCCCGTCGACGGGACTCGATTCGGCGTCGTTCATCCGCGTATCGATCTTGAAGCGATAGCTCTTGCCGGCGCCGTCTTCCCAGGAGGTCGAGCGCAGATCGCTTAAGGTGACCTTGCCCTCGCCGCTGTCGAGTTCCGACACCTGCCGGAATTCCGAGGTATAGCCTTCGCAGGCGCTGCCGGAGAAGTTGTAGAGGATGCGTCCGCGCGCGCCATTGATCGAGTTCGAACCGCGCGACTTGACCAGGCTGAGTTCATAAAGTGCCTGATGCGCCAGGAACGGACCGCCCGCCGCGGCAACCGCCTGCCCGCCTGCGAAACCCGATCCGAAACCGACGGCAGCTACGATCAGCACAAACGACCCGACGTCACGCGGCGCATTCCGGAAAAAGCCAGCCATATGTTTTCCTCAGACGTTAGATTCGCCAGAATAGAGACCGCCCTATTGCGCCGCAACTAGGGCCGCTTCACGAAAAAGTACGAATTCCCAACCGAACGGCCATGTTTTACCGCATTTCGCCACTGATCCGCGCTGGCTTGCATGCGGTTACGCGATGCGCGACACAAAAGGTCCCGATCTGGTATCATCGGGCGCGATTCAATCAACCGAGGACAAAACATGGCGGGTACGGTCGAGCAGAAACTTGCGGCGCAAGGTGTAGTCGTGCACGAGCCCGCAAGCCCGGTGGCGAATTACGTCGGTTTTGTCCGCACCGGAAATCTGTTGTTCGTTTCGGGGCAGGTTTGCGTCAATCCCGAAGGCAAGCTGATCGCCAAGGGCAAACTCGGCGCCGGCGTCACGGTCGAGCAAGGCAGCGCCGCGGCGCGCGGCTGCGCCATCAACCTGCTGGCGCAGATCAAGGCAGCGCTGGGCGATCTCGACAAAGTGGTCCGCGTGGTGCGGCTGGGCGGCTTCGTCAATTCGGCGCCCGATTTCCTCGACGGGCCGAAGGTGCTGAACGGCGCGTCCGACCTGATGGTCCTGGCCTTCGGCGACAAGGGCCGCCATGCCCGCACCACCGTCGGCGTCGCCTCGCTGCCGTCGGATGCGGCGGTCGAGGTCGAGGGAATATTCGAGGTCTCGTAACGGGGAGACGCGAGGTGCGCGCGCCCGACTGGCTGACGGCGCGTCCGGTCGCCCATCGCGGGCTGCACGACCTTTCGCGCGGCATCGTCGAGAACATGCCGGCCGCGGCCGAGGCTGCGATCGACGGAAATTTCAGTATCGAATGCGATCTGCAGCTCACCGCCGATGGCGAGGCGATGGTGCATCATGACGATGCGCTCGGCCGCCTCACCGAAGGCTCCGGCGCACTGCTCGGCATGACCGCAGCCGAGCTCAGGGCGGTGAAGTTCAAGGATACCTCCGAGCGGATGATGTCGCTCAGTGATCTCTGCGCGCTGGTCCGGGGGCGCGTACCGCTCGTGGTCGAAGTGAAGAGCCATTTCGACGGCGACCGCCGGCTGGTGGCGCGGATGGCGGAGGTGCTGGCGTCCTATGCCGGTCCGGCGGTGGGAATGTCGTTCGATCCAGACCAGGTCTTGGCCTTGCGCGAAATAACGCCAAAACTTCCGCGCGGCATCATCGCCCAGCGCGACTATGATGACGATTACTGGAAGCGCCTGACGCCGGAGCAGCGCGACTACATGCTGTATCTGCGCCATGCGTTCCGCACCCGGCCGCATTTCGTGGCTTTCTGGGTCAACCAATTGCCGGCCCCCGCGCCCTGGATCGCCCGGAACATTTTCGGCTTGCCGCTGCTGACCTGGACCGTCCGCACCCCGGAACAGCGTGACCGGGCGGCCCGCTACGCCGATCAGATGATCTTTGAGGGATTTCGACCGGGAACCTGATGCGGCTCCCTGCCCTTGAAGTCGCGGCCGCAATGCCCGATCTTTAACGGTGTTGGTCACCATGTGCGATGGCTGATCGTAACGCGTGACCGGTTCAAATCGTCGATGGCGTCATCCGAAATAGTGCTCGAAGCTGTGCCGTCCGTCAGCCAGATCCCGGCTGAGGATTGGGACGCCTGTGCCAATCCGTCCTCCGACCCCGGCAGCCTCCCTCACCTCGACCCCCTAGGGTCGCTCGATACCATTGGGGAATCCTGTATCGGTTCAAAACCCAGCTATAACCCCTTTGTTTCCCACGCATTTTTTTCAGCCCTGGAGGCGTCCGGGTCGGCTTGTGTGAGGACCGGCTGGGGACCGCGCCACCTGATCGCGCGGCTCGACGACGCCGTGGTCGGGATCGTGCCGTGCTACCTGAAATCGCATTCGCAAGGCGAATACGTGTTCGACCGCGGCTGGGCCGACGCTTACGAGCGGGCCGGCGGGCGTTATTATCCGAAGCTGCAGGCCTCGGTTCCCTTCACGCCGGCCACGGGGCCCCGCCTCTTGATCCGCAATGGCGTCGATGCCGACCGCGTCGGCACTGCGCTCGCGAGCGGACTGATGGCGCTGTGCGGTATCAGCAAGGCCTCCTCGGTCCACGTCACGTTTGCCCGCGAGGCCGAATGGAAATTCCTCGCCACCCAAGGCTTCCTGCAGCGTAACGACCAGCAGTTCCACTGGCACAACCAGGGTTATGGCTGCTTCGAGGATTTTCTCGGGAGCCTCAACTCGCGCCATCGCAAGGCGATCAAGCGCGAACGCCGCGAAGCGCTCGCCAGCGGCCTCACGATACATGCGCTGAACGGCAGCGACATCACCGAAGACGCCTGGGACGCCTTCTTCGATTTCTACATGGAGACCGGCTCACGCAAATGGGGCCGGCCCTATCTGACCCGCACGTTCTTTTCGCTGGTCGGCGAGAACATGCCTGAGGATGTGCTGCTGGTCATGGCCAAGCGCAACGGGCGCTGGATCGCCGGCGCCATCAATTTCATCGGCTCCGATACGCTGTTTGGCCGCAACTGGGGCGCGATCGAACATCATCCGTTTCTGCATTTCGAGGTCTGCTATTATCAGGCGATCGATTTTGCGATTAGGCGCGGCCTGAAAACCGTCGAGGCCGGCGCGCAGGGCGAGCACAAGATCGCGCGCGGATATCTGCCGCAGACCACCTACTCCGCGCACTACATCGCCGACCCCGGTCTGCGCCGCGCGATCTCGGATTATCTCCGGCACGAACGCGCCTATGTGGCCGAAGCGTCGCGCGAACTGACCGAGGCCGGGCCATTCCGCAAGACCGCCGAAGAGCCGTCTTGACGGTCTGAACTGTCATTGCGAGCGTAAGCGAAGCAATCAAGAGTGCGGATCCGACAGATCTGGATTGCTTCGTCGCTTCGCTCCTCGCAATGACGAGCTAATTCTATTAAGCCTTGATTCGGAATCTCAGGACGGAAGTGAAAGAAAAGCTGATTCAGGAGACCGCCAATGACTGCGTATGACACCAACAACATTTTTGCAAAGATCCTGCGCGGCGAGTTTCCCTGCTACAAGGTCTATGAGGACGACAATGTGCTGGCCTTTCTCGACATCATGCCCCGCTCACCCGGTCACACGCTGGTGATCCCAAAGGCGCCGGCGCGCAACATTCTCGATATCACCCCGGAGGACTTCGCCCATGTCGCGCGCGGCACGCACAAGATCGCCGCTCCATCTGCACATGCACGTGATGCCGCGCCACGACGGCATCGCACTATTGCCGCCGGCAAGCCGCAAGGAAGATGTGAAGATACTGGAAGACAACGCGACCAAGCTGATCGCGGCGTTGGGGTAGAGCGCCAGCTGCCCGCCCTCTCCACGTTCGTCATTCCGGGATGCACCGCCAGGCGCAGGCCCGGAATCCATACTCACGATCGTGGTTATGGATTCCGGGCTCGCGACTTCGTCGCGCCCTGGAATGACGAAATGGTGTTTACTCCGTCTCGAAATCCCCGGGGTGCGGCTGGGCCAGCGGGGTGAATTCGCAGCGGTCGGGTTTGATGTCCAAAAGCGGCGTCTCGTCGAGGCAGTCGAGGCCGCGCACCAGCACCACGTTGCCCTCGATACCGACCAGCTTGACGATCGAGGTGCCGATCGGATTAGGCCGCACCGGGGACCGCAACGAAAACGCCCCGCGCGTCGATTTGTTGTTCTTCGGGCTTTGCAGCACTAGGTCGCGCCGCGACTGATGCAGCCAATAGATCACCTCGAGATTCGAGTAGAAATCGACCCCCTTCAGCGCCGGCACCCATGGCTCGAAAATCTCCAGCCGGCAAACCGGGCCGTCGTGACGGCCCTGCCGCGGCGTGTCCTCGCGCGAGGTCCAGGGCGTGCGGATGCGGCCGATGAAGATCAGGCCGGCGTCGCGCGGCGCGGGCATGTCGACGGCGAGTTCGCCCTCGCGGATTTCACTCTCTCGAACCATGTTTCAATCCAGTGAGATGTTTTGCGATTTGATCACGGCCGCCCATCGCGCGCGATCGGCCTCGATGAATTCATTGATCGCCGCCTGACTGCGCGGCCGCAGCGGAGGGAAACCGATCTTCTCCAACGACGCACGGAATACATCGTCGTTCAAGGCCCGGTCGATGCTGGCGCTGATTTTCTGCGCGATCTCGTCGGGCACTTTGATCGGCGCCGAAATGCCGTACCAGACGCTGACGGCAAAATCGGGATAGCCGCTCTCGGCAAAGGTCGGAACATCCGGCAGATCGGGAATGCGTTGTTTCGAGCTGACCCCGAGCGGCCGCAGCAACCCGGATTTGACCGGCGGCAGCGCGGTGCCGAGCGTATCGAACATCAGCTGGATATTGCCGGACAGCAGATCGGTCAGCGCCGGACCCGCCCCCTTGTAGGCCACATGAACCATGTCGATGCCGGCCATCTGCTTGAACATCTCGCCGGCGAGATGAATGGTGCCGCCGGTGCCGGCCGATCCGAAATTGAGCTTGCCCGGATTCTGTTTGGCGTAGGCGACGAATTCCGCCACCGTCTTTGCCGGCACCGAAGGGTGAACCTCCATCACCACGGGCAGATCGGTGACGAGCGCCAGCATCCTGAAATCCTTCACGGGATCGTAAGGCAGCTTCTTGTAGAGCATCGGATTGAGCACGAAGATCGACGCCGCCGTGACAAACAGCGTGTAGCCGTCGGGCTCGGAACGGGCCACCGCTTCGGCGCCGATGGCGCCCTGCGCACCGGCCTTGTTCTCGACAATCACCGGCTGCTTCAAATCCCTGCCGAGATACTCACCGACCAGCCGGCCCAGCACATCGGTCGGACCGCCCGCGGCATAGGGCACGACCAGCTTGATCGGGCGCGTCGGATAATCGGCGGCGCCCGCGCTCGTTACCATCGCGGCGATGGCCGCGACGCCAACGACGAATATTCCCGCGCGCGCTTGCATCGCATCCCTCCAGCGATTTTTCATTGATCCGACCTTATCTGACCCAAGAGCTTACCTGACCCAAGAGTCTGAGCAAGTCGCGAGCGCGATCACGCCTCAGCCGAGCCAGCCTTTGCCGGCCAGCATGACCATTTCGCCGCAGACCACGCCGGCAAAAATCGAGCGTCGTGTCCCCACAAAGATCGCAAATCCGGCCGCCACCGCGCAAAAGCGCAGCCAATCCGGTACGCTCGCCCGCGCGCCGGGCGGCTGCACCAGGATCTGCGCGATCACACCAGCGAGGATCGCGGTCGCCACCGCCCTCACCCACACCAGGAGTTCGGAACCCTCGTCGACGCCGCCGCCGAGCCACAGTCCGATCATGCGCCAGACTTCATTGGGCAGGAAGCCCGCGATCACCAGCACCAGCAGCGCATGCCAGTCACCCACGAAATCGCTCATTGACGGCTCCGCCACCGGTGCGTGCCATAGGCGATGGTGCCAGCCGACACGCCGCTGATCAGGATATCGACGCCGGTGTGCAACATGGACGCCAGCGGAAACAGCGCCAATCCGAGCACCAGGGCCAGAACATCGGCGAGTTGCCGGCAGTTGCGCGCGGCGGACAGCAGGAACGCCAGCGGCGTCAACAACAGGATCGCCGCGGCGAACAGTTGCGGGAGGTTGGCCGCCAGGCCGTAGCCGAGTGTGGTCGCAGCGAGGCAAACCGAGCAGAGACCGACACCGAGGCCATGGTGAAGGCGATGCGGCGCTCGCGCGGCACCTGCGGCAGCAGACGGAAGCATTCGACCCACAGGGTGACCGCGATGAAATGCGTCGCCAAAACCAGATGCCGCCGTTTTGTCTGCGGCGTGCGCATCATCGGCAGCACGGAGACCACCATCGGAAACAGCCTGATGGCGCTGACCGTCACGGCGATCGCCGCCTGCACCACCGTCGCGCCAGAGCCGAGCGTCGAGATCAGGATGATCTGCGCAGGCCCTGCCCAGACCAGGGCCGTGCTCGCCAGCGCCCAGCCTAAGCTGAAATGGGTGTCATGCGCGAGCGCGCCGATGCCGAGATAGGTCGCGAACAGCACCAGCGTGAGCACCGTCGAGGCGACCGACCGCATTCCCCACGCGAACGCACGCAGGGGATTTTGC
>WNGJ01006024.1_pt1 | contig 12796 bp, 12 predicted proteins | sample 5400611 | NCBI WGS metagenome assembly WNGJ01 (sample SAMN13153375, study PRJNA577476) | soil metagenome | isolation source: 40 cm soil or saprolite under Garry oak tree replicate 1 | place: USA:California | collected 2016-06-15
GTCGATGCGGTGCGCGCGATGGAGTCGGCATCTGCGCAGCCGCTCAGCGAGCTGCGCGCCGACGGCGGCGCGAGCGCCAACGCCTGGCTGATGCAGTTCCAGGCCGACGTGCTCGGCGTCCCCGTGGTCGTGCCCGAGATCGCAGAGACGACCGCTCTCGGCGCCGCCTACATGGCCGGCGTCGGCGCGGGCTCCTGGACGCTCAGCGACATTGGCGACGCGTGGCGCGAGCGCAGCCGCTATGAGCCGCGCATGGGCGAGGACGAGCGCGAGGCCTTGCTGGGCGGCTGGACCGACGCGCTCTCACGCGCGCGGGGGCGCGCGTGAGCGCGGCCCGCGAGCTGAGCGCCGCGCGTGTGAGGATCGCCGCGCGCGCGTAACTTTGTGGGCTGCTCGCGGTAGAGCGCTCAGATGAGCGATTTGGCTCCCCTGGCCCCGATGCGCGAGCAGGTCTACGCCGACCCGCGGCCGAAGGAGTACTTCGACCGCTTTCACGCGCGCTCGCGCGAGCGCGAGCCGGACGCGATCTATGAGCTCGTGCGGGTGATCACGTCGCTGTATGCGTATACCTTCTTGCGCGCCCGAGCGATCTCGCCCGACAAGGTGCCGGGGCGCGGCGCGGTGATCCTGGCGCCCAATCACTTCTCGTTCATGGACCACTTCCTGATCGGCTGCTACCTGCGTCGCAAGGTGCGCTTCATGGCGAAGTCGCAGCTGTTCAAGCGGCCGATGCAGTTCATCTACAGCCACGGCGGCGTGTTTCCCGTGCGCCGCGGAGCGCGCGACGAGGAAACGTTCGTCACCGCCGAGAGGATCCTCGAGAAAGGTGGCGCCGTGGCGATGTACTGCGAGGGCGGCCGCTCGCGCACAGGCAAGGTGTCCGAGCAGGCCAAGCGGGGCATCGGACGGCTCGCCCTCCTGAGCGGCGCCCCGGTGGTGCCGATCGAGGTTCACGGCTCCTCGCACATCCGCAACTGGAAGCGGCTGCAGTTCCCCCGCGTGACGATGCAATACGGTGATGCGTTGCGCTGGGCGCCGATCGCGGATCCCACGCGCGAGCAGCAGCAGGCGGTGGCCGATGAGATCCTGGCGGAGATCCGCCGCATGTACGCCGGCCTGCAGCAGCACGGGCGCAGGGGGATTCTCAAGCGGCTGCGAGCCGAGCGCCGCGCCGGACCGGGGGCGCCGAGGGGAGCGGCGGCCTGAGCGGTCGGGAGGCGCTCGTGGCGGCAGCGGGGCTCGTGCCGATCGCCGCGCTTTGAGCGTGCCCGCGAGCGAGGCCTGCAAGCTGCTGCGCCCGGGACTCCTGGGGGGGATGTCGGTGCTGCTCGCGGGCGCGGGCGCCGAGCAGCCGCAGGCCGCGTCCGCGCGCGAGGCCGTCCACGACGCGTTCGTGGAGCTGGGGGCGCGCGTGTGGCAGTGCGAGGCGATCGTCGGGGGGGTGCTCGCGCGCGAGGAGGACATCGAGCGGGCGGTGGGTGCGGCGTTGGCCACCGGCGCGCGCATCGAGATGCTCGTGCTCGACGGTATGGGCATCTTCACCGCCGCGCGTGCCGGCCGGGGCGGCTTGCGCACGTGCGTGGAGGCGGCGTGGTGCGTGACGCGCGCGCTTGTCAACGCCGCGTTCATCCCCGGCGGCCGGGGTGGAAGGATCGTGTACCTCGCGCCCGCCCCCGGCGCGGGCTCGCATGCGCCCGCGGCGCGCGCCGGCCTCGAGAACCTCGCGCGCACGCTGTCGATCGAGTGGGCCCGCCACCGCATCACGGCGGTGACGATCGGCGCCGGCGATGCCAGCTCATCGGCCGAGCTGGCGGCGCTGGCTGCCTACCTTGCCTCCGAGGCCGGCGCGTACTTCTCGGGCTGCATGCTCGACCTGACGGGGCCCGGCGGCGCGCCGTAGCGATCGTCCTATCCGGACATGCCGCCGAACATGCCGCCCGTCACGTGCAACGTCTGGCCGTGGATGTAGTTGGACCAAGGCGAGCACAGGAAGAAGATCGCCCCCGCGGCCTCCTCGGGGGTGGCGGCACGGCCCAGCGGGATCATCATGGGAGCCATCTGGCGCATCTGCTCGGGGATGCCGAGCTGGATCGTCTCGCCGTCCTTCTGCATCACGTTCCCCTCGACCTTGGCCTGGGTGAGGCGCGTGTCGATGAAGCCGAAGGCCACGGCGTTGACGTTGACTTTGAACTGCCCCCACTCCTTGGCGATCGTTTTCGTCAGCCCCACCACCGCGGCCTTTGCGGATGAGTAGTTGGCCTGGCCGGCGTTGCCGAAGGTCCCGGAGGTCGAGGACACGTTCACGATCTTGCGGAACACCTCGCGACCTTGCTCGCGCTCCTGCTTGGCGGGCTCGCGCAGGTGCGGGGCCGCGGCGCGGATCACGCGGAACGGAACCACCGTGTGGATGTCGAGCATCGCCTGAAAGTGCTCGTCGGACATCTTGTGCACGGGCGCGTCGAGCGTGTAGCCGGCGTTGTTGACGATGATGTCGAGCTTGCCGAACGCGTCGACGGCCTTCTGCACGAGCTGATCGGGCACGCCGGGCTTGGTGAGGTCGCCCGCGAACACCGCCGTCTCGCCCGCGATCTCCTCGGCGGCCTGCGCGGCGATGTCGCTGTCGAGGTCGTTGATGAGGACCTGGGCGCCATGGGAGGCGAGCAGCTCCGCCGTGGCGCGGCCGATCCCGCGCGCGGATCCTGTGACGATCGCCGCCTTGCCGTCGAGTACTGCCATGGTCGTTCGCTCTCCTTGTCGCGGTACGGGAGGTCGGAGTTATATAGGCCGGGATCGATCACCGGCCGCGCGCGGGGAGAGCTACCTGGCGATGATGACGCCGAAGTCCTGCGTGTAGATGGCCCCGGCCCGGCCATTGGCCAACGAGGCCAGCGGTCGCGCGGAGACGCCGATCGCGGTGTCGCGAAAGCGCGCGTCGAGGATGTTGGCGCGGTGCCCGGGCGAGGCCATCCAGGTGGCGACGATCGCGCGGGGAGTGGCCAGCCACAGCGTGCCCCAGGCGATGTTCTCGCCGACTTCATAGCCCACGTTCGGGTTCGCAAGGTAGCCGCAGGCGCGCATGCGACTGGCCGGCGTGTCGCCGCGTGGGCCGACGTGTTCGAAGTAGTCGGCCGAAGCCATGTCCTCGCTGTGCGCCTGCGCGGCGCAGGCCAGGTGCGGGTTGGCGGTCAACGCGCTCTCGCCCCGGCCGGCTCGTTCGCGGTTGATCAGGCACTGCGCGGCGGCGCGAACGCGGTCGAGGTTCCCCGCGGTGGGGGTGAGGTTGGCATCGACGCACGCGCTGCTGTGCGCGGCTGCGGGTCCGTGGCGCGGGCGCTGGCGTCCGGCGTGCCGCTGGCCGCGTCGGCGGTGGCTGGCTGTGTGCTGGCGCGGGCAGCGCGAGGCGTGGCGCGGTCGCGGCGGCGGTGCGCCGGTGCGATAGCTCGCGCGCCTGGCGTGGCGCCGCGCGCCGCGCTGGCGCCCCCCGGTCGCGGCGCAGCGTGGGCCGTGCTTGCGCGCGCCGTGGCGGGCGGACAGGCGGTGGCCGGCGAGGTGGCTGCGGCTGGCGCCGAGCGCGGATGACGCTGGCAGGTAGGCGGATGCTGCGAGCGCGCACGCGCAGGCGAGCAGTGCGAAGCGATGTGCGGCCACGGCGTCCTATCGGTCGCCGCGCGCGGCGACATGAGGCCCGAGAGGCAGCCTTCGACCACAGGCGCGTGGCGACCGGCGCGGCTACAGGTTCAGGGTCCGGCCGAGGATCTCGCGCATGATCTCGTCGCTGCCCCCGCCGATCGGTCCCAGGCGGGCGTCACGGGCGGCGCGCTCGACCCAGTACTCGCGCATGTAGCCGGAGCCGCCGTGGATCTGCAGGCAGGCGTCCATCAGCTCGAACGAGGCGCGCTGGGTGAGCAGCTTGGCCATCGTGACCTCGCCCACGGGCTCCTCGCCGCCCACGAAGCGTCGCAGGGCGTCGTAGGTGACGCAGCGGCAGGCGTAGGTGGAGGTGGCGAGATCGGCGAGCTTGTGACGGATCGCCTGGTGGCCGGAGAGGGGCCGGCCGAAGGCGTGCCGCTCGCGCGCGAAGGCGGCCGTGCGCTCCCACGCCAGCTGCATCGCACCCACGGCGCCCAGGGCCATCGCCAGTCGCTCCCACTGGAAGTTGGCCATGATCAGCTTGAAGCCCTCGTTCAGCGGCCCGAGCAGGTTCTCCTCGGGCACGAACACGTCCTCGAAGGCGATCGTCGCGGTGTCGGAGGCGTGCCAGCCGAGCTTGTCGAGCTTTGACGAGCTGACCCCCTCGCCGCGGTCGACGATCATGAACGAGATGCCGTGGTGGCCGCCCTCGGCAGAGGTGCGCACTGCCGTGACGATGAAGTCCGCGCGTACGCCGTTGGTGATGTATGTCTTCTCGCCGCCCAGCACCCAGCCTCCGCTGCAGGCGTCGGCGCGGGTGCGCAGGGAGGCGACGTCCGAGCCGGCCCCCGGCTCGGTGATGCCCAGCGCGCCGATCTTCTCGCCGCGGATCGCGGGCACGAGGTAGCGCTGCTTCTGCTCCTCGGTGCCGAACTTCCAGATCGGCGGCGTGGCGATGTTCACGTGCGCTCCGATGCCCGCGGCGGTGCCGCCCGAGCCGATGCGCGCGAGCTCCTCGCACAGCACCGACTCGTGCAGGTAGTCGCCGCCCTGCCCGCCGTACTCGGCGGGGTACTTCAGCCCCAACAGCCCCTGGCGGGCGAGCGCCTGAAAGACGTCGTTCGGGAACCACTGCTCCTCCTCCCAGCGCTGAGCATGCGGGGTGAGCTCGCGCTCGAGGAAGCCGCGGACCGAATCGCGCAGCTGCTCGTGCTCCTCGGTGAATGGGGGCGTCGGCGGGCTCACGCTTTGGCGTGATCGTAAGCGGAATCAAACGGGCTCGCGGCGGCCGGAAATCGTCATCATTGATCTCGATTGCGCGAGTCCCCACGCATATGACCGCCCGCGCGCCGACCGCGGCGCTGCTGCTGGCCGTCCTGCTGCTGTCGGCGTGCGGCTCGGGCGCCGCTCAGCGGACATCCGCCTCGGCCTCCCGCACGCAAGGCGCACGCCGCGCTCCTGACGCCGCGAGCAGCCGACCGCCCGGCGCCGGAACGGGCGCAAGCGGCGCGGCGAGCGCCGTCCAGGCCGGTCACGCGCACGGCTCGCCCGCCGCGCCGGCGGGCGGGGGGCTGCCGCTGCCGCCGAGGTCATCATCGGCGGCCGCAACCGAGGTGGGCGGCAAGATCGGCTCCACGCCGGACCGCCTGCCCGCGGCCTCGGGCTCGCGGGGGCTGCACGTGGCGGCGGGGGCGCCGTCAGATGCCCAGATCAAGGCCGAGATCGCGCAAGCTCGTGCGGCGGGGATCATCCTCCCGTCGGGAGAAACCGCGCAGTCCTTCGAACAGGGCGCCACCTACACCTACGCCGCCGAGGGCAGCTACGCGTTCCCGATCGAGCCGGTCTCGGTCGCGCTGGCGCCGCAGACGTGGAGCCTTGACCAGGGCGTGGACATCTCGACGTCGGGCGCCGCCTGCGGCGCTCGTGCGGTGGAGGTGGCGATCACCGCGGGCACGATCGTGCAGGAGGGCATCTCGGGCTTTGGCCCGTACGCCCCCATCGAGCGTGTGAGCGGCGGTCCGTACGCCGGCTGGTTCGTGTACTACGGCCATGCGGCGCCGGCGCTGGTTGCGGTTGGCGCGCACGTCCAAGCGGGCCAGCCGATCGCCGAGGTCGGGTGCGGCATCGTGGGGATCTCCTCGGGGCCGCATCTGGAGATCGGGTTGACTCCCCCCGGGCGGGCCACCTGCTGCCCCGCCTTGGGCGTGACCGCGGGCACGATCGAGGCGATCGTGAGCGAGCTCTACACGCGCACGCTCGCCGCCCCGCGCTAGCTTGCGGGCCAGGGCCAGGACCCGTGAGCCGAGGCCACCGGCCTACAGCCCGTAGGAGCGGCCGATCACCTCGAGCATGATCTCGTCGGTGCCCGCGCCGATGCGGTTCAGGCGCGCGTCGCGCCACGCGCGCTCGACGCCATACTCCTTCATGTATCCGGCGCCGCCATGGATCTGGATGCACTCGTCGGCGACTTCGACGGCGACGCGTGAGGCGAACAGCTTCGCCATCGAGATCTCGCGCACGGGGTACTCGCCGTTTGCAAAGCGCCACGCGGTCACGTACACGAGCTGGCGCGCGGCCTCGATTTTGGTGGCCATCTCGGCGAACTTGTGGCGGATCACCTGGAAGTGGCCGATGGCCTTGCCGAACGCTTCGCGCTCCTTGGCGTAGGCGAGCGTGCGCTCGAAGCAGCGCTGCGCGCCGGCGAGGCTGCCGGCGGCGCCGATCATGCGCTCGCCCTGCAGCTCCCACATGATGTGGTAGAAGCCCTTGCCCTCCTGGCCGAGCAGCGCCGAGGCCGGCACGCGCACGTCCTGGAAGGCGAGCAGCGCGGTGTCGGAGGCGTGCATGCCGAGCTTCTGGAGCTTCTTCTCGCGGATCACCCCCGGGGCGTCCATCGGCACGATGAACAGGCTGAAGCCGTCGTAGCCCGCGTCGGTGTCGGTCTTGGTGACGAGCACGATCCCGTGGGCGCGGTGGCCGTTGGTGATGAAGGTCTTGGAGCCGTTGATCACGTACTCATCGCCATCCCGCACGGCGCGCGTCTTGATGCCTTTGACATCCGAGCCGGCGTCGGGCTCGGTGATGCCCAGGCAGAGGATCTTCTCGCCCCTGATCGCGGGCACGACCCACTGCTGCTTCTGCTCCTCCGTGCCGAACGCGAGGATCGGAGGCATCGCCATGTCGGTCTGCACCGCGACGCCCATCGCGAGCCCGCCGCAGTTGGCGTGCCCGATCGCCTCGCCGAGCACCATCGCCGAGAAGTAGTCGCCACCTTGGCCGCCGTACTGCTCGGGCTTGTCGAGGCCGAGGAAGCCGAGCTCGCCCATGCGCGTGAACACCCAGTCGGGGAACGTCGTCTCCTCCCATTCCTCCGCGTGAGGCGCGAGCTCTTTGATGGCGAAGTTGGTGATCGACTCGCGCAGCTGTTCGTGCTCGTCGGTGAAGATGAAGTGCTTGCGCCTGGTCTGGAAGTCGGGCTTCAGCACGCTCTCGGCGGTGGCGGCCATTGTGGGGCGGTCTCCTTGTGTCGATGGCCCGGCCGGCTCGACATGGCGACCGGCGCGCGGGATGGGCAGACGCTAACGCAGCGTCGCTCGAAAGTAAACAGTAGCGCTAACTACTTTCCGCGGCCCGATCGAGCCGGCGCCGGCCCACGGCGCCCCCAGCCCCGGGGCTAGGATGCACGCGACGCGATCGCCGATCGCCCGAGCAGGGAGGTGTGCGTCGTGCCGAGAGCAGCAGGCACGCTCTGCGCGATCCTGCTCGCGGTCCTCCTCACCCCGGCCCGCGCCGCCCCGAGCGCTCACGCCCGCGGCGCCCCGAGCGCTCACGCCGGCGGCGCGCCGAGCGCTCACGCCGGCGGCGCGCCGAGCGCTCACGACGGCGTCGCTGCGACGGTGACCGCGCGCGCCGCTGCGAGCACCCCGGCGGCGGCGGCTGCGCCGCGGCTTCCGCCCGATCTGGCGGCGCTGGTGAAGAAGATGGAAGGACTGACGGTGAGCAGCGAGCGCTTCCGCGTGCGGACGGCGATCTCGGGCGCGCAGCTGCCGCGCGAAGCGCAATCGTTCTTGAAGCTCTTCGACGCGCAGCTGTCCGGCGAAGCGACGATCTCGCCGCCCGCGGGGTCGTTTGCGCTGACGTTCTTCGGCCACACGCTGAGGGTGCGGGTGGTGCACGAAGTGACCTACCTGTACGAGCCGGCGATCGCCAGGCGCGACCGAGGTCGTCCGTGGGTCGAGGTGGGCCGCGATGCCCTGGGCAGGATGCTCGCCGGGTCCGGCGATCCCAGCCTGGCCGCGGGCGGCGTGGCGAGCTCGTTCAGGGGCCTGGCCGTCGTGCTCGCCACTGGTATCCGCGGCATCACCGAGCTCGGCCCCGGGATCATCGATGGTCAGGCGATCACGGGATTCAGGGCGAGGGTGGCCTCGAGCGCGCTGGAAGAACCCGCCGTGCCGGCCAAGCCACCGAGCATCCTCAGGAAGATCTTTCCTCGGCACGTCCGCGCACGCTCCGCGAGCGGCGCTGCCGCTCCACCGAGCGAACAGCTGGAAGTGTTCATCGCGGCGAGCGGCCTGCCGGTGCGAATGCGGATCACGGCCGGCTCGGAAGGGATCACGACGGGCACGCTGGTTGACATGCTCGCGATCGACTTCCCCCTCCGCGTGGAGCCCCCGCCGCGGGACGAGACGATCACGGAGGGCGGCTTGCGCAGGCTTGCTCGCAGGCACCTGAAGCGACCGAGTCCAGAGGCGCGGGAGGACGCGTAAAGTAGACAGTAGGACTTCTCACTTTCCACCGCCAGCGCCTTCAGGCTACGATGCGGCGGTGGCCAGCGAGAAGGTCCTGTATGAGGCCGACGACGAGGGCGTGGCGACGCTCACGCTGAACGACCCCGACACGCGCAATGCGCTCTCGGCCGAGCTGCTGGGCGAGCTGATCGCGGCACTGGGGCGCGCCCGTGACGACGCGGGGGTGCGCTGCGTGGTGCTGGCCTCATCGCACGAGAAGGTGTTCTCCTCGGGCGCGAACCTCGGCGGCTTCTCCCAGGAGGCGCCGCTGGTGGCCAAGCACGTGGCCTCCGAGCGCTTCGTTGAGCTGTTCAGGCTGATCGGGTCGCTGGGCAAGCCGACGGTGTGCGCGGCGCGCGGGCACGTGCTGGCGGGCGCGCTGGGGATCGCGCTGGCCTGCGATCTGATCGTGGCCTCCGAGCAGGCCACGTTTGGCACGCCCGAGATCAACGTGGGCGCGTTCCCGTTCATGATCATGGCGCTCATCTACCGCAACGTGCCGCGCAAGAAGGCCAACGAGCTGCTGCTGCTGGGCGAGCGCTGGGACGCGCAGCAGGCGCTTCAGGCCGGCATCGTCAACCGGGTGGTGCCCGCCGAGCAGTTCCAGGCGGCGGTGAGCGAGTGGGCGCTCAAGCTGGCGCGCTCCTCGCCGGTGATCATGCGCCTGGGCAAGGACGCGATGCGCCGCCAGATGGACATGGGCCTCGACGATGCGCTGGACTACCTGCGCGCGCAGCTCACGCTGGCGCTGTCCACGGAGGACATCGTGGAGGGGGTGAGCGCCTTCTTTGAGAAGCGCGAGCCGCAGTGGAGCGGGCGCTGATGTCCACGGTGCAGAAGACCTCGCTGCTGCGCCCGCTGGTGGAGGACCTGCAGGCGCGGCGCGCGCAGATCAAGCTCGGGGGCGGCGAGGCGAAGATCGCAAAACAGCACGCCGAAGACAAGCTGACGGCGCGCGAGCGCCTGGCGCTGCTGATCGACGAGGGCACGTTCACCGAGCTCGGCATCCACGGGCGCCCCCACTCGGCGCAGCGGGCGATGGAGGGCAAGGAGGCGCCGGCCGACGGCGTGATCACGGGCTACGGCAAGGTGGACGGGCGCCTGGTGGCGGTGTGCGCTTACGACTTCACCGTGATGGCGGGCTCGATGGGCATGACCGGCGAGCTCAAGGTGGGCCGCCTGCGCGAGCTTGCGCTGACCAAGCGGATCCCGTTCATCTGGCTCTTGGACTCGGCCGGAGCGCGCATCCAGGAGGCGGTGGGATCGCTGTTTGCGGGCTCCGGGAACCTGTTCCGCGAGGAGGTGGTGATGAGCGGCGTGATCCCGCAGGTCGCGGCGCTGATGGGCCCGTGCGCGGCCGGCACCGCCTACATCCCCGGGCTCGCGGACTTCGTGCCGATGGTCAAGGGCCGGGGCTCGATGGCGCTGGCGGGTCCGCACCTGGTGCGCGCGGCGGTGGGCGAGGACGTCACCCAGGAGGAGCTGGGCGGCTCGCGCGTGCACTGCCGCCGCTCTGGCGTGGGCGACCTGGAGGTGGCAGACGACGAGCGCTGCATCGAGGCGATCAAGCAGTACCTGTCGTTCATGCCCCAGCACTGCGAGGAAGCGGCGCCGCTGCGCGCGAGCAGCGACCCGGTGGAGCGCGCCGACGAGGAGCTGCTGGACGTGCTGCCGGAGTCAAACCGCAAGCCGTACGACATGTACGAGGTGATCGCGCGGATCGTGGATGACGGCTTCTACTTCGACCTCAAGCCGCAGTGGGCCAAGACGATCATCACCTGCTTCGCTCGCTTCGGCTCGCGGCCGGCGGGGATCGTGGCCAACCAGCCCAAGCAGCTGGGGGGCATCCTGGACAACGACTCGGCCGACAAGGCGGCGCGTTTCGTGAACCTGTGCAACGCGTTCGCGATCCCGCTGGTGTTCCTGATGGACGTGCCGGGGTTCATGGTGGGCACCAAGGTGGAGGCGGAGGGGATCATCCGCCACGGCGCCAAGATGCTGTACGCGGTGGCCAACGCGACGGTGCCGAAGGTCACGGTGATCACTCGCAAGGCCTACGGCGCGGGCTACTACGTGATGAACGGGCGCGCGTACGAGCCCGACCTGATCGTGGCCTGGCCGAGCGCGGAGATCAGCGTGATGGGCGCTGAGGGCGCGGTTGAGATCGTGATGCGCAAACAGGTGGAGGAAGCCGAGGACCCGCAGGCCAAGAAGGCGGAGCTGATCGACGCCTACCGCAAGATCATCGACGTGTACATAGCCGCCGGCAACGACATGATCGATGACGTGATCGACCCGCGCGAGACGCGGCCGACGATCTGCAGGGCGCTCCAGATGGCGCAGGGCAAGCGCGTCGAGCGCCCCTGGAAGCGCCACGGGGTGGTGCCCGTATGAGCGGCTTGGGACAGCGGCTTGCGAAGCTGTCGGATCGCTTCTATGACGGGATGCGCCACCGCGACGCCTTCGCCGCGGCGCGGGGCGAGGCCACGGCGCAGGGATTCCAGGCGCTGCGCGGACACAAGTACTGCCTGCTCGTGAGCTTCCGCCGCTCGGGCGAGCCGGTGCCCACGCCGGTGTGGTTCGGGCTCGACGCCGAGGGCAGGCTGTACGTGCGCACCGAGGCCGACGCCGCCAAGGTCAAGCGCATCCGCGCCAACGAGCGCGTGCGCGCAGCGCCGGCCACCGTGCGCGGCAAGCCGACGGGGCCCCTCGCGGAGGGCAGCGCGCGAGTGCTCCCGCCCGCCGAGGAGCCCCGCGCGGAGAGCGCCTTGCGGGCCAACTACGGCCTCGGCCGCAGGCTGTATGAGGGCATGGCGACCGGCCCGCTGGGCGTGGAGACGGTGTACCTGGAGGTCACGCCGGGGCCGGCGCCAAGGCCACCCGGAGGCGACGAGGCATGAGCCTCGAGGACCCGGTGGTGATCACGTGCTCGATCTCGGGCGCGATCGCCAACCGCGAGCAGTGCCCGGCGATCCCCTACACGCCGGCGGAGTACGCGGCGGAGGCCAGGCGGATCGTGGACGAGGGCGGGGTGATGATCCACATCCACGCGCGCACGCCCGACGGCACGCCCAGCTATGAGGTCGAGGACTTCCAGGCGATCAGCGATGCGATCCGCGCGGAGGTGGCCGACGCGGTGATCATCAACTTCTCCACCGGCACGATCGGCGTGCCGGTCGCCAAGCGGATCGCCTACCTGCGCGCGTGCCGCCCGGAGGTGGCGGCGCTGAACATGGGCTCGATGAACTACGCCAAGTACTCGCGCGCGCGCAGGGACTTCGTGTTCAAGATGGTGTTCGCCAACCCCTTCGAGGAGATCATCGAGCTGCTTCAGGCGATGAACGAGCTCGAGATCAAACCCGAGCACGAGTGCTTCGACGTGGGCCACGTCGGCAGCCTGGCGCCGCTGATCCACATGGGCGTGCTGCGCGAGCCGCTGCACGTGGACTGCGTGATGGGCGTCGTGGGGGGCATACCGCCGACGGCGCGAAACCTGGCGGCGATGGTCGAGAACATCCCGGCCGGCTCCCACTGGGGGGTGATCGGGATCTCGCGCGAGCAGTGGATGCTCGTGTCGGCCGCGCTGACGCTGGGCGGCTCGATCAGGGTGGGGCTGGAGGACAACCTGTACCTTCCCGACGGCCACATGGCGCGCTCCAACGGCGAGCTGATCGCCAAGGCCAGGCAGATGACCGAGGACGTGGGCCGCCGTGCGGCAACCGTGCAGGAGGCCCGGGCGATGCTGGCGATCGCCCCGCGCGAGCGGGTGAGCAGCGCGTGAGGATTCCTTTCAACGGCGGCCTCGCGGCCGCCGGATGCGCTCGCGTGGCAGGGCCGCGGTGAGCCTGCCCCTCTCGGGCATCCGCGTGCTCGACCTGTCGCGGCTGTTGCCGGGCGGGTTCTGCTCGCTGTTGCTGGCGGACTTCGGGGCGGACGTGGTGAAGGTGGAGGACACGGGCATGGGCGACTACATCCGCTGGTCGCCTCCCTACTACGAGGGCGCGCACGAGAGCGCGCGCTCGGCGCTGTTCTTGTCGCTGAACCGCAACAAGCGCTCGATCCGCCTGGACCTCAAGCACGAGCGCGGCCGCGAGGTGCTGCTGAGGCTGGTAGGAGAGGCGGACGTGGTGCTCGAGTCCTTTCGCCCGGGCGTGCTCGAGCGGCTGGGGGTGGGCTACGAGCGCATGCGCGAGGAGAACCCCGCCATCGTGTACTGCGCGATCTCGGGCTACGGGCAGCAGTCCCCCAAGCGGGACGCCTCGGGGCACGACATGAACTACCTGGGGCTGGTAGGGCTGCTCGGCCTCACGGGCTCACCGGGCGGCGAGCCGATGCAGGCCGCGGGTCAGATCGCCGACATCGGCGGGGGGGCGCTGATG
>WNGJ01021313.1_pt1 | contig 12796 bp, 13 predicted proteins | sample 5400611 | NCBI WGS metagenome assembly WNGJ01 (sample SAMN13153375, study PRJNA577476) | soil metagenome | isolation source: 40 cm soil or saprolite under Garry oak tree replicate 1 | place: USA:California | collected 2016-06-15
TCCGCGAGTACGGCCCGCACGGCGGGGACGACATCGAGATCCGGCTGGCCGCCCACCTGGGGGCGCCGGCGTTGCCGCTGCACAAAGGCGCGTCAGGCGGTGAGTTGTCCAGGGTGATGCTCGCGATCGAGGTGGTCTTCGCCGGTGCCGACCCGGTGCCGACGTTCGTCTTCGACGAGGTCGATGCCGGCGTCGGCGGCAAGGCCGCCGTCGAGGTCGGCCGCAGGCTCGCGAGGCTCGCCCGTCTCGCCCAGGTCATCGTCGTCACGCACCTGCCGCAGGTGGCCGCGTTCGCCGACACCCACCTGGTGGTGGAGAAGGCCGAGGACGGGCTGGTCGTGTCCAGCGGCGTCACGCGGCTCGACGACTCCGGGCGGGTGCGGGAGCTGTCCAGGATGCTGGCCGGCCTGGAAGACTCGGAATATGGCCGGGCACACGCTGGCGAGCTCCTCGAGGCGGCAGCCGCTGAGCGGGCGGAGTCTGCGAGGTCGCAGTGATGACTGTGAGTGATGGCTGAGCCCGAGATGACGTCGGAACGTAGCCGATCTGGCACACTTAGCAACGCAATGAGGGGCTACTCGCGGAAGTTCACTGGCGCGCGCGGGAACGGATCGACCGACCTGCCCGGTCTGGTGGCGACCGCCCGGCTGGACCACCGCACCAAGAGCCTGACCCGCCGGCTGCGCCCAGGCGACATCGCCATCATCGACCACGCCGACCTCGACCGGGTCAGCGCCGAATCGCTGCTGAGCTGCGAGGTCGGCGGCGTCGTCAACGCGGCGCGAAGCATGACCGGCAGGTACCCGAATCTCGGCCCGCAACTGCTGATCGAGGCGGGCGTCCCGCTGATCGACGACGTCGGCGCCGACGTCTTCGAGAAGGTACGCGAGGGGCGCGCCGTCCGCCTGGACGGCGACACGCTCTACGCCGGCGAGGTGGTCGCCGCCAAGGGGACCGTGCAGACCGCCGACTCGGTGGCCGCCGCCATGATCAACGCCAAGGCCGAGCTCGCCGCCCAGATCAGGGCGTTCATGGCGAACACCGTCGAGTACATCAGCCGCGACTTCGAGGCGCTGATCGACGGCATCCGGGTCCCTGAGCTGCGAACCAAGCTCGAGGGCCGGCACGCGCTGGTCATCGCCCGCGGCTACCGGCACCGCGAGGACCTGCAGGCGCTGCGCGCCTACATCAGGGAATTCAGGCCGGTGCTGGTCGCCGTGGACGGCGGTGCCGACGCGCTGCTCGACGCCGGCCACAAGCCGGATCTCATCATCGGTGACATGGACTCGGTGTCCGACCGCGCGCTCACCAGCGGCGCGGAGATCGTCGTGCACGCCTACGCCGACGGGGAAGCGCCTGGCCTGGAGCGGGTGCAGGCGCTCGGCCTGGACTCGGTGCTCTGCCCGGCCTCAGGCACCAGCGAGGACGTCGCTGTGCTGCTCGCCGACGAACTCGGGGCACGGCTGATCGTGGCCGTGGGAATGCGGTACAACCTGGTAGAGTTCCTCGACAAAGGCCGGCCGGGGATGGCCAGCGCGATCCTGACCAGGATGCGGGTAGGCGACAAGATCGTCGAGCCGAAGGGCGTCAGCCGGCTCTACCAGAGCCGGATCTCGACCGCCTGGCTAGTCCTGCTCGTGGTCGCCGCGGCCGTGACGATTGTGGCTGCGCTCGCGGCTCTGCCAATTCACCCGACCATCTTCCGGTTTGCCGGCTTGCAGCTGAGCGCCTTCTGGCGCTGGCTGACGGGACTATTCAGTTGATCGACTTCCGCTATCACCTCGTCTCCATCGTCGCGGTCTTTCTCGCGCTGGCCATTGGCCTTGTGGTCGGATCCACTGCGTTGCAGGGAGGTGTGGTCACCGCGCTGAACAAGGCATCGGCTGCCGAGGCGCAGCGGAACAGAGCCCTGTACGCGCACAACTCGCAGCTGAAGCGCCAGATCGCCGCGGAAGAGGCATTCGCACAGGCCGCCGAGCCCAGCCTGCTGCGCGGCCTGCTCGACGGCGAGCATGTGGTGCTGGTGCTCGCGCCGGGCGCCGACGGCCCGACCGTGGACGGCGTGACGAACGCGCTGCAGCGGGCGGGCGCCACCGTGACCGGCCAGATCGTACTGACCTCCCAGTTCTTCGACACGGGCGCCGTGACGGAGGAGCAGCTGAAGAACGAGGCAATGAACCTGGCCCCGCCCGGCCTGAGCCTGCCGGACTCAGCTCCGGAGCCGCAGATCTCCGGCCAGCAGGCCGCCGCGCAGGTGATCGCCGCCGCGATCGTCAACAAGGACGGCGTGGCCACGCTCAGCGAGCAGCAGACCCAGCACATCCTGACGGGATTCGCGGGATTCCTGCAGATCAACGGGCCTGGCGGCGGTACGTCGCTGGGCGGCCAGGCCACCATGGCAGTCGTGGTCGTCCCCGGCACCGTGCCGCCCGCTGCGACCAGCGGCCCGTTCAACCTCGCGCTGATCTCGCTCAGCAACGACCTGCAGGAGGCGAGCAAGGGCACCGTTCTCACCGGCCCGCTGCTCGGATCCGGGCCGCGCAGCGCGATCGACGCGGTCACCAGCGGCGCGGCGGGCGTCACGCTCACGACGGTCGATAACGCCGACATGGTCACCGGCCAGATCATCGTGGCGCAGGCGCTGAAGGAACTGCTCGAACCGAACGCGGCGCCGGCCGCCTACGGCGTACGCCCAGGTGCCGTGCCGAGCCCGGCGCCGAGCGCGAGCCCGAGCCCGACGGCGACCCCGTCGCACTCGACCAGGAAGAAGGCACGATGACGACGACGCGGGCAGCGCTCAGGCTGCTGGCGGCGGGCGCCGCAGCGCGGGCGGCGTACGCCGTGCTGACCAGGACCCAGCCGGGCGGCGAGAATACCTGGACGCGCACCAACCACCGCGGCGAACCGGTCACGATGCTGGCCGGGCCCGCGGCGACGATCGGCGCGGTCGGCGCGGCGGTCGCCGTGCCCGGCCTCGATGCACGGACCCGCCTCGCGCTCAGCCTCGCCGGCGCCGGCGCCGGCGCGGTCGGCTGCTACGACGACCTGGCCGGAAGCAGCGACCGGCGCGGATTCCGCGGCCACCTGGCCGCGCTGGCGCGGGGCGAGGTGACAACCGGGGCCGTCAAGATCCTCGGGATCGGGGTCGCGGGGTTCGCGGCGAGCTTCCTGCTCGACTGCCGCGACAACGGCATGGGGGCGGGTGCTGGCCAGAAGGTGCCGCCGTCCGGCAGGGTCGCGGACATGCTCATCAACACCGGGCTCGTCTCAGGGAGCGCGAACCTGCTGAACCTGTTCGACCTCCGGCCGGGCCGCGCGATGAAGGTCTCGCTGCTCGCCAGCGCCACGCTCGGCCTGTGCGGTGCTCGCGCACGGGCGGAGGCCGCGGCGCCGGCCGGCGCGGCCGCCGCGCTGCTGCCCGACGACCTCGCTGAGCGCGCGATGCTCGGCGACAGCGGCGCGAACGCGATCGGCGCGATGATCGGTCTCGCCGCGGCGTCCTCGCTTCGGCGGCCGGCTCGCCTGGCCATACTCGCCGCGGTGGCGGGGCTCACCGCCGCGAGCGAGAAGGTGAGCTTCAAAGACCCCGCGCCCGCTGTGACCACTCGGGGCGGCCCGGCGGACACCGGCTCGCCCGGCCGGACCACCCCCGATCCAGGCCGGCGCGCCGGAGCGGCGGCGAGCGAGACCGACGGCGATCAGGGCACCGCGGGCAGCCTGGCCGCTGGCGTCGGGCGCGCGGCGCTGCTGATCGGCGGGCTGACCGTCGTCGCGAGGACGCTCGGCTTCTTCAGGACTGTGGTGTTCGCTGGCACGGTCAAGACGTCGTGCCTGAGCGCGGCGTACGTCACCGCGAACCTGGTCCCGAATGTCATCTACGACATCGTCCTGGGCGGGGCGCTGACCGCGATCGTCGTCCCGGTCCTCGCGGGGCCGGCCGAGCGTTCGGCGCTGGCCGTCGGCCGCGGTGCAAGCCAGGAAGTCAGTGCTAGCCAGGAAGTCAGTGCCAGCCGGGAGGTCAGCGGGATCTCGTCGGCGCTGCTGACCTGGACGGTGGTCATACTCGCGCCGGTCAGCCTGGCGCTCGCGGTCGCCGCTGGCCCGGTGATCTCGCTGCTGATGCCGGCCAACCCGGCGTCCGGCTGTCCGCGTGCGGACCTGGTGCCGATCGCGTCCGGCATGCTGTCGGTCTTCGCGCCGCAGATCCTGCTCTACGGGCTCGCCATCGTGCTGTACGGCATCTTGCAGGCGCACAGGAAGTACACCGCTCCGGCCGTCGCGCCCATCCTGTCGAGCCTCGTGGTGATCGCGGCGTACCTGATCTTCGTGCCCTTCGGCCGGCGGTACACCACGAACGTGGATCACCTGCCGCTGTCGGCGCAGCTCGTCCTGTCCGTGGGCACGACACTGGGCGTCGCGGCGCTCGCCGGAACGGCCATGGTTCCGGCCTGGCGGCTGCGGCTCCGCGTGCGCCCGACGCTCAGGTTCCCGCCCGGAATCGCGCGGCGCGCGACCAGCCTGGCCGGCGTCGGCATCGCCGCGCTGGTCGCGCAGAACGCGTCGGTGCTGGTCGTGACCAGGCTGGCGAACGCGCACGGCGGGCGCAGCGGAGCGGCCGTCACCGTCTACCAGTACGGCTGGCAGGTGTTCGTGTCCGTCTACGCGGTGCTCGCCATTCCGGTCGCTACGGCTGCGTTCCCGGTGCTGTCGGCCCGCACGGGCGCGGCCTTTGACGAGGCCGCTGCCTCGGCGACCCGGGCGACCGCGCTGGCTTCCTGGCTCGGCTGCGGCCTGCTCGCGGCCGTGGCGCTCCCGGTCGCCCGCGCGTTCCCGGCGCTCAGCCACGACGTCACCGGGCAGTTCGCGCTCGCGCTGGCGCTGTTCGCGCCCGGGCTGGCTGGCTACGGCCTTGTCGCCTGCCTGTCGCGGGTGCTGCTCGCCGACAACCGCAACCGGATCGCCGCTGTGACCATGGTCACCGGCTGGCTGGTCGTGATCGTCGTCGACGTCATCGCGGTCCCGCTGGTCAGCGCCAGCGCCGTGGTGCCGGTGCTCGGCCTGGCCAACACCGTCGGCATGACAGCATCAGGCATCGCGCTGCTGCTCGCCGTGCGCTCCGCCAGGGGCGCGGCGGCGCTGCGCGGCGTGTGGCGCGCGCTCGGCGCTGGCCTGGCGGGCGCGGCCGCAGGCGCGGCCGCGGGCTTCGGGGTGACCGAGGCCCTCCAGGTGTACGGGCACTGGCGGAACGCGGGAGTCGCGGTGCTCGCCGGGCTCTGCGCGCTGGTGGTGTTCGGCGCGGTGGTCGCCGTCCTGGACGCCGGTAATCTGCGCAGCGTCCTGGCCAGGATCAGGCGCGGGCTGCAGCCGTCGTGAACCAGCCGCCCGTGGTCAGCTACGTCGTCGGCGCTACCGACGGCGGGACCGGCCGGCACGTCGCCATGCTGGTGCGTGGCAGCGCGGCCGCCGGGCTGAGCGTCACCGTCTTCGGCCCGGCCGTGGTCAGGGACCTGCTCGGGCCGGCGGATCAGCCAGTGGCTCGGTTTGAGACAGTCGCGATCGGCGACCGCCCGCGCCCCGCGAGCGACGCGGCCGCGGTGCGCGGGCTCAGGCGGTCGCTGACCGGCTCCGACGTGGTGCACGCGCACGGCTTGCGCGCGGGGGCGCTCGCCGCGCTTGCCCTGCGGTCCGCGGGCGGGAAGCGGCCGGCCCTGGTCGTGACCGTGCACAACGCGCCCCCCGACGGGGCCGCCGCCGCCGTCTACGGGCTGCTCGAGCGCCTTGTTGCGCGAAGCGCCGACGTCGTGCTGTGCGTGTCGTCGGACCTGGCGGCGAGGATGCGCCGGCTCGGGGCACGCGAGGTTGCGCGGGCGATCGTTCCGAGTGGCGCCGTGCGGGCCGGCGGCCGGCGGCCGGCGGACCTCGCGGACGACGGCAGGCCGCTGGTGCTCGCGGCCGGGCGACTGGCCCCGCCGATGACATCCCCGACCTGCTGGCCGCGGCCGACGTCTTCGCGCTGCCGAGCCGGTGGGAGGGCCAGCCGCTGATCCTGCAGGAGGCGCTCATGGCCGGCCGCCCGATCGTCGCCACCGACGTGGGCGGCGTCAGGGACCTGACAGGGGACGACGCCGCCGTGCTGGTGGGGCCGGACGATCCGGCCGCGTTCGCGGCCGGGGTGCGCGGCGTGCTCGAGGACCCGGGTCTCGCGGCGAGGCTGAGCAGGGCCGCCGCCGAGCGGGCAGCGGCCCTGCCGACCGAGACCGACGCGATCACCGCCGCCCTCGAGCTCTACAACCGGTACTACCGCAGCACCTTGCGCCGGAACAGGTAGACCGCGGTCGGCGCGAAGATCGCGGTCAGCGCGACCGACCAGGCCAGCACGGCGAGCTCGGGATGCTGCATCGGCCACGCCTGGATGGTCGCGGCCGGGTTGGCGCCGCCGAACAGGGACCGGCAGCTCGACGCGATCGCGCTCATCGGGTTCCAGTCCGCGATGGCCTGCAGCCAGGACGGCATGCCCTGGGTCGGCACGAACGCGTTCGAGACGAACGTCAGCGGCAGGAAGATGATGAACCCGAGCTGCTGGGCGGCCTCCGGGCTGCGGAGCAGCATGCCGGCGCACGCACCGGCCCAGGTCATCGCGAAGGCGAACAGCAAGGACAGCCCGACCGCGAGCAGCGCGTCGGCGGGCCCGTTATGAATCCGCCATCCGATCGCCAGGCCGGTGCCGATCAGCACGACGATCCCGATCGCCTGGGTGAGCAAGTCGGCCAGCGTGCGGCCGGCCAACACCGCGGCGCGCGACATCGGCAGCGACCGGAACCTGTCGATCAGCCCGGTCGACATGTCGGTCGTCAGGCCGACCGCCGTGCCAGGCGCGCTGCCCGCCATCGCCATCCCGAACATGCCGCTGATCAGGTACTGGTGGTAGCTGCCGCCGCCAGGCAGGTGAATGGCCGAGCCGAAGACGTAGCTGAACAGCAGCACGAAGACCACGGGCTGGATCGTCACGTCGGCGAGTTGCTCGGGCTCGCGGGCGATCCTCCTGATGCTGCGGACGGCGAGCACCCAGCTGTCCTTGACGGACCACCAGAGCCTGGACAGGCCGGTCTCGGCGGCGAGGCTCGGGACGGCGGGGGAAACGGCAAGCGCGATCATGACTGGTCGCCCTCCTGAGGCAGGTCCTGGGACGTCGCGATCGCGATCGCGGACAGCGAGGGCGCCGAGGCCGTGAGCATGCGGAGGATCGCTCAGGTGCTGAGAGCCGGCGCCATGTCGCTGTACTGGCACCTGGCCGCCAAGAGAGCAGTGGCGGTCGAGGCTGGCGGCGACGGGCATGTTCGACCACTTCCTGCGGATCCTGCGCGACGACGTCGACCCGGACGCCGAGGAGACCAGGGACGAGCGGTTCGAGTTCGGCCTGGACTGCGTGCTCGAAGGCGTCGCGGCGACGCTGGCCAGGAAGAGCGGCTAGCCCGTTCAGCTGTCCGCCGCGCGGATGTTGAGCTCGACCACCCACTTCGTCTTGCGCGGCTCGGAGCGCGGATCGGTCACGTAGGCCTCGTAGCGGCAGGCGAACCGGTCCCCGGCCGGGTCGTCCTCGCGGTCGAACGCCACGCCGTTCGCCGCGGCCCACTCGATCAGCGCACGGTTGGCCCGGCGCGCGTGGTCACGGTAGGTCATGGTCGCGTAGTCGCCCGCTGGCAGCACGCCTGACCGCACCCGGTCATCGCCGGGGAGCGACTCTCTGGTGACGGCGCCGACCTCGAGGTCCATCGGCCCTTCCATGTCGATGACGTGCAGCCGCATGAAGAACGGACCCGCGTCGGCCCCGGTCCCCTGAGCCACGCGATGAGCTCGCTCAGCAGGTCATCGCGGGTGCGCAGCATGCCGCGAAACGGCGTCACCACGCGGATGCCGACGTAGCCGATCTCCTCGCGCCGCTCGACCCGCGCAGGTTCGATGATGTCCACCGTCAGCTCCTGGTGATGAGCGCCAGATACGACAGGTAGGTGGTCGCGAATGGTTCCCTGTTGCGCGTCAGCGCATCCCGCAGCCAGGAAGCAGAGCGCTCGGCCTCGGCGATGACGCCGGCCGGGTAGGAGTACTTGACCTGGTGGCAGGCGAACTCATCCTCGTCCCACAGCGCGACGTCGCGGCTGCGCGTCCTGGAGACGTCGAGGTCGAGGTCGACCATGGTGACCTCGCCGTCGCTCGGCCAGCGCACCGGCGTGGTGATGTCGCAGTAGATCTCCGTCTCCGCTGGCATGTCGTTGAACGTGGCGGTCCACCAGGTGTCGCGGGGGAAGAGCATGACGGACGCGTAGTCGAGACTCACCGGCGGCTCATCGCCCTTGCGTATGACGGTCGGCCGGGCTGCGCCTGTCCAGATCCCGTGCTCGTCCGCACCCAGCCACTGGGTCATCAGGTGCCAGTGCAGCGAGCCGTCGTGCTTGCGGTAGACAACCTTCACGTCACCGGCCATAGCCACGACCGTACCTGGAAATGGACCGGGCACTCAGGTCTGGTACAGCAGCCCCGGCCGGGCGCTAAAACCTGCTGAGCGCGAACCGCGCGGGAATCGCACCCGCCGTGCCGTTGATCGCCAGGTCGGCGAGCCATTCGCCGACCAGCGGGCCGAACTTGAAGCCGTGACCTGACGAGCCGCTGCCGATGACGATGTTGCCGATCCTGTCGATGACGAAGTCGGTGTCGGGCGTGTCGTCATAGATGCAGCGCTCTGCTGCGACCGGTCGCGGGTCAAATCCTGGCAGGAACGTCCTGGCCGCTTCCTCGATCCGCTTGCTGAGACCATCGTCGGCGGTCCGATCCTGATGATCCGGATCGACCGGCGGACCCGAGTGATGAATGCCGATCTTGTAGCACGGCGAGCCGGGAACAGGCACGCCGTAGGGGAACACGGCGCCGTAGTGAACGAAGATCGGCATCGTCGTCGGCGTCGCGGATCCCGATGAGGGCTCCAGGTAGGCGACCTGTTCCATGGTGGCCGAGGCGGGCAGGCTGACTCCGGCAGTGGCCAGCAGCCTGGCCGTCCACGGGCCAGCGCACACGATGACCCGGCCGGCCTCGATGTCCCCGTCGCTGGTGCGCACCAGGACCGCGCGCCCGTCGTCGGCTAGAGCGCTGACACGCACACCGGTCCGCACCGTCCCGGCAGGTCCAGCCAGGCTCGCCAGGCAGGCCAGCGCCCGGTCGGCCGCGATGACTGCGGACCCGGATTCGACCAGCACGTCGCCGGTCACGGCGACGACCGGGTACCTGGCCGCGGCCTCGGCGGCGGGGAGCAGCTCGCACGCCGCCGCCGCCGCTGTCATCGCCGCCAGGACCTGCGGGAGCCGCGGCCCGAACGTGAGCTGTGGCGTCGGGAAGAGCAGCCGCTCGCCGCAGGTGTCTTCGAGCTCCTCCCACGGTCGCCTGGCCTGCACTACCAGGGCCACGTAGAAGGGGTCGTCGTAGCCGAGCCGGAAGATCCGGCAAGAGCCGTGCGATCCGCCGCCCTCATGGCCGATCGGTGCCTGGTCGAGAACGAGGACCTCGCGGCCACGACGCCGCAGCGCCCACGCGGCCGCCAGGCCGGAGATGCCGGCGCCGACGACCACGCACTCGGAGCTCGCCGGCACCGGGGGATTGTCCTCCCTGGTCACCAGCCGCGGGCGCGCCACTCTGGCACGTGCGGGCGCTCGGTGCCGACCGTCGTGTCGCCGCCGTGCCCCGGGTAGACCCAGGTTCCGTCCGGCAGCTCGGCGAAGATGCGGTTCTCCAGGTCGGTGATCAGCGAGTTGAACCGCGCAGGGTCGTGATCGGTGTTGCCTGGCCCGCCAGGGAAGAGCGAGTCTCCGGTGAACAGGTGCGGTTCAAGCGCGCCGCCCGCGTCGTAGCTCAGCGCGATGCTGCCCGGCGTGTGCCCACGCAGGTGGATGACGCTGAGCTGAGCGTCCCCGACGCCGATCGTGTCACCATGGCTGACTGTCCGCGTGGGCGCCACGGGCAGGGCGGGAGCGTCGTCGGTGTGGGCGACGGTCGCCGCGCCAGTGGTCTTGACCACATCGGCGAGCGCCTGCCAGTGGTCGCCGTGCCGGTGCGTGGTCACGATCGTCGCCAGCGGCGTGTGGCCGATCAGGCCCAGCAGCGTCTCTGGCTCATTCGCGGCGTCGATCAGGAGCAGCTCGCCCGTGTTCGTGCAGCGGAGCAGGTAGGCGTTGTTATCCATGGGGCCGACCGCGACCTTGGTGATGGTCAGCCCCGGAAGCTCCCTGCTCTGCGCCGGGCCGCCCACGGTTACGTTGCCGGTGTAGCTCATGATGTCCTCTCGGTAGCGCCGTCAACTCAGGATGTCATCAGTACGGCGGGATGCCGGGAAGCGGCCCTGGAGCTGCGAGGCTCGCGCCGTCGTCGCGGCCGAGCAGCCAGGCGAGCAGGATCGCGCCTGGTCCCGTCACCTCCAGCTCGGCGGTCTGGTCCTGGCGCAGGAAGAACTGCCGGCCGGTGTCCGCGTCGGTGACCATTGCCTTCGGGGAGTCGGGGTTGCCCCACAGCTGGCCGATGACGCGGTAGAGCATGTCGGTCACGAACCAGTCCGGCCAGTCGGCAGGCCCGTACCCGGCCGCCAGGTCGACATGATGGATCTCGACCTCGGCCAGCCGCCGGTGCAGCGTGAACCAGCCGGGATGGGCGGGCCCGCGGAAGCCGCGGACCTCGACCGCCCAGGCCTCGCCGGTCAGCTCGCGCGCCTTGGCCATGAAGGCCTCGGCGCTCTCGGTGACATCGGCCGCGAGTTCGGCGGCCGGTCGCCCGGCGCCTTCCTCGATCTGGGCGTCGCGCTCCTCACCGCTGGCGTACTGCGGGGTCTCGACGCCGGTCTCGGCCCAGATCAGCAGGTTCCGCAGCCCGTCGGCGTTTCGTGCTATGTGCGTGATGACGTGTCCGCGGCTCCAGCCCGGCAGCAGCGACGGCTCGCGCACCTGCTCATCGGAGAGCGCGGACACCGTGGCGGCCAGGCGGTCGACTGCTTCGGAGATCTGGCCGATGGTCTGCTCGACCGTGTTCGGGGCAGTTGGCTGGCTCACGTGTCCTCCTGCTTCTGACGGCATCCGAGCAGGCTACCGGCCGCCAGAATGCCGTTCGAAGGCTAACAGCCGAAGCCTAGAGCAGCGGCTATCGGGACGGTCGCGTGATTCCGAACAGAACCGCCCACCACGGAGAGGTCACGCGAGTCTTGAATTTCGGCCGGCAGGTCAGCCGGCGGGCGTCCGGGTGTTGCGCCCGGTATCGATGGTCCATCGATACCGGCTGGCGGTAATGGATGGGCCATCGATACCGCCGCCCGAGCCGCCGCCGCACGAGCTTGCGCCGCCATAGCCGGGCCCGCGCGAGCTGCCGCTGGCTTCAGGCCCGAGATCTTCAAGGCCACGTGCCGGCCGAGTCCTCTTGGCGTGCCCGTACCTCGGAACCCGGCAAGTATCGCTGTTTCACATACTGAGATCAAGTTTGCCTATTCGTGTGACAAGATCTAGACATAACTTCGCCAGAGCCGCTTCCTGCAATACGCGCGGGACGAGGCATTCCGCGAGCGCTTTGCCCGGGAATCCCGGACGGCTGCTATGGTCGACGACCCGCACATCATTCCGCTGTACGACGCCGACGAAGTCGGCGGCATCCTCATCATCACGTGTTGCTTGTCCCAGGTCGCTCGGACGTCCGCTGGGACCGCGTTCCGGTACGCACCTCGCAACCATGACTAACTCGGCCGCGCCGGGGCGCTGTCGGGAATAACAGGTGACGATCCGCGCTTCCTCTCGTGGGCGGCAGGCCGGCCGAATGGGCCGTCGGGGCGGACGCCGTGGTGGTCACACGGAGCGGGCCGGCACGTGCCTTGCGCGGCCAGGTGAGCCCGGACCGAGCCCGGGAAAATGTCAGTAGGCCCGGATACGATTGACCGCGCGCCTTGCTAGCCCCCGAGTCTCCCCGATTCCGCCGCCCAGACCAGGAGAAACAGAGCGCACAGTGGCAGAACGACTGGTAGTGCGCGGTGCCCGCGAGCATAACCTGAAGGACGTCTCGCTGGACCTGCCCAGGGATGCCATGATCGTCTTCACCGGGCTGTCCGGCTCGGGAAAATCGAGCCTCGCGTTCGACACGATCTTCGCCGAGGGCCAGCGCCGGTACGTCGAGTCGCTGTCGGCGTACGCCAGGCAGTTCCTCGGCCAAATGGACAAGCCCGACGTGGACTTCATCGACGGGCTGTCCCCGGCCGTCTCGATCGACCAGAAGGCGGCCAGCCGCAACCCGCGGTCGACGGTCGGCACCGTCACCGAGGTCTATGACTACCTGAGGCTGCTGTTCGCCAGGATCGGCAAGCCGCACTGCCCCGAGTGCGGGCGCCCGATCGCGAGGCAGACGCCCCAGCAGATCGTGGACCGGGTGCTCGAGTTCGACGAGGACACCAGGTTCCAGGTGCTCGCGCCCGTAATCCGCGGCCGCAAGGGGGAGTACACCGAACTGCTCCGCGAGCTGCAGACCAAGGGCTACTCCCGGGCCAGGGTCGACGGCGTCACGATCAGGCTCGACGACGCGACGACCGGCACGGGCAGGCTGCCCGCGCTGAAGAAGTACGAGAAGCACACGATCGAGGTGATCGTCGACCGGCTCGCTGTCAAGGAGTCGGCGCGGCGGCGGCTCACCGACTCGGTGGAGACAGCGCTCGGCCTGTCCGGCGGCGTCGTGGTGCTCGACTTCGTCGACCTGCCCGAGAACGATCCCAACCGGGAGCGGATGTACT
>WNGJ01009507.1_pt1 | contig 12794 bp, 11 predicted proteins | sample 5400611 | NCBI WGS metagenome assembly WNGJ01 (sample SAMN13153375, study PRJNA577476) | soil metagenome | isolation source: 40 cm soil or saprolite under Garry oak tree replicate 1 | place: USA:California | collected 2016-06-15
CGTCATGGTGGTCGGCGAAGACAAAAAGGTCGAGCAGCGGCGCATCGTGACCGGAGTCGAGCAGGGCCGCGACATTGTCGTGACGCAGGGCTTGAAGGAGGGAGACCTCGTCATCGTCGAGGGCATCCAAAAGGTTCATCCTGGTCAGATCGTCTCGACTAGCGCTACCGCGGTAAACTGACGCCGATGTTTTCCGCCATTTTTATCGATCGACCGCGATTCGCGATTGTCATCGCGATATTGATCACCCTCGCAGGCGCAATCGCCATCACGGCCATTCCGATTGCGCAGTTTCCAGACATTGTGCCGCCGCAAGTCACGCTCACTGCCAATTACCCCGGCGCCGACGCCGAAGTGGTTGAGACCACGGTCGCGGAACCGATCGAGGAGCAGATCAACGGTGTCGATAACGCCATCTATTATCAATCGGCGACCGGATCTGACGGCAGCTACACGCTTAATGTGACTTTTTCGCTGGGCACCGATCCAGACATCGATACAGTGAACGTGCAAAACCGCGCCAGCTTGGCCATTCCGCAGCTTCCGCAGGAAGTATCCCGAGCCGGTTTGACGGTACGCAAGAAGTCGGCGGCTCTGCTTCAGGTCATCAATATCTACTCGCCAAAGAACACGTATGACGCCATCTATCTGAGCAATTATGCGACGATCAACATTATCGACACGCTGGCGCGGATCAAAGGCGTCGGTCAGGTCACATTGTTTGGTCCGCTCGATTATTCGTTGCGGATTTGGCTCGATCCGGATCGACTGACCGAACTTAACCTGACCCCGAACGACGTCATCCAGGCGGTGCAAAATCAGAACGTCCAGGCGGCACTCGGCCGCATTGGCGCTGCTCCGGTTGCGAGCGACCAGCAGGTTCAGATCAATATCAAAACCAAAGGCCGGCTGACCCAACCGCAGGAATTTGCCGGCATCGTGCTGCGTGCCAATCCTGACGGATCGGTCGTTCGCGTCAGTGACGTTGCCCGCGTCGAGATGGGAGCCAAAACGCAGGACCGTTACAGCCGTTTCAACGCCGCTCCGGCGGCTGCGATTGGCATCTATCAATCCCCGGGATCCAACGCGGTCGATGTCGCGAAGCAAGTCCGTGACACAATGAATTCGCTGGCGACGCGTTTCCCCGCCGATTTGAACTATGCGGTCTTCTGGGACAGTACCGTGTTTGTCACCTCCACCATGGTCGAAGTCATCCGCACGCTCGTTGTCGCCATAGTCCTGGTTGCCCTCGTTGTTTTCCTGTTCCTCGGCAAGCTGCGAACAACGCTCATTCCGTTAGCCGCCGTGCCGGTGTCCGTTATCGGCACTTTTGCGGTGCTTCTGTTGATCGGATATTCGGCCAACACGATCTCGTTATTAGCACTCGTGCTGGCCATCGGCATCGTTGTCGATGACGCGATTGTCGTCGTTGAAAACATCGAGCGGGTGATCGAGCAAGAGCCCAACCTTTCCATACCCGATGCTTGCAAAAAGGCGATGAGCGAGATCACCGGTCCCATCCTCGCCATCACCTTCGTATTGCTGTCGGTCTTTGTTCCGGTGGCGTTCATCCCCGGGATCAGCGGGCAATTGTTTCGTCAATTCGCCGTTGCCGTATCGGTTTCGATGCTGATCTCGGCGCTCAACGCACTCACTTTGAGTCCTGCATTATGTGGGGTGCTGCTAAAGCGCGGTCACACCAGTCGAGGCGCCATGCGCTATGTGCTGGGCGCGATCGACCGAACGCGCGATGGCTATGTGGCGACTGTCCGCAAACTGATGCGCATGACCGCGGTCTCGGTTGTCGTCGTCGCAGGGGCAATAGCCGCGTCGGTCCTGATATTTTACGTGACGCCGCAAAGTTTTCTGCCGGACGAGGACCAGGGCGCAATCTTTGCCGCGCTGCGGTTGCCGGAAGGCGCATCAGTCAACCGCACCGAGGCGGTGGTCAAGCAGGTCGAAGATATTGTCAGACCCATTCCCGGCGTCGAAGGCGTGTTGTCCGTGGTCGGGCTGAATTTCATCGATTATGTTGCGTCTTCAAATCAAGGATTCTTCGTCATACGGCTCAAGCCGTACGAGCTGCGTACCGATCCCGCGCAAAGCGCGAGCGCGATCGTCGGGCGATTGCGGCCGCTATTGGCAGCGATCCCCGGCGCCATCGCCTTTCCGTTTAACCTGCCGCCGATTATTGGCTTGGGGAACACCGGCGGTTTCCAATACGTCTTGGAAGCGCTGCAAGGACAGACGCCCACCGATCTCGCGGCAGTGTTACGCGGGTTGCTCGTGACCGCCAATAGCCAGCCTGAACTCGCTGGCGTATTCAGCACTTATGCTGCCGACACGCCGCAAATTTTTCTCGACATCGATCGCGACAAAGCACAGGTGCTGAGTGTCAGGATCAGCGACATCTTTAACGCCCTGCAGTCGACGCTGGGCAGTTACTACATCAACGACTTCAACGTTTTCGGGCGAACCTGGCAGGTCAATCTGCAGGCGGAGACGTCGTTTCGCAAACGGATCGACGATGGCAGGTCAATCTGCAGGCGGAGACGTCGTTTCGCAAACGGATCGACGAAATTCAGAACATTTATGTGCGGAATGCGCGCGGCGGCATGGTGCCTATGCGTGCGCTGGCCGAAGCCAAGCTCGTGCAAGGGCCGCAGACCGTGGTCCGCTACAACGGCTACCGCGCCGCGATCGTGAATGGCGCACCCAAGCCCGGCTATAGTTCCGGCCAGGGGCTCGCAGCCATGGAACGGATTTCCGCCGCGACGCTGCCATCCGGATACAGCTTTGAATGGACTGGGACTGCCTTCCAGGAAAAAGCGGCGGGGGGACGCACGCTAATCGTGCTTGGGCTCGCCGTACTGTTTGCCTATTTGTTTCTGGTCGCGCTTTATGAAAGCTGGAACATTCCGATTCCCGCACTGCTGTCGGTCAGCGTTGCAATTTTAGGAGCGCTCGTGGCAGTAGCGATCGCCGGATTGAGCTTCGACGTATATGCGCAGATCGGTCTGGTCGCGCTCATCGCACTTGCCGCCAAGAACGGCATTTTGATTGTGGCATTCGCGGTAGAGCAGCGGCGGCTCGGCAAAGACATTTATACAGCGGCCATCGAAGCGGCGGGTTTACGTTTCCGTCCAGTGATGATGACGAGCTTCGCCTTCATCTTTGGGCTGTTTCCGCTTGTCATCGCGCGCGGGGCTGGCGCAGCTACACGCCACGCGGTGGGTACACCGGTTTTCGGCGGCATGATCGCGGCATCAATCTTCGGCATATTCGTTATTCCGCTGCTGTTCGTCATCGCGGAACGATTGCGCTATCGCAAAGTAAAATAAAACAATTCGCTGTTCTCCCATCTAAGCTCAAACCGCCAGGCTCGGCTGTTTGACTGCGCGGAATCCTAAACAGCAGAATGAATTTACTGACCTGCCCGCATCGGAATCCAGTTGAACAGAGCGAGTCCGCCGTCAACTGCAATCGTTGTCCCGGTGACATAACGCGAAAAGCGATCGCACAAGAGAGCAACCGCCATATCCGCAACGTCTTCCGGCGTACCGGTCCGGCCGAGCGGAATCATCTTCGTGAGCGAGCTAACATCGGCGTCGAATCCGCCGCCGGGAATTGCGCCTGGAGCTATAGCATTGACGCGAATGCCATCCGCTCCGAGCGCGCGCGCCAGTTCTTTCACCAGCATGGTCTGACCCGCCTTGGTCGCACTGTAATGCGGCAGATTGCGCGGCGTATAGGCGTGCAGCGAGGTTATAAAAAGCATCCGTCCTCTGATCTGGCCCGCTTTCATATGCGCGCCCACGGCTTGACCGAGTACGAACCCAGCGCGAAGGCCAACCGTGATCATCGAATCCCATTGAGCCTCGGTCACAGCCAAGGCGACGTCACTCTCGTAACGCCTTGGCGATGCGCTATGCACAAAAATTGAAATCGACCCGAGCGTTTTTACTGCAGCCTCGAACAGCCGACGCGCCGCAGTCGGATCGGCAAGATCGGCGGCAATAAAGGCGGCGTTTAATTCACGCGACAGCGCGGCTCCGGCTTGCTCGGCAACGTCGCTCAGGACCAGTCGAACTCCCTCGGCGGCAAGCGCCTTCGCTATACCCCGCCCAATCCCCGACGCTGCGCCGGTGACCAGCGCAGTGTCGCCCTCAAGTAATCCCATGTCACGCCTCCGCTGGGCCGAGTAGTCACTTCCGATTCTTATCCTACCAAGTGATCGGACCGGGTGGCTGCCACAACATCAGTTGCGTGAACCAAAATTGATCTGAACAAAAGATGCGGCGCGGTGTTTTTCACGAATGCAGCAGCAACCAAGCTCCCATGGCAATGAAGGCGACGCCGGCAACGCGCGATACCGATTTGCCGAAAGGCACCGTTTTCTCAAATAAGACCAGCACCGCTAGCGCAGCGATCCAAAGCAGATTCATGACGCCGCCGACAAACAGCAGCAGCATAAGCGCCCAACAGCAGCCGATGCAGTACAGGCCATGGCGAAAGCCAAGCGTTAATGCGCCGGCTGCTTCACGGCGAAATCCGCCATGGCGCATAATGAAGGTGAGCGGCGCCTGGCAATAAGAGAGGCACGCCTCCTTGACCGGTGTCCATTGGTAAACACCGGCGGCAATCAACACGACCCCACCAAGCACGTTACTCGCGCTTTCCATCATCGGCGTGAGCAGCGCGGCGCGCTGCAAAGCCCATTGCGCGAAAGTCGCCGCCAGCGAAAAGCCCGTCCAAGCGACAAGATAGCCGGCTGCGAACCATGCGCTTGCCGCAAACGGCTGGCCGCTCATCTCGGCGTGCCTGCCAACGCGCGCGTAGATGAGAATCATCGGCGCCACCGACGGCGTCATCATACCGATCATCATCACGGTCCACATCGCGAACACGTAGGCAAATTCGATCGGCTGCCACGGCGCGCCTGCCGGCATCATTAGTCCTTGCCCGGCCGGAATCATGCGAAACCCGAACATATCCATGCCGCCCATCGCCATGTCGTCGGCGAGCCAGGCGAGGTCCATCCAAGCGAGCGCGGTAAGTATCGCAAGCGCAGCGACGACGATTGCGCGTTCGCGCCGCAGCACCGCTTCAAACGCGCCGCCCATCTCAGCTCAGCGCAAGATGCCGCTTTGACAGAGATTGACGTGCGCGAACTGCGCGTAGGAATCGGCGAGCGTGAACTGCATCGGACGCGCGACCTTGCTCCAGCCGCGCCCAATCTCGGCAAGCGAATACTCAAACCCATCAGGAATATCGATGCGGGCACGATGCGCGGCGCCCGTCACGGGATTCTTGATCGGCTCGCCACGGCCTTCGGTTATTCCACGCACAATAAGCCGACCTTTGCGGGCGTCAATGTCCACGTCAAAATCGATTGGAGCAAAGATTGGTTCGTGCAACTTCTCAAACGTCGTCGAGAACACCTGGAAGATCGTGGCGCCCGGCTCGGTGTCCTGTCCGGTGACAATGCGGAGCAATGCCGCGCGCTGCGCCTCGCTCGCCCGTTCGTCGATGACGACCGCCGCCTCCCCCTTGCCTTCGTGGATCGCCCCCGGCCAACGCAATATGTTGACGAACCGCAACCCATCGAGCCGCGTGTCGCCGTGGTGACCTTGGTCGATTTGCATGCCGACGACGGCCCGGCAGTCGCCGTAGGTTGGCAGCCCGTTGAATTGGCACGGACAGCCGTAGCTGCAGTTGCAATTGACGAATTCGCGCGCCTTGATGCTCCACTTCACGTCCGTCATGGGAACCCTCCCGAGCGCCGCTACAGAGGTCATTTGACTGGCATTGCAGCCGAGGCCGCCGCTTTGAGGAGTATACAATAGATTTCACGGCAAGTTTGAACGTTCAAAGATCGGCCGGGTAGATCAATACGTCATCTGGCCCAGGTTTCGCGCCTTCCGTGATACGCGCCTGCTCGATGTCATCTGGACCGAGAATGTGAAAGACCGTGTTGCCGGCGGCGATCAGATAATCCGAAATGATCCGCCGGTGACAGCGCCACCAAAGAGTCTCGGCGCACATAATTGCGTATCGCTTCGCGTCACCCAGCGCTCGTAATTTTCGCAGGCCAGAATGAAACTCGCGGCCCATCGCGTAATCTGCGTAATTGTGAAAACTCTGGTTTTGCCAGAACGCGTTGATGGCGACCGGCACATCTTTCTGTTTGCTACGTAGTCCACCGAGCTCAGGAATGTGCTGATATTCGACGCCAATGGCGCTAAGCGATCCAGCGAGGAGTTCGCGATTGAATTGGGGATTGGTTTTTGAGCGTGGAACGCTTCGAACGTCGGCCACCATCAGGATTTCGACTTGCCTCAACAAGTCCAAAAATGCGCCGATTGGCCGAGTCGCATGTCCGACGGTAAAAAAGACGTTGCGCATGCCTCTTCTAATATAGAATGTATCATTGTCTGCTCGATTGGACTCGTCAGGCAGTCTGTTTCACGATACTATTACGCAGTGGCACCATAGGCGTAAGGGATGGTTCCATGGACAGGGATGTTGCTGACCGAACCGAAACCGAAGAGGACATGCTCACCCTCGATGTTTCGGACGACGCGCTGGAGCCGCAATTATTGGCCAAGGAAAAGCGCTTACTTGGGCATATTGCACCCACGTTTGGTACGACTGCGGGTGGCCCCAGTAAGCACTAGTGCATCGGATAGTTGGGCCTTATGGCTCGGAAGAAGAGGCCGCCGATTTGGCGGCCTCTTTTGTTTTGAAACTAGCTATCGCCGCTGCCACGACACATCCCGGCAGAAAGCTGACGACTGTCTTATTCCGCCCTGATGCCGGCCGCTTTGATGATCGGCCACCATTTTTCGATCTCAACTTTCTGCTGTGCGGCAAGCGCCTCTGGACTCTGTTTGTCGCGCGGCCAGGGCTCTTGTCCCAATTCGATAAACCGCTGGCGAACCGTCGGATCGGCCAAGGTCTCCACCACAGCGGCATCAAGTCGTGCGACAATATTCTTTGGCGTCCCCTTGGGGACCCAAAGGCCGTGCCAGAACGAGGCGTGAAGGCCCGGTACGCCGCCTTCGTCGCTGGTCGGAGTATCGGGGACCGCCGCCCATCGAGACTTAGCCATCACCGCATAGGCTTTGACCTGGCCGGCGCGGAATTGTGGCAGCGCGCTCGCCACCTGCGTGAATGTCATGTCGATATGCCCGGCGAGCAAATCCTGCATGATCGGCGCCGCACCGCGATAAGGCACAAACTGGAATCGTGTGCCGGTATTCTTCTGAAAATAGGTCCCAACAACGTCAGCACCGCCGCCGGCGCCACCAATGCCAACCGTTGCCTTGCCGGGATTGTCCTTCAGCCAAGCGATAAGTTCCGGCATATCTTTAGCCGGCAATGCCAATTTTCCCACCAACCACATCGGACAATCTGCGATCAGCGATATTGGCTCAAAATCATTGACTACGTCGACCTGGAGCGAATAGGTGGCGCCGTTAACGACGTGCGTTTGCCAATGGCCGAGAATGAGCGTGTAACCATCCGGCAATGAGCGCGCGACGTGAGTGCTGCCGATTGTACCCGCTGCCCCGGTCAGATTTTCGATGATGACGGACTGGCCGAGCGCATTCCTCATGCGATCGGCAAGAACGCGACCAAGCGTATCGGTCGGCCCTCCAGCTGGAAAAGGCACCACGATCGTGATCGGCCGCGCCGGAAAAGTTTGCGCCGGTGCCATGCGCGATGACACTGAAACCGCGCCCGAAGCGGCAGCCAACTGCAGAAGTGTTCGCCGTCTTAATTTCATGTGATCGCCTCACGACCTTGGCCACAGTCCGCCACCACAAAAGCCGTGGCGGAACCAGAATTCGATTATCGCGATCGATCGCCCGCCGCAGGCACGCTCGCTGCCGTTAATCGCCCCGGAACGTCGGCCTATTCCGCTGGCAGCTCTGAAGAAAACGATACACCAACACCCCGGCGGCGGGTAGCGCGGTAAACATTGGGGAACGCGCCGCCCGTCATTGCGTTGCCGAGACAACGGTCGCAGTCTGAGCCCCATTGGCGGACCAATTGCCGTCCGCCCCGTTACATTTGAAGCCAATGGCTAAATCGTCAGCAGCTCGCAAGCACGGCGAGAAATTTTCGGCGCCGGCCAAAATGACGATCACGCTCCATGTCAACGGCGTGGCGAACAAGCTGACCCTGGCGCCGTGGACTACGCTGCTTGACGCGCTGCGCATCCATCTCGGTCTGACGGGTACCAAAAAGGGCTGCGACCACGGCCAATGCGGCGCCTGCACAGTTCTAGTCGATGGCCGGCGGATCAATTCATGCCTGACGCTCGCCGTTATGAAGGACGGTGCGCAGATCACGACCATTGAAGGATTGGCGAAAAACGACGCGCTGCATCCAATACAGCGAGCTTTCATCGACCATGATGCCTTCCAGTGCGGCTACTGCACGCCGGGCCAGATTTGCTCGGCCGTCGGCTTAATCGCCGAAGGGAGGGCGCACACGGCCGATGAAATTCGCGAGCTTATGAGCGGCAACGTCTGCCGCTGCGGCGCCTATCCCAATATCCTGGCCGCGATCGAACAGGTCATTTCCCAGAAATCGGCGTCGCCGCCGAGAGACGGGGGATCATGAACAATTTTGAGTTCAGTCGAGCGAGCGACGTCACCGACGCTGTGCGGCAGATGGCCGCCGATCCCGACGCGAGATTCGTCGCCGGCGGCACCAATCTGATCGATCTGATCAAGGAAGGCGTGGCAACGCCATCGCGGCTGATCGACATCACTCGATTACCGCTCGGCCGGGTCGATGAAACGGGCGACGGAGGGCTTCGCATCGGCGCGCTCGTTCCAAACAGCGATCTGGCATACCACCCACAAATCGAGAAGCGCTATCCATTGCTGCGTAGCGCGATCCTCGCTGGAGCTTCGCCGCAATTGCGCAACATGGCGACAACCGGCGGGAATCTTCTGCAGCGCACGCGTTGTTTCTATTTTTACGACACAACGACGCCTTGCAATAAGCGCGAGCCTGGAAGCGGCTGCTCGGCCCTCGACGCGCTCAATCGCATGCATGCAATCCTTGGCACAAGCGAGCACTGCATCGCGACCCACCCATCGGACATGTGCGTCGCGCTAGCGGCACTGGACGCGCGCGTGCTGGCCACCGGTCGCGATGGTGAACGCAGCATCGCGTTCGCCGACTTCCATCGCCTCCCCGGCGACACGCCGCAGCTCGATACGAATCTGAAAAAGGACGAGATCATCACCGCGATCGAGCTGCCGCCAAAAGGCTTCGCCACAAACTACAGCTATCTGAAAATCCGCGATCGCCTGTCCTATGCGTTTGCCTTGGTGGCGGTCGCGGCAGCTCTGGAAATCGAGAATGGTGCGATTAAAGAGGCGCGCCTTGCACTCGGTGGCGTGGCGCATAAACCATGGCGCAACCGCCAAGCCGAGTCGCAACTGCGCGGAGCGCCGGCGAGCCGAGAGCGCTTCGTGCGGGCGGCAGATCACCTGCTGCGTGACGCGCGCGGCTTCGCCCACAATGACTTCAAAATCGAGCTGGCACGGCGCGCCATCGTGCGCACCTTGACGCAGGCGGCAAATGGAACGCCGCAGTCGCAAAGCGACAAACGTATCAGGTAAGCGAGACGAATATGGCCGACATGAGCACTAGATATCTCGGCAAGCCGACCTCGCGGGTCGACGGCCGCGCCAAGGTCACCGGTGCTGCGAAATACGCGGCCGAACACAACGTGTCCAGTCTAGCATATGGTTTCGTCGTGACGTCGGCGATCGCCAAAGGCCGCGTCTTGCGCATCCACACCGCAGACGCATTGTCCGTCCCCGGCGTGCTCGACGTGTTCACGCATGACCATCGGCCGAAACTGGCAGCGTCCGACGAAAAATATGGCGATGAAGTCGCCCCACCCGGCTCGCCGTTCCGCCCGCTCTACGACGATCGGATCAGATTCAGCGGTCAGCCGGTGGCTTTGGGTGTTGCGGAGGGGCTCGAAACCGCCCGCTTTGCAGCCTCGCTCATTCGCGTCGACTACGAGCAACAACAACACATCACCGATTTCGAAGCGCATTACGGGCGCGCGCGTGTCGTCAGCGAAAACGGCGAAAGCCACTCGCACAAGCGGGGCAATGCCGCCAAAGCCTTCAGCCAAGCGCCAGTTCGCGTTGAGGTCGAGTACCGGATGCCGGTCGAGCACCACAATCCGATGGAAATGTTCGTGGCAACCGCAGTGTGGGAAGATGATGACCGCATCACGGTCTACAACAAGACCCAGGGTCCGCAGAATTGCCGAAACTACGTCGCTAACGTGTTCGGAATGACCCAGGACGCGGTTCGCGTTTTGTCACCCTATGTCGGTGGCGGGTTTGGGTCCGGTTTGCGTCCGCAATACGAATTGCCGCTCGCGGTGCTCGCGGCGCGGGCGCTGCGGCGCTCGGTGCAGGTGGCTTTGACGCGGCAGCAGATGTTCACAATCGGATATCGGGCTGCGAACATTCAGGCGCTGGCGCTCGCCGCCGACCGCGATGGCAAGCTTGCGAGCTTCCGTCACCAGTGGGTCGGCATGACTTCGCAGTTCGAAAATTTCCAGCGCAACTACGTAACTTGGTCGAGCCTGCTCTACAAATGTGACAACGTCGAACTCGTGCAAAAGCTGGTCAAGCTCGATCAGAACACGCCGTGCGACATGCGCGCGCCAGGCGGAGCGGAAGGCCTGTTCGCCATCGAATGCGCGATGGATGAGCTTGCTTATGCTGCGGGAGTAGATCCGCTGACGCTGCGGCTCTCCAATTATTCCGACAAGGATAAGATCGAGGGCAAGCCTTACAGCAGCAAGGAGCTGCGCGAGTGCTATCGCCAGGGCGCGGAGAAGTTCGGCTGGTCAAAACGCAATCCGCAGCCGCGCTCGATGAAGGATGGCAACGAGCTGGTTGGCTGGGGCATGGCGACGGGCATCTGGGAAGCGATGCAGATGAAGGCAAGCGCCAAAGCGGTGTTGACCGCTAACGGCAGCGTCGAAATCAGTAGCGCGACCGCCGATATCGGGCCCGGGACCTACACTATGATGACCCAGATCGCCGCTGACATGCTCGGCGTGCCCATCGAGCACGTAACGGCAAAGCTGGGGGATTCTGCGCTGCCGGATGCGCCGGTTGAAGGCGGATCCTTTACAACATCATCGGTCGGCTGTGCCATTCAGGCTGCGTGCCGCGAGGTGCAGAAGGAACTCCTTCGACTTGCGCAAAGAATCCCGCGGTCGCCGCTCGCCGGCGCGAAATTCGAAGACGTGACATTTGCGCAGGACGGCATTCGACATAAAAGTAAAAATGTCGAGGTATCTCTCGCCGACGCCATGCGCGCCGGCAATATCGACCGCATTGAGCAGAAGGCAAGCGCCGAGCCGAACGAGAAAAGCAAATATTCCCACTACACGCATTCCGCGGTTTTCGCCGAGATCAAGGTCGACGAGCAGATCTGGGTCATCCGTGTAACGCGCATCGTGAACGCCGTGGCAGCTGGCCGCATTCTTAATCCCAAGCTTGCTGCGAGCCAGATTCTCGGCGCCGTGGTCGGCGGCATCGGCATGGCGCTGCACGAAGAGACGTTGACTGACAACCGGTTCGGCCGCTTCATGACTCATAACCTCGCTGACTATCATGTACCAGTGAATGCCGACGTGCATGCGATCGATGTGATCTTCGTCAACGAGAAAGACGACGAGATCAACCCGCTCGGCGTCAAGGGCGTTGGTGAAATTGGCATCGTGGGCACCGCCGCAGCGATCGCCAATGCGGTCTATCACGCCACCGGCAAGCGCGTTCGCGATCTACCAATTACGATCGATAAGCTGCTGCGCCATTGATCCGTCGGCCTCTTCGCCAGACGACGCTGTTTAACCGAATTCCTCGCCGCCAAGAAATTGCTGCGCGATCGAAGCTATCTGTCGAGCGCGGTCGAATTGGCATTCACGCAATTGATGCATGAAATAAACGTATCGGCCGCCCCACTGTCGCGCGATAATAACGGTCGCTCAGGCCTGCGGATGAGGAGCGACCATGCCGAACGAGAGAGGCGCCGTCTGGTTGGCTGCCGGGCTACGCACGCCGTTTGTCAATGTGGACGGCCCCTTCGCTCACCGCGATTCTTTGAACTTGTCGGTGCCCGTCGTACTGGCGATGGCGAACCAAGCAAAGGGGCCGATCGATTTTGCGGTGTGGGGCTCGGTGGTGGTCAATCTCGCCTATGCCAATTTGGCACGGGAAGCGTGGCTTGAAAGCAAGCTGGACCCGCACGTGCCGACTTACACGACCATCATGCAATGCAGCACGAGCATGGTGGGCGTATTTGAGGCCGCGGGAATGCTCGAAGAAAAGAAAGCATCGCTGGCAATGGTTGGCGGCGTAGAAAGTATGAGTCGTCTTCAGATCGGCCTGAGCCAAAATTTTTCGGTCTGGCTGCGGCGCCTTGTTCAGGCGCGCGGCCTGGTAAAGCGGTTAAGCCTTCTTCCGAAGCTACGGCTATCGGATATCCGGCTTCACGTTCCCGAAGTGAAGAATCGTGTCACCGGCCGGAGCATGGGCGAACACACCGAAGATATGGCGAAGGATTGGAACATCGGTCGGCGCGAACAAGACGAGCTTGCTCTGGAAGGCCATCGACGCACCATCGCCGCGCAAGATCGTGGATTTTTTGCTGACTTGATCGTTTCCGTCGACGGTACGAGCAAGGATCACTTTCCACGACGCGACACCTCGCTGGAGAAACTCGCCAAATTA
>WNGJ01006030.1_pt1 | contig 12791 bp, 12 predicted proteins | sample 5400611 | NCBI WGS metagenome assembly WNGJ01 (sample SAMN13153375, study PRJNA577476) | soil metagenome | isolation source: 40 cm soil or saprolite under Garry oak tree replicate 1 | place: USA:California | collected 2016-06-15
ATGTGATTTCAAAGAGTTAGGCGTTGCAAAACGGTCACGTTCGACAACTTCTGCGCGATCAGCCGTACGACACCCTTGGAGCATCATAGCGCGAACCAATTTTTGAAGGCCGCAACAAAACCTCAATGTTGTTCACCGAAACTGTTTCAAGCTTCTCGTCAAGATGATCACCGCTTCTCCGATTGCACGGTGTCCGTCATTCAAATTCTTGACGATGCAGATGCAGCCTTCCGCATCTTGGGCGCGGAATTGTGGACCGTTTTATCCGCGACCACCATGTTCGCAGACAAGCCGCACAGCCTCTGACGATCTTGCCTCCAGTTGCCGCACTCGCGGTTGGGCTCCCCGCGCAGCGGGCTATCGCGCAGCGATTTAGTGCTTTGGCACGTTTGGGACATGCCAGCAGCAGACACGAAGAATGTCTCTTGCTTGGGGTAGACCGGAAGTCGTCGGCAAACGCTCAAACCGACGCAAATGACCCACAACGGAAGTCGGCGCGGATCAACACTTGTACCGAGCGATGTGTCGAGATCCGGTTTTATGTGGACAGAAATGGGTTGTCCGGCTCAGCACACCGTTGGCAGACTGGAGCTGGTCGCCATTGCTGGGGAGCATGCGCATGTCACGCCGCGGCGAAATCGAACCGTCGTCAGCTGTGAAAACAACTGAACCCTTCGCGGAGGAGCGCGCGTCACGCCGCCGCAAAATCATCAACAAGATTATGAACGTGATTGTAGTGGTTGGGATCGCTATCGATCTGTTCTTCGCCATCCTCTACTCCGTGCTCGACACCCGAGCCTACGCTATTGCTATCGGCGTGAACCTCGCGACCGCGGCCCTGTGGGCCATGACACCCTTATTCCACCGCTGGCCGGGCCCATTCGCCGGTGTCTGGTTTCTTGGCGTATTTATAGCGGCAATGCTGAGCTTCACGTTATTGCTTGGACACGCATCGGGGTCACATTTGTTTTTGATTCTCGTCGCGATCTTTTCGCTGATCTTCCTGGGCCCTCGTCCGATTGTACTACCGGTGCTCACGACCCTGGTCGCCTGGGGAGCGTTCGTCGTCGCGGCCAAGGTTTTGCCTCGTTGGCCATCCCACATCCCGATGTTGATAGATGAGTCAGAAGCTCTTTTCTACGCCACATCAGCGCTGACGATGTGTGTGCTCTTCCTGACCACCCGATATTCAATCCATCTGGTTGACACAGCCGAAGCGGCGCTGGAGCGCGAATTTCGTCGTTCAGACGCGCTCCTCCTGAACATTCTCCCCGCGCGCCGGTGGCTGAACGACTTAAGTCGGGCGAACGGATCGCTGATGGATACAGTTGCATTAGCGTGCTCTTCGCGGACATCGTCGGATTTACGACGGCCGCGCGTCAGGCCGGCCCGGAGGCGACGGTAGGTATGCTGAACCGCTTCTTCTCCGTCGCGGACGAACTCGCTCAGCGGCTCGGTTGCGAGAAGATTAAGACGATCGGCGACTGCGTAATGGCGGCCGCTGGTTTGCCCGAACCCTCTTCCAGCCATGCCGAGACGCTCGCCCGCTACGCGCTTGATCTCAGGGAGACGATGGAGGGAGAAGCCTTCGCGGGCGCGCCGCTCAAATTGAGGATTGGAATTCATTCGGGCCCGGCAGTCGCGGGTGTGATCGGCCGCAGCCGCTTTGCTTACGATTTGTGGGGTGATACCGTCAACGTGGCCTCGCGAATCCAGCATGCGGCCAAGCCCGACGAAATTCAGCTTTCGAATGCGACACGTGAGCTCCTCGGTGCGAATTTTTCCTGCACTGCAGCTGGCGAAGTCGAGACACGGGGAGCGGGTCGGGTAGGCGTCTGGCGTCTGGATCGCGAACTTGAGAGGCTCACTTAGATGCTCCTGCCGTCCGCGTGCCCGCATAAACGGCGACCTTCGCGAACTTAATGCCACGAAACCGACATGCCGATGCAATCGCGACATGTCCGTTGTCGAGGGGGTAAAGCGGAAAAAATGTGCTCGGCAAGAGTATTTCGCCTTTTGTGCTCTGGCACATTGCGTCGCTTCGCTAGCATGCAACGATTGGCGGCCATCGGAGGCATAGCGGACGAGCAGTCAGTCTGATCGGTGCATCTATGGGGTCACGGCCTAAGTTGACGGCCGGATCAGAACGCTTGATTTGCCCGACGTGCCATTGTGCCGCAGCGGCAATCGTTGATCTCACCCCCAAATCAGTGGCTACCTCTGACTCGTCTCATCCCTCACGAGGGGCGTATCGCGATCGTCACGGACGTTGGGATGGGATGCGGTGGACGTGACAGCGTCGTGCGCGCGGACGTGATCGCAAGGCGCGGGTCGCAAGATCTGTGAGCGATCTTCGAGCGCGCAGACGAACGGCACTGATGCGGACGGCGAAGTCGTGTGGTCCTGGCACCCGTTGCTGGTGTCAAGTCTCGCGGAGGTTTCGGCGGCCCGACCGGGCGCATGAAGCCATTCAATCCGCGAGGCGACGGTGGCAAAAAGGAACTCGTCACCGAGGAGAGCGCGAAGGAAACCGTTAAAACCATTGCGCAGGGAAGGCCGGTTGATCCGCCTACACCTGTGGTGACGACCGTGTGCTACCTTTTTTGCACACGGGCCATGGGTGCGGCGGGCACCCGGCCTTCCCTGCGCCCTCTGCTTTTGGAGGGACAACTATGATGCAAACCTCGGACGCGTTGCGCCGCGAGAAGGCGGACGTGTATCTCAGCACGTCATTGCGAGCCCAACGGGTCGCGCGAATGCGCGCCGACGCGTTGGCTCGCATGACGGGCAGGCTGTTTGACAATTGAATTTGATGCGGCGGGATTCCGGGTTCTTGCTGCGCGCGCCCCGGAAGGACGGAGCCTGCTTACGCTTTCTCTGTCGGCAGCGAATTGGCCTCAGCTGTCGTCGAGCTTGTTGAGGTCGCGCACCGATTGCATGATCGGCTCGAAGTTCGAGCGCGCATCCAGCGCGTCGAACAGTTGGGCTGTGTCCGACAACAGCCCGTGCGATCGCTGGATCGCGATCCGCACGTCGTCCTGCGGCGTGTCGGAGAGCCGGCCGTGGCCGGACAGCAGGATCTTCGCGTCCAGGCCCTTCAGCCGCTCCAGCGACTGGATGTAGTCGCTGATGCTGCCCGAGCCGAACACGCCGCCCATCACGCCGCCGGGCATCAGCGTGTCGGCCGCGAACAACAGCCCCTTGTCCTGTTCGAACAGCGTGATGCAGGCCGAGGTGTGGCCCGGCGTGTACATCACGTTGAGGCGGAAATTGCCGAGATCGATCAGGTTGCCTTCCTCGAGCCAGAGGTCGACATCGATCGGCACGTTCGGCTCGTTGAACATCTTGCGCAGCATCGAGAAGTCGTCGCGCAGCATGATCTTGTTGGCGGCCAGCCGGTGGGCGGCGATGAAACTCTTGCCGTGGAAATGATAGGCCGCGCCGATATGGTCGAGATGCTCGTGGCTGAGCACGACCATGTCGATCTTCTCAAGGCTGACCCCGAGATGATCGAGGCAGGTCAGAAGATGCGGATAGTTCGTCGACAATCCGACATCGATCATGATGGTCCGCCTGCTGCCGACGACGAGATAGGCGTTGGCGGCGCGGTTCTTGAAGCGGATCTGGTAGACGTCGTCGGTGGCCTGGATCAGGGTGCAGACATCGCCGTCGAGCAGGATCTTGAACGGGCTCGGCCTGCGGTCGCTCATAGGTTGGCCGCCGCGCGATAGTTGATGTCGTTGGAGGCCCGCAACCGCTTGCTCAGCGCATCCATGATCATCAGCGCGAACGCCGGCTGCTGGCTGACCAGGTAGACGAAGCGGGCATGGTTGATCCGCATCACGCGGGTATTGGGCGCGGCGGCGATGGCGGTCGCGGAGCGGGAGGAGCCGTCGATCACGGCCATCTCGCCGAAGAACTCGCCCTTGCCGAGCGTCACGATGACGGTCTTGCTGGCGCCACTGACCTTGGCGATGTCGACCTTGCCGTCGAGCACCACGAACAGCTCGCGCCCGGTCGACCCTTCCTCGAAAATGACGTCATCGACGCCAAACTCGTTGATGCATTTCTCGATGGCCATGGCGCCCTGCCTTCTGGCTCGTGCCCCGTTTCCGAAGGTCGTGAAATGTCGGCGCCCGGCGGCGCCGGTGCCCCATGTTAGTCGGGAAATCGGCCCGCGCAACGACACAACTCGCTTCGAGCCGCCTACCGCAGGGCAGCATGGGACTAAAACGGGTACGTCCGTCCATATTACGCCCTGCCATACCGGCTCCGCGATCTTGACTCAAATTGGCCTCGGAAAATTCCCTAAAATTTCGGTAACCCGGCAGGGGCGGGTACGCCCGGTAACGAATTGGCAAGCAATGAAAGTTACCAAATGGTCAACCCTTCATGGAGACTTTGAACGTGAGCGAGCAACAGCCCGAGCAGACCCACGGTGAAGGCGGTTCCGTCGGCACGGAGCCGGCCGCTCAGATGTCTTCCGCCGCGAGCGAGCCGGTGATGGCGTCCGCGTTGGAATCCAGCCCGGTCGGGGCCCCGGCGATCGCGCCGGATCATGAGGCGCCGCCAAAGGACGAGACGCCCAAGGTTCGGGCCGACGAGATCGACACGGTTAAGATCGACCCCATCAAGGTCGACAAAGCTGCTGTCGAGAGGGCGAAGGAGTCGCTCCTGTCCGGCAGGCTCCTGATCATGTCGCCCAAGGTGCGCGCCTGGCAGACCGATGCAGCGGATGCGAAGGCTCAAGCCGAACCAATCTCCGAATCCCCGGCCAAGCGCCGCTATGCCGGCATGGCGGCAGTCGTGGCGCTTGCAGCACTGGCGGGCGCACTCAGTGGCGCGTTCGCGACGGTCGGGGTTCTGCATCTTGCCGCCGCTGACGCCGCAAGCACGAGCGGCAGCCAAGCGCTCGACGCGTCGGTGGCGCGGATCGATGCCGATATCCTCGCGCTCAAGGCGGGCCTCGAGCACGCCGCCAAGACGGGCGTGAGCCAGTTCAACAAGACGAGCGATCGTCTCGACAAGGTCGAGAAGGCGCAGGCCGAGCCGGCCTCCAAGCTCGCCAAGCTCAGCGAAGCCATGGATCGGCTCCACATCCCGCCAGCGGCGGCCGCGGCCGCCGCGACGCCGGCCGCTCCGCCAGCCACCAGGGACATCACCGGCTCGGTGACGCCGCCTTCGGCCAACGCCATGGCAGCGTCGTCCGCGTCATCGACCGCCCCGCCTGCTCCGGCAGCGCCGCCCAAGACCGAGGCCGCCCGGCTGCCGACGGTGGACGGATGGGTGTTGCGCGACGTCAATCATGGCGGTGCGCTGATCGAAGGCCGCCAGGGGCTTTATGAGGTCTATGCCGGCGATCCCGTTCCCGGCCTTGGCAAGGTCGACGCGATCCGCAAGCAGGACGGCCGCTGGGTGGTCGTCACCACTAAGGGCCTGGTCATTGCGCGCTAGAGCATGATCCGGAAAAGCATGCCCCGAAGCACACCTTGGGGCTGCGACCCGAAGGGTGGGTGCCGGTTTTCCCTTAGCTAACAAACGCGGAACGCGTTTGCGCGGAGATCATGCTCCAAACAATAAAGGGAGGCTTCCAAGGCGAAGACAGAGCGCTTCACCGCGACGTGAAGCGCTGTTGCTTGAATAGACATTTTTGCGTGGTGTTAGTCGACATATGACCCACGTATCACGCTCTCTCCTCATCAGCTCGGCCCTTGTTTTGGCCCTTCTTTCTGCCGCTTTGCCGGCCCGCGCGATGGAAGGCGCGGCGTTGGAGCGGGGAACCGCGATCATCGATCCCCTCGCGCTGCGCGAACTGGATCTCGGCGAGCACAGGGCAAGCCGGACCGACCGCGTCGGCTTCGGCCTGCGCCCCTTCATCCCGACGGCCCGATCCGGCAACGCGCCGATTCTCGATGACGAGTTGTTCGCGCTGCCCTCGATGGCGCCGGTCCGCAAGGCGCTCGACGAGGATCTCGAGCGCTATGTCGCAAAGCATAAGGCCCGTCTTCCCAACGAGACCATCGGCGTTGGTCTCTCCTTTGACTGGCAGCTGTTCGATCGCGAGTTGCTCTATTCCGCGCGCGCGCGGTTCGTGCTGGCTGGAATCGTCAACCGCATGGACCGTGCCTATGTGTCGCCAGAGGCCTGCGGCGAGATCCGGCTGATTTATCGTCTGACCCGTCTGGACGAAGCGCCGGTCGGCGAGACCGCGAACTCGCCGCGAATGCCGATGACGTTGAACGTGATCCTGCGGGCGAAGGGCGAAAAGGCGGTGGCGCCCGGCGGCATCGCCATGACCTGCAAGACGATCGCGCAGCGCTGGCTCGCAACCGCCGAATGGTCGGAGACCGGCGTGGATTTGGCGAACCGGTTGATGTCGCCGGGGGGACCGCTCGAATTTATCGAGCCGGTGGATATCGATCGCATCGAAACCAATCTGCAGATCGCCCACGCGCCGAAATCGGCGGTGCGCGATTTCCGCACCGACTATCTGATGAAGGTGTTCCGCTACAACGCGCAGGCGCGCGCGTTCGAGGAAGCGCCAATGGAAAACCAGATCGATCGCGAGCGGATATTGGCCGACGAAAAGCTCAAGGCCGATTTCAAGACATGGCTGCTCGACCCCAAGAACTTCGGCGAGCTCGATCGCGGCACGATTGTGATCCCTGACGAATTCCTGGCAAAGAGCGTGATCGCTCCGACCCCGGTCGGCTTCGTGTCATCGGAGCTGCAGCCCGCGTTTGGCCTGGTGCAGGGCGAGGGCGACAATCCCGTCTTCACGGAAAAGGATGTCGTCACCGCGCTGGAGAAAGGCGGTTTCACGCTGCAAAATATCCGCTCGCTCGCCGGCTTCGAACGACGGCTCAACGACATCGGCTGCGGCGGCTGCCATCAGACCCGCGGCATCGGCGGTTTTCATTTTCCCGGCGTGGATTGGATGGCGGCGAAGCCGTCGAATTCGACGGTCGTCCCGGCGTCGCCGCATTTCTTCGGCGACCAGGTACGGCGCCGCGACATCCTCACCGCGCTCAGTGACGGCAAGCCGGCGGATTTCTCGCGGGGGTTCGCGAGCCGTCCGCAAACGCGCGGCACAACGGAATTGGCCGGGACCGAATATCAGGACGGCTGGGGCTCGCATTGCTATCAAGAGCGCGACAACGAGGCCGAGAACGACAGGAGTTTTCGCCCCTGGACCTGCGCCGAGGGGCTCACCTGCCAGGTCGCCAGCCCCGCCACACGGATGGGGATGTGCTTTATCAAGACCCGCTGAGGCTCGGGTTCCCGGCTAGAGCATGATCCGGAAAAGTGGGTGCCGGTTTAGCAATCTAGCGCGCGATGACTTATCCTGAAGTCATCGCGCTAGATTGACAGTAGGCTTACTAATCGTGTTTCATCCGCGCCAACTAGAACTTTCGGGGCGGAAACATGGACGACATCATCATCGTGGGAGCCGGTGTCGGCGGCTTGACGCTGGGGCTCGCGCTGCATCAGGCCGGCATTCCTTGCCGCATCTTCGAGTCCGTCGCCGAAATCAAGGCGATCGGTGTCGGCATCAACCTGCTTCCACATGCGACCAGGGAACTCGCAGCCCTCGGGCTGGAAGAGCAGCTGTCGCGGGTCGCGATCGAAACCAGGGACGCCACCTTCTTCAACCGCTTTGGGCAATTGATCTACCAGGAGCCGCTGGGCCGCGCGGCCGGTTATGACCATCCGCAATTTTCGATCCATCGCGGCGACCTGCAGATGGCGCTGCTGGAGGTCTTTCGCGCGCGCGCCGAGGCAGACCGGCTGATCACGAACTGCCATTGTGTCGGCGTCGAACAGGATCAAACCGGCGTCACCGTGACTTTTTCCGACGGGTCGGGCGGCGCCAACCGCTTCGCCGCGCGCGGCCGCGCCGCGGTCGCCTGCGACGGCATCAATTCGGCGATCCGCAAGCAGTTCTTCCCTGACGAAGGCGAACCGCGCTATTCCGGCGTCAACATGTGGCGCGGCGTGACGCGGTGGAAGCCGATATTGTCCGGCGCCAGCATGGTGCGGGCAGGATGGCTGTCGCACGGCAAGATGGTGATCTACCCGATCCGCGCCGCGGGCAGCGACGGACTGCAGCTTATCAATTGGGTCGCCGAGATCGAGACGCCGAATTATCGCAAGCGCGACTGGAATCGTGCTGGCGCCATGGAGGATTTCATCGGTGCGTTTGCCGACTGGCATTTCGACTGGCTCGACGTGCCCGCCTTCATCCGCGCCGCCGACAGCGTGCTGGAATTTCCGATGGTCGACCAGGATCCATTGCCGCGCTGGAGTTTTGGCCGCGTGACGTTGCTTGGTGACGCCGCGCACCCGATGGTGCCGCGCGGCTCCAACGGCGCGGGGCAGGCGATCCTCGATGCAAGGGTGCTGGCCGCCGCGCTCGTCGAGCACACCGATCCGGACGCGGCGTTTGCGGCTTACGAAAAGCAGCGCCTCGAGGCGACGACACGCATCGTCCTGACCAACCGCTCGAATCCGCCCGACGCGATCCTGCGCGAAGTCTTTCAACGCACCAACGACCGGCCGTTTGCAGCGATCGACGACGTCATCAGCCGCGATGAACTCGTCGGGCTGTCGGAAGGCTATAAGCGGATCGCCGGCTATTCGCAGGATGCCTTGCGCCGGCCGTGAGGCGCGCTACGCTCTTGTCGAGCGCGGCCGGAAAGAGCCGTGTCCAGAAAAATCATTCGGGAGAGATGACGATGCCGATGTCTCGGGGTGAAGGTAGCGCTGGGCCAACGATCGACGTGGTCGAGTTCATCGACAGCCAGCCGGTTGGCGGCTTTCAGATCCGGCTGCTTTTGACCTGCGCAGCGGTGCTGTTCCTTGACGGCTTTGACACCCAGGCCATGGGCTATGTCGCGCCGGCGCTTGCCAGGGAATGGGGCCTCTCCAAGGCCGCGCTCGGTCCGGTGTTCAGCGCCGGCCTGTTCGGGCTGATGATCGGCGCGCTGGTGTTCGGGCCGCTCGCCGACCGCATCGGGCGCAAGACCATCATCATCGCGAGCACGCTGGCATTCGGCATCGGCGCGCTCGTCACCGCCGCCGTCCAGGACGTCACCACGCTGCTCATCATCCGCTTCCTGACCGGGCTCGGGCTTGGCGGTGCGATGCCGAATGTCATCGCCATGACCTCGGAGTTCAACCCGCAGCGCCGCCGCGCCACCATGGTGATGATCATGTTCTGCGGCTTCTCGGTTGGCGCCGCGCTCGGCGGCCTGCTCGCGGCCGGCTTGATCCCGCAATATGGCTGGCGCGCGGTGTTTGTCGTCGGCGGCGTCGCACCGGTGATCATGGTGCCGATCCTGGCGCTTAAGCTGCCGGAATCGGTCCGCTTTCTCGCCCTTCACGGCAACGCGCCCGCGCGTGTCGCGGAATTGCTCGGCCGCATCAGCCCAAAGGCCGCGTTCGCTCCCGACGTGCGATTGGTGATCCGGGAGGCGCAGCTCGCCGGGCTTCCGGTGGCGCATCTGTTCCGGGAGAGACGAACAGCGATCACGCTTCTGCTCTGGGTCGTCTTCTTCATGAGCCTGCTCGACCTGTATTTCCTGTCGAATTGGCTGCCCACGGTTCTCAACGACCTGGGCGCCTCGGTGTCGGAGGCCGTCGCGATCGGATCGATGCTGCAGGTCGGTGGCGTGGTCGGGACCTTTGCGCTCGGCAGCTTGATCGACCGCTTCTCGTTCCGTGCGCTGGCGCTGGTGTATTTCGCCGCCGTGTTCGCGGTCGGCGCCATCGGCCAGCTCAGCCACTCCGCCGCTCTGGTCACGATCGCGATTTTCGCCGCCGGCTTTTGCATTGTCGGCGGCCAGATCGCCGCCAATGCGCTGGCCGCAGCATTCTACCCCACCTCGGTCAAGGCGACCGGCGTCGGCTGGGCGCTCGGGATCGGCCGGATCGGCTCGATTGTCGGGCCTCTGGTTGGCGGTGTCCTGCTCGGCCAGAAGTGGAGCGCTGCGGCGGTTTTCATGGCGGCGGCGGCGGCCGCGCTCTGTGCTGCGCTGGCGGCATTTTGCCTGAGCCGGCTGGCTATCGGCGATGGCGACAAAGGCACCGTCGAGCGGCCGACATCTTTTGACGCTAAGCTTCATCCGGCGGCCAAGGCTTGAAGGCTGGAACCTGAGCGGGGCGGACATGAGCAACGCGGACAACGGCAACAAGGAACGCAATCGCCAGATCGCGCGCAACGAGGAGACGCGTCAAACCGTCGGCGACGTTCGCGTCAGCAGTTGGGCGATCGTGTTCGCGATCATCATCGGGGTGATTGCGGTTGCGATCGCCTGGGCCTGGCTCAATCGCTGAGCCGAAGGCGCCCTACGCGTAGTGCTTGAGGCGCTGGCCCGGCAGAAGGTCGTAGGCCGATTTCCAGCCCGGTAGGGCCGCAATGCGGCCGAGCCAGGCGTTCACGGCCGGATGGCTTGCCGCGAAATCATAGCCGGTCTCGCTGCTCGGAAAAGCGAGATACGCCATCATCGAAAAATCGGCGATCGTCGGCCGCGCGGCGATCGCGAACGCGTTCCGCTGCAGATGCTGCTCCAGGACCGACAGGAAATCGTCGAGCCGTTTGCGCAAATAAGTCAGCACATGCGGATCGGACGACGGCGAAAATGTCCGCTGGAAGCGATAGGTCGCCATGAAGCCGGTGAGCTTATGATTGTCCCAGAACAGCCAGCGCAGGATCTCGAACTGCTCCTCTTTGCTCTCGCCGCCGAACCGGCCGTATTGTTCGGCGAGTTTCAGCAAGATCGGCGCCGTCTGGGTCAGGCGGATGCCGTCCTCTTCCAGCACGGGGATTTCGCCCATCGCATTGACGGTCTGCCGCCATTCCGGCGTGCGGGTGACCCCGCCGCCGAAATCGGTCCACACCGGCTCAAAACTCTGTCCGCACAGGGTGAGCATCAGCGCGAGCTTGTAGCTGTTTCCCGACTCCGGGAAATAGTGCAGCCGGTACTTGGGCATGCCGCGCTCCTCGATGGTTCCTGACTCTCTCGCCTTGCGGGCAGCAGACGAGAGTGAGACAGAACATTTGTTCTGCAAGCCCGCAAGCGAAGGCCAGCGCTGCTGGAGCTCGTCAGCGGTTTAACCTGAAAGCCTTGACGTGAATCACGCCACCGCGCCGGACGCGCGCAATGTCTGGATCGACACCTCGTCGTAGCCGGCCTTGCGCAGGATGTCGTCGCTGTGCTCGCCGAGGCCCGGCGGCCGCCGCGGCTGCACCTTCCTGGCGCCGTCGACCCAGATCGGGCTGTTGATGGTCAGCATGGTGTCGTTCTCGAACGGTACCAGCACCTCGTTGTCGAGCATCTGCTGATCGTTCGGAATGTCGTCGAGGATGCCGACCACGCCGAACACCAGCCCGTTGCCGTCGAGCAGCTTGCGCCACTCGGCAAGCGGCTTGGTCGCAAAGACCTCGTCAAAAATCTTGATCAACTCGATCGAACGCTGGTGACGGCCGGCCTTGGTGGCAAACCTCTCGTCAGCGACCAGATCTTCGCGGCCGAGGCAGCGCATGAGCGTCGGCCACTGCCTTTCCTCGTTCAACAGCGACAGGATGAGCCAGCGGCCGTCCTTGCACTTGTAGTGATTGGTCACCGCGTTCAGCGCGCGTTCGCGCGGACGCCGCTCGCCAAACTTCGCACCGCACAGTTTGGCCTGCGCCAGCACCGAGGCCGCCCAGACGCCGTTGGCCATCAGGTTCGAAGAGACGTGCGAGCCCTTGCCGGTGCGCTCGCGCCTGTAGAGCGCGGTTACGATCGCACCGTAGAACGCCATCGCGCAGGGGTGGTCGCCCATGCCCGCGATCGAGCGCGCCGGTGTGGTGTCGATGTCCGCGCGGACGAGATCCATCAGCCCGGATCGGGCCCAATAGGCGTTGCTGTCGAAGCCGGGCTTGTTGGCTTCCTCGCCCTTCTCGCCGTAGCCAGTGAAGGACGCGTAGATCAGCCGGTCGTTGTGAGGCGCAAGGTGGTCGTGGGTGATTCCGAGCCGCTCGCGCACCGCCGGGGGATAGTTGGTGATGAAAACGTCGGCGTCCGCGGCGAGCCGGTGCAACACCGCCTGTCCTTCCATCTTGCTGAGGTCGAGCGCCAGGCTCCTTTTGTTCCGGGCCTCCAGCATCCAGGCGAAATTGTGCTGGCTGACCGGATAGCCGGGCAGTTTGGGCAGGTTCCGGTAGGGGTCGCCGGTTCCGGGCGGCTCGATCTTGATCACGTCGGCGCCGAAATCCGATAGCACCGTCGCGGCCGCGGGCGCTGCGATAAAGCTCGCGCAATCCAGAACCTTCAGCCCCTCGAAGATGCCCTTTTCCATAGTCACGTCGCTCCCGTGCGATCTGTTGCTGTTGTTCCCGCGTGGCGGAATTATCCCGCGATCAATCCAGGCGACCGTCATTTGGCCCATGTCGGCAAGGGGATGCAACGGCGCTTTCCGAATACTGCCATACTGGGGCGGGAGGACGATTGGGGCCTGTTTGAGGCCATTGCGGGCCGCCACAGTCGCCACCAGTCGTCGGAGTTCACGGCATTTCAGGCCGGCGGGCTCGCAACCTGTGGCACGAACCGCCACGGGCTAGCCGCGAGATGACCGCAATGCTCGACTACGCCTCGTTCGAACGGAGGGGCAATCTAACGGAGGGGCAATTATGTCATCTTTTTGTCTCCGGTTGCTGTCCGCATCGTTGTTGGTTGTTGCGCTTTGCCGGACGCCCGGCCCGGCCCGGGCCGGCGATCTCGAGGATTGCGCCGGCGCGGTGCCCGAAA
>WNGJ01006031.1_pt1 | contig 12790 bp, 11 predicted proteins | sample 5400611 | NCBI WGS metagenome assembly WNGJ01 (sample SAMN13153375, study PRJNA577476) | soil metagenome | isolation source: 40 cm soil or saprolite under Garry oak tree replicate 1 | place: USA:California | collected 2016-06-15
ATGGCGAGGAACCAGAAGTATGTGTTTCCGAGTACGGCAAGATACAGCACGCGATCCTCGCTCACGTATTTCCACTCACTGAGCAACTCCGATATCGGATTGAGCCGGAATGGCCGTGCAGGGTCCGCCGGCGGTGTGCGCCGGATGGCGAGACTTGCCGTTAATCCCAATGCCGCGAGCGCGACCAGGATCGCTCCAGACCAGTACTGCCGCCCTTCGAAGGCTTCGGCCATGAACCCCGCGGCCATCGTGCCTGTGATGATCGCCACAAAGGTGCCCAATTCGAGGACACCGTTTCCCCACGAAAGCCGGCTCTGCGGAAGAAGTTCCGGCAAGAGGCCGTACTTCGACGGGCCGAACAACGCAGCCTGTGTGCTCAGCAGAAACACGGCCGCAATCTGGAGTGGAAGGCTCGCAAAGCCCAACGCGGCTAATGCAATCAACATCACACCGATTTCCATCACCTTCGTTCCCGCCGTGACGGAACGTTTGCTGAAACGATCGCCCAGAAATCCGCCGGTCATCGAGAAGAGGATGAAGGGAATGGAAAACAGCAGGCCCACGATGACGACCAAAATTTCACGTTGGTCCTTTGGTAGTGCAACTCCAAGAATCAAATAAACCACGAGATTCTTGAAGGCATTGTCACTGAACGCGCCTTGAAATTGAGTGGCCATCAGCGCCCAAAAACTTCGCTTCCAGGACTCTGGTTCCTGGGATCGATCAGGCCGATCTTCCATTGGCTGCATAAGCTCTCCGTTGAGTGGTCCTGTAAGTTTCCGTTTACAGCCCGTGCTCTGCAAGAAATCCCGCGAGCGCTTGTTGCTCGAGGGTCTTCCGCTCACTTTCCTGTTCGGCGATGTGGCCGCTATCGATAAGGTCCGCAGTGACCCTGGCTTTTCCCGCCGCTCGTTCATAACGCCTATCCAGGATTTCCTGGATGTTGCGCAGCGTATCGCCCGTGTCGCCAGCCCTGAACGTTACACCGTTCAGCGCTGCAGCGGCTTCGGCCTCCGCTTCCTTCATCTTGACGCGGCTGATCTGGCGCTCGAACCGCTGCACTTTCCCGTCGAAGTCCTTGCGCGCCAGCTTGGCATTCGCGATGTTGTTTTCGTAAGCGGCTTCGGTTTCTTTTAACTCCTGCGCGCTTTGCTGGATATCTTTTTGAATTTCCTGCAGCTCTCTCGCAAGCGATCCGGCCAGGTCGATATTGCCGGATTTGTGGTTGGCGATGATTCGCCTCTCGAGTTCCATTGCCCGGCTGGTCTTGCTCTGCAGGTGAGTTTTGATTCGCTCGGCGACGGACGCAAGCTGCACGAGCGCCTGATTGTATTGAGCAACCTTCGCGAGAAAATCCTGTTTTGCGGCGTCGAGTAACGCTTCGGGATTTTGTTGCTCAACGCTTGTGATCAATAGCCCCGCCAAACCCCTGACGAGACGTCTGAGCCTTCTGAATAAGTTCATAACCTCCTCCTTATCGCTGTAGTTGTCTTTTCAACGCCTGGAGCTCTTCTTCGACATCGTGATTACTCGCCGAATCGAGAGCATTCATTTCGGCCGGGTCTTCCATGACACCCGATTCGATCAGTCTGTCAATAACGAGCGAGCGGGCTTGAATCCGTTTTCTGTTCTCTTCCGCACGTTCGAGCGCCTGGTTCAACTCGGCTGTTCCGGCTGCGACGGTGCCGGTTTCATTCTCTACAGCAGACGAACACTTGAAACGTATTCGCGAACTGCCGGAACCCTCCACGATAGCCGTTGTATCCGTCAGCAAGGTATTCCTCGCCGTCGCGCGAAGCCTTCTCGCTCCCGCTTTAGGAAAACGTCACTCGCTACGTGAAATTCTTCTTGCCAATGAGAAGGCGTCGATTTCCCGATCCGCCGACATCATTTTTTGTGATTCAATTGCGAAACAGACGCTTCGCTCATCCCGCGCCATTCATTACCATCTTTTATCGCCGGAATCTGTAAACTATGCGGCAAACGCAATGAGGTCCTATGCCGTGAAATTGAATGCGTGAGCGTGTTCAGCTCTCGCGCCCTTTTTTATGGAAGTCGACACGCGGCGAATCCTTCACTTTAACGTCACCCGACATCCGACTGCCGAATGGACGCTTCAGCAGAAATAGGTGTCAGAGGTGTGTGACCCCGAGATTGATGGCGTATACTAGCACGACCTATGCCATCGTTAGAGGCGATTCGGATCTCAGTTGTCCCGGCTTCTCGCCAGGCCGGATGAAGTTAAATGAGAACGCTGCTGCTTTCCCTCATAATCTGGATTGCCGGTTGCGCGCGCGAATCGCCGCGGGCGGCCGAGGCCGGCGGCAAGCGACCCGAACCTGCCGCGCCGGCCGCTGCTTCCTTGGCCACGGAGACGCCCCCGCCGTATATCGCGACGGGCGACTGGAACGACATTCAAGCAAGAGGCTGGATTCGCATCCTGGTGCCGGCCGAACGGGAGAAACTGCAGCGCGACGGCGATCCCGACGTGGCCGAACAGGCGTTCGTGCTTCGCGTCACCCAGAAACTCGGCGTGAAGACGCAGTTCATCGAGGGCAGCACTCTCGCGCAGATGTTTGATGACCTCGACGCCGGCAGAGCCGACCTGATTGCGGCCTCGCTCGCAATTACACCGGAGCGTGCCGCGCGCCTGGCTTTCACGCGGCCGATTCGCTACGTCAAGCAGCAGTTGATTGCAAAAGCCGGCGCTCCGAAGATCACACAGATCGAGGATCTGGATGGCAAAGAAATTACGGTCCTCGCCGGAAGCTCATATCAATCCACGCTCGAGCAGGCGCAGAAGAGAGCACCAAACCTGAAAATCACGCCCGTGTTCGAAGATGAATATCAACTCATCGCCAGAGTCTCGCGCGGTGAGATCGCTTATACGGTTGTAGACAGCGGCATCGCGACCGACGCGCTCACCTTCGAGGACGGTGTGGCGGTAGTGTTCGATCTGACCGACAAGGACCCGATCGGCTGGGCCCTGCGCAAGGCCAATCCCGCGCTGAAGGCTGTCCTCGATTCCCACGCCCAGGAACTGCTGCTGACGGCGCACCAGGACAAGGAATACAAGGTCGATCTCGACGGCATCCAAGAGAACAAGGTGCTGCGCGTGCTGACGCGCAACTCGAGTTCCACGTACTTCATCTACCGCGGCGAACCTCTCGGCTTCGAATACGAGCTAATGAAGGATTTCTGCAATACCCTAGGCGTGCGGCTTGAAATCATCATTCCGCCAAGCCGGGAGTCGCTCGCGACTTACTTGAGACAGGGCCGCGGCGACGTCGTCGCCGCCGGGTTATCGGTGACCGAGGACCGTAAGCGGGAATTCGCATTCTCTGAGCCGTACAACAAGGTGAGCGAGGTCGTGGTGGTTCCCGCTTCGGACGAGACGCTACAGACGGTGGACGATTTGAATGGCAGGCCGATCTCGGTGCGCAGGTCCTCGAGCTACTTTCAGACGCTCACGAAAATCAGCGACAAATTTGGCTTCATCGTGTCCACTGTAGGGGAGGATCTGGAAACCGAGGAGATCCTCGCTCAAGTAGGCGCACGCAAACTCGCGGCCACTGTTGCCGACTCGAACATCGTCGACGTCGAGCTGACGTATAACAGCCAGATCCGTCCGCTCGGTCCGCTGGGCGATCCGGCGGACATCGGCTGGATGGTCCGCAAGGACCAGCCGAAGCTGAAAGAGGCGCTCGATGCGTATATCCGAAAAACCTATCGTGGCGTGTTCTATAACGTTCTGGTCAACAAGTATTTCAAGAATCCCAAAATCCCGAAAAAGGCCGCGGGCAAGGATCGCGGCGATCGAGAAGGACGGATCTCGCCCTACGACGAGATCGTGAAGAAATACGCCGCGCAATACGAATTCGACTGGAGGTTGCTGGCGGCGCAGATGTTCCAGGAGTCGCGCTTCGATCCCAACGCCAGGAGCTGGGTCGGCGCGCTCGGTTTGATGCAGGTCATGCCGGCTACTGCGATGGAGTTGAAGATCGCGGACCTGCCGGTCCCCGAAAACGGCATTCGCGCCGGCGTCGAGCTGATGGCTCGTTATGCGAAGGTCTTCGCCGATCCGAAGATCCAGGAGAAAGACCGCATCCGTTTCGCGCTGGCCGCCTACAACTGCGGTGCAGGCCACGTGCAGGACGCTCGGCGAATCGCCGCCGCCGCAGACCTCGATCCCGACAAATGGTTCGGCGCCGTCGAAAAGGCGATGCGCCTTCTCTCAAAGCCGCAGTGGGCAGGCAAGGTTCGCTACGGGTATTGCCGCTGCAACGAGCCTGTTCGATACGTCAGCGAGATTCAGACCCGTTACGGCAGTTACGCCGAGGTGGTGGCGGCCGAGTGATACTCGTCTAATCCGACGAACGCAGTTGAGCAACCTGGACAACCGCCCGTCGAATAACGGGATTGGACTGCAGAGGAGACATGAAACAGGAAAACAATCGCGCTGTGACATTGTCTGCGTTCTTGCTCGTTGTGATGGCTTTACTGGCTGGCTTGCCAAGGCCGGCGCATTCTCAGTCCGTCGTCACATTCGAGACCGAAGATGGGTTGACCCTGTACGGCACCCTTCACCTTCCGAAGAAAACCCGCCCGCCGTTTGCAGGAGCCGTTCTGTTTGCGGAACCGGAGTGGATCGTTCGCTCCACATATGACGGCGGCCTTGCCCGCGATCTTGCCGACAACTACGGCATCGCGGCCCTGACGGTAGACTTTCGAGGAACAGCCGGCAACATTAACGGGAGGATGTTTCAGACGTTTTCGGCTCGCGAGCGGGAAAAGTTGCAGCTCGACGTGCGTGGAGCGATCCGGTTTCTTGCTTCCCAAAACGGTGTGGACCCGAAGCGCATCGGTCTTGTGGCCGTGGGGGTCGGAGCCAACTACGCTGTGCTGGAAGCCTCGGAAAGTCCCGGGGTGCAGGGTCTGGTCCTGATTTCGGGCAGCCTGAGCGACGGCGCCAGGGACTACATCCGCTCCCGCAACGATATCCCCATCCTCTGTATAGCGGGAACGGATGACAAGGAGCCTTTCCGTGAGATGGCCGAAGCGCTCTACCTCTCGAAGAACAAAGCCAGCAACATTCTCTTGTCCACCGGCCATGGAACAACCATTTTCAGCCGCACAGAAGGGTTGCAGAAACAGGTGAGCCGATGGTTCGCCGAAAATATCAAGGGATTGGGAGCCGAAACCGAAATCTCGTTCCAGACCGAAGACGGCTGGTCGCTCCATGGTAAGTTGCGTCTGCCAGGCAACGCAGAGCCGGGCGCGCGGTTTCCCGGCGTGGTTCTGGTCCACGGTGCGCAGCACGACCAGGAAACCTATTATGGTTTGAGCCGTGCCCTCGCGAAGAAAGGCATCGCGACTCTTTCCTATGATTGGCGAGGGAAAAACCGGGATATCACGGAAACAAGGGGCCACTACGGTGTGAACCTTCCCGCGGCCGAGCGCGACAAGACGTCTCTGGATGTGAAAGCCGCGATCAATTTCCTGGCTTCGCGGTCTTCCGTCAACCCCAACCAGATCGGGGTTGTCGGCGCTACGCTCGGTACGCTTTTCGCGATGCAGGGTTCCATCGGCGACAGCCGGGTCAAAACCATGGTCATGCTGAGCCAATACCAGCTCGATGGGCCCGTCAAACAATTCCTCGCCACGACCGACATCCCAATCTTTTTTATCGCGAGCACCGAAGATCGCAACACCGAGCTCGGCAACTTAGCCGACTTTACTGCTGAAGCCTACCGGCTCTCGAAGAACAAATTGACCGAGTTTATTCTTTACGACGACGCCGGGCGAGGCTCGGAGATGCTGGAAAAAAAGGACGAACTGGAAGGTATGATCGTTCGCTGGTTCCAGGAGAAGTTGGCCGCGGCACCGGTCCGCTGAATCGGCGAGTCAGTTCAAGCCCGGTGGAATCTTGGCCAAAGAATAGTTCAACACACCGTCTTTCTGAATCTAAGAGCATTGCGGCGGCGGCGAAGGTCTTTTCTCGCCGTGAAAACGCCAGCTGTGGTGAACAACGTACCCAGCGAACCGAACAGGAATGGCAGCCAATAGTTCATTCGGCCTCTATCAATCTGCGCTTCTCCAGGATTTTCGCGATTGTAGAGAACACCGACGGTTTGACCAGTGTGATAGGACGGAGGACTCGAACTAAAGGAATCGACAAACTTACGCTTTTGACGCCGTTCGTCGATAAATTCTACGACGGCCGCGTATGTTGTCGAAGCATCGGTCGAATCGCTTTCCCTGAGATCCACCACTTGTCTAAAACGAAGGCGCCCAAGACCAAGGCCGCCATGGCTATTGAATAGACGCCGGCCTGAAAGGCGAGCCAAAATACGATGACGAAAGCTAATCCCATGAGGGCAAGCGCGATCCCAATAAAAAATGAGAGCGCGGACTTGAGAACCGCTTTTTCAGGTTGAGCGGGATTGACCAGGACAGTGACCGAATCTCCCACGGCGTAGAGAGGGGCGGAAGAGCCAACCGCGCTCTCGAGATAATAGTCACGGCCATTCGGTCCGACATAGTGGGCGACCGAATGAAATGAAGGACTATTTGGCGTGTTGCTTCTGCCGGTCGAAAAGCCGATAACCCGCGCAAGTAGAGGCGTGGTCCGACGCCTGGCGCGCACTTCGAAGAGAGTAATAATCGCCCCAACAGCGATAAAGAGCAAACCAACCAGCAGAAAGATGATTTCCATGCCCACTCTTATGATATTCGCGGGCCATGCTATACAGCGCCCTACAAGGGTTGCAATTGCCGGAGCAAGTTCCTCAGGCTCGGCCGGTTTCGAAATGGGTTTCTGATAACCGGCGTCGAGAGCACGCTCCGATTGCCATCGCCCGCGTAAGCCGTAAGTGCGATCGCAGGTTGAGTCTGCTGTGGTCGAGAGGACTATTCCGGACTTCACTACGTTAATCTAGTGCTGCAACCAGTTCGAAATTCGGATATCCGCTTGTTCGATTTGCGTCTCTCGGCCGAAACGTTCAGTGGCAATACCTCTGAGACATCGAAGCGCCAGCCGGGCAGCCTTTCGGCCGAGAGGAGTCTTGCCGGATCGTTCAACGATGTCATTCAGGATCAGATAGGCTCGCCAACGCTCTTCCTGCATGTCACGCAGGTCTCGCTCGCCGGGAACAAAGGCGAAAAAATATTCGAAAGGTACAGAACTCGTAACTTTGTATCGAAGAGGAACATTCGATTTGCTGTCGACATTAAAGAGGTGCAGGTCCACACAGCGCACAGCAGCGCAGCCTCCATCTTTGGCAACGAGGCGCGGCATTGAGAGGTCTATGCCATCGGCTCCAATCGCCTTCAATACTTCAGCAGGACTCAAAGCAATCTCGTGATCCGGAATAGGCCAGCGAAAGAACAGAACGCCTTCGCAATAGCCTCCCATTCTCTTTGCGTTGTCGTACGCGTCCCGCACGGACTCAGACGTCGGCATCGCGAACTCGACGAGATCGCCGGCCTCAAAGGTCTCATACGACATCTTCGTTTTACGAACTGCCCCATACTTGAGAAGAATCTCGTGGGCGGGAGTCCGTTCGGTTTGAAGTGTGAACGCAGAGTTGCCGGCAATCGCCAGTGGAGTGAGGTCGCTGTAAACTCGAAGGTGACTGCCGGAGACTTCAGCCGATCGGCCAAACGACGAGATTCCGATTCGGTAGCGCTTTGCATACTTGTTAAACCGCGGAGCCCAAACTGCCGCGTCGATTTTGGCGGCAATAGGCCGGATGTCGTCACGTTGTGTCATTCCAAGACGAATGCCGCCGGCACTGCGCTCCGGGTCCGAGATATCGTAGAACTGCGGAACGAATTCATCGACTTCCTTCATTACTTCCGCTATCGCCGTGCCGTCACGAAACCAATCGAGCAAGGCCGTGATCGATAACTGCATTCCGGTCGGAAGATTCCTTCGAATTTCGTGCAGGAACGTCGCGTACTCATGCAACTATGCGCATTCTCTGTTTGTCTCCTCTTCGCAAACCTCTATTCACAGCTCCGTAACGCTATTGTTTATCCAATTTCATGAACTCGAAATTTTTTTGTCACGAGCGGTGTCGAGCATTCCAGTGGCTTCAAAAAACTTCTGGAGGGAGGATAGGAAAAACAAACGGGCCAGTGATATATGATAAGGAATTCGACCGAGCAAACTTCCGCGATCTGCTCTTTCGTCACCCTCAGGAACGTAGCTCCACTCCTCGACTCTTCACAAGTGCGCGCGTCTTGTGCCCTGGCCACTGGAGGTGAAATTGCTCAATGTTCAAAAAATCTAGTTAGAAGAGGAGAATTACATGAACTACCGAAAGAGGGTTTTGAAGTTTGGTAGAATCTTTCCGTTGTTGCTGTTGCTTTATCCGTCCGCTGCGTTTGCGCAGCACTACATCCAGACGAACCTGGTTTCGAGCATCCCCGGCGTTGGTACAAACCCAACGAACCCACTAGACACGCAGCTGATAAATGCTTGGGGTCTGGCTCGTAGCGCCACGAGTCCGTGGTGGGTTTCCGACAATGGCACCGGACTCTCCACAATATATGACGGAGCCGGAACCAAACAATCGCTCGTCGTCACCATCCCTGTTCCACCAGGTGGTAGCCCGCCGTCTGCGCCTACTGGTGTGGTCGTAAATGGCACATCCGATTTTGTTTTGCCTGGTGGGATGCCCGCCAGGTTCATCTTTGTCACGGAAGACGGGATAATCGCGGGGTGGAATAGCGGTACCAGTGCGGTGATCGTCAAAGACAATTCCAAGGACGAGGCAATCTATAAGGGCGTCACGATCGCTGAATGGAACGGTAAGCACTACTTGTACGTCGCAAACTTCCATAGTGGCGAAATTGAGGTGTATGACGCTGCGTTTCAGCGTGTGTCGCCCGGGAAGAATGCATTCAACGATGATGATGTGGACAATGACGACAAAAACGTCGGCAAGGACGAGAAGGGAGGCAAGGACAAGCACGGAGACAAGGACAACAAGGGAGGCAAGGATCACAAGCCCACTTTTGCTCCTTTCAATGTTCAGGCTATTGGGACCAACGTCTACGTCGCCTACGCCGAACAGGATGCCGAAAAAAAGGATGAAGTGGCCGGAGCTGGTCTTGGTTTTGTCGACGTGTTCGACCCTGCTGGACGTCTTCTGGCTCGACTGCAACGTGGCTCATGGTTCAATGCCCCTTGGGGGATCGCCATGGCTCCTGGTGAATTTGGCGAGTTCAGTCACTCGCTGCTTATCGGTATGTTTGGCAGTGGCCAAATTGCAGGGTTCAATCCTATCAATGGCGCCTTTCTCGGCCTGATGAAGAATCCGAACGACTCGGTTCTTACTATTGATGGTCTATGGGCCCTGGGTTTCGGCGCCGGTAACAGCAATTCCGGCCCACACAACACGCTCTTCTTCACGGCCGGACCCAACGACGAGAACGATGGTCTGTTCGGCACCATGGTTCCGATACCTTCTGAGCTGGCTGAAGTCGACGAACCGTAAAACAGTCTCCTGAAGAAGGCGAGCTCAAAGCTCGCGTTCTTCAGGTTGTATTAAGATGATGGAAGAATAAGATTTTCAAACGCGATGCCGCAAGTATCCGGCGGCCATTTTCGGGGTTTTCCGGACTGTGGCGACGTCACATAATGGAGAGTCTTTTTAGCCGGGCGCCGCGGCGAATCAAGTCGAAGTCAGAGACGAGAAGTGGAGAGCCACGGCGGTTGGCTAAAAACCCGTTGGATTAAGCCGCGTGGAAGATGTCATAGTCTTGGTTGTTGAATTGCAAAAGTGTATTGAATCGCGGAGAACAGCTTGGAAACCGAGAATGTGGAAGATGTGCAATGGACGGAATGGATTTTACGGCTACGTTTCCCATTCGGCGGTACGCTGAAGACTCTCAAAGAACCGGGCAGAAACCGCCCCGAAGATGAAGCCGCCGACATGAGCCGCATAAGCGACACCCCCCGCCTGTACGTCTGCCACGGCGCCGACCTGACTGAAAATTTGAATGAGAAACCAGAATCCAATCAGCAGCCCGGCGGGAATGAACGTTATGCGCATGAATATGCCAAAAAAAAGCAGCGTACGTATTCGATCGCGAGGGTACGTAATTAGAAAAGCGCCCATAACGCCGGCAATCGCACCACTAGCCCCGAGATTGGGAACAGTTGAATTGGGCATGGCTACGATCTGCGCCAACGAAGCCGCCACTCCGCTAAGGAGATAAAAGGCCAAGTATCGCAGGCGTCCCATCGCATCTTCGATTTCCGGACCAAACGCTTTGAGGAACACCATATTGCCGATGATGTGCATCCAGCCGCCGTGCATGAACATCGCTGAGATGATAGTGACCCAGTGTTGGCCGGATGCAATGTCGGCGGGGATCACCGACCACTGCTTTACAAAAGGCTCACCGCCGAGCAGTTCGAATAAGAAGACGATCGCGTTAAGCAGGATGATTGCGGCTGTCACGACCGGAAAACGTTTGGGCCGCCGAGATGCGTCCGCTAGCGGGATCATGCTCACAACACGCTCCTCCTCCGTTCCCGGCGATCAAGCTTGTGCGCCCGATTTTCCCACACATCCGCCTCTCCTACCTAAGCACGCGGCGTGCGCTCTTTGCCCGCCTCTCAGTCGCACCGAGAAGGACCTCGTAGCTGATCGTTATTCCCCCGCACGATTTGTCTGATGTCTCGTCAGAAGGATTCTTAACGGCCTTGCGCTATTGGAATGTATGCACGCAAGGCGAAATTTCCGTGCCGTTGGCTGCGGCGGCCGGAGCTGAGGCGCGGGTTCCGGTACATTAGCGTTCTTGCATTCGCCTCGTTTCTGCGTATATAAACGCTTCACGTTTCTGTAAAGGAAAGAGAACGCATTGGCACTGACGGTAGGCGCACGAATCGGCCCATTTCTCGTGAAGTCGAGCCTTGGTGAAGGCGGAATGGGCGTTGTGTTTCGCGCCCTTGACACGAAGTTACAGCGCGACGTTGCACTGAAACTCCTGCCGGACCATTTCGCCGACGATCCCGAACGTCTCGCGCGCTTCCAACGAGAGGCACAGGTTCTCGCGTGTGAAAATTAAAAGAAGAAATAGATACCCCAGGGTGTACAGATCGGGACAGTAGCCCTACCCCGAACAGTCCGGGAAAGAATGGTGACGAGGACGTGAAGCTCAGAGGTTCAAACGTCGAAGCCGGTCCAATGGGTAACTGGGCAGACAAGAAGACGGCGAAGTTTACGCCGTGACGGCCGCGTCGCCGGCGCGTGCCGAGACGTGACGAGGTCGATAGCCGTAGCGATTGTGGCCATGAGTGTCACGATACCGCCGGTCGATGATCGAGATGAGTCAGCATCTCGGCACTCAAACGGAAGCTTTTATTCAGAAATCAAAGTAATGCAATTGGTGGACGAATTGCGGGAATGAATTTGCAAAATCCTTCAGGGAGGAAGGCGCCAATGCGGTCCTTGGCGGAATTGGCAGAAAATTACGAACGCTGGGCAGCGGAAGACGAGGCAATCGTTACAACAATAATGAACAACCTGGACCGCCTCCCGGAAGAAGTTCGTGACAAGCAACTGCGTAAAGCAAGCCTAATCGCCGAGGAAGCCCAATCCCTTCGGCGTCATGCCGCACGACTCAGAACGTCTCCAATTGGGCAGGTTCGTTCCACAGGTCTGGTGCGATGAGGCCGATCAGCGAAGCAACTCCGCAGCGCACTACAGAGTGGGTGGAATCCTCACAAAAACCCTCCGGGCGACACCTTTTGTCGTTAATATCGTTATGTCGTCGCAAAACGGTGACGGTTCGTGATCATAGCAGCGAAGTTGAGCCACGCCACGCCCTCCGGCACGCCCGCCAACACATCAGTGGGGTAATGAGCGCCGAGATAGATTCGGCTGAAGCCAACGCCGAGAATTGCCGCGACAATCGCCGTGCTGATCAGGACACGCCAGACTTTCGAGGCGATATAGGCCCATAGCAGAATGGCCACAAAACCGTAGAGAACGGTGGCCTCCACCGCGTGCCCGCTCGGAAAGCTATAGGGTTGCAGTTTCAATAACGGGTGCGCGATGCCCGGAGGAGTGCGATGGAACAGGTACCTGAGCACCTCGTTGAGCAGCATACATCCCGGCACGCTCAGGGCGAGCCTCGCGAGCCGGTAGCCTGATTTCCGAAGAGCCAGCGCACCGGCCAACAATGCAGTCATACCTGAGACGAAGCGACCTGACGCGAGCCGGGTCAGTGTGAACATCAACGCGGTGCGGAAGGGCGTGATTTGTTGCCGCACCCAGGCTTCAGCCGCCGCGTCGAATGGAACAAGCAGGTTCAGCTTAACGGCAGTGCTCACCAATACAAACGCGAGTAGAGATAGCGTTGTGGCCCGTCGCTGCAACACGCCATCGAGAGTACGACATAAACGACCGAAACGACAAAAGCGTGGGACCGGCGTCCGCCGTCCCACGCGCTTCTCACTACCGAATCCGGTTTGTTGCTGCGTAACCGAGCGGCCGTCTCCATTCGCCTGTAGTGAACGAACGGAACAATCGATATGTTCTCCATCTAGCTTGGCAGTTTCTACCTATATAAGGCTGCCAAACTCAAAATTCGCGGAGCGTAGCTACGCCAGTTAGCCGCTGTCAACGCCGGCATTCAACTAGGCAAGGGCTGCGCCCTTGATATCCCGGCTTAGAGATACTGCTGCGCAGCCCTTGCGTTTTGAGTCGTGAGTTGTGAGTTTTGAGTCAGAAAGGTTTTACTCAGAACTCACAACTCAAAACTCAGAACGCCG
>WNGJ01006820.1_pt1 | contig 12790 bp, 14 predicted proteins | sample 5400611 | NCBI WGS metagenome assembly WNGJ01 (sample SAMN13153375, study PRJNA577476) | soil metagenome | isolation source: 40 cm soil or saprolite under Garry oak tree replicate 1 | place: USA:California | collected 2016-06-15
GCGTTCGCTCGTCTCCTACGTGCAGGAGCAGGAGGCGCTCATCAAGGACCTGCCGACGGACCGCCAGGTCCTGATTGAAGGCTACATCGACGTGAAGGGGAACCGGAATCTGATCTTCCATTTCCCGTTCGGCCGGCGGGTGAACGACGCCCTGAGCCGCGCGTACGCCTTCGCGATCACGGAGGCGCACCACACGAACGTCCGGGTGAGCGTGACGGATGACAACTTCATGCTCACGGTCCCGAAGCGGATCGAGCTCGATGGCGTCGTCAAGCTCGTGTCGAGCAAGACCCTCGAAGACCTCCTGCGCCGCGCGATCCGCAACACGGAGCTGTTCAAGCAGCGGTTCCGGCACTGCGCGACGCGGTCGTTCATGATCCTCCGGAACTACAAGGGCCGCGAGGTCTCGATCGGCCGGCAGCAGCTGCGGTCACAGCGGGTGCTCGACTGGCTGCACGAGATCAGCGACTTCCCCGTGGTCAAGGAGACGTACAACGAGATCCTGAATATGGTCATGGACCTCGACCACGCGCGGGAGGTCCTGGGGCGGATCGAGGCGGGCGAAATCGCGGTGCGACAGAGCGACTTCGCCCACCTGCCGTCGCCGTTCGCGCACAACGTCGTGCTGCAAGGCGTCTCCGACCTCGTCCTCATGGAGGACCGTTCCGCGCTCCTGCGGGAACTGCACCGCAAGGTCCTCGAGCGCGTCATGCCGACGGATCAGATCAGCTCGATCCAGTTCCAGCCCGCGGAGATCGCCGAGTATTTCCGCCGCAAGATCCCCAAGGTCGCCCGCCGGGAGGACCTCCTGGCGTACCTCGCTCCAGCAAAAAGGCCGCAACGCGTTCGAGGTCGCGACCGCATCCTTCGCCGACGTCCGGAAGTGGGCCGGCCTGCTCATGGACGAAGGCCTGATCGAGAGCATCTGGACGCCGCAGGGCATCCACTGGACGCTCAAGGACCACGTCCCGACGTACGTCGCGGTGTACGCGCAACGGTCCCGGCTGAAGCCGCCGGAGGAAAAGCTCCTCGCCCTGATCCACGAGAAGCCAAGGTTCCACAAGGAGCTCCTCCGCGCGACCAAGATGGCGAAGGACCCGCTGAACGAGGCGCTCCGGAAGCTCGAGCGGGCGTACGTGATTGGCCGAAGAGGCGTCGAGGAGACCGTGTACTTCGCGCGCGAGCCGACGCGCGGCAGCTTCGAGGAGGCGCTCGACAAGGTCCTCACGAAACGGCTCGAGGTGGACGGCCCGGCCTCCGCGCAAGAGCTCGCGGTGGTCCTGGGCCTCGAGCCCGAGCTCGTCGAGGAAGTCCTGCGGGACCTCGAGTCCGAGGGCACGGTGTCGTCCGGCCACTTCCTCGTCGACAAGGAGTTCCAGTTCATGCTCACGCGGGACCTCCAGCGCCTCCAGCGGAAAGGCGAGACCCGAGAGGTCTTCGAGGAGACCCAGCTCAAGGCCTTTCTCCTCGACAAGCAGTTCCGTTCGATCGAGACGCTCGACGACTATTTCGACCGGTTCCTCGAGGGCGGCATGGTCCTCGACATCTACAATCACGCCACCGGCTTCGATTACAAGGAGTGGTTCCGGCGGCGGGAGTCCGGCGACATCCTCGAAGGCCGCTTCCTGAACGGCCGCGTCCGCTACGTGCGCTCGAAGGACGTCCCCCTGTTCCTGTCCGCCTTCCCGCGGAGCCCTCTGACGGACTTCGAGGCGAAGGTCCTCGACGTGATCCGCGGAGCGGACGGGATCGACCTCTGGGCCATCACCTCGAAGCTCCGCGCGGAGCGGGAACAGGTGAAGGAAGCCCTGGAGAAGCTCGACTACGACGTCTACGTGATCCGGAAATTCCAGGGCGACGGATGGACGGCCCGCAACCTCTACGTCGCCTTCGACCCGCCGCACGCGAAAGCCGCGGACGCCTTCGAGACGCTCGTGAGGCGCTTCTTGGCCGCGTACGGCCCGGTGCCGTTCTCCGGGATCCGGGAGTGGGCGCGGTTCGAGTGGGACGACCTCGAGCGGCTCCTGGACCGCCTCGAGGAGGACGGCGTCGTCACGCGCATCCTGGTGACGGGCAAGGCGGAGTCGGAGATGTACGTCCTCGCGGAGGACCTGCCGGCGCTCCGGAAGGCTGCGGGCCAGCCCGCCTCGGATCCGATGCGGGTCCTCTCCCTCCTCGACCCGTGGACGCAGCCCCTCTGGGCGCAGGTCGCGAGCCGCTACGGCGAAGGCTGGTTCTTCCCGCTCGTGAAGGACGGTGACCTCGTCGGCATGGCGGAGGTCTGGGAGATGAGCGGGTGCATCGAGGTGCGGGAGCTGGACATCGGGTCGCCGGACCTGCTGGAGGAGGCGATCGGCGCCCTGAGGCGCATGATGGCGTTCTACGCGATGCGCGGCGTTGACGTATTGCGCGTGACGAGGTTCCAGGCGAAGGACGTCCCGGAGGTCGAGGACCTGTCCCCGTGGACGCGCGCGGGGTTCGTCCGCTTCTCCGACTTCCTCGCCCTCGGCCCGATCGTGCCGCGGGATTTCGAGAAACGTGACCTGCTCGCGTGCGTCCTCCACCGGCAAGGGATCGCCCCGGAAGCCCGGTTCCTCGATCCGATCGCCGCGGCGAAGGCGCTCGGCGGCCTGCGCTCGGATTTCGCGGCCCGCCTGCGCGTGCGGGAGTTCCGCCCCCTCGAGCGGCTCCACCGGAACGGGCTGCTCGCCAAAGGCCTCGCGATCCCGGAGTACTGGACGTACTGCTCGGAGGAGGACCTCGGCCTCTTCAAGGCCGCGAAAGGCACCCGGGTCACGAAGGACATGAAGGCCGTCCTCAAGCTCATCGAGGAGGAGGCCCCGATCTCCCGCCAGCGGCTCCTCGTCCTCTCGGACCTCAGCCGACCCTCGACCGCCGCGGCGCTGCGCAAGCTCTACGAAGGCCTGCACGTCACCCGCGACGCGACGAACCGCTATCGTCCGGTCCCGGATTCCAAGATCGGCCGGGACGACGCGCGCCGGGAGGTCCTCCGCCGGATCCTGAGGAGCCTCGGGGTCACGTCGGCGGAGGCCCTCGCCGCCTACACCCGGTTCGAGTACAACATGGGCGAGATCCGCCAGCGACTTCGGGAATTCGAGCGGGAAGGATGGCTGACAAAAGGCTTCCTCGCCCGCGGCGAGCGGACCGTGATGTGGATCGTGAAGGAAGACCTCGAGCGGATCGGCCGCCTCGAGTTCCAGCGCAAGTTCGTCCTCACGCCGCAGGACAACCTCTTCCTGTACGTCCGCGACGCGGTGAGCGAGAAGTTCCACATGGGCTCGTGCTACGTGGTCTTCGACGGAACCGAGATCGTGGCGGCCTTCAAGGCCCGACGGCGGAAGTGGCAGCTCGTGGTGACGGAGTTCGAAGGCGACGCCTCGGCCCGGCGTACCGTCGAGGCGTGGGAGGCCGAGAACGACCTCGCCGTCGAGGAGGAGGTCGATCGGATCTCCGATCACGAGGTCATGGAGTGGTACGCGAAGATGTACGGCCACGGCGCCGCGGACCGCTGACGCCGCGCGGCAGATTCTTGTCGCGCGTCGGGATGCCTCCCCGGGAGATCCATGGCCATCCTCGGCATCGACACGGTCGCGATCGTCGTCTCCGATCGGCGCAAGGCGATTCGCTGGTATCGCGACGTCCTCGGGCTCGACATCGCGTACATCGGACCGAGCGAGCCGCACGCCGACGGCTCGGTCCAAGGCACGCCGGACCGGGCGGGGCACTGGATCGAGATGGGCCCGCTCCGTCCGCGGTCCCGGGTCCATCTCTGCGAGATGAAGCCGACGGAGCCCGGGCCCACGGGCATCACGTTCCTCACGGACGACATCCTCTCCGATTACGAGCGGATGCGGGCGAAAGGCGCGGAATTCCTGGACCCCCCGGAGAAGATGGAATGGGGCGAGTGGTTGAGTCGGTTCGTCGATCCGGATGGAAACGAATTCGACCTCAAGCAGCCGAGCTCGGCGGACGAATAACCCGCCTGAAGTGCGGATTAGAGGTCCTCGGGCGGCAGCGTCTCTTTGATGACGACCAAGCTGACGCTGTCGAGGAGTATGTGGGCCTCGCACTTCGAGCAATCGATGCCGTTCCAGCTGTCCATCGTCTGCGTCGCCGTGAGCGTGATCCGGGTCGATTTGCAGTACGGGCAGAGAAGGCTCACCTTGAGGTCGCGGTCCATCAGGCGGTCCAGGGAGATCTTGTCGACGACCCGGTGCACGTGGCGCCTCCCGAAGTCTTGGAGGAAGCTGCGCACAGGTGCCATATTAACGAACCGGCCAAATTGCGGCAAACGCCAATTGTTTCCGTGGGCGCGTGGCTCTCACGCCGGCTCCGGCCTGCGACCGGCCTCGAGATGTAAGGCGCGGTCGGCACAGGAGGCGGCCTCGTCGAACCGTCCCAGCTTCGTGAGGACGAATCCCTTGTTGACCCATGCGCCGCGATACGTTGCGTCGATCTCCAGCGCCCGCTCGTAGGACTGCAACGCCTCCTCGTACTTCCCGAGGCGCGCGAGCGCGTTTCCCTTGTTGTTCCACGCGACCTCGTAGTTCGGATGGACCTTGATGGCGGCGTTGAAGCATCGCAGTGCGTCGACGAGGCGCCCCATCTTCGTCAACGCGTTGCCCTTGTTCACCCACGCGACCTCGTTGCGCGGGTTGATGTCCAGCGCCATGTCGATGGCCCGCAGCGCTTCCTCGTACCGGCCGAGGAGGATGAGGGTCGCGCCCTTCCCGTACCAGGGGATCTCCGCGCCCGGGACGCCCACCCGAGTCGCGGCGATGGCGCGGTCGTACTCTTGGAGGGACCGCTCGTAGTTCCGGCGCGCCATGTCGCGTTCCGCGAGGACCAGTTCCCGCCGCAAGATCGACGTCGCATGCCGCCTTCGGATCTCGGAGATCGTGAGGGCCGCGGGCCACGGGACGGCCGAGCCGATCCCGACGAACCACGGGACGGTCCCGGCGGTGCCCGGTCCGGACGCCGTGGCGAGGGCCAAGCCCGCCAGGGGGATCGCGCCCGCAACCGCGAGGACGACCCGCCAGCGGCCGACCGCGAGGCGTTTGGTCGACCAGGCGAGAGGAAAGGTCGAAGCGACCGCAAGTCCGACGGCGATCGCCGCGGCCCCCGGGTCGCCTCCGATGGAGGCCCCGCCGAGCTGAAGGGCGATGCCCGCGAGCAGCGGGAGTCCGTCGGGCAACGGCAGGCCGCGGATGCCATCCCGGAGGAGTTGCAGGACGAGGACCGCGCCCACCGCAAGGAGGATCGCCCCGACGCCGGCCGCCGCGAAGGGCTGCCGCATGACTCCGGACACCGCGAGGCTCGCGGCGCCTGCCAGGACGACGCCGCCCGCGATTTCCGGTGAGAGGCGGAGGTCCAATCGGCGCGATCGCGCCGCTCGGCGGATGATGCGCGGGATTGCCAAGGTGGCCCGGACCTGTTTGGTCGGGAGGACCGGAGCCGAAGGGGCCTTCGGTGTGACATCCGGAACGCGAACCGGAGCGGGCGTCGGAGGCTCGGGCTTGGCGACCGGCGTGGGTTTGACCGCCAGCCTCGGTCGGACCGTGAGCTTCGGTTTGGGCCTCGGGACCGTCACGGGGACCGGCTTGAGGGGAACCGGAGCAGGTGCCGGAGCGGCCGGGGGAGCTGCAGGCGCGACCTCGCGTTTCGGCGGCGGAGCGGCTGGTTCCACCGCAGGCTTCGGGTGCGGGGGCGGCGCAGCCTCCGGAGGCGGCGGTTCGACATGTCCAAGGAAGTCGTCGACCCGGGCGAGTATGTCCTCCATCGGTACTGCATCGGGCGCCTTGGCGGGTCCCGGTGACGGCCGTGACGCGATCAGCTCCTTCAGAGGCTCCCCGCAGATTTCGCATTCGGGTGCGTCCGAATCGTTGTCGGCACCGCAGATCGGGCAGAGGACGATGTCGAGGATGTCTTCCTCGGCCGGACCGACCTCTTCCGTCTCCGGCTCGAACTCCGCCGCGCATCGTGGACACTTCGAGTCGCCGGACCCCACGAAGCCCCCGCAGTTCGTGCAGATGAACAGGAGTCCGACCTCGCCTTTCTCCAGGACCGCGTCGGGGTCGCGGTCTTTCAGCTGCGTCGGATGACGGAACCCCTGCTCGAACAGCCTCAGCGCCTTTTCGCGGTCGAGCCCCAGGGCTCGGCTGAGCCGTACGACCGCTTCGTCGATGACGAAGGCCCCGCAGTTCTCGCACTCCGTCTCGTCGGGAGGGATGGGCTCCTGGCAGACGGGACACAGGACCCGGGGCTGTTTCCCGGGCATCGGTGCGGCGATTCGACCTGTCGGGAAGCGCATAAACCATCGCGTCTTGTTGTCACGGCCGATAAGGGCGGGTCCGCGCGCTTAAGTAGCCGGGTCGGCTTCCATTCGCTCCCCATGGTCTCGCGCGTGGACTTCCTCGTCGCCCTCGCGCTTGGCATCGCTCCCGCGCTCGTCGTCCTCTGGTTTTCCCTCCGGCGGTTCGACCGGCCGTACGTGGATCGCACCCTCTTCGACGATCGCCGGGTGTTCGGCGGGCTCGCGGTGGGGATGGTGTTCGGGATCGTCGCGAGCGTGCTCAACCTCTCGATTGGCTCCGGATACGTGACCGATCTGGCCGGCTCCGTCATCCTCCTCGCGGGAATCCTGTTCTTCGAGGAGCTGTTCAAGGTCGTGTACATGAACCGCCGCGGATACCGCGAACGGTTCGATACGACGTTCTACGGGGTTCCGATCGGTGTGGGCGTCGCCGCCACGTCCGTCGTCGCGACCGTCACGTGGGTGGTGGGCGACTCTCTGTACTCCGGCGTCGTGCTCCCGCTCATGGTGCTGTTCTCCGTCAGTCTCAGTTTCGTGCATGCGGATTCCGGCGCCTTGATCGGGTTCGGTGCATCCCGCGGCGATCTCTGGGGCGGCTTTCGGAAGGGGCTCGCGGTCCGGTACGCCCACATCGCGCTGATGTCGCCGTTCATCCTCCTTTCCGGCCAAGCGGCGAGCCCGGAGATTTTGATCCCCGCGCTCCTCGGCCTGCTGTCGTCGATCGCATTCGCCGTGATCGTCTTCGATTACGTCTATCGCGTCGTCCTGCCCGGGACCTTGCCCGAGGACCTCCGACGCGAGCTGCGCCGCGAGAAGCGTGCGCGGCCGGTCAGGCCGTGAGCCCGATCGTTCGGTAGAAGCCGGCCTTCGGCTCGAACACCGCGTTCGCCCGCATCAGCGCGTCGAGGGCCGCCCGGGGGTCCGGGATGCCGAGTCCGGTGAGGACGCGGCTCCAGTCGTCGAACGTGAAGAGCTCGAGCTCCCGCGTGAGCTCGACGGCGGCCGTCCGGACCCGGACGGACCGATCGCCGGTCCGAGGGACGGCCGCGACGACCCGCGCGTGCACGTCCTGACTGCGCCTCCGTTTGCGCGGCGCGAGCGCCCGTTCGTACGCCTGCAGACCGCCGGCCACCTCTGCGTTGATGCGCCCCACGAGCGGAGCGAGTTCCCTCGCCGATTCCGCCCGCCCGCGGACCCTCGTCGGCGTCACGCGGATTTCGAATCCGCACGAGCAGGTGGTGGTCTTCTGTTTCAGGTCCACGCCCTTCGCGCGCTTGCAGCGCGGGCAGACAACGACGCCGTACATGCTCATGCGAGGAACACGAGGCCGGCGAGACAGACCCCGTAGTGGTCCATCGGGATGCTCAGCTCTTCGATCCGGTAGTCGATGGCCCGGAACTTGATCCCTCGCAGTTTCGCCATGCTTCCCATCTTCCATTCCATGACCTCTCGGAGGGAGTTCTTCGTGCCGTGCATGTGTCCCTCGGCGACGTACCCGCCGAACCCGTCGTCCCGGAAACCATAGGCGATCCCGGCGGAGATCGTCTCGCCCTCTCCGCCGCGCTGCTGCGCCAGGACGCAGAACGTGATCGCGCCCATCGGGAGATCTCTCTTGCGGACGGGTTTGATGCCGACCGGGAGGACGGAGGAGACGGACACGATGTTCTGTTCCGAGAGGCCGGCGTTCTGGAGCGCCTCATCGAACGCGTTCAGGTCGGATACCTTGGAGACGGCCTTGCCCGACGTGACGAAAAACTTCGTGGGAATCGGAAGCATGGGGGTCGGTGAGGAGCGCGCATTGTACGTCGGGACTTAAGGGTTTGCAGACGTCACACACGGAGTGGACTCGCTAATATTCACGTATTTCTATTTATTACGGAAGATGAATCCTGGGCGTCGGCGGACCGCGACGGGCTCCGCGGTCAGAATCGTCTTCCGCATGCTGTAGGCGTCCTCGCCCCAGGAGTAGTACCCGTACAGCACGCCATCCGTCCGGTACCCGAGCCTCCGGTAGAACTCGATGGCTCCCAGGTTTTCCGTGCTGACCTCGAGACGGATCGTCGACACGTGTCGCTCGCCGCAGATCGCCTCGGCGGCGTGCATCATCGCCGTGCCGGTCCCACGACGGCGGGCGTCCGGGGCGACCGCAATCGAGAGGATTCGGCACACGACGCCCTCGAACAGGAGCATCATCGCCGCTTCGACACCCTCGGGGCCATCCTCGACGAGGGTGAGCGCCTGCCTGTTTCTCAGGATCCAGTCGACGTGGTCGCGACGGAACCGATGCTCTTGGAAGCAGAGGATCTCGAACCGGTAGAGCGCTTCGAGATCGTTGGGGTCGGCGGTGCGCAGCACGGCGGCGTCGCACCGCACTGGGGGTAGTTGTGCTTTTCGACGTCAGATTGCGGCGGCCAACGTAATGGCACTTCGGCGGTCCGTTAGGAATCTGGCGGATCGCGGTGCGCCTTTGGCCCCATGGGATTCCGTCCTGAACCCGAACCGCGAAAGGGTAATCTAGCCCGTGGGGAATGGGAGCGGGTTCATGGTCTCGATCGGAGACATCCTGAAGGGACGCCATGTCGGCGAGACGGTCGCGCTGCGCGGCTGGATCTACCGCACGCGGACCGTCGGAGGCAAAGCCTTCGTGGTCGTCCGGGACTCGACCGGGATCATCCAGGCGACCATCTCCAAGGATGCCGTCCCGCCGGAGGCGTTCGCCGCGGCGGAGAAGGCGCTGATCGAGTCCGCCGTCGAGGTCGAGGGGACCGTGACGGTGGACAAGCGCGCTCCGGGCGGCTACGAGCTCCGGGTGACCGGTCTCCACGTCGTGCACTTCGCGGAGAAGTTCCCGATCCAGGAGGACCCGAGCGAGGAGTTCCTCCTCGACGTCCGTCACCTCTGGGTCCGGTCGCAGCGGATGACGGCGATCTTCCGCATCCGCCACACGACGTTCGCTGCGGTCCACGAGTACTTCCGCGGGCAGGGGTTCTGGGAGGTCCACCCCCCGATGATCACGTCCGCGGGGAGCGAAGGCGGCACGACCCTGTTCGAGCTGGAGTACTTCGGCCGCAAGGCCCACCTCACGCAATCGTGGCAGCTCTACGCCGAGGCGCTCGTCCTCGCGATGGAGAGGATCTACTACATCGGACCGTCGTTCCGCGCGGAGAAATCCCGGACGACCCGCCATCTCACGGAGTACTGGCATGCGGAGATGGAGCAGGCGTGGGCGGGGATGGACGAGGTCATCAAACACGCGGAGGGCGTGATCTCGCATGCGTGCCAGCGCGTCGCGGAGGAACGGCCGGAGGACGTCGTCGCCCTCGGTCGGACTCCGGAATTTCTGAAGGCCGTGAAGCCTCCGTTCGAGCGGCTAACGTACGACGAGGCCCTCAAGCGGCTCAAGGCGAAGGGCGTGGACCTCGAGTGGGGCAAAGACCTCCGGACGCTTGAGGAACGTGCGCTCACGGAAGGCAAGGCGAAGCCGATCGTCGTCACGCATTACCCCCGCATCACGCAGGCGTTCTACAAGGCACGGGACCCGGAGCATCCGGACCTGGTGCTCGCGTTCGACGTGATCGGCGGCGACGGCGTCGGCGAGCTGGTCGGCGGGAGCGAACGAGAAACGGATCTCGAGACGATCAAGAAGGCGCTCGTAGAGCAGGGCGAAGACCCGAAAGCGTACGCATGGTACCTCGACTCCCGCCGATACGGGAGCGTCCAGCACGCGGGATTCGGGATGGGGATGGAGCGTCTCCTCCAGTGGATCTGCAAACTCGACCATATCCGCGACGCGGTGCCGTTCCCGAGGACGCCCGGGCGGTTCGCGCCGTAGAGCGCATCCTTTTACGCCGGAAGTCGGCTAGCCTCGGTCGATGGGGGACGTCCCGGACGACGATCCGTTCTCCGCGGTCCTCGCGGACCACGCGGACTTCGTCGACAAGCTCACGGAGCTCGAGGCGACCCTCGACGAGATGATGGCGACGCGGGACGCCAGCGAAGAGAACGGCATCATCCTCGACGAAGCGATCCGGTTCTTCGACGACGAGCTGCTGCCGTTCCTCGCGGCCGAGGACGAGGCGATCCTCCCCAGTCTGGAAGCGGCGATCGGTCGGTACGGGACGCTCGTGAACGTCGTCGGGTATGAGCACGCTGAAATTCGCCGAGGCGTCGAGAAATTCAAGGACGCCCGGCGGGCCTTGGGCCGACAACCCTCTTGGTCGGCGATCCAGGAGGCGAACCGCCACGGGATCTTCCTCGTGCAGTTCCTCTGGGACCACTTCCGCAAGGAGAGGACGAGCCTTTACCCCACGGCGCGCCAGCGGCTGACGGCATCCGACCTCGAAGCGATCCGGAAGCGCTTCGCTCACTGAGTCTCGATGGCCCCGCGGATTTTCGCAGCGATGCCGTCGAGCTCTTCGCGTCCCGCGATTCGTCCGTAGCCCGGCGCGGTCCGCAATCCGAACCCGTCTCCGCGCCACCGCGGGATGAGGTGGAGATGCGCGTGGCGCACCTCCTGTCCCGCCTCGCCCCCGTTCGCCAGGTAGAAGCTCACGGCGTCGCATCGAATCCCGCTCGAGCGCAACGCACGCGAGACCTCCTTGGCGGCTTCGAGGATCGGCCCCGCGCCTCCTGGCGGAAGGTCCTCGACGTACACGGCATGGGCTTTCGGGATCACGAGCACGTGCCCCGGGTTCATCGGGCGGATGTCTAGGAACGCAAGCGTGGAGTCGTCCTCTCGGACGACGCTCGCGGGCATTTCGCGGCGGACGATCTTGCAGAAAATGCAATCTCGGGCCGAGGCGGCCATCCGTCGGACCTCACTGCTTCGACGCTGAACCGAGGATTCGCTCTGCGATGATGAGTTTCTGGATCTCGTTCGTCCCCTCGTAGAGGCCGAGAATGCGCGCGTCCCGGTAGAATCGCTCAACGTCGAATTCGCCGCTGAAACCATACCCGCCGTGCACCTGGACGGCCCAGTCGGTCACGCGTTGCGCCATCTGCGCGCCGAACAACTTCGCCATCGAGACCTCGAGCGTGTTGTCGAGGCCCTGGTCGCGCATGTGCGCCGCCCGGAGCGTGAGCAGCCGGGCGGCATCGATCTCGACCGCGGATTGCGCGATCATCTCGCGGATGAGCTGAAAGTCCCCGATCGGCCGGCCGAACGCCTTGCGATCCTTCACATATTTCGTCGCCGCCTCGAGGGCTGCGCGCGCCACCCCAACGGCTCCCGCCGCGATTCCCATCCGGCCGCTGTTGAGGGTCTTCATTGCCTCCGTCCAACCGTCCCCTTTCTTCCCGATCAGGTTCTCTTCCGGGATGCGGCAGTCCTCGAAGGCGAGGTCCGCGGTCGGGCTCGCCCGCAGGCCCAGCTTCGATTTCGTCTCGACGTGGGTGACCTTGAATCCGGGGGCGTCTTTCGGGACGAGGAAGAGGGAGATCCCTTCGTGCCGTTTCGAGCCCGGCTCGCGGGCGTAGACCTGGATGAGGTCCGCGATGCTCCCGTTCGAGATGAACCGCTTCTGGCCGTTCAGGACCCACTCGCCTCGCTCGTGGCGGGCGGTCGTCTGCAGATTCCCCGCATCGCTGCCCGCTTCCGGCTCCGTCAGCGCCCATGCACCCAGCCGATCGCCCTTCGCGAGCGGCACGAGCCAACGCTGCTTCTGCTCCTCGCTCGCGAACCACATGAGCGACGTCTCGGACAGCGACGTCTGCACGGAGACCGTCGTGCGGACGGAGGAGGATCCGCGGCTGAGCTCCTCGACGAGGAGCATGAACGAGACGTAGTCCATTCCCGCGCCGCCGTACTTCTCCGGCACGGGCGCGCCGAGGAAGCCCAGGCCCGCCATCTTGGCGTAGAAGGACCGCGGGACCTCGCCTTTCTCCTCCCATGCGCGCACGTGAGGGATCAGCTCCCGGTCCACGAAATCGCGGGCGGTCTCCTGGACGAGCCTCTGCTCATCCGTCAACCGGAAGTCCATCGGGCCATCTCGGGCGACCTAACTTGCGCAGGTCGCATAAACCTTCGGAACGGACGCGCGGGCAGTGAGGATGGGCGGGCCGCGTTCGCTCGTCACTCCGGCGAAGGACTCGACTGTCGTCGCGAACGAAGCCCTTATCCTGCGCGCTCAGATGCCAGCGGAGTGGGCGTCCTCTCGGATGCGGACGTGCGTCAATATCTCGCGAAAGGGGAGATTCAGATTGATCCCTTCGCGGAGAAGAACCTGACGCCAAACGGGTACGATGTGTCCGTCGAGGAGGTGGTCGTGCCCTCGACCGGCGCACGGACGACGGAAGGCACGGCGCGCATCCCGCCGACGACCCGGTTCGCGGTGAGCACGCAGGAAAAGGTCCGGCTCGGCCGGCACGTCGTGGCCCAGATCTGGCTCCGGACCACGTGGGCGAGGCGCGGGGTGATCGCGTCCTTCGGGATGATCGACGCGGGCTTCTCCGGCACCC
>WNGJ01013670.1_pt1 | contig 12790 bp, 12 predicted proteins | sample 5400611 | NCBI WGS metagenome assembly WNGJ01 (sample SAMN13153375, study PRJNA577476) | soil metagenome | isolation source: 40 cm soil or saprolite under Garry oak tree replicate 1 | place: USA:California | collected 2016-06-15
CACCGCCACCTCCGAGACCCCCGCGTTGGTGATGAAGGCCTTGCTGCCGTTGAGCACGAACTGCTCCCCGTCCTGGACCGCGCGGGTGCGCATGGCCGCCGCGTCCGAGCCCGAGCCCGGCTCGGTGAGCCCCCACGCGCCGAGAACCTCGCCGCGGGCCAGCCGCGGCAGGTACCGGGCCTTCTGCTCGGCGGAGCCGAAGAGGGCGATGTGGTTGGTGCAGAGCGAGTTGTGAGCCCACATCGTGATGCCCACCGACGCGTCCACCCGGTTCAGCTCCTCGACGGCCAGGGCGTAGGAGACGTAGTCGAGTGCGGCGCCGCCGTACTCCTCCGGCACCAGCGCCCCCATCAGCCCGGTGCCCGCGAGCTTGGCGAAGATCGCGTGGGGGAACTCGGAGACCTCGTCGAAGTGGTGGATCACCGGGGCCACCTCGCGCTCCGCGAAGTCGCGCGCGAGGGCACGGACCTCCTGCTGCTCGGGGGTGAGGGCGAAGTTCATCCTGCGCACTCCGCCACCAGGATCGCCACCGGGTACGCGAAGTGGATGGCCCCATCGAGGCGACGCGCGCCCACCCCCAGCGCGTCGTCGGCCAGCGAGCCCTCGAACAGCGCGCGGATGCGGTCGGCGTCGCCCGGCGCGGGGAACGAGCGCGACACCAGCCCCTCCACCTCCGCCCGCACCTCGCAGCGCGTGACCGCGGGCATGGGTAGCCCGGCCGCCTCGAAGAGCCCGGCCAGCTCGGCCAGCGACAGGGCGCGCACGTGCGAGGGATCGCGCAGCCTCTCCATCCGGTTGAACGCGGCCGCCCGCGCCGGATCGGGCGAGACCGCGGTGTCGGCCACCACCACGCGACCGCCCGGGGCGCACACCCGCGCCATCTCGCGCAGGACCGCGCCGGGATCCGGGAAGTGGTGGAAGGCGAACCGGGAGACCGCCAGGGAGAACGCGCCAACGTCGTAGGGCAGCGGCCGCACGTCGCCGACCTGCAGGGTCACGTTGCCGAGCCCGCGCTCGCCGACGAGGGCCCGGGCGCGATCGATCATGGCCGGGGTCAGGACGTGACGCGCGACCCGGGCGAAGGCCGCCGCCACCAGCCCGGGACCGCAGGCCACGTCGAGCACGGTGTCGGCCGGCCCCGCCCCGCTCGCGGTCACCAGCAGGCGGAGGGCCTCCTCGTCGCGGATGCCGGGCGCGGTCGAGAACGGTACCGCCTGCCGCGTGAATTGATCGAGGATCGCCTCGCGGTTGTCCGGGTGAGCCATGAGTGCGGCTAGACCGTCGCCCGGATGTTGTCGCGGACGAACCGGATGATGTCCTGGGTCGACGTCCCGGGGGTGAACAGCTCCTTCACCCCGAGCGCCTTCAGGGCCTGGATGTCGTCCTGGGGGATGATGCCGCCGCCGAAGACCGCGATGTCGGCGGCGCCCTTCTCCTTGAGCAGGTCGAGCACGCGGCCGAACAGGTAGTTGTGGGCGCCCGAAAGCACCGAGAGCCCGATCGCGTCCACGTCCTCCTGCACCGCGGTGGCCACGATCTGCTCGGGCGTCTGGTGCAGGCCGGTGTAGATCACCTCGAAGCCGGCATCCCGCAGGGCCCGAGCCACGATCTTCGCGCCGCGGTCGTGCCCATCGAGCCCGGGCTTCGCCACCAGCACGCGGATCTTTCGCTCGGCCATGGTCGGTCCCCCGTTCAACGCAGGAGCGCGCGGATGCGCTCCCCCGCCTTCATGATCTGATCCCGGTGGCCGGGCACGAGCTTCCAGTCGAAGCCCTTGCCGTCGTTGGCCCAGCGCGGGATGAGGTGCACGTGGAAGTGCGGCACCGACTGGAAGGCGGCGGCGCCGTTGGCCTGGAGCATGTTGAGCCCGTCCGGCGCGAGCGCCTCGCGGATGGCCCGCGCCACCTGCTGGGCCGCGGCGATGACCGCCTCCAGGTCCTCCACCTCCGCGTCGAACAGCGTGGCCGCGTGCGCCTTGGGGATCACCAGGCAGTGCCCGTGGCTGACCGGGTTGATGTCCATGAACGCGAGCGTCCGGTCGTCCTCGTAGATCTTGAGCGACGGGATCTGGCCGTCTCGAATCTTGCAGAAGACGCAGTCGGTCATCGCGGGCCCCCCACCTTCGCCACCACGTCCTCCATCCGCCAGCCGTAGAGCTGGGGCGGCTCCACCCCGGCCAGGGACAGGTGGCAGTCGAGCTGGCTGCGATGGTGGACCTCGTGCTCGACCATCGCCATCAAGAAACGCCACGCCTTCACGGTGCCGCCGTCGAGATCGCGGCGCGGGCTCGCGAGCACCCCGTCCCCGACCATGGCCAGGCGCGCCATCTCTTCCCGGTGCACGCCCTCCCGGGCCGCGGCGCCCAGTCGAGCAGCCCGGGCTCGACCCGGTCGACGGCGGCCCAGGTGCGACGGCGGACCCCGTCCCAGTACCGGGCGAATTCGGCGACCGAGCTGATCATTGGATCATCGGAAGGCGTGCGGCCGACGCCGCCTCAGATCGTGAGCGTCCAGCCATCCGGATCCGGCGCCTTGCCGTACTGGATGGCCACGATGGCGTCGTAGAGGCGCTGGGTGAGCGGGCCGATCTTGCCGCCGTTGATCAGCATCTTCTTGCCCTGGTAGGCCAGCTCGCCCACCGGGGAGATGACCGCGGCGGTTCCGGTGCCCCAGACCTCCTCCAGCTTGCCCCGCCCGTGGGCCTCCACCACCTCGTCGATCGAGACCTGGCGCTCGCTCACTTTGAGCCCCCACGCGCGCAGGAGGGTCAGCGCCGAATCCCGGGTCACGCCGGGGAGGATCGTCCCGGTCAGCGGCGGGGTGATGATCTCGTTGCCGATCTTCACCATGATGTTCATGGTGCCGACCTCGTCGAGGTACTTGCGGTGCACCCCGTCCAGCCAGAGGACCTGGGTGAAGCCCTCGTGCTTGGCCTCGTCGCTCGCAAAGAGGCTGGCCGCGTAGTTGCCCGAGGTCTTGGCTCCGCCCACGCCGCCATCGACGGCGCGAACGTACTTGTCGACCACCAGGATCTTCACCGGGGCCATGCCCTCCGGGTAGTAGGCGCCCACCGGGGACAGGATGACGAAGTAGATGTACGACTTGGCGGGCCGGACGCCCAGGAACGGCTCGCTCGCGATTACGGTGGGGCGGATGTAGATCGAGGTGCCCACCGTGCTCGGGACCCAGTCGCGGTCCACGTCCACCAGCCGGATCAGCGACTGCAGCGCCAGGTCCGGGTCGATGGGCGGGATGCAGAGGCGCCGGGCCGAGTTATTCATCCGCTCGACGTGCTTGTGGGGCCGGAAGAGACGGATCTTGCCGTCCACGCCGCGGAAGGCCTTGAGCCCGTCGAAGATGGCCTGGGCGTAGTGCAGCACCGCGGTGGCCGGATCGAGGGAGAGCGGCCCGTACGGCTCGACGCGCGGGTCGTACCAGCCCTTCTCTTCCTGGAAATCGGCCAGGAACATGTGGTCGGTAAAGATCTGCCCGAATCCCAGGTCGGAGTCCTTCGGCTTGGGCTTGCGAGTGGTGGACCGGTTGATCCGGATCGGCTCAGTCATGGCTCACTCTCCTCAGAAGATGATCGGCTCTCGGTACAGGCCGAACATCCGGCGGTACACGTCCGAGATCTCTCCCAGCGATACGTAGTCCTTCACCGCGTCGATCAGCACCGGCATGACGTTGACGTTGTCACGGCAGGCCTCCGCGAGCTGCTTGAGGCGCCGCTCGACCCGGGCCGCGTCGCGCGAGGCCTTCACCCGCCCCACCCGCGTGATCTGCTCCTGCTCGATGGCGGGGTCGATGCGCAGGTACTCGACCGGCTTCTCCTCGGGCATCACGTACTTGTTGACGCCCACCACCGTCTTCTCCCCGCGGTCGTCCATGAGCTGGTAGCGATAGGCCGCGTCCGCGATCTCCTGCTGCGGGTAGCCGAGGTCGATCGCGCGCACGATGCCGCCCAGCTCGTCGATCTTCCGGATGTAGTCCATCGCCTGCGCTTCCATCTGATCGGTGAGCCGCTCCAGGAAGTAGGAGCCGCCGAGCGGATCCGCGGTCAGCGGCACGCCGGTCTCCTCCGCGATCACCTGCTGGGTCCGCTTCCTCGGTGGGCAGGGCGAGGACCTCGTCGTAGGAGTTGGTGTGGAGCGACTGGGCCCCGCCCAGCACCGCGGCGAGGGCCTGCAGCGCCACCCGCGCTACGTTGTTGAGCGGCTGCTGGGCGGTGGCCGACACCCCCGCGGTCTGGGTGTGGGTACGCAGGCGCATCGACTCCGGCTTCCGGGCCCGGAAGCGGTCGCGCATCACGGTGGCCCAGATACGCCGGGCCGCGCGCAGCTTGGCGATCTCCTCGAAGAAGTCGTTGTGGATGTCGAAGAAGAACGACAGGCGCGGGGCGAAGTCGTCGACGTCGAGGCCGCGCTCGACGGCGGCGCGCACGTAGCCGAAGCCGTCGGCCAGGGTGAAGGCCAGCTCCTGCACCGCGGTCGAGCCCGCCTCCCGGATGTGGTAGCCGGAGATCGACACCGGGTTGAAGCGCGGCACGTGCCGGGAGCAGAACTCGATGGTGTCGACCACCACCCGCACCGCGGACTCGGGCGGCGAGATCCACTCCTTCTGGGCGATGAACTCCTTCAGCATGTCGTTCTGCATCGTGCCGCCGATCTTGTCCCAGCCGACCCCCTGCTTGTCGGCGAGCGCCAGGTACATGGCGAGCGCCACCGACGCGGTGCAGTTGATGGTCATCGACGTGGTCACCTGGTCGAGCGGGATATCGCGGAACAGGATCTCGAAGTCGGCGAGCGTGGAGATCGACACGCCCTCCCGGCCCACCTCGCCGCGGGCCCGCGGGTGGTCCGCGTCGTAGCCCATCAGGGCCGGCATGTCGAAGGCGGTGGAGAGCCCGGTCTGGCCCTGCTGCAGGAGATACTTGAAGCGGGCGTTGGTGTCCTCCGGGCGCCCGAAGCCGGCGAACATCCGCATGGTCCAGAGCCGCCCCCGGTACATCGAGGGATACGGACCCCGCGTGTACGGGAACTCGCCGGGGTAGCCGAGCTTGTCCTCGTAGCGCCACCCGGGCAGATCCTCCGGCGTGTAGAGCGGCTGCACCGGGATGCCCGAGAGCGTCTCGTAGGGCACGTCCCGCTCCGGCGTGCGCCGCACGAACGGCCCGTAGGTCTCCCCCTCCCAGCGCTCCTTGCCGTCGGCCATGGACTCGCGCTCCTCAGGCCGCCGACGCGGCGTCGGCGAGCAGGTGACGGGCGACGACCAGCTTCTGGATCTGGGACGTGCCCTCGTAAATCTGGGTGATCTTGGCGTCGCGGAAGTGGCGCTCGACGTGGTACTCCTTGATGAAGCCGTAGCCGCCGTGCACCTGGACCGCGTCGGTGGTCACCCGCATCGCGGTCTCGGAGGCGAAGAGCTTGGCCATCGCCGCCTCGTGGCCGTAGGGCGCCCCCGAGTCCTTGCGCCAGGCCGCGCGCAGGGTGAGCAGCCGGGCCGCCTCGATGGTGATGGCCATGTCCGCGAGCATCCACTGCACCATCTGGTGCTGGCCGATCGGCACCCCGAAGCTCTTCCGCTCGCGCGCGTACCCGAGCGCGGCCTCGTAGGCCGCGGTCGCGATGCCGACCGCCTGGGCCGCGATGCCGATGCGACCGCCGTCGAGCGCGCCGAGGGCGATCCGGAATCCCTGCCCGACCTCGCCGAGGCGCTGGAACGCGGGCACCCGGCACCCCTCGAAGAGCAGCTCGGCGGTGTCGGAGGCGCGGATGCCGAGCTTGTCCTCCGTCTTCACCACCGTGAAGCCCGGCGTGCCCTTCTCCACGAGGAAGGCGCTGATGCCGCGGTGGCCCGCGCTCCGGTCGGTCTGGGCGAACACCAGCGCGGTGGCGGCCTCGCGCCCGTTGGTGACGAACACCTTGCGGCCGTCCAGCACGTAGGCGTCGCCGTCCGGCCGCGCGAGCGTGGTCTGGTTGCTCGCGTCCGAGCCCGCCTCCGGCTCGGTGAGCGCGTAGCATCCGAGCTTGCGTCCCGCCGCGAACGGGGTGAGGAAGCGCGCCTTTTGCGCCTCGGTGCCGTGTTTCAGCACCGGATCGCAGTAGAGCGAGTTGTTGACCGACATGATCACCGCGTGGGAGGCGCAGCCCCGCGCGAGCTCCTCGACCGCCAGGGCGTAGGCCACCGTGTCGCTGCCGCTCCCGCCGTAGGCCTCTGGCACCGCGATCCCCATCAGCCCCAGCTCGGCCATGCGCCCCACGGTCTCGGTCGGGAAGCGCGCGTCCCGATCGATCGCGTCCGCGATCGGGCGCACCTCCTTGTCGGCGAAACCGCGGGCCAGGTCCCGGATCATGGTCTGCTCTGCGGTCAGGTCTAGTTCCAAGTTACTTGTCCAGGAGGTGTTTGAACTCTTGCGTGAGCAGGGGGGCGACTTCGAAGAGGTCGCCCACGATGCCGTAGTCGGCGATCTTGAAGATCGGCGCCTCCGGATCCTTGTTGATCGCGCAGATCACCTTCGACGTCCGCATGCCCGCCAGGTGCTGGATCGCGCCGGAGATGCCGAAGCCCAGGTAGAGCTTGGGCGAGATCGTGCGCCCGGTCTGGCCGATCTGGAACCGGTGCGGCCGCCAGCCCGCGTCCACCGCCGCGCGCGAGGCACCGACCGCCGCGCCCAGCACCTTGGCCAGCTCTTCCAGGATGACGAAGTTCTCCGGGCCCTTGAGCCCGCGGCCCCCGGAGACCACGATCTCGGCCTCGCTCAGCTCCGGCAGACCGGTGGAGGCTTCCTGCCGCTGCTCCACCAGCTTCATGGTCTCGCCCGGGATCGTCGCGGCCGGCTTCTCCACCGTGGCGCTCGTGCCCGCCTGCGACTCGGCGGGACGGAACACGTTGGGCCGGAGCGTCGCCATCCACGGCGTCTTGGCCCACGTCATCTTCGACAGGAGCTTGCCCGCGTAGATGGGCCGCGTGGCCACCAGCTTGTCCCCTTCGAGGGCCATGCCGGTCGAGTCGGCGGAGAGCCCGGCCCCGAGCCGCGCGGCCAGCCGCGCCATGAACTCGCGCTGCCGCGTGGTGACCGGCGCGAAGATGACCTGCGGCGACTCCTTGCCGGCCAGATCCGCCACCACCGGCGTCCACACCTCCGCCCGGTACGGCGCGAAGGCGGCGTTCTCGAGCAGCCAGATCCGCTTGGCGCCCCACTCCCCGAGCTGCTTGATCCCCTCGGGGGTCGCCTTGTCGGTCACCCACACCGCCTCGGCCTGCGCTCCCGCCTGCCCGGCCAGGCGCACGGCCTCGCCGATCACCTCGGCCATCACCTTCTTGGGAGCGCCCTGCCGATCGTCTTCCACCATGCACCAGTACGCGCCGGCCATGTCTGATCCCTTCTATCGTTGTGGGCGTTAGATCGCTTTGGCGTCTTCGCGAAGGGCGCGGACCAGCTCCTTGACCGCCTCTGCGGGCTCGCCCTGGATGATGCGGCCAGGCGGGCGCGGTGGCAGGCTCTCGAGCTTGACCACCGAGAGCGCGGGCGGCTCGGCCGCCATCCCGACGTCGGCGGCCTTCACTTCCTTGATCTCCTTCTTCTTGGCGCCCATGATGCCCTTGAGCGTGGGATAGCGCGGCTCGTTGAGCCCCTTCTGCGCGGAGGCCACCGCGGGCAGCGGGAGGTCGAAGATCTCGAGCCCGCCTTCCACCTGGCGCCCCACCCGGATGGTCTTGCCGTCCGCGTCGACCGCTTGCTCCATGATCCAGGACGCCACCGGCCAGCCCAGCAGCTCGGCCACCTGCGCGGCCACCGCGCCCATGTCGTCGTCGATGGCCTGGCGACCGAAGAGCGCGAGCCCGGGCGCCTCCTGCTTGATCACCGCCGCGAGCGCGCGCGCGGTCATCAGGGTGTCGGCCGTGTCCCACACCGCGTCCTTCAGATGCACCGCGCGGTCCGCTCCCATCGCGAGGCACGAGCGCAGCGCCTCCTTGCCCCGCTCGGGGCCGAGTGAGACCGCGACCACCTCGCCCTGCCCGCGCTTCTCCTTGATCCGGAGCGCCTCCTCCAGCGCGAACTCGTCGTAGGGGGAGACGATCCAGGTGATGCCGGCGGTATCGATGGCTCGGCCGTCGCCGCCGATCTTCACCTGGGTGGCCGTGTCAGGGACCTGCTTGATCATCACGAGGATTTTCATTCGCTGAGCCCTCAGGTGGTGACTCGGTTCGGGGTTGCGCACTCCGCTCGGGTGTCATAGCGCAGCTGGCGGGTGATGCGGAAGCGATCGCCGGGGATGAATACCCGGTCGTAGACCACCGGAGTGCCGTCCGCGCCGACCGACACGCGGTCGGAGCGGAACGCGGCGATGCCGGGCCGGCAGCCGAGCTCGCGGGCGGCCCGGCGCTCGAGCGACACCGCCGCCACCGTCTCGCGCGCCTCGGTGATCTCGATACCGAGCTTGAAGGCGAGCACCTGCCGGAGCGGGGTCACGGCCAGGTCCGCCTTGGAGACCTCGACCCCGAGAACGGCGGGCAGATACGAGGCCTGGAAGCTCACCGGCTCGCCGTCGACCAGGCGCAGCCGCTCCAGCACGAACACCTGGGCTCGCTCGGCGAGCCCGAGCGGCTCCGCCACGCGTGGATCCGCGGGCTCGGTGTAGCTACGCAGGAAGCGGGTGGCCACGTCCTCGCCGAGGGCCGAGAGGTCCCCGGCCAGCGCGCGCAGGTGCAGGATGTCGTAGTCGATGGCGGGTCGCGCGACGAAGGTGCCGAGCCCGTGTCGCCGTGCGATCAGCCCGTCGCGCTCGAGCAGGTCCAGCGCCTGCCGGAGGGTCATCAGCGTGACGCCGAACTCGCGGGCCAGGTGGCGCTGGGTATCGAGACGCTGGCCGGGCCCCTGGCCCTCCGCGACGATGCGCTCGCGGAGCGTCTGGGCGATCTGGTGATAGCGCGGCACGCGACTGGCCAAGCAACGCCCCCCGAACTGACTGTTCTAGAACTCCGGTTGGCCGCTCAACGCCCTCGTCGAGCTTCGGATCGGTATTCACGCAGGCACGACAGGCAGTTACCGCGACCGCCGCCCATTGTAACCGCGCCGGGCGGGCGCGGTCAATGCCCACCGATCAGGCGGCCGGCTCCGTGGCCAGGCGATGCGAGAGCCCGATCAGGGCATCGAGCTTGTTCGCCGCCGCACCGGTGTCGACCGACTGCGCGGCGAGGCCGACCCCTTCCTTGAGGTCGCGGGCCTTGGCCCCGGCCACCAGGGCCGCCGCCGCGTTCATCAGCACGATGTCGCGGCGCGGTCCCGGCTCGCCCGCGAGGATGCGGCGGATGATCTGGGCGTTCTCCTCACGATCGCCCCCCTGCAGGTCGGCGATGGCGGCGCGCGGCATGCCGAAGTCCTCCGGGCGCACCCGCGTGGTCCGGACCACGCCCTCGTGCACCTCCGCGATGTGGCTCTCACCGGTGTTGGAGATCTCGTCGAGGCCGTCCGCTCCGTGGACGACGAAGGCCCGGATCGTGCCCAGCTCGGCCAGCACCCGGGCGAGCGGCTCCGTCAGGCCGGGCGCGTACACCCCGATCACCTGGGCGTTGGCGCCGGCCGGGTTGGTGAGCGGGCCCAGCATGTTGAAGACGGTTCGCACCCCCATCTCGCGCCGCGCGGCCATCACGTGCTTCATGGCGGTGTGCAGCAGCGGGGCGTACAGGAAGCCGATGCCCAGCTCGTCGATGCAGCGGGCGACCTTGGCGGGGGCCAGCTCGATGCTGATCCCGAGCGTCTCCACCACGTCGGCCGATCCGCACAGCGACGACACCGACCGGTTGCCGTGCTTGGCCACCTTGAGGCCCGCGCCCGCCACCACGAAGGCGGTGGCGGTGGAGACGTTGAAGGTGCCGGAGGCGTCGCCGCCGGTGCCGCAGGTATCGATCAGCATCTCGCGGTCGGTGCCGGTCTGGGCCACCAGGTCCGCGTCGTGGGCCCGCACCTTCACCGCCTTCTGCCGCATCACCTGGGCGAAGCCGATCAGCTCCTCGACCGTCTCGCCCTTCATGCGGAGCGCGGTCAGGAAGGCGGCGATCTGGGCGTTGGTGGCCGCGCCCGACATGATCGCTTCCATGGCCGCCGCGGCCTCGATCCGGCTCAGGTCGCGCCGGTCGACGAGGGAGCGGAGCGCCTCGGTGATGATCGGGCTGGTCACGCGGCCCCCGCTTCGCCCGCGCGGGCCCGTCCCGCGCGCTGGATCGTCGCCATCGCGCGCAGCACGTCCTTGATCTGGAGCGGCTTCGACAGGACGAGGTCGACCCCGTTGGTGCGCAGCTCCGCCGGCTCGACCTCCACCCCGAATCCGCTCATCATCACCACGCCCACCTCCGGCGTCCTGGCCTTCACCGCGCGCGCCACCTGCCATCCGGTCATGCCCGGCATCGCCAGGTCGGTGAAGACCAGATCGAATGGCTCGGCGGAGAAGAGATCCACCGCCGCCTGTCCGCTCCCCGCGATCATCGCGACGTGGCCGGCGGTGGTGAGGATGTCCGCCACCACCTCGGCCACCTCTTCCTCGTCGTCCACCACCAGGCAGCGCAGGACCACCGAGGAGTCGCTCGCCGGCGCGGGCTCGGCGGCGGCCTCCGCGACCTGGTCGGACGGCGGGAAGACGAGCCGGAACGTCGTGCCGCGCCCCTCTTCGCTCTCGACGGTGATGCGCCCGCGATGGCGGGCCAGGATACCATACGCCATCGACAGCCCGAGGCCGGTGCCCTTCGGCCCCTTGGTGGTGAAGAACGGGTCGAAGATCTTCTGCCGGATCGGCTCGGGAATGCCGGTGCCGGTGTCGATCACCTCGACCATGACCTGCCCCTCCGGGCTGCTCGTGCGCAGGGTGAGCTGCCCGCCCTTGGGCATGGCGTCCACCGCGTTGAGCACCAGGTTGGTGAAGGCCTCGCGCAGCTCGGCGGGATCGCCCGCGATATTGGGCAGGTGCTCGGCCAGATCGGTGAGGACCTCGATCTCGACCCCGCGGCGACGCGCGTCCTGCCGCCAGGTCGATTCGGTGGCCTCGAGCACCTGCTGCACCACCTGGTTCAGCTCCACCGCCACCGCGGGCTGGTCCCGCCGGATGCCGGTGAAGTCCTGGAGCCGGCGTACGGTGCGCGCGCCGTCCATGGCCGCGCGCTCGATGACCTGCAGCCAGCGGCGAAGCTTGACGTCCTGGATCCGCTCGAGGAGGAGCTGGGCCCGCCCCAGGATCGACGCGAGCACGTTGTTGAAGTCGTGGGCCACCCCGGAGGCCATCTCGCCGAGGGCCCGCAGCTTCTCGGTCCGCACGAGCTGATCCTGCGCCGAGGCCAGCTCCCCGAAGGCCCGCGTGCGCTCCTCGTAGAGGCGCGCGCTCCGGAGCATGAGGGCCGCGAGCTGGGCGATGTTCACGAGCAGCCGCTCGTCGGCCTCGCTGAACGCGTGGTCCGGGCTGCGCAGCGAGAGCACTCCGAGTACCCGGTCGCCCGCGGTCATCGGCACGATCAGGCAGTAGGGCATACCGATCGCGGCGGGCAGCGGGGGGACCCCGAGGCGGGCGCAGTCCGCGGCGTAGTCGGTGGTGCGGACCGGGCGCCCGGTCTCGAACACGTTCCCGGAGAGGCCCGCCCCGTCGCGCGGGTAGAAGTGCGGCTCGTCGTCCTCGCACCGCTGCCCGTCGCGCACCCGCAGCACCACGTTCAGCCGGTCGTGCTCCTCGTCCAGCAGGACGACGGCCAGGCTGCGGACCTCGAGGACGCGGGCGACCTGCTGGTAGACCGTGTCCAGCAGTCCGCTCTGGTCGAGCTGGCCGGTCACCGCGCGCGACAGCTCGTGCAGCACGGACAGCTCCTGGACGCGGCGCTGGTTGTCCTGGAAGAGGCGCGCGTTCTGAAGCGCCACCCCGGCCTGACTCGCGACCGCTTCCATCAGCCGCAGCTCGGCCTCCGTCAGCTCGCGGGCCTCGGTCGCCCACCCGGCCACGAAGCCGCCGATCATGTGCTCCTGAGCCACGATGGGCACGAAGAGCTGGGTGCGCGCCGGGGCCGCCCGCCGCATGTCCTCGGGGATGCGCGGATCGTTGGCCGCGTCGGTGGAGACCACCGACCGGCGCCGTCGGGCCGCCTCGCCGAAGAAGGCGTCGTCGCTGAGGCGGATGCGCACCTGGCGAATCGCGGCCAGCCACTCGGGGGGCACGCGGTAGCCCGCGAACGGGACCAGCCACTCCCCGTTGTCCTCGAGGAGCCAGACCCCGGCGGTGTCGGCGCCGAGGCCGCGCACCACGTGACGCAGGAACTGACGGCTGAGCGCGTCCACGTCGAGGGTGGAGGCCAGGGCCTGGCTCACGGACAGGAGCGTCTCGGTCTCCTGCAGCTTCTGCTCGGTCTGCCGCGCCAGCTCGGCGTTCTCCATGCCGAGGCCGACCTGGGCGGCCACGCCCTCGACAAGGCGGACCTCGGACTCGCTGAACTCTCGCCCGGTCTTCCACCACATCAGGAAGATCGCACCCACCATCTCGCCGCGGACGGTCGCGGGCGCGAACAGGCAGGAGTACGGCGGAATCCCCTCCAGCGAGGCGGCGTCGAAGCGGGGATCGGCGTGCGCATCAGCGGTCCAGGCGGCCCGGCCGTCCCGCCACACGTGGGCGAGGTCCGGGGAGCGCGAGAGCACAAGGGGTCGCGTGACGAACCGCTCGAGCAGGTCCTTCGGCACGTGGTGACCGGCCAGCGGCACCAGCGCGTCGCGCTTGGCGTCGTGGGTGTAGATGCCCACCGTGTCCGCCCCGAAGGCCGCC
>WNGJ01006034.1_pt1 | contig 12787 bp, 9 predicted proteins | sample 5400611 | NCBI WGS metagenome assembly WNGJ01 (sample SAMN13153375, study PRJNA577476) | soil metagenome | isolation source: 40 cm soil or saprolite under Garry oak tree replicate 1 | place: USA:California | collected 2016-06-15
GCGCTATACGATCGGGTAAAGGATGAGGCGGATGAAAACGATTACGGCCTCGATTATCCGCCGCTGCGACTCCTGACGATGGCTATTTGGACCAAACAAGTGCGCAATGAATTTCCGTCGGTTGATAACGACCATCCGAAACTTGTTAACCCCCTGTTGAAAATTAACGTGATCTGCGAACTCATTTCCGCCGCAGCAATTTTCTTCCTCGTTCGGTTGGGTGTACGGCGTTCATTACACGCAAACTCAACCTGGCCAGCTTGGTTATCGGTGGAACGGCGCGCCTCAATCTGCGGTCTGGCGGCAGCAAGTGTGGCATGGTTTGAACCATCCATGATCCTCGATGCGCATGGGTGGCCGCAGTGGGACGTCTGGATCCTGCCGTTCTATCTCTTCGCCGCGCTCACTGCTTTGAAAAGCCGCTGGTTCTGGTGCGGCTGTTTGCTGGCCGCGGGCGCAATGTTCAAAGGACAGCTGCTGTTTGTAGCGCCGTTCTTTGTTTTCTGGCCGCTCTGGCAAAAAAGATGGCGCAGCGTACTGCGCGTGCTCGCCGGATTCGCAACAACGGCCGCTCTCATAGTTTCACCCTGGCTTCTGCGCACCCCCGCGGCCTGGGCGGCGTTAGCAGCGGTTGCTGGTGTCGGTCTTTTGTTCGTTGTGCGGTTTAAATTCCCAAATCAAGGCGCGGCAGTAGCCGGAATTCTCGGGTGCGCAGCATTTCTCATCGGTGCGTTCGCCGGCGGCAGCTTTGCATGGTTGCAACTCGGTTTCATCTATGGGAGCGAACATTATCCCTACCTTTTCATCAGCTCGTGCTACAATTTTGCCTCACTCCTGGCGACTGCTGGCTGGTCATTAAAAGACTCGTTGTTTTCGGTTCACGTCGGATCGTTTCATTTTGATCTCACGCTGCAATGGGCATTGCGTCTGCTTTATCTCATTGCACTGGCCTTGTGCGCACGCGGCGCGGCGCGACATTTGCGGAACCGTGACCCGCGCGCGCTGATTGCGATTGCGACGCCGTGGCTGCTGATGTTCGCGCTGCTCGGTCAAATGCACGAGCGTTATCTTATGTGGGGCGCGGTGGTGAGCGCTGTCGCGCTGGGTGTCAGCATCCGGTTGAGCATCGTTCATTTCATCATCTCGGCCGCAAGCACGGCGATGATCGCCCACGTGATGTTGGTCGATAAGAAGCTGGATGCGACGCTGCGCGCGATTGACGTGTTGGACGGCATTCGGCCGTACGGATCGATCTTGGTGCTCGTTTGTGTGGCTGTATACTTCTGGCACGCGCTTGGCTGGCGAATTCCGGCGTTTCGACGTGGAGTGGTTAAAACGGCCACGGCGCATCCGCTGCCGCTTGGACCCGAGCCGGAGGAAGCCTGAATCTAAGCTAGCCAATTCGGCTTCGCACCAAGACGAAATAGAGTACGAGCACCGTGGCCAGCAGGTAGGTAAGCCAGCTAATTTCTCGCGCGCGGCCACTGAACGCTTTTACGACCGCGTGGCCTGATAAACCCAAGCGCGAATCTATCGGCAATTGAATACGAGACTGGAATGCCAATGATGATGAGGAATGCCGGGCTGGATTCGGTGTAATCCACACAAGCCTGCCAGCTCATTGTCGAGCCAGACGGCGGAACAAAAGAATGCCCAGTAGAATAAAGAGCACATTGGGAAACCAGACGAGTAGCTCGGGATGGGCATGCGGGTTTCCGCGCAATGTATCGCCAATGATCACAAACAGAAAATATGTCGTGGCGACGATCAAACCCATGGCAAATCCGATGGAAGTTTCGCGGCGATGCGCGGTCACACCGAGCGGCACACCGATGATCGCGAACGCGACGCACGCGAACGGAAATGAAAAACGCTTGTTGATTTCGGTACGGCTGGCGCTGCGTTCGCGTTTGTTTTCGCTTTTTAATTGCTCCAGCAATTGTGCGATCGACAACGCAGAACGACTCGGTCGTTTTTTCTGTTTCTCGTAAAGCTCTTCCAGACTGATCGGCAGGGTGCCTTCCACCATGTTGATGCCGTCGTGCATCTTGTGGAGGTTGAACGGGTCCTTGGGATCGCGCTCCTGGTAACGCGCCTGATACAGATGCATCAGGATTTGTTTGTTCGCCAGATCCGCCTCAAGCATACCGGTGCGCGCGTACGTGACTTTGACCGGGAGCGCTTTGTCGTTCATTTCGAACACGGTGATGTTCTCGAGCTTGTTCCCTTCCTTTTTGCCGACGTAAATTCTCCGGCCGGGGAACTCGTCGATAACCTGATCGCTACCAAAAAGCGCCATCGGGTTGCGCGTGGCCAGGTCGAAAATAGTGCTGCGCAATTTCTCCTGTGCGGCAGGTGCGACCTGCACATTGAGCCAGAGACAAATCGCCGTGCAACCAAGCGCGATGCCCGCAAGCGGCACCGAAACGCGCGTAACGCTCACGCCGTTGGCGCGCAACGCGATTAATTCATTGTCGGCGGAGAGTCGTCCGAACACGAGAAGGATCGCGGTTAGCAGGCCCCAGGGAATCGTGAAGATCAGCGAAAACGGCAGCACGTATGCAATGAATGTGATCAAATACTCCATTGGCACGTCGTGATTCACCAGCAGTGGCAGCAGCTTGCGGAAAATGTTGCCCACAACGAGAACGAGGCTCAGCACTGCAATCGCAAAGGCGACGTTCACCAGCAATTCGCGGCTAACAAATCGATCGATCAACTTCATCTTGCCTAGAAAACGTTAGCACAAAACGGTAGGGACGCCGCGCTGGACCTAAATGCTTTCGGGAGCCGGCGCAGCGCGCCGACCCTACCAAAGTTTGCGTACTTTGCTAAGCTCAATGCTTGATGGGCAGCACCATGTACGACGTGGCAATCATCGGAGGCGGACCGGCCGGCAGCACTGCCGCGGCTCTTCTCGCGCAGGCCGGGCGACGGGTGATCCTCTTCGAGCGCGAAAAGTTCCCGCGCTTTCACATTGGCGAATCACTGTTGCCGTTCAGCATGAAGGCGTTTACGCGACTGGGTCTGCACGAAAAATTCTCGCGTGCCGGGTTCATAAAAAAATACGGCGGCGAAATCATCGGCGCGTGCTCCGAGAACGGGACGAAGTTTTACTTTAAAGACGGTTACCGTTCGCAAACTGATCACGCTTATCAGGTGACACGCGGTGATTTCGACAAGGTGCTGCTTGATCATGCACGGGAATCCGGCGCACACGTACACGAACAAACTGCGGTGGACGGTATCGATTTCTCGCATGATGGAATTCAGTTGGGAGTCAGATCGGATGGCTCCTTTCGTTCTGTCCGGGCGCGGTATCTTGTGGATGCCAGCGGACGCAACTCAGTTTTGGGCAGGCAATTTAAAATCAAAAAAACCTACGATCACCTTCAAAAGCTATCCATCTTCGCGCATTACGAAGGCGTCTGGCGTCGGGATGGAATTGACGGGACGCTGACCGTTTTAGTTCGCGCCGTCGATCGCTGGTTCTGGCTAATTCCAGTCACCGCTGAGCGAACCAGTGTGGGAATGGTCCTCGACAGTGAAACCTTTCGCAAATCTAAGGTCAGTGCCGAGGATTTTCTAGAGCAAGCGCTGGCCGAACAGCCAACAATTGCGAAACGAATGACAAACGCCCGACGCGTGACAAAAGTTTATTTGGAAGCGGACTTTTCCTATCGCAGCGCACGTTTGTACGGCGACCGATGGCTGCTTACAGGCGATGCCGCCGGATTCATCGATCCTATCTTTAGCAGCGGAGTTTTTCTTGCGGTATTCAGCGGCGAGAAATGCGCTGACGTTCTTAACGAAGTGCTCGACCGTCCGCGCAAGGCCAAACGCTTGTTCGCCAGATACGAACGTTCGGTGAACCGCGCGATGGACGTTTATCTCCGGTTCGTCAATGCCTGGTACACGAAGGAGTTCATCGAAGTTTTCCTCGCGCCCCGCAATGTGCTCGGTCTCGCCCCGGCAGTGAACGCAGTACTCGGCGGGAACGTCGGCAATAGTTTCCCCATTCGCTGGCGGATGTGGGTCTTTTATTTCCTGGTTTGGCTGCAACGCCGCCATCCCATCGCGCCGAAACTCACGCTGATACCCAAGCAAGTAGAACCAGCGTCAGCATCTGCTCAAACAGCCGGCGTTGTATCATGAGTCTTCTTACGGCCCACAGGGCCGTGGCTACAGGTTTTCTGTTTGTTACCGGTTTTTTTCTAACAAGTTGTGCGACGGTTTCACACCATCAGTTCACCGAGCCAACTGCAGGATGGCAGACGAGAACTGGCCAACTGATGTATCGTTCCGCCAAAGCCACGCTGATCGGCGAAGCGGTCGTGCGCGTTTCAAAAGCGGGCGATTTTGAGTTAACGCTGTCGAAAGGTCCTGGCATCACATTGCTGTCGCTTCGGCAAGATGCGGCCTTTGCCGAATTCCATGCAGACGTCACAGGTCAGCATTGGTTCGGTACTGTGGCACAAGCGCCGCAACAGCTGCGTGGCTGGCTCGGGTTGCGCGATCAATTCCTTCGCACGCCGAATCAAAAGACGCTGCGATACGACAGCGGCAGCGAGACTTTTCTGTTCCGTTTTTGAGACCGGTAAGCCGGCAGCGTGCCGGCATGGGGTTGCGACATGCTCGCGCTCCCTCTTTCGCCAGCATGCCACACCGTTCGTGGACGCGCGTTAAACTAATGGGGAACGCGAGCATTCTGTTCGCTCTGGCTGGCATGTTGCCAGCCAGCCATTGTAAAGCCGACGCGGTTGCAGAACACTAGCCCAGCTCATGCGCATCAGCGATTTCATCGCCCGAACCATCACGCAACGCCGCGCGCTGGTTTGGTGCGGCATCACTCTTCTAACAGTCACTTGCGCTGCAATTCTCATTACCTCATTGCGACTCGATTCCGAGATCTTCAACGTTTTGCCCGGCCGTTTTTCATCGGTGCAAGGCCTGAAAATTTACGACCACGATTTTGAACAGACGCGTGAACTGACGTTCGCGCTTGTCTGCAGTCCGCAAGACCTAGATAAGCTGGAGGATTTCGCGCCGCTGTTCGCGGAACGCTTGCGCCGGCAACCGTGGTGCGCGCGCGCGCTCGCGGGGTCGCCTATGAATACGCCGGATGGCATTCGCGATTTGCAATCGATCGCAGTTCCGCTGCTGCTCAATCTCGAACCCAGGGCATTCGACGAGGCGACATCTAGTCTACAGCCGGATAAAATTCGCGATCGTCTTCAACGCTTGCGACAGCAGGTCGAAGCCGGTTCGCCCCGGACGCAGTTCGAGCTGTCGTTCGACCCGCTTGGATTGATCGCGCCTGCCCTTAAGCCGTTTGCTCAAAGCACCGCGATTGAACAGGAACAACCGCTCACTTCGCCGGACCACACGATGCGAATCTTTTTGGTGGTGACGAATCAAACATCCATCAGCGCGTTTGAATGCCAGCGTCTAATGCGGCACGTGAATGAATTTCGCAACACTGCAGCAGAAGGATGGGATGGCAGCAGGCCTTTGCAAATTCTTGTGACCGGGCGCTCGGCTTTTGTATCGGAAATTTCTCTGAGTATGCGCTACGACGTAGTGGCAACGCTGCTTGGGTCAGTCGTGCTGGTGGGCACGATTTTCTTTGCCGGGTTTCGACGGTGGCTGCCTCTGGTCGGGATGGCGTTTTGCCTTCTTCTCTCCTGCCTCGTTGCGCTCACGGCCGGACAGCTCCTGTTCGGCCGACTGAGCATGATCAGCGTCGGTTTTTGCGCCATTCTGGTCGGGCTTGGTGTGGATTTTGCGATCCTGACGATCGGGCGCTACTACCAAGCGCGCGCGGACGGCGAACCGCATCGACAAGCGATTGCCACATCGGTGGCAAAACTTGGACGCGCTGTGTTTTTCGGCGCGCTCACGACCGCAGTAGGCTTTCTTGCTCTGGTGCTGAGTGGCGCCATGAGCTTCTCCGAGCTGGGAGTACTCATAGCCATAGGCATTTTCGTGGCTGGCCTGTTCATGTGCTCCATCTTGTTTTTGTTTGTCAGGGATGATCGCCGTAGCACAGACATCTTGTTTGTGGGGCCGGCAGGCATCTTGCCTGGCAGTTCGACAAATTCGGCGCGCGCCGAGTCTGTGAAATCAGTCCCAGCAGGCACGATGCCTGTGCCACAGCACGATTGGCTTTTTGAGCTAGCCCGAAAATATGTGCGTTGGACCGTCGCCCGACCGGCGCCCATGCTGATATGTTCGGGCGCGGTTTTGCTGCTGCTAACGGCCATCGGCTTTTCGCCTGTTCCCCCACTCCGGTTCGAAGCCAGCACGCGTTCATTGCAACCGAAAAACATCCGCGCAAATCGCGCGCTCGACATCATCATGCAGGAAATGCCCGTCCGCTGGGAACCAGTGCTGGCGATCGTCCGCGGCGCTGACCCCCAGCAATTACACGATTATTGGCAAAATATTTCGGCGCATTGGCGCGAACTCCGGGCGTCCGGAAAGATCGACGGGTTCTCCACGCCTGCGGCGCTTTGTCCGTCACCCATCTGGGCGGAACAAAACCGCGAATCTTTGCGCACGGTAAATTTTCAGATAGCGAACAAAACTTTGACAGAAACTTTGGAAGCCGAAGGGTTCACCGTCGAAGCGTTCGCTCCAGCATTCGCGTTACTTTACGATCTACAACGCGTGTCCGATTCCAGCGCTCCATTACCCAATTGGCGGACGCAATTGCCGAAAACATCGAGCTGGTGGTTTTTGATCGATCGCTACTTTGGTAAAAACTCGTTACTGACCACTGGATTTGTCACCACCCATCAACGGCTCATCACCCACGAGCAAAGTCAGGAACTCGAGCGCGATCTGCCCACGCTAGGCGTCCCGATGGTTCTCACCGGCTGGGCGTATGTGCTGGCCGATCTCCAGCCGTGGTCGCATCATCAGCTGCTCCTCATCAGTGCTCTGATGGCGATTTTCGACGTCTCACTGCTGGCCATCCTGTATCGCGACCTTCGCTTATGGCTGATCCAAGTTATCACACTCGCGTTCGGCATCGGGGCGATGATCGCTTCGATGAAACTGCTGCACATCCACTTGAATCTGCTCAATGTACTCTCGTTCCGTCTCGTCCTCGCCATCGGCGTCGATTACGGCATTTACATCGTGCTGATTTGGCAGAAAACGCGCGACATCGAGCATGACGTCGCCGGCGTAATAAAACCAGTCTTGCTCGCAGGACTAACAGCATTAAGCGGCTTCGGCTCACTTGCTCTTGCACGGAATCCAGCACTCACCGGTCTCGGCATCGCCTGCGCGATCGGGATTTTCTGGAGTTTGGTCGCCACAATCTTCTTCACTTTGCCAGCAATGGCGGCGACTAAACCCAAACCGGTCTATTCAGGCAATGCCGATACTACGCTATGATGCCCGGCGCAGCGGTCACCGGAACGGATCTAGAGATTGCGCAAAATCGGATACCCGTGTGCGCGCGAACGAGTGAAAAGGTAACGAACTTGTTACTTTTCTCCGGATTTCGACCTTCCGGTTGAGCACTTATGTCCCATCCGACGAGCCTTGGGGTGCCGTCATCTTATCGTGCTTTCCGTTCGACCAAAGCCTTGTTAAACTGTAAGATAATGCGCTGGCTGGGATTGCCATGGTTGAACGCAATTTTTTCCCTCGTTCCTGCTTCGCTTTTGGCGGGCGCGGCTGTCGAGGGACGCGTGGAGCTTCCGAAGTCGCGCTCGGCACCGGTTCAGGCTAAACGCTATGAGATCGTCACCAAGGCCGGAGTTCTTTCCACGCAACCGCCACTGGCGGTAGTCTATCTCGATGGCAATTTTCCGCGACCAACTTCGTTGCCAATAAAGGAGTTTGCGCAAAAGAATTTGACGTTCGTTCCAGCGCTGTTGCCGATAGAGGTGGGGACCAGAGTCGAATTTCCAAACCTGGATGACACTTATCACAATATTTTTTCGTATTCCCCCACCAAACGATTTGACCTTGGCCGTTATCGTCCGGAGGAACGGCCGATCCCGTCGGTAGTTTTTGATAAACCGGGACTGGTCACGTTGCGATGCGACATTCACGAGCATATGCGCGGATTGATCCTGGTATTGAGCACGCCGTATTTTGTGATGACCGACACCGCTGGCCGGTTTCGATTAGATAAACTTCCCCCAGGAAAGTACATGCTAAAGGCATGGATCGACAGCAGAACAACGCGCGAAAAGACATTGGAATTAAAAGACGGCCAAACGCTGCACGTTGATTTGCCATGAGAGCTCCGGGTGAAACAAGAAACAAAGAAGTAAGGAGCTTTCGCACTCGATTATTCACCGCCATCATGGTGATCGTGGCAACGCTGACTGCGCTCGGGTTCTATCTTGCACAGCGCAGGATCACCGCGGACGCGGAACGAAACTTGCAGGAAACGTTCAAGACCGAGCTCTCGTCGATGCACGAACTCGAGGAACTGCGCCACGCCACCCTCGCGGACCGCTGCAATGCCCTCGCAGGGAAGCCGCGGATTCATGCCGCGATCGAGGACGACGCCATCGATCTACTGTACCCGAGCGCAAAGGATGAACTGCGCGATCTAATGGAAGGCGACGAGCCGCCTCCGGAGCAAGCAGCCCGATCGCTGCACGCCAGATTTTATCGCTTCCTTGACAGCACAGGCGCAGTCATTAAGCCGCCGAATGCTTCAGATGTTGGAGAGCTCGATGCAAAGACCGAAGCTCAACTTTCCCTCAATAGGTTGCCGGACACACAGCAAATCGGCTATGTCCAATCCGGTGGAGATATCCATGAAGTGATAGCCGTGCCAATCTTTTCGACCGACACGGGCGATCTCGTATCCGCGCTCGTGATCGGGTTCAAGCCATTTCAGCTGGAAGACAAACCCACAGGGATGCAAAGCGGCATTTGGGTAGGTGGCAATCTGCATTTGATCGCGCTTCCGCCCTCGGCGCTGAGTTCTCTGAACGAGAAGATAACCCGTGCGGCTACTGATTCTCAGTCTGACCAAAATTATTTTCGGGTAGAGGTGGGTCGTGCGCCTCAGCTTTTATTCTATAAGCGACTGAATCCGGGCTCGTTGTTTCCGCCGGCTTACGAGATTTTTGTTCATCCCATTGCTCCCTGGACAGCACAGCTAAATAGGCTGCGGTGGCAAATCGGTGGCGCCGGTGCGCTTCTTTTGTTAGGCGGTTTCGTCGCCAGCCACTTCGTCGCGCTGAGGATGTCCGCGCCACTAAAAAAAATGGCGCTCGATTCGGAAGAGAATCGGGCGGAACGCGAACGCGCCGAAGCTGCTCTCGCAACCACTGCCGAGGAACTGGAACGATCCACCAGATATTCCGCCGACGCGTCGCATCAGTTGAAGAGTCCCGTCACCGTGCTGCGCCTCGGCCTGGAAACACTCCTGGGACGTGAAGATTTTAACCCGGAAGTTTACGAGCAATTATCGGGGCTGCTTCATCAAACGCACCGGTTGACCGGCGTCATCGACGATCTGCTTTTGTTGTCGCGCGTGGATGCAGGCCACCTTCAAATCGCATCGGCACCCGTCAATCTTAGCCAGCTCGTCGATGAATGGTTGGACGATCTTGGCGCGCTGCCTGATTCGCCTGATGTAAAGATTGAAAAGGAATTTCCGGGCGGTCTTTTTGTGGCCGGCGAGAAACGTTACACATCGCTCATCGTACAAAATCTCTTGGAGAACGCTCGAAAGTACAATCGCCCCGGCGGACGAATCAGGGTCGGTGCGCAAGGCAAGGGCAACCACGTCGTGCTGACCATCGGTAACACCGGTCGCACCATTCCTCGGGGCGAAAATATTTTCGAACGGTTTCATCACAGCTCGACTCCCTCGGTTGTGTCAGGCCACGGGATTGGCCTTAATCTGGCACGCGAGCTTGCCCGATTGCATGGCGGTAAACTACGCCTCGTGCGCTCGGAAAATGATTGGACCGAATTCGAAGTGCGCTTTTCCGCCGCAAACGGTGTTAATCCAGCTGCATGAAATTGCATGCTTTCAGCCTGTGCCTTTTTGCTTGCACAGCGTGCGCCTTCGACATCGATGACGCCCTTGACCGGCTCGACAACGCACTGACAATTTCGGCGTTTCAAGACAACCTTCGGGCACGATTGAGTGGCACGGTCGATCTTGAATTCTATAATTTTCAACAACCGCCGCCCGGCCTGATCGACTCAAATATCGACAACCTTTTTAATTATCGTCTCTCGCTGTTTGTGGACGCGCAATTCGGATCCCAATTCTATTTCTTCGCGCAAACACGGCTTGACCGCGGGTTCGATCCAACCGATCACGGCGCCGATATTCGCCTGGACGAGTACGCGCTTCGAGTTACACCATGGACGGATGGCCGCTTCACATTCCAACTTGGCCAATTCGCGACTGTGGTAGGGAATTGGGTCCCGCGCCACTTGTCGTGGGAAAATCCGTTCATCAACGCGCCTTTAGTATATGAAAGTGTTACCGCCATTCAGGACAAATACGCACCGGTTTCCCCAGCTTATTTCATCTACAGTCCTTTCTTTTACCCAAAGTACAGATTCAATCCGGTGATCTGGGGACCGAGCTACGCGAGCGGGTTTTCTGTATCCGGCCGGCTGGACCGATTTGATTACGCCGTGGAAATGAAGAATGCCTCCCTCTCGTCGCGTCCTGAATCCTGGTATATTACTGAGAATGGTTTTGAAAATCCGACATTTAGCGGGCGTGTTGGTTTTCGGCCTAACGAAGCATGGAATCTTGGTTTCTCAGCAAGCGAGGGGCCATATTTTCGGCGCGAAGCCGAACCGGCACTGCCTGCCGGGGACGATATCGACGATTACCGGGAATTCGTCCTTGGACAGGACGCCAGTTTCGCGTGGCATCATCTGCAAGTTTGGGCGGAGTTTTACGAGGCGCGGTTCCAAGTGCCAAACGTGGGAGATGTGGACACCTTCGCTTATTACGTCGAAGCAAAATACAAGTTTGCGCCGCAGTTCTTTGGCGCTATTCGCTGGAACCAGCAACTATTCAGCACAATCAGCAACGGCTTCGGTCGTAACGAGCACTGGAGTCCAGACCTCGAAAGAATCGACATCGCGGCGACTTATCGCCTCACGACTCACGCGCAGGTAAAATTGCAATACAGTTTTCAGCATGAAACCAGCGCTCCCGGCCAAGACAACCACTTGCTGGCCACGCAGTTTACGGTGCGCTTCTAATCATCCATTGTTTCCGATACACCCATGCGAATCCTGATTGTTGAAGATGAAGTTCCGGTTGCCCGGCAGATCGCCGCGGCGCTGACCGAGGACGGTCACGATCCGAAAGTGGTTCACAGTGGCGAGGCCGCGTTGGACGAAATGAGCAAGAAACCGTTCGATCTCTTCGTGCTCGACGTTCGCCTGCCTGGAATTGACGGCTTCGAGCTGTTGCGGCGGCTGCGTACCCAACATCTCGCCAGTCGCGTATTGTTGCTGACCGCACGCAGTGCTGTCGACGATCGCGTGAGCGGCTTGCAACTCGGGGCCGATGATTATTTGCCGAAGCCATTTGCCATGCGTGAATTGATTGCCCGCGTCCGCGCGCTTGGCCGTCGGTATCCAGAAGAACCAGTCCTCTCCTTGCGCGTCGCCGATCTCACGCTCGACCTGTCCGCGCACGATGTTCACCGTGGTGTTCAAAAAATCGAACTATCTCCGCGCGAGTTGATGTTATTGAAGGTGCTGATGCGCGAGCCCGGCCGCGTGTTCACGCGCACAGAGCTTTGTGAACGCGTTTGGGAACACGAACACGAGTACGATACCAAGTTGGTTGAGGTGTTCATTGGGCGGTTGCGCAAGAAACTCGGCGAGCCTCCACTGATTCACACGATTCGCCACGTCGGTTATACCATTCAAGGCCTCGAAGCTACAGTTCCTACTCCGCGTAAGGGACACCGGCAACGGCGACCGTAACTCTGTCGGCAGGCAGTCGCTGCAAGCTCTATCTAAGGCAAGGTAACAGCCACGTTACCTTTGCCCCCTTGCGTCTGCCGCTCGACTGCGCGCAATTCACCGGCGTGAACTCGAAAATTACAACCAAACGGGGGATGCCATGAAGATATTCTCTTTTCCTATTACGTTATTGATGGCGACAATTGCTCTGCTTCTGAGTTATCCGAAGGCAAGCGCGGCAACAGTCGATGTAACTGTAGCCCCGAACGGCCAGCTCGTTTTTTCGCCTTCGTCTGTCACGATTAACCCAGGTGATACGGTGCGATGGACATGGGCCGCGACTTTCCACAGCAGCACGTCAGGTATTCCCGGGATGCCGAACGGAATTTGGGATTCCGGTATTCTCAACCAGGGAGCTACCTTCACTCATACCTTCAACAGCACCGGCAGTTTCCCATATTACTGCACGCCACATGGTGGTTGTTGCGGCATGGTGGGCATGGTCACTGTGGCGAGTGCGACTCCATCACCCACGCCCATGCCCACATCCACGCCCTCGTCCACGCCGATGCCAACGCCAACACCAGCCGTTGTGGACGGGTGTTATCCCAATTTCACAACAGCTGAGGGGTGCGACGCGCTTGCTTCTCTCAGCATCGGCGCTGGAAATACCGCACTTGGTTGGCGATCGCTCTTTTTGAATACGACCGGCAGTTTCAATACCGGTGTTGGCGGTGGCGCGCTGGCCCTGAACAATGGAAGCTCCAATACGGCGCTTGGCGTAGCAGCGCTCTTGCTCAACACCAGCGGCGCACAAAACACCGCTATGGGAACCGATGCGCTCGTCTTTAAC
>WNGJ01016900.1_pt1 | contig 12786 bp, 10 predicted proteins | sample 5400611 | NCBI WGS metagenome assembly WNGJ01 (sample SAMN13153375, study PRJNA577476) | soil metagenome | isolation source: 40 cm soil or saprolite under Garry oak tree replicate 1 | place: USA:California | collected 2016-06-15
GGCGATGAGCATCACGCAGATGCCCAGGCTGTTGACGCGCAGCGCGGCGAGGCGGCGGCCACGCCGGTGCGCCGCTGACGGCTGGCCGGCAACATCTGGTCGATCGCTGGTTCAGTGTTCTGCATGGACTACCTCCAGGGTTCTCGAGTTCGCCGCGCGCTTCCAGCTGGCGGCGCGGAGTTCTGCGGGTCGCGTATGCCTGGCGCCACGTGTCAGGCACGGCTTGGTCCGGTGAAAAGATCGCGGATGGACGTGCTGAGGATGCGAACAGCGTCCTGCTCATCGATCTGGCCGGCCCGGACCCCGTCGGAGCAGGCGTGCACGAGCGCGATGGACGCTGTCACCAGCCATCCGGCGGGCAGGTCGCTGCGGAAGGACCCGTCGGCCCGTCCGCGCTCTAGTAGCGCGCCGATGGTCCGGTGCGCGGCCTGGTGGGTCCGCGTGACAGCTTCAGGATTCAGAAGCTCGGCCACGGCAGCGGCCATCGCCTGGTACCGCGCCAGGTGCTGCCACGTTGCGGCGAGCGTCCGGTCCAGCGCCTCGACGGGCGGGCCCTCCTCGGGGTGCACGGACTCCAGGGCTGTCATGGTGCGGCGCACCGCACGTCCCACGGCCGCCTCGAGGAGCGCCTCCCAGGTCGGGAAGTGCGCGTAGACGGTGACGCGGGACACGCCCGCCTGTGCGGCAACGGCGGAGATGCTCGCGTGACCCTGCGACCGCAGCAGTTCCTCGGCCGCATCCAGGATCGCCCCGATGTTCCGCTCGGCGACCTCGCGCTGATAAACGGTGGTGCGCTGCGCCGCCATCTCAGTGCACCGCCGCGCGCGCGCCGGCCGCCGGCCGGACGGCCGGGACCAGCAGCGCCGCTACCACAGCCAGCCCGCAGGCGACTGCCGCGCCGATCGTGAAGCCGCGCTGGTAGCCCGCGCCGATCCCCCCGCCTGTCGCGACGGCCACTGCCGAGAACACGGCCACTCCCAGCGCGGCGCCGATCTCGTGTGCCGTGGTGATCAGGCCAGAGGCGAGCCCGGCCCGGTCGTGGGCGATGTCGTTCATGGCGGTGATGGCAGTGGCCGGCAGCACCAGGCCGGTGCCTAGCCCGACGACGAGCAGGCCAGGCAGGAAGCCGGCCAGGTAGCCCGAGCGCGCGGTGACGCCCGTGAGCAGGAGCGCTCCCCCGCCCATCACCACAAGGCCGACGACGATCAGCACACGCGACCCGGCCCGCGGCAGCAGCCGCGAGGCGAGGTGGGCGCCCGCCCCGACCACCACTGCGAGCGGGAGGAACTCCAGGCCTACCCGCAGCGCCGAGGCGTGCTGCACGCCCTGCAGGTACAGCGAGTTCAGGAAGAACGTGGCAACCAGGACCCCGGTGGAGCCGAGCATGACGACCACCCCGGCGACCAGGGAGCGGGTTCGCCAGATCTGCACGGGCACCAGCGGCCGCCGCACGGACCGCTCGGCCGCGGCGAAGGCCACCAGCAGCACGAAGGCCAGGGCAAGGAGCAGCAGGGTCCGAGCCGATCCCCAGCCGTGCCCGGGCGCGCCCGCGAGCGCATAGACGAGCGTCACCAGCCCCGCCACTGCGAGTCCCGCGCCCGGCAGGTCGAGCTCGCGCACGAAGCGGCTCCGCGGCTCGTGCCGCGGCACCAGGTGCAGGCTCAGCAGGCCGGCCACAACGCCGATGGGCACGTTCACCAGGAACACCGATCGCCAGCCGAGCCAGGTCGTCAGGATCCCGCCCGCCAGCACGCCGGCGGCAGCGCCGGCCCCGCCGATCGCGCCCCAGATGCCGAGCGCCGTCGCTCGCTGCGCACCTGCGTAGGTCGTCGTGATGACGGACAGAGCCGCTGGAGTGAGCAGCGCAGCGCCGATCCCCTGGCCGGCCCTGGCGGCGATCAGCGCGCCCGCGCCCGGGGCGAGGCCGCTTGCCAGCGACGCCGCCGTGAACACCGTCAGGCCGGTCAGGAAGACCCGGCGCCTGCCCGCCACGTCCGCCGCCCGGCCGCCGAGCAGCACCAGGCCTCCGCTCGCCAGGACATAGGCGGTGACGACCCACTGCAGAGCCCCAGCGGTGAAGCTGAGCGATCTGGCGATGGATGGCAGCGCCACGTTCACGATGGTGGCGTCGAGGATGACCATGAACTGGGCCACGCTGAGCAGGACCAGCAGCGACCATGGCCGGCGTTCGCGGTCTGGCCCGCGGCGCTGCGCCGGAGCTCGACCGGTGTCAGCGACGGTGGCTCGCCCGGAGCCATGCAGACCACGCATTCCGTGCATGAGGTCCTCCCAGAGGCGATGGGTTAACAGCGATGTCAACCAGCAGACTTACCTGGCATCGCATGGTTGTCAAGTGTGTAAACCCGTCGTCTCGGCGGTCCGGCGCTTGAGGACAAGCCGCGCAACCTCGCGCTGACCGCGTGGGGCACGACCACCGCGGTCGCCGCATCTCTCGGCCTGATCGCCGGCGGGGTGCTAGTGACCGGGCCGGGCTGGCGCTGGATCTTCTACGTCAACCTCCCGGCCGGCGCCGCGATCGTGGCCGCGTCCTGGCGGTACCTGCGCGCCGACCCCCGGCCCAGCGGCACCGCCGGTCCGACATCACCGCCGCAGTCACCTCCACCGGCGGGTGAGCCTGCTCACCTACGCCGTCGTCCAGACCAGCACGCATCCGTGGCACTCGGCTCAGACCATCGCCCTGCTCGCCGCCGCGGCGGCGCTGCTGGGCTACTTCGTGGTGCACGAGCTGGTCATCGCCTCCGACCCGCTGCTGCCGTTCTCGCTGCTGCGCAACCGGGCGGTGACCGGCGCTAACGCGGTCTCGGCGCTGTCGGGCGCGGCACTGGTCGCGGCGTTCTACTTCGCCGCGGCGCGCCGCTGTCGCGGTGGTCGTGTGCGGAGCTGGCGTACCAGGCCGCCGCGGAGGGACTGGTGGCCTCGGTCGCGGCGTCGACAGTGCGGCGCTGGCTGGCTGAGGACGCGGTCAGGCCGTGGCGGTACCGGTCGTGGGTCTTCCCCCGTGACCCGGGCTTCGCCGCCAGGGCCGGGCGGGTCCTGGACCTGTACGAGCGCATCTGGGAGAGCCGCCCGCTGGAAGACGACGAGTACGTGATCAGCACTGATGAAAAGTCCCAGCTGCAGGTGCTGACCCGCGTCCACCCCGGCCTGCCGCCCGGCCCGGGGCGGGGCGGGCGGGCAGGTACGAGTTCGAGTATGAGCGGGGTGGCACCGTGGCCTACCTGGCCGCCTGCGACGTGCACCGCGCCGCCTGATGGGCCGGGTCGAGCCGACGACCGGGATCGCGCCGTTCACCGCGCTGGCGGGCCAGGTGATGTCCGCCGAGCCGTACGCTGGCCCCAGCTCAGCTCGGTCCAGGTCCGTTTCCGCGGCCAGTTCGCCTACATCACCGGACAGCTGCCTGGCGGCGACACGCTGCCACTGTGCCGGCTGCGCTACGGCGGCTACGCCAGCAGATGGGGCTTCGCGATCTACCGCGCCAGCCACGAGGACTACCAGGACAGCTACCTGCCCGCCGGGTACAGCGCCGGCACACCCGAGGAAGCGCTCGACTGCGCCTGCGGCCTGTACCTCGGCGACCCCAGCGCCTGGCAGACCGACACGGCCACCGATACACACACGAACTAACCGCCAGGACCACTAGTCACCGGATACCAGGACAGGCAGTTGACCTTCCACAACCCGTCCGGCCACACCAAAGAAGCGGGCATCGCCACACTCCCCGTAACGACCTTCGACCGCTTCGCGGCCCACCGCGGCATAGCACTCCACCTCCAGACCTTCGTAACAGCCAAGCGGACTCGTAAGCCCGGGAGTTCGCGCCTGCCGCGTGCCGACACGACGAGACGACTTTGCCCGGCAAGTGAGCCGGATGATTGGCAGCTACCGCAGGTGTGCCACAGCGCGCAGCCGTTCGGGATCGGTTTGAGCCGTCAGCCCAAGCCGGAACTCACCATCGCAAATCGCGGTGGTAACGATGACGCGGCGCTGTTCATCGTGACCGGTAAGGCCCCGCTTGGACCGTCCCGCGGGGCGCTGCAGCGGCAGCCCCGGAGGACACTACTTGTGACGGAACGTGACGGTTCCGATACCGCCGGCGCACCCGGATCCGCTGTTCTGGACGCGAGCGGGCTGGGGGTCTGCATTGGGCGTGCGGTGGCACGCAGATCGGCCGTTCTGCCGACTGTCGCGCGCTGTGTGCCCGTGCTCGCCGATGGTCTGCGGCAGGCCGGGGCTGCAGTTGCAGCTGATCTGTGGGTTCGCCCGGTCCGGTCATCAGCAGCGGTGAGCGGGTGGGCTGATGGTCAGCCTGCGGTGGCCCCGGTGACCGGGCCGGTGGTGTGAGTGTGCTCGGTGGTCCAGGCGTCGACGAGGTCGAGCATGGTGCGCGGCGGTTCGGGCGGCACGAGGCCGAGCATCTCCTGCAGCAGTGGGTGGACGACGGGATGTACCCGGCCGTGCTCGAAGGCATCCCAGTCGTCCTTGGCCTGCCACACCTCGACGTAGCGCAGCCCGGTCTCGGTGCGATAGGCGAGGTGCGCGATCAGGCCGGGCGGGCGCTGCGGGCCGATGCCCTCCTTGATCCGGGCGTAGATCTCCGCGGTGATCGGCACCTCGTAGGTGAATGCGTAGGTCACGTGCCCGCCCCTCATATTGATCCGAACATACTTCGGGTGAATATTGGTATCATGTCCCCCGTGTCACCCCCCGTCAAGAGGCGATACGACGCCAGCAAGCGCCGCCAGGCAGCCGCGCGCACCCGGGAGGCGATCCTGGGCGCCGCGCTGCAGCTGTTCGCCGACCGGGGCTACGCCGCCACGCCGATGACCGCGATCGCCGCGCAGGCGGGCGTCGCGCTCGACACCGTCTACGCCGCCGCCGGCCGCAAGCCCGAGCTGGCCCGCCTGCTGATCGAGACCGCGATCTCCGGCAGCAGCCGGGCCGTCCCTGCCGCCGACCGCGACTACGTGCCGCGGCGATGCGGGCGATCGCGGGCCGCCTCGCTCCCGTCCTGGCCATCGTGCAGCAGGCCGCACCGGCCGAGCCGGAACTGGCCGCGCTGTGGCGCGAGATCGCCGACCGGCGCGCGGCCAACATGCGCCGCTTCGTCACCGACCTCGCCGCCGTCGCCACCCTGCGCGTAGATCCCGGCGACGCCGCCGACATCGTCTGGGCCACCAACGCCCCCGAGCTCTACCGGCTGCTGACCGGCCAGCGCGGCTGGAGCCCCGAACGCTACGAGCACTTCCTCGCCGACACCTGGCAACGCCTCCTCCTGGACAGCTAAGCCAGCCCATCAAACAGCCATCCCCCGCACAACACCACCAGTCCCCACCACCCACCCCGCCCCACAGATCCGCCACACCCCTCGCCAGCTCGTCACCAAACGTGGCGGCAGGCGAGCCGCACACCGCAGCGGCCGGAAGCGCAGCGTAGTTCACAAAATGTAACGATGAGATCCGTTGAGGTACTCAGCCGAAAGGACACGCCATGAACGACCATCGTGACCTTGAGGGCGTGTACGCGCTGGTCACAAGGTGCGACCTCATGTATCCGGAGGGCGACTGCCGGGGCACTGGTGCGGTACGGCGCCGAGGTCATCGTGCACGGGCGGTACGCCGAACGCGGCGGGGCGGTGGTCGATGCCAGCACCGCCGGGGGCGCAGCAGAACCTGCCCGACGCACAGCTCATCCTCTACCCGGCTTCGGTCACGGAGCGCCCTTCCGGTACCCGGAATCGTTCGTGACCTTGGCACGGCTCTTCCTCGACGGCTAGACAGATCCCGGTCGTTCGCAGCGGCAGAAGAACCCCATGCCCGCCGGAAGTAAGTCCCATCAATGGGAGGACAAGAGATGAACGAACAGCGAGACCTCGCGGGCATCAGTGCCCTGGTTACCGGGGCCACTTCGGGCATCGGCAAAGCAGCGGCCGAAGAGCTCGGCCGGCACGGCGCCGAAGTCATCGTGCACGGGCGCAACGCCGAACGCGGCGGGGCGGTGGTCGACACCATCACCGCCGAAGGCGGCAGGGCCCGCTTCGCCGCCGCCGACCTCAGCGACCCGGCCGAGTTGGACTACCTCGCCGAGCAGGCCGGCGCGGTTGACGTGCTGGTCAACAACGCCGGGTTCTCCTGGTTCGGGCCGACCGGGGAGCTCGACGTGGCGACCTTCGACCGGCTCTTCACCGCCAACGTCCGGGCGCCCTACTTCCTCGTCGCGGCGCTGGCTCCGAAGATGGCCGCCCGGGGAAGCGGCAGCATCATCAACCTCGGGAGCATGGCCGGCCAGATCGGCCTGGCCGGCGGCGCCGCCTACGGTGCCACCAAGGCCACCCTGGTGTCGATGACCCGGTCGTGGGCGGCCGAGTTCAGTCCGTCCGGGGTCCGGGTCAATGCCATCGCTCCCGGTCCAGTGTTGACCGGCGGCGCCGCGCCCGACCGCATCGAGGCGCTCGGTGCCACCACCCTGCTGGCCCGGGCAGCCGAGCCCGGCGAGATCGCCAACGTGATCGCCTTCCTCGCTTCTCCCAAGGCCAGCTACGTCACCGGCGCCGTCTTCGCCGCCGACGGCGGCCGCACCGCCATCTAACCGGTCAGTTCGCCGGGAGCGGGGCCCGCGCGGCCGTGCTCTGCAGCGCGGCTATGCGGCTCTACGCTGTCGGTATGACCGAGGACACGCGCCCGGGTGACGAAACGGCTGAGCCCGAGAGACTTCCTGCCTTGCCAAGGCACCTGTCCGCGCTGATCGGTTCCCTGCACGGCCCGGCGGACCTGGGCCGCAATCACGACAAGTACCCACCTGCGTAAAGGAGAGCGGCTCACCCTGCTACCAGCCGACTGATTCCGCTTTGACCTGCTCGTCAGATGCGTTTGGATGTCAGAGGCTGACGCCGCTGAGTACATCGAGCCGTAGTGCCTCCCGGGGGATCGCCTGCCCAGAGATGAGCAGCGCATATGCTCGTCCCCGGATCGTCTCAGGCAGCCATGCAACGAGCTTGCGTGCGTCGGCCTCGCCGATTTGAGACGAGGCGCGTGAGGGCTGGTGAATAAGTAATTCCCAGAGAGTTGATGTCGGCTGGGCTGGTATTCCCGCGCGCTCGACCATTTCCGGGCATCAGGCGACGGTTTCGAGCGCGCGGCGCACGTCAACGTCTGCCATCGCGACTCCTTCACCGGTGCCCGTGCCCGCGAGGACCTCGCCACCGGGGCCGACGACCTTGGCGCTGCCGACGAAGCGGAGTGCCCGGAAGCTGCCCGTCTGGTTGGCCGACAGCCAGACCACCTGGTTTTCCAGCGCACGCGCCTGATCGAACAGGTCGAACCTGCGCTTCCACCGGTCCTCGGCAAGCCGCCGGGCCGGGCTTGTCCGGCTGCCGGGCCAGGCCGAGATGCACACGGCGATCTCCGCCCCATCCAGAGCGAGTGCCCGCGCCGCCTCTGGAAAAGCCTTGTCGTAGCAGATCATCATCCCGATCCGGCCGGCCGGGGTGTCGAACGCCGCGAAGCTGTTCCCGGCCGCGTAGCTGGCGTCCTCGCCGAGCGGTTGGTGCACCGCGTGATCGAGCCCCTGCCGGCGCAGGCAGTAGCTCATGGCCAGGCCAGCCTGGCCGCCACCGATGACAACGGCGCAGCGACGGGCGCCGGCCAGGCTCACCGGCGATCGCACACCCGTTCTCCCTGCCCCGCCGCTGCTCATGAGTTAACTGCAGCCGCACTTGATTGCCGGCCGGTTTCACCCGGAACAAACATGCTGTTACCGCCATCGGGTGACACGTTGGCGCGCGGGGCGTAGATCTGGGCGGCCCACCCAGCATCGCCCGCACCGAGCCCGGAACCTGCGGCCACCGGGTTGCGACGAGAACTGGAGAAGACTGCCGATGCGCGAATCGGGAAGAATCGGGGCACACCCACAGCAATAAAAAGGGGGAAGACATGGCGCGGACGCCACGGATGCGGGCACTGCAGCGTCTGGCACGGGAGCACGGCGCGGCCGCGCGGCTCGGGATCAAAGCCGAAGAGTTCCGTCAGCGCGAGCAGGAGGCGCGGCTTTCCCGCCGCGAGTTCCTGAAGCGCACGGGTGCCGTGGGTACCGCGGTCGCGGTGGCCGGCCCGCTTTCCTTTGCGAAGCCGGCCCGCGCGGCCGGCACACCCAGGATCGCGATCGTCGGCGGCGGCATCGCCGGCCTGACCGCGGCGCTGACCCTGCAGGATAAGGGCGTCTTCTCGGACGTCTACGAGTCCTCCGGCCGTCTCGGCGGCCGCATGCATTCCGACTGGGCCGAGTTCGGGCACGGGTTTTGGGACAACGGCCAGCAGGCGGAGTTGTGCGGTGAGCTCATCGACACCAATCACAAGACGATCCTGCAGCTCGCACAGAGGTTCTCGCTTCCCACGGTCGACCTGCTTGCTGCGCAGCCGAACGGGACGACCGACACCTATTGGATCTTCGGCGCCGGCTACCCCTACAGCCAAGCCAGCAACGACTTCCAGGCGGTCCACAACACCCTGCAGGGACAGGTGCAGGCGACTGGCTACCCCACGCTCTACAACAGCTTCACGCCGGCGGGGCAGTTCTTCGACCAGATGACACTGTACGACTGGATCACGAACTACGTTTCGGGTGGTCACAACTCGCAGATGGGCGCGCTACTGAACGCCGCGTACAACGAGGAGTACGGCGCGGAGACGACCGGTCAGTCGTCGTTGAACCTGATCTACCTGCTCGGGTTCAACGCCAGCCCGGGAAACTTCTCGATCTACGGGAAATCCGACGAGCGCTACCACGTCGTCGGCGGGAACACGAACCTGCCGCTGGCGATCGCCAACTCGCTCCTGAGCGGGAGCATCCACCTGGGCTACCGGATGACGGCGATCGCGGTGAACCACGACGGATCGATCAGCCTCTCGTTCGACAACGGCCAGACGATCACCGCGGACGAGGTCATCCTGTGCATGAGCTTCTCCGTGCTGCGGACGCTCAACTACAAGAGGGCCGGCTTCGATGCGCTCAAGCAAACCGCGATCACGCAGCTCGGCTCCGGGCTCAACGCAAAGCTCAACCTGCAGTTCAAGTCGCGAATCTGGAACTCGTACGCGAGCACCGGCTCGCTCTACACCGATCAGCCGTTCCAGAGCGGCTGGGACGTCACACGAGGGCAATCCGGGGCGACAGGCATCTTCGTCGAGTATCCGGGCGCGGACGTATCCAACGCGCTCGGGCAGACGAACCCCTACACGACCACGGCCACGAATCCGCAGGTGACGACGTTCGCACAGCAGTTGCTCACGCAGATGGAGCCGATCTTCCCCGGCATCACCACGCAGTGGAACGGCAAGGCGATGCTCTCGACGCCGTTCACCGATCCGAACTTCCTCTGCTCCTACGCATACTGGAAGCCGGGCCAGTACACCGGCTTCAGCGGATACGAGAAAGTACGGCAGGGGAACATTCACTTCGCCGGCGAGCACTGCTCGGTCAACTTCCAGGGCTTCATGGAAGGCGGGGCCGCCGAAGGCATACGGGCCGCGAACGAGATCCTGGCCGACCTGAAGATGCTCTAGTGACGAAAGTGACAAGTATTGAGCCAGCAGCGGTGACCGTGAACCGCTGCGCCTTCTGCCGGATTGTCACCTGCGCGCGGTAGCCACCGAGCTAAAGGCCGCGCCGACGTCGTTGGCCCCCACGGCGCCGGAAGGCACCGTCAGGGCCCGCGCTGGCTCATGGTCATGGTTGCGGCTTCAAACTTCCGTCACCTGACCGATGTCTCCGCATGCAACTTGCAGAAGTATTTGTCGTGCAACCGTGCTAACAAGCGTCAACGGTTTGATCGGATCTTCCCGGACTGGCCGCGCAGAGTGACTCGCGCTCGCCCGGACCAGCTCAACCGGCCTCGCAAGGAAACCAGAATGGACACGATGACGCCGATCCGCCCGACTGTGCAACTCTCGCGCCTGATCTCGCTAACCGCAGGACCGGCTGCGGCGGCCGAAGCCCGCAGCCAGGTCCGGGCAGCCATCTGCGCCTGGGATGTCCCCGTCGACCCGACCACCGCGGTCTTGCTCACCAGCGAACTGGTGACCAATGCCATAAGGCACGGGGCGGGCGAGAATGTCATGCTTGCCATCACCTGCTCCTGCGGCCAGTTGCGCGTTGATGTCCACGACACGTCGCGCTCCGTGCCGGTGCCGATGGATGCCCCAGCCGACGCGGAGGCCGGACGTGGCCTAATGCTGGTCGCCAGCCTGTCGGCTGGTTGGGGTTTTTACCGGACCACCAGAGGCAAGGCCGTGTACTTCACGCTCGCGTTCCAGGGCGATCTTGACGGTGGCCACGACCGCAGCCCGCAGGGCGATCTCGGTTATATCCGGTAAACCGCCAGCCCCGGCGGATCCACTGGACACGCCCCGGCGGGCCACGGTGGCGCGGCACCGCTGCCCGCGGCCCGGGCCGCGCCGCACCGGCCACTCCTGCCGCAGCCGCCACACACGCGGGGTACCGGTGCCGCCAGCTCACCGGCCGGGGCCGGTTGGCGGTGGCACGAGGATGACACCCCGGACCGGAAGCAACGCCTTGTTTCACGGCGCGCCCTTAAGGATCAGTATCCCGAACGGCTACGCGGGCGTGACACGCCGTCAGGTGCACCGCCAGCCCGGGCCGCTGTCAGCCGGACGCCTCGCCGCGATCACCGCAACGCGATGGTGCGCAAGGCTGCCTCGCGGGCGATGTCTATACGCGAATGGACGTCGAGCTTCTTCAGGATGTGCGAGACGTGGGTCGCGACGGTCCGCCGGGACAGCAACAGCCTGGCGGCGATCTCTGGGTTGGACAATCCCTCCTCCACGAATGCGGCGATCTTGGTCTCGGTCGGCGTGAGGCTGTCCCAGCCGCTCCGCGCCCGCCGGTGTTTCACGCGCGGGCCGCGGCGGATGCCATGAGCGCGGAAGCTGGCCTGCAGCCGGGCGACATCCATGGCAGCACCAAGCGAGGTGTAGATCTCCACGGCACGGGTGAAGGCAGCCCGTGCCTGGCCGCGGTCGCCGGTGCAGACGAAGTCTCCGGCGGCCGCCTCCAGCGCCTTCGCGCTGAGCAGTGGCCGGCTGGCGTCGCCGTAGCGCTCCGCGGCCGCGAGCAGCCGGGTGGCATCATGCTCCAGCAGGCCACGGCAATACAGCGCGTTCGCCTGCCGGTGCGGGGTCTCCGATCCAGCGGCGAGCGCCGTGGCGTGGCCCGCGAGGGCCTCCGCGGTGCCCAGGTCGCCCGTCTTCGTGGCGAGGCGGACGGCGTCGGCGAACAGGTCCTCGATCTCCTCGAGTTCTTCTGTGTTGTCGGCGAACCCGGCTGTCAGCACGGCGAGCGCCTCCGGTAGCGCGTCGGCATGCTCACAGTCCAGGCTGCGCGCGAGTGCCAGCGGGCCGACAACCCGGTTTCCGATCCGCTTGGCATGCGGGACGGCAGCGGCGAGGTGGCGGCGCGCCGCGGTGGTCTCGCCGCGATGGAAGCAGATCACGGCGGCGATGCCGAGATCACAGCAGGCGGCGGCGGGCTCCTTCATCAGGTCTTCGTGCAGGACCTGCACCTCAGCCATCGCGTCGGCCCATCGCCCGGTGTCGAAGAGCAGCTTGCCCAGGGCGCTGCGCGCCTGAGCCAGCCGGATCACCGTGCCCACCTGGTCGGCGAGGTGCCGTGCCTGCCGGGCCGCGGCGAATGCCTCCTCGTACCGGTCGAGGCAGCCCAGTGCGACGGCCTTGTTGATCTGCAGCAGCAGCCGCAGGTCGGTCAGCGCCGGATCGGCCTGGGTCACGGTCAGCGCCCGGTCGAACAGCGGCAGCGCGTCGGTCATCTGCCCCTGCACCCCGGTCACGATGGTCAGCACGTGCAATGCCCAGCCGATCGCCCAGTTGTCGCCCGCCTCCGACGCCGCGGCGAGCGCCGTGGCAGCGACCCGGCCGGCCTTCTCCACCTCGCCGCGGTTGCTGTGCGTCCGGGCGGCGAGCACGAGCAGCCGTGCGCGGTGCCGGGCCGAGATCCCGGGAGAAGCCAGCGCCCGGTCCAGCGTGGCCAGGGACTCCGCGGACCGGCCGGCCTGTATACGGCACTGCGCCAGCGTCCAGTGCAGGTCGACGAGGAGATCGGGCTCGACGGCATGGGCCAGTGCGCGGTTGGCCACCTGCTCGGCCTCGGCCACATCGCCGACACGGTAGAGAGCGTCAGCGAGCCGGCCCACGAGACAGCCATGCTGGGCCGAGCCAGCCGGGGAGCCGGCGACTGCCTGGGCGAGGAGTTCCGCCGCAACCCGGGGCGCCCGGCCGACCAGCAGCTCTGCGGTGCGAGCCAGCCAGCCCAGTATCCACTCATCCATCGGCTGGTGTGTGACCCGCACATGGGGCAGCAGCGCAGCACAGATGGGCCAGGTTCCCGGCTGCGCAATGTCTGCGGGCAGGGCGGCGTCGATCAATGACCGGGCGGCCCGACGCCAGGGCTCCGCCTGATCTGCGGGCAGCTGGGCGAGGGTGACGGCTTGCACCAGCCGGTGCACTGATACCGAGCCCTTAACCGGAGCGCTGATCAGCGAGTACCGTCGCAGCGCGGCGACCGCGCTATCAGCCGCCAACGGATCTTCTAGCACCGGAAGCAGCAGCGACGCTACATCCGGGCCGAGCGACTCCACGAGCCCAGGCCGGGGCTGGAGCATGAGATTGAGCGGGATCTGCTCGGGCGCGCAGCACGCGAGCAGCCGCAGGAACCCGATTGCCTCGGGTGCGGTTTGCT
>WNGJ01007503.1_pt1 | contig 12785 bp, 34 predicted proteins | sample 5400611 | NCBI WGS metagenome assembly WNGJ01 (sample SAMN13153375, study PRJNA577476) | soil metagenome | isolation source: 40 cm soil or saprolite under Garry oak tree replicate 1 | place: USA:California | collected 2016-06-15
TGTCTGAATGATGCTTCGGGTGCGGCTGCACCACCTGCAAACCCATGTGCGGCAGCACCAATCACGTTTGACGGGCCTAACCCGTCTACTCCTCAGCTTCTGCCTACCCAGATTCGGGTTGGAATCTACATTAACGGTTCTGATGCGTTGAACGGTTTTGACGTTACTCTTCTTGTGAATCATCTTTTCCTGACACCTGCTGGTTTTGATCTTACAGGGAGTGTGCTTCCGACTCCGACTACGACTATCCTCGAGTGTCGTCAGGATGTTTTGATTCAGGGTTCGGTCTGTGCGCCGACCGACAGTATCGACACGTTCCACGTGGTGGTTACTGGAGCGCTTGGACAGCTAACAACCCCACCCACTTCGGGGCTTCTCTTTACCGCGATTTACAATATAGTTGGGACTACCCCGGCTGCAGGCATCAATATCGCCTTCCAGACTGGCTGTACTGGCACGAGCGTTGCGGGCGGTGTCTGCGTCACGGTCTCCAACGGAGGCACGAATCCGGTCCCTGAGACCGTTCAAGCTGGGACACTTTTCGCCAACTCGGTCAATCCTCCGTTTGTCGCGATTACCTCGTCTATTGCGAGCGTTACAACCACTAAGGGCTCCGCTTCGCCGACGGTTACGATTACTGCGACTGCTGAGAATGGTTTTCCGGCTGGGACTGGTTGTGGTGGGTTTGGCTGTGCTGTTGACAGTGTGGCTTTCTCCGCCGATGTGACCAGCGGGTTTACCGCTCCAACATTCAGCCTAGCATCGTGCGCGACTCAGACTCCCACCCCGCCCTCATGTTCTACTGTTGCCACGATTAACACCGCTACTGCTGGAACTTACACGATAACGGTCTATGGGACGTATGTTAGTGATTCTGGAACTATTGGTATTACTTTGAGAGGTCCCGTGAAGATAACTGTCAATATTCAAGATGTTGGTTTCACGATTAACGGCGCCGCCTTCGCAAGCGCGCAGACCGCCTTCATGGCGAAGCAAGGAGGTAGCCCTCTCTTCTTTGTGACTGCGCAGAGCCTTGGTCAATACACTGGAACAATTTCGTATACTATCACTCTTGGTTCTCAGGGAACAACGGGCCTCGTCGCTACAAGCTACTTGGTTCCTGCTGCGTTTACACTTCCGGCTGGTGCTACTATTACCAAGGCGGTCAACGTTACTGCGGCCACAAGTGAGGGACTGGCTCAGATCAAGATCAACCAGGTAACCACCCCGAGTGTCGGAGCGCATGCGTCAGGCATTCTCTCGATCAGGGTTAGCGGATTTACGTCAGGCATTCTCTCGATCAGGGTTAGCGGATTTAGTGTTGTAACCAATTCCAGCAGTGTGAGTTTCAACGCTGGAGCATCTTCGACCGTATCTGATACATGGACTAGTCTGGGTAATCCTGCGGCGACTAACGGTTTTGCGGGCGCGTTGGCCATAACGAGTCCTATCACCGCCGGTCCCACCGGGACTGGTCGGCTCACTGCCACGTGCACTACTCCAGTGACCCTAGTTGCGGGTGGTTCAGCGGCCGGGACGTGTACTTTCTCCGGAACCTTGGCAGGCGCCTATACGGTGGCGATCACTGGCACTGGTGGGACCAATAATGACATGACCAACTCGACTAGCGTCACAGTGACTATCGCCAGTACCGCCGACTTCCAGATCTCCGCAAGCCCGACCTCCGTCACCGTTAATGCCGGAGTAGCCGGCACATCTACGATCACCGTAACTTCGAGCGGAACATTCAGCCAGGCGGTCGCTCTAACCTCATCCGTTAGTCCCGCCGGTCTCACGTGCACTCTCAGTCCTGCAAGTGTCACTCCTCCAGCGGGAGGAACTGCCCCCTCTACGCTTTCGTGCAGTGGTTCGCAGGGAACCTACACTGTGACTGTGACTGGAACAAGCACCGGCTTTACGACAAAGACGGCGACAGTAACCTACACAGTACAGGACTTCACTATAGTTGCAACTTCCCCTGCGGCGGTTACGGTTGGCGTCTCCGCCACCTCAACGATCACTGTAACTGCTCAGAACGGTTTTGCCGGGGTCGTCAGTTTGACTGACACTCCTCAAGCAGGACTTACCTGCGGAGCGATTTCTCCGACAAGCGTCAGTGGTTCCGGAACTGCGACTGTTGCATGCAGCTCAACCGTCGCCGGCAACTATATTCTCACAGTAACAGGTACTAGCGGTACGCTTTCACATTCTGCGACCGCTACATTCACCGTCACCGACTTTAGCGTCACTGCAAGCCCGACAAGCGCTAGCGTGAACGTTGGAGTTGCGGCAACATCAACCATCACCGTTGCTCCAGTGAATGGATTCACGGGCACTGTAGCTCTCACCTCTACAGTCTCGCCTGCTGGACTTACTTGCACTATATCCCCAACCAGTATTGTACTCGGCGCAAGCCAGACTTCCACCCTGTCTTGCACTAGTAATACTGCGAACGTTTACACTGTGACCGTTACCGGCACAAGTGGATCGATAACTCATAGCGCAACTGTGACCGTGACTGTGAAGGACTTTACAGTCGCTGCTAGCCCAACCTCAGTAACAACGACAGTTGGAACAGCAGGGACCTCGACAGTAACAGTCGCGCCAGTCAATGGATTCACTGGAACTGTTGCGCTGACAAGCGCGGTGTCACCAGCTGGCTTGACCTGCACTCTATCTCCGACAAGTATCGTCCTCGGAGCATCCCAAACCTCCACGCTGTCGTGCTCATCCACAACTGCAGCGACCTACACTGTTACCGTGACAGGCACCAGCGGAACAATATCTCACACTGCAACCGTTACAGTCATCGTGACTGACTTCACGGTCGCTGCTAGCCCCACTACTGCTAGCGTCAACGTCGGTGTTGCCGCAACCTCGACCATCACAGTCGCTCCAGTCAATGGTTTCACTGGAACTGTCGCACTAACATCGTCAGTCTCACCCGCGGGAATAACCTGCACTCTGAGCCCAACTAGTATCGTGCTGGGCGCATCTCAGACCTCGACCTTATCGTGCACAAGCAACACAGCCGCAGTTTACACCGTAACAGTAACAGGAACGAGTGGCTCTCTATCCCACTCTGCCGCTGTGACGGTCACAGTGAAGGACTTCACTGTTGCAGCTAGTCCGACCAGCGCAACCGTTGTAGCCGGTGTGACCGCAACCTCGACGATCACTGTAGCGCCAGTGAATGGATTCACCGGAACCGTAGCTCTAACATCCACAGTGTCTCCCACCGGATTGACCTGCACTCTGAGCCCGACTAGCATTGTGCTCGGAGCATCTCAGACATCGACCCTATCCTGCTCATCCACGACCGCGAACGTATACACCGTAACGGTGACTGGAACAAGCGGAACGATAACGCACTCCGCGATCGTAACGGTAACTGTGACTGATTTCACCGTAACCGCGAGTCCGATCAGCGTCACAGCCGTTGTTGGCGCGACCGCAACATCTACGATCACTGTAGCACCCGTCAACGGGTTTACCGGTACTGTTGCTCTAACATCCACGGTTTCGCCTGCGGGTCTCACCTGCACTCTATCGCCGACAAGCATTGTTCTCGGTGCCTCCCAGACTTCTACTCTCTCATGCTCCTCTGCAACCGCGACGACTTACACCGTAACTGTAACAGGAACCAGTGGCAGTCTGACTCACTCAGCCACAGTTACCGTCAACATTACTGACTTCAGTGTAACCGCGAGTCCAACAAGTGTCGCCGCTAATGCCGGCGTCGCTGCAACCTCAACAATAACCGTCGCCCCAGTGAATGGATTCACTGGAACCGTAGCCCTAACCTCTTCAGTCACACCTACAGGTCTCACTTGCACTCTGAGCCCGACCAGTATCGTTCTCGGTGCGTCTCAGCCCTCTACGCTCTCATGCTCTAGTCCAACAGCGAATGTTTACACTGTAACGGTAACCGGAACAAGCGGAACGCTGTCTCACACTGCAACTGTAACTGTAACGATCAGAGACTTCACCGTAACTGCCTCTCCAACCAGCGTAACCGTCAACGCCGGAACCGCCGGAACCTCAACCATAACTGTAGCCCCAGTCCAGGGATTCACCGGCACCGTAGCTCTCACGGCCACCGTCTCGCCCACCACAGGTCTAACTTGTACTCTGAGCCCGACCAGCATTGTCCTAGGCGTGTCTCAAACCTCGACACTGTCTTGCAGTGGTTCTGGAACTACTTTCACCGTAACAGTTACTGGTACAAGCGGCAGTCTGAGTCACACTGCAACAGTGACCTACAATATCGTTGACTTCACAGTCACAGCAGGCCCAACTTCGGTAACGACGACCGCAGGAACCGCAGCCACCTCCACGATCACCGTCGCCCCAGTGAACGGTTTCACCGGAACCGTAGCACTGACGAGCTCAGTCTCGCCAGCAGGATTAACCTGCACTCTTGCTCCAACCAGCATAGTGTTGGGAGCTTCTCAGACTTCCACGCTATCGTGCTCCTCCACGACCCCAACAACCTACACTGTAACGGTAACTGGAACCAGCGGTAGCTTGACTCACAGCGCGATCGTGACATACATCGTAACCGACTTCAGCGTCACTGCCTCTCCAACAAGCGTCACTGTAAATGTTGGAGTCGCAGGAACATCGACAATCACTGTAGCACCTGTAAACGGGTTCACCGGCACGGTCGCTCTGACCTCGGCGGTCTCGCCTGCAGGTCTTACATGCACACTGTCTCCGACCAGCATCGTTCTCGGAGCTTCTCAGACTTCTACCCTGTCGTGCTCTTCGACAACCGCGGTAACCTACACTGTAACCGTAACAGGAACGAGCGGCAGTCTAACTCACAGCGCCACGGTATCATACGTTGTCCAAGACTTCAGCGTAACAGCAAGCCCAACAACCGCGAGCGTCAACGTTGGAGTTGCGGCAACATCAACCATAACCGTTGCCCCAGTGAATGGATTCACTGGCACCGTAGCCCTAACCTCTTCAGTCTCACCTGCTGGTCTCACTTGCACTCTCTCGCCGACTAGCATTGTTCTCGGAGCAAGCCAGACATCGGCTCTGTCATGCACCAGCAACACCGCGAATACTTACACAGTAACCGTTACTGGCACGAGCGGATCCCTAACTCACAGCGCAACCGTGACTGTAACGGTGAAAGATTTCACGGTAACCGCGAGCCCAACTTCAGTCAGTACGACTGCGGGCACTGCAGCTACCTCAACAATCACCGTGGCGCCACTCCAGGGATTCACCGGAACCGTAGCATTGACCAGCTCCGTATCACCCGCCGGATTGACGTGCACCCTCAGCCCAACAAGTATCGTCCTAGGCGCATCCCAGACTTCGACCCTGTCCTGCTCCTCGACAACCGCTGCAACCTACACGGTAACGGTAACGGGCACGAGTGGAGCGATAACTCACACCACAACGGTCACAGTCGCGGTAATCGATTTCAGCGTCACGGCCAGTCCAACCGCGGTCACTACCACTGCCGGGACCGCAGCAACCTCAACGATCACAGTCGCACCGCTGAATGGTTTCACCGGGACCGTAGCACTTACCAGCGCGGTGTCACCGGCCGGCTTGACCTGCACTCTAACCCCAGCAAGCATCGTCCTTGGTGCTAGCCAGACCTCGACACTATCATGCTCATCTGGAACTGCAGCCACTTACACTGTGACGGTAACTGGGACGAGCGGCTCTCTAACTCACACTGCCACCGTGACCGTCACGGTCACTGACTTCACAGTAACCGCCAGCCCAACAGCAATCACCACAACGGCAGGAACCGCAGCCACTTCGACGATTACAGTCGCCCCAGTGAACGGCTTCACCGGAACCGTAGCACTGACATCCTCGGTCTCCCCTGCAGGATTAACCTGCAGCGTCAGCCCAACAAGCATTGTTCTCGGCGCTTCTCAGACCTCGGTGCTGTCATGCAGCGGCAGCGCAGCAACCTACACAGTGACGGTAACCGGCACAAGCGGTAGTCTATCCCACACCGCAACCGTCACGTACACCGTAACCGACTTCTCGGTCACAGCCAGCCCGACCACCGTTGCAGTCAACGCTGGCACTGCAGCAACCTCTACAATCACAGTCGCACCAGTCAACGGATTCACCGGTACAGTCGCACTAACATCCGCTGTAAGTCCAGCTGGATTGACCTGCACTCTTACGCCGACAAGTATCGTCCTCGGTGCCAGTCAAGGTTCGACCCTATCCTGCACAAGCAATACAGCTAACGCTTACACCGTAACTGTAACCGGGACAAGCGGATCTCTAACTCACTCCGCCACCGTAACCGTCACAGTCAGAGACTTCACCGTGACCGCAAGTCCAACAAGCGTTAACGCGCTCGCGGGCGCAACCGCCACATCCACCGTAACTGTTGCACCTCTCCAAGGATTCACTGGCACAGTAGCTCTAACATCCTCAGTGTCGCCATCAGGATTGACCTGTACTCTAAGTCCGACCAGCATCGTCTTAGGAGCGTCTCAGACCTCGACGCTGTCATGCAGCGGCAGCGCAGCAACCTACACCGTGACGGTAACTGGAACCAGTGGTAGTCTCTCTCATTCGGCCACCGTAACGTTCACCGTAACCGACTTCACAGTAACAGCTAACCCGACCAGCAGAACGATGAACGTTGGTGGAACCAACAGCTCAACCATCACCGTAGCAGCTCTCAACGGGTTCGGCGGAGTTGTCAGTCTGACCGCAACAATCTCACCCACAACAGGTCTCACGTGCACTCTCACTCCAACAAGCGTAACAGGATCCGGAACATCCACACTCTCTTGCACATCATCAGCAAGCGGACTCTTCACAGTAACCGTCACTGGAACAAGCGGAACGCTGTCCCACGCTGCAACCGTAACGTTCAGCGTGGCAGTACCCGACTTCTCCGTCATGGCGAGTCCAACTTCAGTCACGATTGTAGCTGGAGCATCAGGCACCTCGACCATCACGGTCGCTCCAGTCAACGGCTTCACAGGAACTGTTAGCCTGACCGCTTCAGTCTCCCCGGCTGGAATAACGTGCACCCTAACTCCGTCGAGCATCAATCTAGGAGCTAGTCAGACCTCGACGTTGTCCTGCACAAGCACCACGGCCAATGTCTACACTGTTACAGTAACAGGCACAAGCGGAACCAACCCATCTCGCTCCGCAACTGTAGCCTTCACCGTCCAAGACTTCTCCGTAACCGCAAGTCCCACCAGCGTAACCGCGCTAGCCGCGGCAACCGGAACGTCGACAATCACAGTCGCACCTCTCCAGGGATTCACCGGAACCATTGCTCTAACCTCAGCAGTCTCACCAGCAGGTCTGACTTGCGCCCTAAGCCCGACCAGTATCGTTCTGGGTGCTTCTCAGACTTCTACACTGTCCTGCTCCTCAACTACTGCAGCGACCTATACCGTGACCGTAACGGGTACAAGCGGCTCTCTATCTCACACCGCGACTGTAACATTCACGATCCAAGACTTCACCGTTACAGCCAGTCCAACGGCAGTAGCAACGAACGTTGGCACCGCGGCCACTTCGACAATCACCGTTGCACCAGTCAATGGATTCACTGGCACAGTTGCACTTGCCAGCTCAGTATCACCCGCGGGATTGACATGCACTCTTACTCCAAGCAGCATAGTTCTCGGTGCCTCTCAGACCTCTACACTATCATGCTCTTCGACAACCGCAGCAACCTACACAGTAACCGTAACAGGAACCAGCGGTTCGCTTACTCACGCAGCCACTGTAACCTATACTGTGAGAGACTTCACAGTCACGGCATCGCCAACCAGCGTAACCGTCAACGCTGGAGTGGCAGGGACCTCGACAGTAACAGTCGCGCCAGTCAATGGATTCACCGGAACCGTTGCGCTGACAAGCGCAGTCTCACCGGCTGGCTTGACATGCACTCTCAGCCCGACAAGCATCGTCCTGGGAGCCTCTCAGACCTCGACAATGTCGTGCTCTTCCACGACCGCAACTACATACACAGTAACAGTGACTGGAACAAGTAGTGGAATCACGCACACGGCGACGGTCACCTACACCGTAACCGACTTCACAGTTACCGCCAGCCCCACCACCGCGAGCACATTCGTGGGTGGAACAGCAACCTCTACCATCACCGTCGCTCCAGTTAACGGATTCACAGGCACAGTAGCCCTGACCGTAGCGGTCTCGCCATCCACGGGTCTCAGTTGCACTCTAAGCCCGACCAGCATTGTCCTCGGCGCTTCTCAGACCTCGAGCCTCTCATGCACGGCATCCGCGACAGGAACCTTTACAGTAACAGTAACAGGCACCAGCGGCTCGCTAACTCATACCGCAACCGTAACCGTGACTGTCGGAAACGGCTTGGCTCTGTCGGCAAACCCCACCAGTGTACCGGTTAATGCGGGAGCAACTGGAACTTCAACCATCACCGTAACCAACCCTGCAGGAGGCACCGTCAGCCTCACCAGCAGTGTGTCTCCGGCAGGACTCACATGCGCCTTGAGCCCGACCAGTATTACCGGAACATCCGGGACATCTACACTCTCATGCTCTTCCCCAACCGCAACAACCTACACAGTAACTGTAACAGGCACTAACGGAGCGAACTCCGCCACTACAACCGTAACTTTCGTGGTCCAGGACTTCACCTTCACAGCCAGCCCAACCTCGGTCACCACAACTGTAGGAACAGCAGCAACCTCGACGATCACTGTTGCTCCAGTCAACGGATTCACCGGCACAGTCGCCTTGACATCGGCGGTATCGCCCGCTGGACTAACTTGCACTCTATCGCCAACTAGCATTGTTCTCGGTGCTTCACAGACTTCTACTCTATCCTGCTCCTCGAGCACGGCGACAACCTACACAGTAACTGTGACCGGAACCAGCAGTTCTCTAACTCACACTGCAATAGTGACTTACACAGTCACCGACTTTACGGTCTCCGCGTCTCCGACTAGCGTGACCGTTAATGCTGGAATTGCAGGAACATCAACCATCACCGTAGCCCCTGTAAACGGGTTCACCGGAACGGTAGCTCTAACCAGCTCTGTGTCACCTGCAGGCTTAACGTGTACTCTCAGCCCGGCAAGCATAGTCCTCGGCGCCTCTCAGACCTCGACACTCTCCTGCTCATCCACCACCGCATCAACATACACCGTAACTGTAACTGGAACAAGCGGATTGCTTTCACACACTACCACAGTAGCATTCGTAGTTCAGGATTTCTCAGTAACCGCTAGTCCAACAAGCGTTACCATAGCATCTGGTGGAACAGCAACCTCGACGATTACCGTCGCTCCAGTCAACGGATTCACAGGAACAGTAGCACTCACATCAGCCGTTTCCCCAAGCGGACTCACATGCACTCTGAGCCCGACCAGCATCGTCCTGGGTGCCTCTCAGACTTCTACCCTGTCCTGCACTAGCACCACTGCTAACACTTACACGGTAACAGTCACCGGCACGAGCGGAACTCTATCCCACTCCGCGACCGTAACCGTGATCGTTCAGGGCCAGCTGGCTCTAACCGCCAGCCCAACCAGCGTTACCGTCAATGCGGGAGTCGCGGGCACATCTACAATCACTGTCACCAACCCTGCAGGCGGAACAGTCAGTCTCACAAGTAGTGTATCCCCATCGGGTCTTACATGCACCTTGAGCCCGACCAGTATTACCGGAACATCCGGGACATCTACGCTCTCCTGCTCTTCCCCAACAGCAGTAACCTACTTGGTCACTGTAACAGGCACTAACGGAGCCAACACTGCCAGCACAACTGTCACCTTCAACGTCACAGACTTCACCGTAACAGTCAGTCCAACAAGTGTCAACTATAGCCCAGGCACATCAGCCACATCTACGATAACTGTAGCACCCGTCAATGGTTTCACCGGAACGGTAACCCTATCCTCGTCAGTATCTCCGGCTGGACCCACGTGCACTCTCAGCCCGACCAGTATCGTTCTGGGTGGTTCCCAGACATCGACGCTCTCCTGCACTAGCAGTACAGCTATCACCTTCACAGTGACAGTGACGGGTACGAGTGGGACACTATCTCATTCTGCAAGTGTTACCTTCATACCCTCCGACTTCACGATAACGGCGAGTCCAACCGCTGTGACGACTACAGCCAGTACGAGTGCAACATCTACGATCACGGTTGCGCCAGTCAACGGATTCACGGGAACAGTCTCACTGACATCTGGTGTCTCGCCATCCGGTCTCACCTGCACTCTTACACCGAGCAGTGTCACTCTAGGACCAACACAAACCTCTACATTATCCTGCTCGTCCGGAACAGCGGCAACTTACACAGTAACTGTAACCGGAACTAGCGGCTCGATATCTCACACCGCAACCGTCACGTACACCGTAACCGACTTCACAGTCACTGCAAGCCCGACTAGTGTCGCAGTCAATGCTGGCACAGCAGCAACATCCACGATTACGGTGGCTCCAGTCAACGGTTTCACCGGAACAGTCGCGCTGACATCTGCCGTCTCACCCGCGGGTCTAACATGCACTCTGAACCCAACAAGCATCGTTCTAGGCGCAAGCCAGACCTCTGTTCTATCATGCACAAGCAACGCTGCTAACGTCTACACAGTAACAGTCACTGGAACCAGCGGCTCCCTGTCGCACTCTGCAACCGTAACATATACGATCAAAGACTTCAGTGTTACCGCGAGTCCGACCAGCGTTGCAATCAATGCTGGATCTAGTGGCACTTCAACGATCAGTGTTGCTCCACTCCAGGGATTCACGGGAACTGTAACGCTGACCTTCACAGTCTCACCCGCAGGCCTGACCTGCACTCTCAGCCCGACCAGCATCATACTCGGCGCCTCCCAGACGTCAACACTATCCTGCTCATCACCCTCAACCGGAACCTTCACCGTAACGGTGACAGGAACCAGTGGCACAGTATCTCACTCTGCCACGGTAACGTACACAGTTGGCGGCGTTCTGAGCCTAACAGCCAGCCCGAACAGCATCACAATCCTCGCCGGAGTCACAGGAACCTCCACGATAACAGTCAGTAACCCCGCGGGAGGCACCGTCACTCTGACAAGCTCCGTGTCGCCAGCTACTGGCCTGACATGCACCCTCAGCCCCACAAGCGTTACAGGAACTTCCGGAACATCCACGCTCTCTTGCAGCGGAAGCCAGGGAACCTACACAGTAACAGTGAACGGCACCAACGGATCTCAGTCCGCATCGGCAACAGTCACCTTCACAGTCCAAGACTTCACCATCACGGCCAGCCCAACCAGCCTCACGATCAACGCGGGCGCCCAAGGAACATCCGCCATAACAGTCACAGCCCAGAACGGGTTCAGCGGCACCGTAACCCTCACCGCAAGTGCGTCAAGCGGCCTGACTGCCACACTTAGTCCAACAAGCGTTACAGGATCCGGTACCTCGACCCTAACAGTAAGTTCTGCCGCGGCAGGAACGTACACAGTTACAGTAACCGGAATGAGCGGAACTCTATCTCACACCACCGGAACGATAACAGTCAACGTAGTTGACTTCACGATAACCGCCAGCTCAACTAGCGTTGTCGTTAACGCCGGCGCTTCGGGAACTGTCACTATAACGGTGGCACCGGTCAACGGCTTCACTGGAACTGTTGCTCTAACAAGCAGCCCATCTTCCGGACTCACATGCACTCTGAGCCCGACCAGCATTACCGGCGGCTCAGGAACATCCACACTATCATGCTCTTCCGCTACTGCAAACAACTACACCGTCACTGTAACCGGTACAAGCGGATCCCTATCCCACACAACCGCGACCATAACCGTCCAAGTGGTCGACTTCACAATAGCCGCCAGCCCAACCACAGTCAACACCACCCCAGGCGTCAACGCAATGTCCACGATCACAGTAGCGCCAGTCAACGGCTTCACCGGCACCGTCGCTCTAACAACAAGCGTTTCGCCTGCAACTGGACTCACTTGCTCAGTCAGCCCAACGAGCATTACCGGCGGCTCGGGAACTAGCACGCTGACATGCACAGGCTCCGGCGGAACCTACACCGTAACAGTCACGGGCACAAGCGGATCACTATCACGCACTACAATGGTAACTGTCAATGTACAGGACTTCACACTGACAGCGAACCCATCGAGCATAACGGTCGTGCAAGGATCCTCCGGCACTAGCATGATCCAGGTCACTTCGCTTGGAGGCTTCAGCGGAACCGTATCACTCACAACGAGCGCTCCATCAGGAATAACCGCGACCCTGAGCCCCACCTCAGTCACTGGCTCCGGCACATCGACACTCACCATAAGCACGACAAGCTCCACAGCACAAGGCACCTACGTCGTGAACGTCACCGGAACAAGCGGTAGCCTAACTCACAGCGCCACAGTCACCGTAACTGTTACACAGACAACAGCTGTTCAGCCACCCTTCTTCACCCAGCTCACATGGAACCACAGATTCTCGCTCTCAAAGTACAACAATGTCCAGACGTTCAAGTACGGCTTCAAGAGCAACAGCACAGCCACCATCTATGCCAGCGTAACAATCACAGGCGTTGACGGCGTCGGCGTGAACGGCTTCACCCTGACCTCACAAGTATTCACGCTCACACCGAACAAGAACGTCGCCAACCAGATCTTGACCCAGACCTTCGACTCGTCGCAGATAGGTGACACGTTCACCTTCACGGCAGTGATCCACTGGGGCACAACACCAACAAACGACCCGTCACAGCTACCGTTCACAAGCACCTTGAGCAACGGTGCACCGACAAGTGGCTCGTTCACCGTCCTAGC
>WNGJ01018073.1_pt1 | contig 12784 bp, 10 predicted proteins | sample 5400611 | NCBI WGS metagenome assembly WNGJ01 (sample SAMN13153375, study PRJNA577476) | soil metagenome | isolation source: 40 cm soil or saprolite under Garry oak tree replicate 1 | place: USA:California | collected 2016-06-15
TCGCGTCGGTCGAGCGCTTCTACCGGCGCTTCTACTTCCGGCCGCGGAAGCTCTTCGGCTTCCTCAAGGAGATGGCGCAGGACACCGCGGTCTGCAAGCGGCGACTCGCCGAGGGACGCGAGTTCCTGAAGTTCCTCGCCCGCAGGCACTCGTCGGCGTAACGCCGCAGGCGAGCCGCGGCGCCGGCGCAGGTCAAGCCTGTCGCCTCCGCGATACACGTCTCCGATCGAAGACAGTTGTCTCCACCACCGCGCGCCCCGCACTTTCCGTGACACCGCTGGGCGCACTCGTGCGCGGCGTGTCTTCGGCCCCGACTGAAAATGTGCCCCAGCAGTCCGTAGAAGCCCCCAGAGGGAACCCGGTCGGTCGTTCGCGAAAAATTGCCGATCGCGCCGCGATCGTCGTTTCGCACGCCTTCCGGGTGCGTCCGAAACTGCGGTGTAGAGTTTCTCCGCGAAAGGGGATTCGCCATGGGAACTTGCACTTGCGATAGTGTCGACTACTCAGCACTTGATCGGCTGGCGCCGGAAGCCGGAGCGGTGATCTTGCAAGCACTGGCCGCGGCCCGCGAGACGCTGTATCAGCAGAGGCGCCAGAGCTTCGATCACGGGAACGACGCTTCCTATGAAACGCCTCCGCTCGAGCAGCAACAGCCTTCGCTGGAGCAGCAGCAGGCGGATGCGCTCACGCTGCTTGCCGAATCGGCGCTCCGTCACGGTGTTGATCCCGGTGCTCCGGGCGAGCGCTATCAGGTCGTCGTCCACGTCGACGCGGCGGTGCTCGCTGATCCCGACGCGCCCGGCCAGTCGGTCCTGGAGGACGGCGTGCGCGTTTCCGCGGAAACGTCGCGGCGCCTGGCGTGCGATGCGAGCCGGGTGGTCATGCAACACGGCCGGGATGGCCGCGTCGTGGAGGTCGCGGCGCGAACGCGCACCGATACCTTTTGGACGCTACTGATCCGCGGCATCGTGAGACGCCGGGCGGCGTGACGCCGGTGACGGCCGTTGACGTAGTGCTTGCACCACAAGACGGACGATTCCCGTGCTTCGCCTGGTCGCTTCTTCAGCTTCGGGTGGGTAGGAGGTATCCCATCAGCGGGTGACCTCCTCTCGGGAGCTGAGTGCCGCCCCGACGTTGTTTTCGTGTTTGACAGCCCTCCTTTCATGCGTTAGCGTCGCTTCCGCCCGCCAAGCAGTTCCTTAGAGTTGGCGCACATGGCGTCAGGGCTTCATGGCTCGGGCTAGGCCCTCCAGCACTTTAGCCGGGGCGTAGCGCGCGACCGCCGGAATCGAGCCTGATGGGACCACGGCCCTGAAGGTCTGCGACCAGCACACGGAGTTCAGTGAGAGGACGAGCTTGAGCGAAACACCCAAGCCCGGCACGGGCGGCTACGGCGAGGGCGCCTTCTGTCCCAACAGATGCCAGGCAGTCTCGACGGCCTGCTCGTAAATGAAGTCGACAGGGGTAGCGACGTGATCCTAAGGAGCACGATGCGCCTGGGATTTATCAGTGCCCGCTGGTCGGGGGTCCGAGCTGGTCATCTACTGGGATCGTTGCTGCTCGTCCGCCTTAGTGCGATACTGCTGACCAGCGTGCTCGTCACGCTGGTCCCCCTCGCTCATTCCAGCCCTCCCGATCCGACTTGGATCGCAGGCCTGTACGACGATGCCGACCACGACGACGCCGTCGTGGCGATCACCGACGCTATCGGATTCCTGGTGATAGCTGGAACGACCATCTCGCCCGCGAGGCTGTCGAGCGCACATGTCGCCTTCGTAGGTTCTACGAGGCCCGACGTGTCCTCTCGAATCAGGCCCGCCGACCGCGCTCCACCACACCGCTAACCCTCGTTCAGTTCGCTGCGTTGCTCGTGTTCACCGGGTTTGTCCGGGTGCACGCAATCACGCATTGAATCCCCGCGCACATGCCTCGTCTGAGGCTGGCACGGCGAACGGGTAGGACCAGGCGAAGTTGGGAGCGAAGACGGAAAGACGATGAGAAATAGCGACAAGCTAATCCCATGCGTCTTCGGCGTTTGTGCGGCTCACCGTCACAGCACCGAAATCTAAGAAAGGTGAAGAAATGAACACTGCATGGCGAAAACTGATCGTCGGCTTTATCGGCTTTATGATTGGCGGTCTGCTTACATCAGGCGCCGCCCGGGCGGCCTCGTTCGACATGACGTTCTACGGCGTTCGCTACCCAGCCACCCCATTCCAACCCAACATCTCGGACTATACAAACATCTTCACGGGCACCTTCGAGATTGCCGATTCGGCTCTGGGGATACCCAACAACCTGATCCTGTTAGTTCGCACCTATGACTTCAACCTGGATGATCCGCTCACCAGAGTCCCTGGTGACACCTTCATCTCCGGCGGCAGCTCTTTTACGATCCCCGCCCAGGGCATCCGACTCGATTCGGCGGGTTCCCCGCAAAGGTTCGATACACCAACATCAGCCTTTTCGAACACCGCAAGGTTTATTGACTCACACTTCCCCGGCCTTGGTGCACCGCCCGAGATGGCTCTAATCGACGACGACACCACCGCCACCCTCCCCTATGTGCTGCTCGCCGATGGAAGCATCGTACGTGCAGACAACCCACTTGCCGGCGGCGCCGTAGCTCGGTTCGCAGGTGAATGGACCTTTAACGGGCTCGCCTTTGGTGACAACGTTACGTTCGAGGGCCTGTATTCGCTCACTCCTTTGGCTGCTTCGCCCAATCCCGTACCTGAGCCCGCGTCCCTGCTGCTGTTCGGCTCTGGTCTCGTCGGACTCGTGGGTCGGGCCGTATGGAGGAAGCGCCGCGAGCGATAACCACTCCGTCGTCACGCATCCAACGGGTGTCGCGTGACGTCATCGTGGTACCCGCAGCGCGGGCACCGAACGCCCAGCTCGCGCACGAGCAGGGTAATGCAGCACCGTGGGCAACGCCACAGGCGCGGCCAGGACCAGGCGCAAAATAGGGGGCGGCTGCCCCCTATTTCTGCCGCGGGCGTCACTCGAGCCCCGGCACGTGATGGTCCGGGCCGGTGTCCTCGTCGGCGGCCCGGTTCGTCTACGCGATCGACGTCTTGCACCCGTTGGCGATTCGACGGTCGGCGCTCAACTGACATCGACACGGCGACGCCAAGTCGTCGGACCTGCGGGCGCGGGATCCCGCGAAACAGGGGATGGCCTGACCCCTGGCGCGCAAACATCCTCAGTTGCGGCACGGCCATGAGCGAGGCCTTGGCCCACTTCGGGTCGCTCCTTTTGCTGGGCGCATTGACGTCTACATGGATCGGGCCTGCCTTTGTGAGGAGTGCGTCCGCGGATACCCCGACCGCAACCTCAAGATGGATCGGGGCATATAACCCATTCAGTCGGGCATGCAGCGGTGATGTGTTGATGCGTGCACAGTCAAAAGTTCAACTGGGGGAACTGTAACGAACGAGACGCGACCATAAGCACCCGGTCGCGTTCTGGTGAGTAAGTTAACCGGGCCGCTGCTCGCCGCAGCGATCCGTCGCCTCATCGAGCAGCTCGCCAACAGTCGCGAACTCATACCCCAGCTCGCGCAGCCCCGCGATCATCCGCGGAAGCGCCATAAGCAGCCGCTCGGGCGCGTCGCGGACTCCCTCGGCATCGTGCAGATCCACGATGGCGCCGGGGTGGGCACGTTCCATGACGTGCTCGACCTGCCGCGCGGCCGCCACCGCGCGCAAGCCCTCAGGCTGGATCGACCAGAACACACACCGCAGGCCGTGACGCCGGAGCGCGCCGTACATCGCCGCATTCACCATGCCCCAGGGCGGACGGAAGTAGCGGACCGGTCGGCCAACTGCATCGGAGAGAAAGCGATGGGCACGGCCGATCTCGTCCTCGGTTCGGCGCGGCCCGCAGAGCCAGAGACTCCGGTGCGACCAGCCGTGGCTACCGATCTCGTGACCCGCCGCCACGATGCGGCACACCGTCTCGGGCGCCCGTGCCGCGCGCTCGCCGACGAGAAAGAAAGAAGCGCGGACCGCCTCGCGGTCCAAGAGGGCGAGCGTCTGATCGGTCCAGGCGGCGTCAGGGCCGTCGTCGAAGGTGAGCGCGATGCGCCGGCGCGTCGCCGGGCCGCGCCAGACGCAGCCCGGGGTGAGCAGGTGAGCGCCCCAGGCGTACGCGGCCCAGCCGGCGGCCGCGCCGAGCGCCAGCCGCGCGAGGATCATCGCGCGCGCACGACGCGGTCGAGGACGGCGCCGACGATCCGCCGGGTCGCGTCCGGGCGGCGGAGCCGCCGCATCCGGGCGCGCAGGCGCTCGAGCAGCTCTGGCTCGTCGAACGCGCGCTCGAGGAGCGGCGTGAGCTCCGAGTGGTGCCGGGCGACCAGCGCGATCCCGGCTCGCGCGGCGAACCGCTCGTTCCGGCGCTCCTGCCCGGGGAGCGAGCCATAGAGAAGCAGCGGAGCCTCGGCCGCCATGGCCTCGGCGAGCGTCATCCCGCCCGCCTTGGTCACCAGAATGTCCGCCGCCGCCATCAGTCTGCGGACGTCTCCCGCGTAGCCGAGCGTGCGGATCGTTGTGCCCTCGGTCAGCCGGGTCAGCGTGGCCTTGAGGCGCGGGTCGTGTCCGGCGACGACCAGGCCCTGGAGCGGCCGGCGCATAGCCGTCAGGACGCGGGCGACGTCGGGCAGGCGGCCGAGCTCGCCCTGAGAGCCTGCCATCGCGAGGACCACCGGTGCCCGCGTAGAGAGCCCCAGATCTTCACGCGCGGCGGCCCGGGCGACGGGCTGAGAGAACTCCGGACGCACTGGAACCCCGGTGACCAGGATGCGTTCGGCGGGGATGCCTCGCGCGATCAGCTCGTGGCGCACTTCCGGGTCGGCGACGCAGTAGCGGTCGATGTGGCGCGCGATCCACTGGCTGTGCGCGACGAAGTCGGTGACGACCGTCGTGTGCGGCGGCACGCGCGCGCCGAGCTTGGCGAGCGACGCGATCGCCACCGCGGGGGTCGCGTGGACCGTGACGACCAGGTCGGGCGCCAGGCGCTCGAGCAGCGCGCCGAGGCGGGGGGTGCCGAGTCGCGTGAGCCCGAGAGTCAGGACGGAGTCGCTGGCCATCCAATCGCCGAGAGCATATCCGAGCCCCCAGAGGAAAGGCGCCCGTCGCAGGAGTGCGTGATAGAGCGCGCGGCTCGAGCGGTCGAAGAGTGGATGGACCATTTCGCGAAAATGGTCCACGACCGTGACCTGAGCCTTCTCACGCTCGAAGGCGGCGGCGAGACACCGGGCGGCGACGTTGTGGCCTGAGCCGTAGCTGGCGGTGACGATCAGAACGCGGGTCATCGACGGCCCCATCCTACCTTGTCTCGCGCGCGCGGGCTGGTTAGACTGCGCTGACCGAAGGCGCTCGGCCGCAGTGGTACGCCCACGGGTACAACCGCCCCGAGCTCTACCGCCTGGCGGCGGCGATGGGCTGGCTGCCTCGTCGCCTGCGCTTGAGCCTGGCCCGGCGGCTTGGCCGTCTCGCCCAGTCGTTCTTGCCGGCCGAACGCGCCGTGACGCGCAAGACGCTCTCGGTGATGACTGGCGCGACGGGCCGGCGGCTCGACGAGCTGACCGCCGAGGTCTTCGGCGAGTTCGCGATGTGCTTCAGCGACCTGATCACGGCCAGCCGTCGGCCCGCTCGCATCGGCTCGTATCTCGGCGCCATCCACGGGCGGGAGCTGCTCAATGGGTTCGACGGCGCGCTGATTTCACTCACGGCCCACGTCGGCAACTGGGAGCTGGCCGGCCGCTTGCTCGCCCAGCATTCCGCGCGCACCACCCACGTGGTGGTGGCGGTGGAGGAGGCGCGCGCGCTCGAGCGGTGGCTGCGTCGTGACGGCAGTGGCCTTCGCTTCGTGCCGCGATCGCATCCGACGGTCTCGCTCACGTTGATCGCGGCTCTGCGGCGCGGCGAGGCGGTCGCGTTGCAGGGAGACCGGGCGCTCGGCAATCGGGGCGACGTCCTGGTGCCGTTCTTCGGGCGGCCCGCGCCCTTCCCAGTCGGCCCCTTCCATCTCGCGCGAGCCGCGGCCGTCCCGGTCGTTCCCGCGTTCTGCACGCTCGACGTCGACGGCCGGTATGTGCTCAGGGTGCTCCCGCCCGTGAAAATCACGCGCGGAGGCGAGGAGGAAGCGCTCGTCGCCTGGGTGGGCACGCTCGAGTCCATCGTGGCCGAGAAGCCGACCCAGTGGTTCAACTTCTTCGACGTGTGGAATCCTTTCGGCCTGTGAGCGAGGTCGTCGAGCTCGCTGAAGCTGAGAGACGGTCGCGAGAGCTGGCCTCGATCCTGCCGGCCCGGATCAGCCCGCCCTTCACCGGCTCGTTCATCCGCTCGGCAACCCTCTACGACGAGTACGTCTTGCGCCTGACGCTCGGGATCTTCCGCACGACCGGGCTGGCGAAGGCGGCGGAGACGCCGAGCACCATCGACGAGCTGATCGCTCGCGTCGGCTTCGAACCCGGTCGAGCCCGGGTGCCGGTCGACTGGATGCTGCGCCGGTTGAGCCATCGTGGGATCGTCGAGCAGATCGACGCAGCGGGCGGGCCTCGCTTTCGGCTCCGAGGCGAGATGCCCGAGCTCGACCCGGGAGAAATCCTCGAGGCTCAACGTCAGCAAGACAGCTCATGGCAACCGTCGTACGTCCTGGCCGAGACGGTCGCCCAGGATTATCCCGTGTTCCTGCGCGGCGAGCGCACCGGCGAGGAGATTCTTTTCTCGCCGAGTCGGCTCCGCATGTGGGTGAACTTCTTCTCCAATGACAACGGCCTCTATGTCGTGAACAACCTCGTGGGCGCCGCCGCTGTGGCCGAGCTGATGCCGCCGGCTCCGGTCGTCATCATGGAGCTCGGTGGCGGCCTCGGCAGCGGCGCGACCGCGCTGATCGACGAGCTCCGCGGTTGCGGACGATGGGCGGAGGTCCGCGAGTATCGCTTCACCGAGCTCGTGCCGTTTTTCCTGCGAAGAGGCCAGCAGGCGCTGGAGACGCGCTTCCCGGGCCTCTCGCTCCTGAAGTTCGCCGCGCTGGACATGAACCGGGTCTTCACGGGGCAGGGGGTCGAGCCCGGGAGTGTCTCGCTGGTCTACGCGGTCAACACGCTCCACGTCGCGCGCGATCTCGACTTCACACTTCGCGAGATTTTCGGCGCGCTCGCCCCGGGCGGCCGGCTCGTCGTGTCCGAATGCATCCGCACGGCGCCGGCTCAGGCGATCTACATCGAGTTCATCTTCAACTTGATGGAGACGTTTCGGTCACCGGTGCTCCATCCCACCTATCGACCTAACGGCGGCTTCCTCGCGCCCGAGGAATGGCGGGGCGCGATGGAAGCCGCCGGGTTCGTCGACGTCCTGATGCTGCCGGATATCCCGAGCTTGCGAGCCCGTTTCCCGCACTTCCAGGTCGGCGCCGTCGTCGCGACCCGTCCAGCGTAAACGAGAAGCGCTACGGCTAGGCGGGGCGCTTCCGAGCGCGGGGCCTTACAGCTCAGCTCGCTCCGCCCGCTTCGCCTGCTTCTTCGTGACGTACCACCTTCCCGCCATAAGACCTCCGAGCGTGCTCAGACCACTCGCCAAGAGCAGGAAGCTCCCCGGCTCGGGGACCGAGACCGGGCCGGGGGCGTCGGGTCCCGCGTTTGGCGCCACCGGCCCTGCGCTGGCTCCCGCGCCGCGCCCTCGGTGGTGGTTTGACCCCATGGCGTGGGAGAATTCTGGCAATAGCGCGATCATCGCCACGACAGTTGCGATCGTCAATAGTTTCATCAATCTTCCTCCACGAGTGTGCTCTTGAGACATAGAAATCATCCCGCTGCCGATTCTTGTGGCATTCGTCATGCCAATCACGAGCGGCTTACACGACGGCTCTTTACAAAGCGCACGAATCCGGAAAATGAAAAGCTCTGCGAGAGTCACGCAAAGATTCGCAGGGTCGTGCGCGACAGCGCGATCCGATTACACGAGATTACCGGAGAGCTGCCTCGAGCACGTCTGGTGGATCGTCGCCTGCGAGGACGCCGCTTGCTGACGCAGCAAGGCCGCCTCCGATGCCCTGGAGGCGGCGCCCTCTTTAGGACTCCTCGAGGTCCCTACTCAAATTTGATGATCCACTTCAGCTTCGGATACTCCGGCGGCTTGCCGTCGAGGTCGACGATGCGGATCGACTTGTCGGGGCCCTCGAGCTGCAGATTACCGCCGCTGTAGGACACGTACTTGCCCCACGCCTTCGGGATCGTCGCTTCCCGGGCGGCCATGCTCTGCGCCTGCGCCGGCGCCACGCGGAGCATCTGGGGCCAGCTCGCCGTGGGGACGTAAGGACGAGCGGCGATCACGACGAGCGCGACGGCGATGACGGTCAGGACGGCCTTCGTGTAGCGATCGATGGTCATCGATGTCCTCCTTATGCTCAGCATGGTACTGCCGCGCGGCTCCGCGCCCCATCGATTTCCTCGACGACTTGAACGCGTGGATGTCGCCGCGCGCTACTGGCTCTTGATCTTCATGTCCTCGTAAGACGGCCAGACCGTCATCGGCACGAGATTGATCGTGTGGTCGGCCATTTTCGGGCCGATCCCCATCAGGGCCCGGAGATCCATGATCGGCGCGAACATCGCCCGATCGATCGTCATCTGCTGGATGCGGTGCAGCAGGGCCTCGCGCTTCTTCGCATCGCGCTCGCCGGCTTGCTGCTGGACGAGGTCGTCGATCTCCGGGTAGCCGCCGTAGGCGTACGCGCCCTTCGAGCTGATGAACTCCGTCACGCGGCTGGCGGCGTTGCCCGAGTTGCCGACCGCGGTCATGAAGAGCCCGTGCAGCTTCTTCTCGCGCCACGCGGCGTAGAAGGCCGCGCGCTCCATCGGCCGCATCTTCACCCGGAGGCCGACCGCGTTCAGATAGTTCACCGCCGCCTCGGCCACCGTGGGGAATCCCGGGATCGGGACGAACTCGCCGGCGTCGAAGCCGTTGGGGTAGCCGGCTTCGGCGATGAGCTGCTTGGCCTTCTGCGGATCGTAGGGCGGGGGCTCCACTTGCAGCGCGAAGTCCATCACGCGCGGCACGATGACGCCGGCCGGCGGACAGAAGCCCAGACACGCGGCCTCGTTCGTGGTCTTGCGGTCGAGCGCGAAGTTCACCGCTTGGCGCAGCCGCTTGTCGTGCCACGGCGACTTCGCGTCCCATTGATCCGCGAACTCGATCCAGAAGATCGACGCGTGACGCGAGGCCACCAGCTGAAGCCTCGGATCACGCCGCACCTCGATGCCTTCAGGACCGTCCAGCGCCACCGCGATATCGGCTTCGCCCGTCTTGAGCATCGCCAGGCGTGTGCTGCCATCCGGTACGCTCTTCAGCACGAGTCGCTTGACGTTGGGCACGCGCCGCCAGTAGCCCGTGTAGGCCTCCAGCACCACGTCGACCCCCGGCGTGTGGCTCACGAACTTGTAGGGCCCGGCGCCGATCGGATGCTTCCTGAATCCGTCGTCGCCGACCTGGGTGAGGTATTTCTTGGGGACGACGATCCCGGCGCCGGTGGCCGTCGTGCCGTAGAACGTCATGAAGTCGGGCCACGGCGAATTCAGACGGAAGCGGATGGTCAGCGGATCCACGATCTCCACCTGCCGGACGCGCGTCTGAAACTCTTTGGCTCCTGCACCTTTATAGCGCTCGAAGCTGAACTTCACGTCCTCGGTCGTGACGGGATCACCGTTGTGGAACTTGAGCCCGCGGCGCAGCTTGAACTCGTACGTGAGGCCGTCCGGGCTCTCGGTCCACGACTCGGCCAGACTCGGGCCCATCTTCTGGTTCGGCAGCGGGCGTACGAGCGCGTCGTGAATCGCGTAGAGCGTGCCGAAGGGCGTGATCTGGGGCGGCGCGCTGGACGGATCGAACCAGGTCGGCGCGATCGTGACGTGCCAGGCGACGATGACCTCGCCGGCGGGGCCCGCCTGGCCGGCCGCTTCACGGATCGTTCCAGAGGTGAGGACGACGGTCGTGAGCAACAAGGCGATGCGGCGATGTGAAGACCGCATATTCAACCCTCCGCTGAAGGGATTGTTCTCAACGGCTTCGCGATGCCGCCGAGGATATCATCTCCCCTTGACTTCGTTCGCTGCCCTATGGGAGGGTCGCCGCACTCGAGGCCGCTGTTTTCCCTTCGTCTCATGTCCGGACAGGGAGGAGAACCTCGATGGCCACCACTCGACGTGATTTCCTCAAGCGCGCAGCCGTGACCACCGCCGGGATGACCGCGTTGGCTGTCGGGGCCGATTGGCAAAGAGCCTCGGCCGCCTCGTCGTATGCTGACTGGATCGCCGCGAGCCCCAAGCCGCCGAAGCGAGGCGGGGTGCTCACTCGGGCCTCGGCCTGGGACCCCCCGGTGATCGATCCGCGGCTCACGCAATCGGTCGGGCTGTTCCAGTTCGCGGGGCTGACCAGCAATCGTCTCCTGCGCTATGCGTTTGCCGACGAGGCGACCGGCTACACCGACCTCAGCCTCAAAGGAGACCTCGCCGAATCCTGGCAGGGGAGCCCCGACCAGCGCGTGTGGACGTTCAAGCTGCGCCGGGGCGTCAAGTGGCAGAACGTGCCGCCGCTGAATGGACGCGAGCTGGTCGCCGCCGATATCAAGTACTGTTTCGAGGCGTACGCGAAGGAGGGCGTGCAGGCGTTCACGTTCCAGGAAATCGAAGGCATGGAGACGCCGGATACGCATACGCTGCGCATCTACCTGCGGACGCCCAATGCGCTGTTCCCACAGAACGTCGCCGAGCCCGTCGCCCTGATCTTCTCGCGCGAGGTCCTCGAGGAGGACGGCGACCTCAAGAAGCGTCTGATCGGCACCGGGCCCTACATCTTGAAGGAGCACACTCGCAAGGTGCGCGTTGTGCTCCAGCGCAACCCCGACTACTTCGACACGGGTCGCCCCTACGTCGACGAGTACGTCATCCTCTCGGCGCCGGACTCCGCCACCCGCACGGCGGCGTTCCGCACGGGCCAGAGCGACTTCCTGCCGCTGCAGAGCCCGTCCGAGGTGGAGGCCGTCCGCAAGTCCAATCCCGCCGCCGTCGTGCAGGCGCTCACGCCCTCGATCACGCCGTTCGGGCTCGCGCTGGCTCAGGACAGGCCGCCGTTCAACGACGTGCGCGTCCGCCGCGCCCTCTCGATGGCCATCGATCGTCAGAGGCAGGTGGACACGGTGTACGAGGGCCACGGCATCGTCACCGCCGGCGTGCCGTGGATCTACTACCAGGATACGAAGCCGACGGCGAAGGACCTCGGCCCCTGGTGGCAGTACCGTCCCGCCGACGCCAAGAAGCTCTTGGCCGAGGCCGGTCACCCCAGCGGTTTCGAGACGACGCTGTTCTACTACGAGTACTTCCCGCAGATGACGTCCCAGGTCCAGCTCGTCCAGCAAGATCTCAAGAAGAACCTCAACATCAACGTCAAGATCACCAAGCTCGACTACACGAGCTACTACGGGCGGTACGCCGAGGGAAAGTGGGACGGGATGGCCTGGGGCTTCCAGTCCGGACACGCGGTCGGCCTCGACGAGCGGACCTATGTGTACATGCACTCGAAGTCCACGAAGAACTTCTTTCGCGTCAATGATCCGGTCATCGACGAGTTGACCGTGAAGCTCCGGCAGGCGCCCGACCGAGCCGAGCAGCGCACGACTGCCCGAAGGATCGTCGACCGCGAGTACGACCAGGTGCTGCGAATGTGGATGCCCCACGGCTCGAACTTCGTCCTGTTCCAGCCGTACCTGCGAAACGTGGCCGGCGGCGTCCTGCGCGGCACCATCGGCTATGGCTCGCCGACCATCGCCCGGCTCTGGATCGATAGGTAGCGGAGCGGCCGGAGGCTCCTACCGAGATTCCCTTGACTTCCCTCGGTGCGTATGGGAATTTCGCCGCACTCGTAGCCGGTTCGCTCGATATTTCTCCGTGGAAAGAAGGAGACCTTCGATGCCCGCCACCGACCCTCGCAACCGTGCTCGTCGTCGTGTGACGCGACGAGAGTTCCTCGAGCGCGCCGGATTGACCGGTGCCGGCGCGGCCGCCCTGGCCGCGGGTATCCCCCGCGGCCGCGCCTGGGCCCAGGCGGGGACGTCCTACCCCGACTGGATTCCGGCCAGCACCAAGCCGCCGAAACGGGGCGGAGTCCTCACACGCGCCTCCGCCTGGGATCCGCCGGTGATCGATCCGCGACTGACGCAGTCGGTCGGCCTCTACCAGTTTGTCGGGCTCACGAGCAACCGTCTCGTCCGCTACACGTTTTCCGACGAAGCCACCGGCCCGAGCGACATGACCCTCAAGGGCGACCTCGCGGAGTCGTGGCAGAGCGACTCCGCCAACCGGGTGTGGACGTTCAAGCTCCGGCAGGGCGTCAAGTGGCAGAACGTCGCGCCGCTCAACGGGCGCGAGCTCACCGCGGCGGACGTCAAGTATTGCTTCGAGGCCTACGCGAAGGAGGGGGTGCAGACGTTCACGTTCCAGGAAATCGAGGGGATGGAGACACCCGAGAAGCACACGCTGCGGGTCCATCTGAAGGCGCCCAACACCCTCTTTCCGCAGAACGTGGCCGAATTCATCGCCGTCATTTTCCCGCGCGAGATCCTGGAGGAGGACGGGGATCTCAAGAAGCGGCTGGTCGGCACCGGGCCCTACATCCTCAAGGAGCACACCCGCAAGGTGCGGATAGTGCTCCAGCGCAATCCCGACTACTACGACAAGGGCCGCCCGTACATCGACGAGTACATCATCCTCTCCACGCCGGACGCG
>WNGJ01013647.1_pt1 | contig 12783 bp, 8 predicted proteins | sample 5400611 | NCBI WGS metagenome assembly WNGJ01 (sample SAMN13153375, study PRJNA577476) | soil metagenome | isolation source: 40 cm soil or saprolite under Garry oak tree replicate 1 | place: USA:California | collected 2016-06-15
CATACGACTTGAGCACTCCGCCTTGAATCACGCAAACCGCGCCGGTGCCGGCCCATGCCATGCACTTCAGAAAACCTCTGCGGTCAACTCCGTCATTGTTGTTGTCGTTAAGAATCACGTCATTTTCTTTACCAAGCACGTTGTCGCCAGCCATGGACTGCCTCCTCAGAAACCAAGTGGGATTTTCGAAGCTTTCAAAGAGTGAAACTGGCGCAGCAAATTTCTATTCCATGAGGAAAAATCTTGCCGAATCGTGGAATATTTCGCCAGCTGCCGCGTTATCGTATTAAGACGTGCCTGACGATCGCGGGAACGCCGAGACATTCGAGGCGCTGGCTATGCCCTTGCTTGCGCCTCTGTACAATTTTGCGCACTGGCTCACGGGCAACCGCGACGATGCGGAGGATCTGGTGCAGGAGGCTTACGTCAAAGCGTTGAAAGGCTTCTCGTCTTTTGCGCCCGGGACCAACTTCCGCGCCTGGATGTATCGGATTCTGCGCAATACGTTCCTGACTTCGCGGACAGGATTGAAAGCGATGGTCTCTCTCGACGATGAGGAGAACCCAATTGCCGAACCGCCTGCCAGTGATGATCCTGAATCCTTGTTGCTGGCGAGGGCCGATGAGCACAAAATCCGGGGAGCCCTCGAGCAACTACCTGTCCTGCATCGTGAAGTCATCCTCCTGTGTGATGTCGAAGAGATGAGCTACAAAGACATTGCCGAATTGCTGGGCATTCCGATTGGAACAGTCATGTCACGACTGTCGCGTGCCCGGAAAGCCCTGCGCGGGCTTCTTTCAGAGAAGGCCCAGGGAGCGCGCTTATGACGTGCGAGTGGCGTGACCAACTCGATCGCTACGTCGACGGCGAGATGCCGGAGGCAGAGATCGCCCGCATGGATGCGCATCTCCGCAGTTGCGCATCATGCGCCGCCGATGCGCTCGGCCGGATGCGGACGAAGCGTTCCATTCACGCCTCAGCCGCCAACGCCTATGTGCCCTCGGCTGAATTCCGCGCCCGAGTGTCAAAAGAGGTTAGCGTCTCGCGCAAACGAGCCTTACCCTGGCTGCCGCAACTCGCGTTTGCCGCGGCATTGATCGCATTCGTAGCTGTGGGAATTGCAGTATGGCAGCGGCATTCGCCAAGGCAAGATGTCTTTGCAGAAATCACCGATGTGCATGTGGCTACGATGGCGAGTGCCAATCCGGTAGATGTCGTCTCCTCCGACCGCCACACCGTCAAGCCCTGGTTTGAAGGCAAGCTGCCGTTCACCTTTAATTTGCCGGAGCTTCAGAACACTGACTTTCGCTTGATCGGTGGGCGGATGGCATACATTGGCCAGAGCCCAGGAGCAGAGCTGCTTTTCGGTATCCACAAGCACCAGATTTCAGCCTTCATATTTCAGGATCGACAGAGCTTTGCCAGCCTCGGAACGAGTTCGAGCCCCGCCCAAAGACTGAACTTCAATTTCGAGACTTGGTCCGATCACGGGCTGCGTTATGTTGTAATTAGCGACGCCGCCCGCGGCGATGTTCAGACCCTAAGCAACTTGCTGCACAACGCCGCTCAATGAGACCCACCTCCCCGGCCGTCCGGCCGTGCTAAAGCTCGCGTTTTAAGCGTTTTCCGGTTGAAATATCGACGCAACTCTTCGATGAACGCGGGGTTTACACTCTTGGCAGTAAGAAATGGCCCGCCCTGCCCCCAACATTCGGGCCCAGGGTGCTCGGGATCCACGACGATTCCCGAGGGAGGTTTTATGAGAACTTTTAACCGTATCCTTAGCGTTATTACTCTTCTGGGATTGATGTCTGGTTCGGCGCTGCTGGCACAAGAAGACCGGCAGTACGACCCGAAAACTGACGATCAGCCGACACAGTCCGATCCACCAGCCCGCGCTGCCCGCTTGCAGTACATGAGCGGCTCGGTTTCCGTGCAGCCGCGCGGCGTTGATGATTGGGTCGCAGGCACGCTCAATCGTCCGCTTACGAATTCCGACAACATCTGGGCCGACAAGAATTCCCGCGCCGAACTCAGCGTCGGAACCGGCCTGATCCGGATCGATTCCGAGAGCAGCCTCACTCTCACGAACGTCTCTGACAATATGGTGCAGTTGCAGCTCCACCAGGGCGCGATGAATCTGCACGTGCGCCGTCTTTATGACAACGAAACTTACGAAGTCGATACGCCCAACCAGGCGTTCACCGTGCGGAAGCCCGGCGACTATCGCTTTGATGTTGACCCCAATGCCGACAAGACCATCATCACCGTCTGGCGAGGCGAAGGCGAGTCCACGGGCGATGGCCCGGCTGTGCGCGTTCGTGCAAACCAGCAGGTCCGGTTCAGCAATGGCACATCGCTGACCAATGACATTCACGAAGCGCCTTCTCCGGATGGCTTCGACGAGTGGGCGAGCTCACGCGATAACCGTCTTGATCATTCGGCTTCTTCGCGCTATGTCTCACCTGACGTCGTCGGTTACGAAGACCTCGATGAATACGGCACTTGGCGCGACACTCCGGACTATGGCCACGTTTGGGTCCCCACCAGCGTCGAAGTAGGATGGTCGCCGTATCGCTACGGCCACTGGATTTCCGTTGACCCGTGGGGATGGACTTGGGTTGAAGACGAGCCGTGGGGATACGCTCCGTTCCACTATGGACGCTGGGTGTACTACAACAATTATTGGGGCTGGGCTCCTGGCCCGATTTACGTTCGCCCATACTATTCTCCCGCGTTGGTCGCGTGGTTTGGCGGCCCAGGCTGGGGCGTCGGAGTCGGCTTCGGCGGAGGCTACGGATATGGATGGTGTCCGCTTGGTTTCGGGGAACCCTATATCCCGTGGTATGGCGTGAGCCGCGGATATTTCAATCGCGTCAACATCACCAACACGCACATCACGAATATCACGAACATTACGAACATCTACAACAACACCTACATAAACAATCATCCTCGTCCGGGTGGGCCCGGCAAGCCGCCCACGGGTGGAGGCGGTGGACCATATGGCCCCCACAGTGGTCATGAGATCCGCTATGCGAATATGCGCGCCCCGAACGGATTTACCGCGGTGTCTCGCGATACGCTGGTGAACTCCCGTCCGGTTGCGCACAATGCAATGCGGATTGCGCCGAACCAGATGAGCAGGATGAGTCCGGTCCATGCCTTGGATGTAAAGCCAACCAGAACGACGATGCTGGGCGCCAATGCTGGAAGATCTGCTGCTGTTCCGCCGCAACGCACGTTCGCCCGCCCGGTGGTCAGCCACGTGGCGCCACCAGCGGGAAGCCGCGGTTCATTTCATACTGCCGCCCCTGCAGCCGGCATGGGCAGAAATGTGGATCGACCGGTAATGGGCAATGCCCAGACTGGCAATGCGCGCGGTGCGCTGCGTCCGGCGGAAAACATGCCGAATCGCAATGCAGCGCCGAACAGCAATATTCGCATGCCGGAGCGCGGATCGATTGAGCCACGTTCAGTTCCTCGGCCACCCAGCGCTGGCGGGCTGGAGAACCGTGGCATGAATCAGGGTGGCATGAGACCCGCGCCTGAGAACAATTCTCGGTCAAACGTCTCAAGACCATCCGCCGGATCGGTCTCTCGTGCAGAGAGCTCGCGTCCAGAAATGTCGCGGCCGGAAACACGTTCTTCGGCGCCAGAAATGGCTTCGCGAGGCAACGTACCGCATCCGCCATCAGCCGGGATCACTCTTAGCGAAGGGCCGTCTGGCGCACCACGCAGCATGGAGCGCCCGTCGAACAGCGTACCGCGCACTGCCGAACCCAGCAATGGTCGGGGCAGTTCGCCCGCGCCGCGCGGGCCGGATAGGTCCGGTTCCCCACGCAGCGAAATGAGCGTGCCGCGCCCATCAAGCCCCACGACTTCGCGCGGATATTCTTCCGCAACTGATCGTGGTGGCTATTCGAACGGCGGATCGTACCAGTCGCCCCGGCCCGCGCCTTCTTACCAGGCAAATAGCCGGCCTACGCCGAATTATGGCGGCGGGTCATACAGCCGCCCATCCCCCGCACCTAGTTATGATCGCGGATCCTATGGACGCCAGGCGCCGTCTTATGGCGGCGGAGCGTACAGCCGCCCGGCGCCTTCCTACGGTGGTAGTGGCGGAGGCGGAGGCCGGGCTCCTTCATACGGCGGTGGGGGTTACGGTGGAGGCGGGAGAGCGCCATCTTACGGCGGCGGTGGCAGATCGTCCGGCGGTTTCGGCGGAGGCGGAGGCCATGCCTCAGCCCCGAGCCACGGCTCCGGAGGCGGCGGCTCCCATGGAAGCCGCGGTCACTAGACCCAACGTTAAATTGCTGGCAGAAGATACGCCGCCCGTTTTCCGGCGGCGTATCTTTTTGTTTCTCAGTTTCGCGTCGTTCGCAGTCAATGTTGTGAGCAACGCCTTCTAAGAATTTCCCCGATTCAACCTTGTCTCATACTCCGTCGCTTCGCTATTCCAGCTTAAAACTTCAAACTGCTCTCAAGCGAAGATGCATTTGCGTCATAGGTAGTGAGCGGTTCCAGACCAAACCTCTCCTCAATTGTCTTAATAATCGAAAGCGTGTCATGCGAGGTATGGTCCACGAAGTGTTCCTTCGCAAGCGGGCCCAAAACCAATCCCGGAACGCGGGTCCCGTCTCCCCAAATTCCGTTGCTGGTCGGTGGAGAAACGTGGTCCCAGCGGCCGCCATGCTCGTCGTACGTCACCACGATGAGGGTGTGCCCCCAATACGGGCTGGTGCGAACAGCCTCGACGATGTCGGCCACGTGCTGCTGGCCCTGCAACAAATCGGCATAGCCAGGATGCTCATTGTCCGGACCAAGCGGCTTGATGAAGCTGACCGCGGGCAGACCATGATTCTTCAGATCAAGAAAGAAGTCGGTCTCATCCTGCAAGTGAGCGGCGGAAACCAAATTGCGCTGCCCATTCACCCACGGCGCATAATTGTCGTAATACGCAAGCGGCTGGTGGTGCCACTGGAATAGTGGATCAACGGGAGCGTTGGGAGGTACGGTTCCATTATTAGCTGGATTGTTAGCCGAGCTCGCCAATGCATTGTCCCATCCGCCGGAGTACCACTTCCAGCTCACGCCTTTGGCGCTCAGGCGGTCACCAATCGTCGGGATATAGGACCGCGTTGTGTCGGCGGGATTGCTGTCATTCTGCGAAGGCAAGAGACTGATGCTGCCTGGTGTGGAGAACGTGGGCACTAGATTTACCGAGAAGATCGTGTTGATAGCATAGTTCTTGTCGAAGGTACTGCCCGGAACGGCAAAGGACGCGCCACCGATGGGAGTGATGGTGCCATCATGAACGATTTTTCCGGTCACTGGATCCAGGGCGAGTTGGCCGTCACTGGCCAGTGTCGCTTGCAGGCTCGCAGGAGCATTGGGATAGACAGGGGCTTGGGCAGCAATAAAAAACTGATGGTTCAGGAACGACCCGCCGAACGCGGCGTGAAAGAAGTTGTCACACATCGTGTATCGCTGCGCCAGTTTGCCTTCCGGCAGATTCGTCGCGTCGAAATAGCTCATGACGAGTCCGGGATTGTCACTCCAAGTAACGAACCAATTCATCTTCCCGTGATTGATTTGCGACTGCTCGTGCCAATAGCGGTGCACGATGTCCCCAGTTTTATCAGAGGACTGGAGGGCACTGTGCGTGACAACGTTGTAGGGGAACAGAGTGTCGAGATTGGGGCCGAACCGGGTATCGACAACATTGGGAGTAACGTTGTTATTGATCGGCTGCGGAGGAGTTGTCAGCGTCACGGTACCGGAGACAGGGTCGAACGGTTGGCCCAGTTGTGAACTATACGGCTGCCCGGTAAGGCGGTCGCGCTGCTCGAGGGACAAACTCGAGGACTGGAAGAGTCCGTTTGCGCCCGGGAACAAACCATATAAGGAGTCGAAGCTCCAGTTCTCCTGGTAAACCACGATGATGTGCTCGATTTTATTAAGCTTGTCCTTTCCATCCTGTGCTAGAGCGCTCTGAGCAAAGGCAAAGCTCGCGGTCAAAAGAAGTGCCGCGCATACAGAAGAGTTCGTGCGAATCCTCATTGGAAATTCCTTTCGTGCCGTCGAAGGTTGGAAAGCAAATCTCGAAGCTGAAGACTACGCAGAAGAGTCTAGGGAGGGGTTCATATAAACGGGATTACAGTGCAATTAAATCTAAGTTAATCGCTCGCCAATAGAGGCTGCGCTCGCATGCAGAAGGCATTCGTTTGCGCAAATGGCTAGTGGCTCTCATCGCCCGCGGGCGCGAGGTCAGACGTATCCAGATTCTGGCCAGTGGCTCGAGGCGGCAGATCGGGGGGAGGCTCGAACTGGCCGGGGTCTTTGCCGGCCAGCGCTGTACTCATAAAATCCATCCAGATTGGCAAGGCGGCGCGGGCCCCCGTTTCCTTCGCTCCCAATGATCTCTTTTCGTCGTAGCCGACCCACACGCCCGCCGTCAGCGAGGGCGAGAAGCCAATGAACCAAGCATCTGTAAAGTCGTTCGTTGTCCCGGTCTTCCCTGCCAAAGGAATTTTTAACCGCGTGGCGGCAACCGCCGTCCCGTGCTGTACCACTCCCTCTAACATCGAGGTCATCAAGCGTGCGGTGCGGGAAGTGATTACGTCCTTCACTTCGGGATAATCTTCTTCGAGCACACGGCCATCGTAGTCAGTGACTTTGCTGACGAGCCGGGGAACCAGTCGCACACCATCATCTGGAAAGACGCTGTAAGCCGACGTCTGCTCGAAGAGAGTCACCTCGGCGGCGCCGAGCGCCACAGGTAAATATGGCGGCAACGGTGAGGTGATCCCGAACTTGCGGGCATAGTCTTCGACAGTGCGAATTCCGAGCTTATCGGCAAGCTTGAGGGCGGGAATATTGCGCGATTGCGCCAAAGCACGGCGCAGAGTAATCGTCCCTTCGTATTTCTCATCAAAGTTGTGAGGGAAATATGGGCCTGATGCGGTTTGAAAAATGACAGGAGCGTCTACGATTGCGTCGTCCGGCCTCGCTCCCTGATCAATCGCCGTCGTATACACGTAAGGTTTGAATGACGAACCAACCTGACGGAGCGCCTGAGTAGCTCGGTTGAACTTCGACAGGTTGAAGTCGCGGCCTCCAACCATCGCGCGGACGTCTCCGCTGGCGTTATCGATAGCTAGCAGCGCGCCTTGGGCGCCAGAATCCTGCTCTAAACTTACCCGCGTCTTCCCGCCTGAATCGAATCCGAGTACCCTCACGTAAATGACATCTCCCACAGTCAGGATTTTTGCGATTTTCTGCTGCGTCCAGGCAACATCTGGCTGACTGAGGGCGGCGGTATAAGCCCCGAGTTTAACTGTCACGCTCGACGGAGATGCAGCGGTTACAAGCGCGTGAGCATAGCTGCCAGTATTAGACTCGACGTCCCAGTCAGGATGCCGATAACTCGCTAGCGTCTGACCTTCGAGCAAAACGTTTTCCAGGTGCCCCTTCCAGCGATGGCGTCTCTCATAGGCAGCAACCCCTTCGAGCACGGCCTGGTTTGCCGCACCCTGCAAATCCATATCGAGCGTGGTATAGACGCGCAGTCCGCCCTCGTGCACCTGGTCGGTGCCGTACTTGTTTTCAAGATACCGCCGGACCTCTTCTACAAAATACGGGGCCAGTGAATTCGGATCACGTGCCACATTCAGCCCCAAGTTGGCGTTACGCGCATCTGCTGCCTGAGAAGCCGTGATCTTCCCATCTTCAAGCATGGCATTGATGACCAGGTTGCGGCGATGCAGCGCGTGCTCGGGATGATTGATAGGCGAATAATATGCCGGCGACTTCGGCAACCCTGCGATCAACGCGGCTTCATCCAAAGTAAGCAGTTTGGCCGGCTTGCTGAAGTAATACTCCGACGCGGCTTCGAACCCATAAACACCGTGACCGAGATAAATCTGGTTCCCATACAGAGTGAATATTTGATCTTTGGTAAACCTTCGCTCAATCTGAATGGCTAGAAGTGCTTCCTGAATCTTGCGATGAAACGAGCGATCCGGCGAGAGAAACAGATTTCGCGCAAGCTGCATCGTGAGCGTAGAAGCGCCCTGCACCCTGCCGCCGGATTCGATGTCACGATAAGCTGCGCCAACGATGCGCCAGACGTTGACTCCCCAATGACGGTAAAAGTCTTTGTCTTCGATAGAAATCAGCGCATCGCGAAGGACTGAAGGAAAGTCCTGATAGGAAGCGACTACTCGCCGCTGTAAAGCGAACGTTCCGATTGTGCGTCCCTGGACATCGTATAGCTCCGTCGTCGAAATTGGACGATAGGTTTCCAGTTGCTCCACTTGTGGGAGATCGGTCGAATAGACAAGCAATAATCCCCCAAGCGCACCTGCCAGAGCCGAAAGCAGCACCAGCAGGCCAAAGACAAACCGGCCCACAAGTTTCTTCCGGCTGGAATCGACCGAAGCCGTTTCCTCGAGAACTGCTTTCATGAAAGTGTGTGTTTAGAATAGCAGGGAGTTCGTCTGGCCACATCTAGGCAGACCGTCTGTCAATCCTCATCGAACGTTTCCTTTGCAATTTTTGCAATCGTCTGGAGGGATTTTCCTTTTAACTCCGTGTACCCTGTGTCTCAGTGGTGAATCTGCTTCCAAAAGACTATGACTGAACTCGAATTGAAAAAGCACCTCGACGTGGCGACGAAGAGTCCGCAGCAGATTGCGGTAGCAGTTTCGCGCGTGCCGGATGCTGTCTTGCGTTATAAGCCCGGTCTGTAATTGCGCCTATCGATCAGGATGCGTGGGCTCGCAATCTCGATTATTTGGACACGCCGGCTCCTGAGCTGGTTGCGCTTTATGGCCTGAATCGTCACCACACTGTCCAGCTGTTACGCCGGTTGAACGCGGCGGACTTGGACAAGGGAGCCTATCATCCCGAGTTCAACAGGAAAGTTACGGTTGCAGAACTTCTGGAGAACATGTCGGCGCACGGAGCGAACCACCTGGAACAGATTGAGAAACTGAAGAAAGCAGCGAAGCAGTAGAGCTACGAGTGATGCGTCTGCGTGAATTGAACCAAGCCCTCTAATTTCTTCAGTGCGGCGCCTGAGTCGATAGACTGCGCGGCAAGCGGAAAGGCGTGTTCCATTTGATCGGCCTTTCCTGCTGCAACCAGTGCGGCTGCTGCATTCATCAACACAACGTCTCGTCGTGGAGATTTCTCGCCACTCAATACCTTCCTGACGATCGCAGCATTCTCTGCCGCATCACCGCCGGAAATTGCTTCCAAAGGCGCTCTGCTCAGGCCGAATTCTTCTGGAGTCACTTCGAACGTCCGCACCGATCCTTCGCGAACCTCGGCTACGCGCGTGTGCCCGGTGATAGTGATTTCGTCGAGGCCATCCAGCCCATGCACGACAAACGCGCGATGGGTTCCGAGCATGCTGAGCGCCTCGGCGACCGTTTCCACCAGGTCGAGCGAGTAGACCCCCACGACCTGCGCCGAAGCGCCGACAGGATTAGTGAGTGGGCCGAGAAGATTGAATACAGTGCGAAGGCGGGTCTCGCGGCGAACTGGCGCGACATACTTGGCTGCAGAATGTATGGCTGGCGCAAACAAGAATGCGATGCCCACGTCTTCCAGGCACTCCGCCAGCAGCGCAGGAGGCAATTGAATAGTTATCCCCAGCGCTTCCATCACATCGGCGGCCCCACATTTTGCACTTATGCCCTGACTGTCGAGCTTGGGTGTGGAGCTGCGGTTGCCATGCTTGGCAACACGTATGCCCGCGCCAGCAACAACGAAAGCCGTAACCGTTGAAATGTTGAACGTTCCCGCTGCATCGCCTCCGGTACCGCAAGTATCCACGAGGGCTTCGCGACCAGTGCCACTTGCGTCCAGGACGGAATTCGCGCGCACCGGGATCGGAGTGGCGGCTGCGCGGATCGCTTCCGCGAATCCGACGATTTCTTCGACGGTCTCGCCTTTCATGTGCAAGCCCACGAGCAGAGCACTAATTTGCGCGTCGGTACAGTTGCCAGAGAGCACTTCGCCCATGACTATGCGCGCCTCGTCCCGCGAGAGAGACTCGCGATGGTTCACGATTCTGTGCAGGGCCTCGAGGATCATGTGAGTGCAAAGATTGTAAGGCAAAAGCACTCATCGCCGGCTTGGTTCAGAAATCCGAGTCCGCCCGCCAGCACGAGCCTGCATCAGTGGATGTACGTAACTCCATTCGACATTCGGTTGATGATGAGGGGCTGGCCAACCATCTCCACATACACAGTCCATGTTCCTGGCGGCACAATCGACGAGAGATCGAGCGAGTTCGTGCTAACCGCCAGATTCGTGGCTGCGACATAAAGATTGCCGCTGGCGTCGGCGTAGTAGACGGTGAAGTGGTGCACCGTCGAAGTGGAAGCATAAGTGGAGTCGGAAGCGGCCAGCGACCAGCTCAAAATGCTACCCGTGATCGAAGAGTTTACGGTGTAGCAGTTGTCGACGCCATCCTCGGCGGCGGTGCCTTCTTCGTAGTCGTTCCAGGTGATGACTTGCACGTACGGAATCTGCGGATTGGACCCACCGAAATATTTCGAGATTTCGTTAGCGGTATTGAAAAGCACTTGACCGCACTGTTGCCCGACAACCCGATTTGCGCTCCAGGAAGCATTGTAATCATCGAAGCCCTTATAGAGCGCACCAATGGTTAGTTGCGAGGGATGGCTCAAGCCCGCTGAGTAAAAGTTGTCCAGGTAAACCGGGTTGGCGCTGGTACTGGATCCCCACCAGAACTGCTGTGTTGAACTATAAGCCGGAGGCTGCACCCAGCCGTATCGTCCGCTATCGTAGGCGTTGGCGGTAAACGAGCCGAACTGGAAAACATATTTGAACGGAGTTGAGTAGGTGTCGGTGTGGGCTTTGACCGCGGACCAGACACTGTCCCAGTCAGCGGAGGTCAGGATGGGCCAATCCGACTTGCCACCGAAGTAGGCAATTATTGGCTGACCGGCGTCGGTCCAATACACGGCGCTGTTCGCGTAGTGGGTCTCGATGTAGTCCATCTCTGTCATCAAGGCGTTTTGCAAGCAGGTGATGGTCGCGCTCTCGGTCTGACCGGATGTTGGGCAAGTTGATTTCAGCGCGCCCTTATCTTCCATGACGCCGAATTTGAGGGGATAGCCGCTGCGAGCGTTCAGATCGGCAAATATGGCGTTGGTAGTGGTCAGATTAAAGCTCTGTTTGGGATCGAGTGATCCGTAATAATCCACCAGGTTGATATCGCAACCCTCCGTCAGCATGAACGAATCTTGAGCAGCAACCGTGGCGGAGGAGTTCTCGTTGTAACCAACGCTCTTGTGGCCAGTGGAGCCAAACCAAGGTTGGTATTCACAGATCAATCGACCGTTCCAGCCGGAGTACATGAGCTGCTTGATGCTGAGGTTCGATACGTGGCCTGCGGGTGAGCTGGAGACCATGGTCTGCACACCGATGTCGTTGGGATTGGCATTGAAGCCGTCGAAAAAGGCGCTGCAGTAAGGGAGATTGCCTCCGGGGTCAATCGAGGACGAACAAAGGCTCGTGTTGTTCGACGTCTGCTGAACCAGCGCCCCCATAGAGGTCGGACCACCGGCGCCGCCGGTGAGAGCGGAGCCGGACGGAGTCGCAGTAAAAGACGCCTTTACAAATTGCGTATTGAATGTGACCGAAGTGGATAAAGGATAATTGGATACGGCTCCGGCGAATTTGCTGGTCATCGTGATCTTCGCCTTGGCCACTGTGGCCATTACCGGGGATGCGGCCGTGTTCAGCTTCGCGGCGAGAGCATTGGCGAGTTGTGTCGCCGTCTTTTGTGATCCGGCCTTGCTGTAGTTTGTGCTGGCATTGAACCCATTCACGGTAATCGTGATCTGGCCCGAATCGTAAGTCGGGCAAGTGGAATTGCCACACGGGTAAATCGGACCTTGCAACGATCCGCTAATATTTACCCAGCCGGTTCAGGCGTTTGCGCCTGCGCAAATTCCAAAGTCATGCACAAAGATGTGAAGAGAACTGCGAGCACACGCAGCCGCACCTGCATACAAAACCCTCAACACTGAATTGGGCTTGAACGGGCTGGGACCCCACGCGAACGGAGCTACACCAGCAACAAGTCCTGAGTGGATGAAGGCAAGTGTACGAACTTCTTAGGTTCCAGAGAAGAACTTTTTAAGAAAATCGACGTGATATGCCAGAAAAATAGTGGTTTTTCAGGTGTTCCACTTAGAAAGTGAACTCGCGGAGTGGCTTCGAACTCTACTCAGCTTCCTGCGTTGGATGGCTTCGCCGATAAAGTCCGAAGCGCGACTCCATGGCCGCAACCGTACACAGCGCAGAGAAGATCGCGGCGTTCGCGGGGGAGCCTCCGACCGAGGTGCGCTACTCTCTCGGCCGGGTTTCCTGAACAATAAGCAGAAGAAAATCGCCATCCGCACCGCGAATGCTGCCAATGCCTCGGCGTGAGGAGAGAAAAATCCGGCTCGTGTGGTGGGAGGCTGTGTAGACCCTGGCGACAGTGGTTACCGGAAGGGTGCCGCCCCCTCAAAAGCCGATTGAACTGCGAATCAGGGCTGGTTAGGATCAGATCGGAGAATCTTATGTTTCGCCAAATGATCGGTTGGGGTCTAATTCTGCTTACCCCGGGCTGGCTCATTGCACAGGAGGCCGGTGCAGCTTTGCTTTATGGCACGGGGTCGGTATATCTGAATGGGTCGCAGCTGACGAATTCATCGGCCGTGACTAGCGGAGATGTGATTCAGACTAGAGAGAACG
>WNGJ01006038.1_pt1 | contig 12782 bp, 10 predicted proteins | sample 5400611 | NCBI WGS metagenome assembly WNGJ01 (sample SAMN13153375, study PRJNA577476) | soil metagenome | isolation source: 40 cm soil or saprolite under Garry oak tree replicate 1 | place: USA:California | collected 2016-06-15
CCATCCAGGTCTCGATGAAAACCGCAATCCCTTCGTGGTACCAGCGCGGTGAAGCGTCTCGCGGCGAGGTCAGGAAGTAGTAGAGAATCGACTCGGGGTCTTCGGCGACCGGCGTTACCTTGCCGCCGAAGACCGTGCGAAAAAAGTGGTCAGGCGGCGCTGCTTTATCCACCGTGACAATGTGGACCAGCTCGTGGTTCATTATAAAGTTCAGTCGCTCGTTAGGAGTAACGGTCTCGAAAGCGAATTCGAGTGGAGATGTTTCGACCATCAGGGCGTTGCGCGGGATGCCCGTCGCACTCGCGTTGCCTCCGTCCGAGTAGTCGTTCAGGAGAACCGTGACCTTTTGCGAAGGGATATAGTCGAACAGCCAGCGCTGGAAGCGCATGGAGTTTTCAAAGCAACGACCCGCGTGAGGGACGAGGTATGCTTGTGACGGGTCGCGGTAGAGAAGGCGAAGGTCCTCGGTTTCTATCTCCGAGAGTGCTTGCGCGCGGGAAGGAGCAGCGGAGATCAGCAACTCGACCAAAACCACCCAGGCTGCCAAGCGCATTCAGCGCTCCCCCACGATAGCGCAACGACCAGGTAGGGCCTTCAAAGCTCCGAAGGGATCTTGGTCGTCAAAAGAAATCGCATAAAAAAGAGGGTGGTGGGTCGAGAAATACATCCACCCATCCACCACCCACAAAGCCAGTTAGACCGCCCTATTCTCTCGCGAGCGCACCACGGAAGGCGTCGCTCTTCAGCGCCTCGCGGAAAGCGTCATTCTTCAGCGGATCACGGAAGGCGTCGCTCTTCAGCGCCTCGCGGAGGGCATCATTCTTCAGCGCCTCGCGGAAGGCGTCGCTCTTCAGCGCCTCGCGGAAGGCATCATTCTTCAGCGCCTCGCGGAGGGCATCATTCTTCAGCGCCTCGCGGAGGGCATCATTCTTCAGCGCCTCGCGGAGGGCATCATTCTTCAGCGCCTCACGGAAGGCGTCGCTCTTCAGCGCCTCGCGGAAGGCGTCGCTCTTCAGCGCCTCACGGAAAGCGTCGCTCTTCAGCGCCTCACGGAAGGCGTCGCTCTTCAGCGCCTCACGGAAGGCGTCGCTCTTCAGCGCATTTACGAAGAGTTCGCGGGCAGCCGGGTCCTTGGAGAGATGATCGAATTCGGCCGTCTGGGTCCACCGCGTCACGTCAGTTTCCTCGACCTTCACGTCGCCCTTGCCGATCTGCTCGGCCCGGTACCGCGTGGCCGGAGCAATCGTGCCCGTAAGGTGCTTGCCAGAAGGTGGGTAGAAAAAACTGAAGTAGCCGACTGCGGCTACGACCAACAAGAGAATACCACCGAGGACGATGCCCTTCTTTACGCCGGTCCGGTTCCTGTCGCTAATTCCCATACATGCCTCCAAGCAGTTGAGTTTTTTCCAACCCGAGTCATCTAAAGTACAAATCCAAAAGCAAAAGGTTGGAGGATTTCTTTCAAAAGATCACCCCGACCTTGGTAGTTGGAGCGTGCCCTGATGAACCAGCTGGCCTGAAATATAAAACCTTAGATCAAGGATGATTTGGGCATTATTTTCGTTTGTGAGAAGGACTGTGAAACGGAGCTTCCCTTCGCTGCTGAAGGAGAGCCGACCTTCCTCAGCCTTAAACGAGCGAACACTATTTGCCTGCTGGCTGAAACCCTGAAAACCGACCTGGCTGCCATTGAACCCGACTTCCACTTTGACCGGTAGCCTGGTATTCAGATCGAATTCGATAATAGTGCTGGCCCCGGAACGGCTTACTCCGACAGATCCCTTCAGGTCACGGAGATCGAGCTTCATCTGATCTCCGGCTGCGTTATGTGAGCTATGTTCCCTTCTGATCATCGTACCGTAGAAATTCGAAGTTTCCGGAGAGGACAGATTCCTGAATGCGACGCCAGCGAGAAGCAATCCAAGAAGCAGTCCGGCTGCGAGCGCGTATCCATACTTCAGAATAGGAAAAGTGGCATGCCAGGGCTTGTTCCTCAGAACGCTCTCGACTTCGGGTCGGCGCGGCGGGAGCGCTGCCAGTATGCTCTTCATCAAATCTTCGGGGGGTTCGATGGCTTCGACTTGACTTAGAAGATCAGCCAGCTTCGCCAGTTCGGTCTGCATCCTTCGCGCTTCCGGACTTGAGACCAGGTACTCCCGAAGAGCAACCATCTCCTTCTCGGAAGCCTCTCCGTCAAGATCGGCGTACATCAGTTCGAGGTAGTTCCTGTCTGAATCGTTCACAGGATCCCTCTTTTGGAGAGGACTTCCTTCAGAAGACCCCTGCCTGTGAACAACCTCGATTTGACGGTTTTTTCCGGGATGTCGAGGATCTTGCCTATGTCCCGGTAGCTGCAGTCATTAAAATGTCTCAGCACGATAACAACCCTGTATTCAAATCCTATCGACATTAATGCAACCTGAACATCTCGGCTCAGCTCTGTTGCGCTCAGCAAGGTTTCGGGTGTGTTTCGCTCCGTTGCCTTTTCTTCTTCAGCAGGCTCTGGTCGATTTCTTCTCTTGTACAGATTAATAGACTCGTTTGTGGCGATTTTATAAATCCAACTGAAAAATCGGTACTTCGAATTGAAGTGCCCGAGGTTTTCAAAAGCTTTGAGAAAAACATTCTGGGTGACGTCCCTCGCATCTTCATAATCGTTCAGAATGCGATAGGCGGCGTTGAAGATCGGCCTTTCGTAACGTTTCAGCAACCGTTCGAAGGATTCCCGGCTTCCCCGCCTGGCCTCAAAAACGAGCCTGGCTTCCTCGCAGTCATCCATAAATACAATTCAAAGGGATAAAAGTTGATGGTGGATCATTCTTCTCGCATAGTACCATATGCACCGCAATTAACGCGTTATCCATACTGGCCACGCAGATACGATCCACAAGAGGCCAGAGACCAACTTCAAACCTCAAAGGGAAGCTGGGTCGAAGCGAAGAGTGCGGGGCCGGCAGCTGCTTTGATCAACTGATTAACGGCGTGACCGCGGGCCGGCACTTTTCGTCTTGTGGTAGCATTTGAACTGTAGTTTCAAAAAATCAAAGAGGCGTGGGCTGGACTACCCACTTCTTCCGCGGGACGGTGGTGCGGACGTGAGACATGAGCAGATCCGCATCGTCTTAAATAACGACCTGTCCGAGATCGAAAGATTGGGCCTGGAACTGGAAGGCTTTGGGCAGAACTGCAATCTGTCCGCAAAGACTCTTCTCGAGCTCAATCTAATTCTTGAGGAGGTCGTCGTGAACGTTATCTCCTACGCCTACGAGGACAATCAGCGGCACGAGATCGTGGTGCGTGCCGTTTCAGAAGATGGCGAGCTGATCATCGAAGTAGAAGACGACGGCCGGCCCTTTAACCCACTGCAACTTCCTCCGCCGGACCTGGAACGATCTCTGGAGGAGATACGAGTCGGAGGTCTAGGACTACACCTAATTCGAGAGCTCACCAGCAGCATCGAGTACGAGAGGAGGGAGGAGAGAAACTGCCTTCTGATCAGAAAGAAGACCGAGTGGAGGGAACAACCGGGGCGTTAGTTGTCACAGTTACGAATGGTTCCCGCCTGCGCCTGCAACGGCACGCAGTCGAAGAGCGTGGCATCGCGGAGTCCGCGACTCTGCTCTTACACGGGAGCCGCAAGATCTGTGGTAGTTTCGAGTCTGACGGTGTACACGGTAGTAGGCGATTGAATCCGCAAAGGTATATCGCTGAGGGAAATACGGATGGAAATTAAAGAGGAGAGCAGAGGCAACGTCAAGATTGTCGGACTGCGGGGAAGGCTCGACGCGAACTCCTCTCGGAATGTTGAGAAGCAACTCCAAGCTCTCATCGATCAGCGCGAAAAACGACTCGTGCTAGATCTCTCTGAGCTGACCTATATCAGCAGCCTCGGTCTGCGTGTATTTATTATGGTCGCGAAAGAAATGCAGAAGGTCAATGGCAAGCTCGCCCTTGCCAAACTCAACGAACATATCTACGAGATCTTCAAGATAGCCGGTTTCACCAGAATATTCACAATTTATCCTACGTGTGAAGAAGCGGTTGCCTACTGCGCAGGTTGAAAAGGGGCGTCAGCTGGCCGCGACTTCGTGGCGAGCCGCAACTGTTTCCCATCGAGAAGTGGACCACGTCGTTCCGTTGTTACATTTCAAGCGTGGAAAATGGTCACATCGCTCCAGCCATCGAAACACTGGAGAAGATGGCGCGTGGCCTGGAAGTCTCCTTGTGCCAGCTTTTCCACTATGACGATAAAACGCCCGAGTGCCTGTTTCAAACAATTACAGGACTCACTAGATTTCCCTACCCCGAATTAGGGTATTCACCTGCTAGCTATCTGACAAGATGCGGATACGCTCAAGTCGGCGCTGGGGCTTTAGGGTCCCTTTAGGGCTTCGATACCCCTCTGGCTAGCCCTATTTAGCGGACTCTTCCGTTTCCTGAACGCCGGGTTGTCCCCCCGAGACTCGTTGTAAGCGACACAACTGCAGGTTCGATTCATGTTTAAGCGGATATTCGCGTTCCTTGTACTTGCGCCCGCGTTGCTTGGTACTCAGTGTTGGGCACAGACCGGCTGTGGCGGCGAACTCCAGCCGCCATGCACGGGAGAAACGATCTACATCTCGACCTTTGATGGCCACCAGATTCTCAAGGTCGTGGATGCGGTTAACCCGACGACCACCGTCGTCAATACCGATTCTACGAAGTCCCCAGAAGATCTCGTCGTGGGTCCGGATGGGAAAATTTGCGTGTGCGATTCCGACAACAACGACGTTCGTCGAATCGATCCGAGCACCCTCACGGTGGAAACGGTCTACAATTTTTCCCCGACCTTGACGACTCAGTGCAATGGGGGAGTTTGCCCGAAAGGGCCCGAGGGCCCAAGCTTCAACACCCTTGGCGACCTGTACTTCAACACGCGCGGTGGTCCCTCCACGCACACGGGGGTGTGGAAGATAGCGGCGAGTCAACTAAGTCCCATCCCTTCGGGCGGAGCCACTCCAGTCAACGTGTTCACAGCCGCCCAGACCGGTAGCAGCTTTGGTGAGGGCACGGTTTTTGATATTAAAGACAACTTGCTTGTCGTCAACCGCTCGGGCAATAAAGTACTGGAGTCCAGTCCACCGTACACCCCCCCCACCAAGCGTTCTGATTTCGAATCCGACGGGCGGCACCTGCAGAGATGCCAAACCGTGCAGGACAGAGAGGTTAAGTTCTAAAGGAGAGGAGCTCTCATGAAGTACTACATCTACATAAGCATCTTGGCGTGCTGCTTATCGGTATCCTCGCCCGCATTAGCCCAATCAACCTCTAACTGTGTGCCACCCGAGGAGGGGAGCACGCAAGCTTGCATGTTTGCCGTGGGCCAAAATTCCTCCGTCATCGCAACCTTCGACTGCCCCTCGGGCCTGACAGGGCCAAATAATTCTTGCCCCGACGCCGGCGCACATTCCATCAAGTTCACCGTCGGTAACGTTATCACCTCTTTTCCGATTACCATAACCCCGTTCAAAGTTACTGGCGATGGTCGTTGCGACAGCGGCATACCCGACGATGCAGATCCCGAGGGGACCGAACCACGAACGAATCCGTCTCTGCCTTCTATCGACTGCCGATTTGTAAGGTTCTTTGGAGATCCTGCTTATAACAATAACCTGCCGCCTGGGCCTCTTAACCATCCCACCAATATTAAGGTACCGTTCTGCTACGACTACGCCCTATTCTCCCCACCACCAGCGGCCCAACAACCAGCGTGCGTCGTCTACAGCGTTTTTGGGCCGAAGCCTAGCAGCGGTTTGTATTCCAACGGGGTCAAGGAACAGATCGCTTGGAACAACGTGCGTCCTACTCCGGCTGGCTATTTCCATCGTCCCCGCATGTTCGACGATCCGGACGACGATCACGAAAATCTCGCAGACTCAAACTGTCCCGCAATCAATCGTAACGGCAACGTCTTTCCTTACCCGATGAGCCAGCCGGAAGACCAGCAGTTCGTCTGTGACATAACCACGTTTTTCAATCCCAGCCCCAATACTGTAGGTACCGATCCCACCATCGGCGGCATCGGGAAGTCGTTCAACGATTTCGTTGTCGCCTGGCGCTTCTGCTCGGCAAAGCAAGATGATGCTGAGGGTGACGGTCACGAACAAGGTGATGATGGGCATCAGGGCGAGTTTGAGTTTTGCCAACGTTCCAAGCATATGGAATTTCAGGAACGCGACACCGGCATAAAAATGAACGGCAGCGTGGATGCCGTTACGCTCTCCGGAAACCAAGCCATTATCACCGGCGCGGGCACCCTGGGCGATGGTACTCCCGTCCACTACACCGCAGTTGTTCTGGGCAATGCTCCGGTGATTGGGGCGAACCACTTTGCGATCAGCTGGAGTACGGCCACAGGTTCGCTCTTCCAAACGTCGGGAGCACTGGTCGACGGCTATATTGTGGTGCCCACGCTGCCCCCGCTGTGAGGATTTACGAGAGGTGCTGTCGGCGGCACGCGGTCCTGCCAGGGATAGGCTGGGCAAGGAGAAACCTGTCTCACAAATCTCGCGCGTGAACAAACGCTTGTTTCACGGACATTCGGTTCAGCTAACGCCTATCACACCGCCAGCAGGCCTGTAGTGCTTTTTCGAGGGTGTGAGAGGGTAGGACGAGCGATCGTCCCCCTAGCCTGATTCTAGGGCTGTCAAGATTTGGACGTCCCAGCCCAGTGTGTCGCTTCTGCCGACATGGCTTTGACATCCGCGCGACCGTCGAACTTATCACCCGCATCCTTGTGCATTTCATTTAGCGCCTGGATAGCCGCCTGGTACTCGCGGGTGGCATCCCCAACATTTCCGGACATCCGTAAGACCGTGCCCAACAGCAGGTGACTCTTGGCGAGGAGAGGTTGGGCGCCCAGTTTCTCGCTCGAGGCCAGAAGGTTTTCTAAAACCTGGCGGGCTTGAGCGTAACCCCTGGTCTTGATCATAGCCTCCGCCGCGGAAAGCGATGCCTCAATGGACATATACTTCAGGCCCGCACCGGCCGCCCGGTCGGCGAGAGCCTGAAGACCTGCAATAGAGCTTCGGCTGCCGCCCTCGGCCACGGACAGGTCTGCAAGCTTCAACTGCAATGCAATTTGCAGGTCGCGATCAGACGACTTCGAGGCTATTTGTTCCGCCTGCATATAGAGACTCTTGGCAGACTTACTGTCGCCTTTGTAACGGAAGTTGTCGCCCTGCCAAGCGATGATTTCGGCAGTCAGGGAGGCATTTTTCAGCTCACGCGCCAGGCTCAAAGCCTGGTCGAGATGCTTGCCTGCCTCATCGAACCGACCGACCTGGGCAAGGGCATTTCCGTAACCGCCGAGAGTTTCGGCCATCCAATAACTACGGTCCTGCGACTCGCGGAAGCCCATCATCGCTTCTTCGCGAGCCTTAAGAGCCGCACCAAAGCGGCCTTGATAAGCAAACAGGATGCCCAAGCTGTCGGATTCTTTAGCGGCTCCTGACTTGTCAGATGCCTCGCGGCGCAGGTCCAGGGCGCGAAGATACCGCGTGAGAGCCTGATCATAATGGCCCATCTTCATCAACACTTCACCCAGGTTGTGTAGCGTATCGGCGATGTCCGACGGTACCTTGATTTTCTCGCGCAATTGTAAAGCCTGCTCGAAATACGTTCTGGCATCGTCATAGTCGCCCTTGAAAGCGTAGCTGTTGCCGATGTTATTCAGACACAACGCTTGGTCGTTCTCATTCCCGAGGTCGCGTTGGATCTGCAGGGACTCTTTGAACAGTTTGAGGGCATCATCATATTTGCCGCGGTTATGCTGGAAACCACCGAGGTTGATCAGAGCCGTACCAACATCTTGCCTGTCACCGATCTCACGATAGATCTTCAGTGCTTCCTTAATATTGGTCAGAGCCAGAGCCGGTTTGCCAAGACCTTCATAGACCGATGCGATCATATTGAGGCTGTCCGCAATGCCCTTCCTCTGGCCCAGGCGTCGTTTGATTTCGAGAGATTGCTGATAATTCTGCAGAGCCTCTTGCGGCTTGTTGAGATCGGAGTAGGCAATGCCGAGCGCCTGGAGGATCAAGGCTTTCTGTTCCTCGTTATCCACCTGAATCGCCAGGCTGAATGCCCGGTTGAGGGGGTCCAGACTGGCCCGCGAGTCGCCGCTCTTGATGTCGACGCGGCCAGTTGCGAGCAGCGACGCGATGTCCTTCGGATTCGCGGCCAAGACCTTCTGATAATGTTCGCTGGCCTTAGAAAAATCGCCTGTGTCCTCATACAGGGCGCCCAACGCGGAGCACACATTGGTATCGTCAGGCGAAATTTTGGCGAGGTTCTCGTATGCCTCGATAGCCTTGGGATAATTCTTGCTTATGCGGGCTTGGGAAGCGCTGATAGCATACTTCTCTGCAGGCGCTAGGCTTTGGCTTAGCTCCACGGCTCGTCGCGCCGACTGCTCCGCCTCGCTGTCGTAGCCCAGGTTGGCGTAGGTCTCCGACAGCTTGGAAAAAGCCAAGGCAAACTGCGGATCCTCTCTTGTCGCCGCCTTGAAATTCTTGACGGCTTCGAGATTCTTCCCCTCGCGCAAGAGTAGGACACCCTGGTGGTAATCGCGCAACGCGAGCACGGACTTTGAAGTTGGCTGGAAGGAACTGGACTTCAGCTCCTTGAGCACGTCCGAGGAGACCGCAAGATTTTTGCGAATAAGCTCGGCGAGTCCGTCAACAGTGCCGGGAATCTCTTTTTCGCTTGCGGCTTGGATTTTCAGCGGCGCACGACGGTTGTGCTTCAGATCCAAAAGGGTTGCGTCGATGCGAATTTGGTCGCCGAACCTGGCGTATTGGCCCCACACGACAGTATCAGCACTGCTGAACTCCGCGATGCGACCAACCATCGTGGGATCAATGGAAGTCCCGGGAGTGATCCTCAAATCGGAGAGCACCTGGTGCAAACGGTCGGGAGAAATGGTGCGGAGACGCGCCGACTGGCCTACGTCGGTGCTGAGCATGTCCGCGAGGCTAGGGCCAAGCCAATCGAGCGACGCATCGCCGGACGCATTGCGGAAGGGAAGAATGGCGAGGGAGGCCTGTTCCACGGGCGCAGCACGCTTAGCAGGAAAAATCTTGCCGCGAAAAGCAATCCCTAGCGTCGCGAACAAGGCGATCGCGGCGGCACCGGCGATCCAGGTGCGATAACGCACGAACGGGGAAATTTCTTCGGCTTGGGAGATCACCGGCGGAAGCGTTGGCGCGACAGTCCGCACACTGGTGGGCATTTCCTCACCCAGGTCCTCCAGAATTTCTCTGGCACTAGAGAAACGCTGGTCGCGGTCAATTTCCAGGCACTTCATCACTACGTCGCTGATCGCCTTTGGAATCGTGGGATCCACTTCCGCGGGAGGCGGAGGCCGCTCCTGGGTGCGTTTCAAGAGGGTAGCTAGAGCTGTGTCCGCCTTGTACGGAGAAATGCCGGTCAGCATTTCATAGAAAATTATGCCGAGAGCAAACAGATCCGAGCGCGCGTCGACTTTGATGCCCTTGGCCTGCTCGGGCGACATATATTCGGGCGTGCCCATCAAGGCGCCTGTCTGTGTCATGCCCGGTGTTTCGAGGGAATGCGCGATGCCAAAGTCCATCACGTAGACGCGATCCTTCGCGTCCAGCATGATGTTTTGAGGTTTCAGATCGCGATGAACCACGCCGGCAGCGTGGGCAGATTCCAGCGCGCGGCAAACCTGGGCGATGATCCGTACCGTCTCCTCCGGCGAAAGTTTTCCTCTTTCACGGAGCACGGCGCGAAGATCGCGGCCTTCCACGAACTCCATGGTGATGAACTTGAACCCCTTGGCCTGTCCCAGGTCGAAGATGCGAATGACGTTGCGGTGGGTAACTTCGCGAGCCAGGATCAGTTCCTGTTTGAAGCGGCGCAGGATTTCCGGATTGCTGGCGAGGTCAGCGCGGATCAGCTTGAGAGCTACGAGGCGTCCGAGCTCGGTGTCGCGCGCCTTATAAACGGCGCCCATTCCGCCTTGGCCGAGCAATGCGAGGATTTCGTAACGCTCGGCCAGCAATGTTCCTACAAGCTCTTCACCCTGGGCATAGGGGGCGTCAGGCGGCGGAGTGACGGCGACCGACCATGCGGAAGTGCCGCGGGGAGTGGTGCCTGCGGGTAGCGTGCCGCTCGGAACGGCTCCGTCGAGCGTTTGGTCATTCAATGGCAGGGGCGTGCTGCACTTCGTACAGCTGGCGGCGGTCGGCGGGTTTTCCGTCTGACAAAGAGGGCATTGCATGGACTGGCAGTCTAGCGCACCAAAGTACTACTCATTATGAGATTTCATTGAGGAAATACAAGCGGCAGTTAAAGATACGGGTTGCTAGTCGATACACAGCGGTGCAGGCCGGCCAAAATGGAATAAGCGAACTGGCAGGGAGAGGCGGGCCATTGGGTGGCGATAGGGTGCACAGGACTACGGGCTAATTTAGCTCCGGACGCAGAGCCTTCTGCGCAGAAGTGGCGCGGAGCAGGAAAAAACCTTGCCCAGGGTCAGCCCGAATCAGCCGTGAAGTTTCCTTCACAGAATTCTTAGATAGCCATCACGCTTTCCGTCAAATAGCGCGGAAGTCTCAGGTAGTGAGCCCTTCGCAGCGGATTAGCGAAGCCTCCCCAGATTGTGCCCGAGTGACGGGACCCGGAAGTAATCCGCTGCTTGATTAACACGCTGCTATGAAAATAGGGTTCAGCGGGCGGACGAGTTGGGCATCATGCAGCTCTCTGCTCAAGCGTCACGGTGTAGCCGAGACGCTCCAAGTTTTGAGTCAGGTGGTGTTTGTTGAGCTTGTCCAGGTAGAGATCACCCAATTCGTTGTAGCAGACTTTCCCTGCCTCAAAGTCGATAGCTCGCCAGAGGCGGGCCTGGAGCCCACGCATCGGGATGAAAAACAGAACGACGACGCGCATTCATTGATTCTAAAGAGCTTACAAAGTGTTTTTCGACGGAGTTGCCGACCACTCGCCAGCGATCAGCCCTTCGCAAGCGCTCGGGCTTTCTTTGGAAGGAGCAAAACGAGCGTCGCCGCCATAAACAACGCGACTCCGGCAATGGCCAGGCCCGCGTAGGGGCTCCCCGTTCTTGTCGCAATCGCCCCGATCATGTACGGCCCGGCAAACCCGCCGAGGTTTCCGACGGAGTTAATTAAGGCGATGCCGGCAGCCGCCGAGTAACCCGTCAGAAACTCGCTGGGCAAGGTCCAGAAGGGACCAAGACAGCTGTAAACACCGGCCGCTAGAAGCGACAAGATGGTCACGGAATAGAATGGGGAATGAGTCGCGCCCAGCAGCACAAGAGCACCTGCTGCTACGACGGCTGGAATGGCCACATGGTATCGCCGTTCCGGCGTGCTGTCTGAGCTGCGGGAAACTAAGATCATCGCCACCAGCCCCAGCAGGTTGGGAATCGTCACCAGGAGTCCGATCGTGCTATTGGAGTATCCACTGGAGAGCGATTTCACCAGCTGTGGTCCCCAGGATTGCAGCGCATAATCACCCATCGTCATCCCAAAATAAGTCAAGACCAGATGCCAGACGCGGCCACTCGACAAAGCCTGGAGCGCTGAGTATCGGCGCTGTTCCAATTTTTGCTGTTCTTCACGTCCCAATTCCGTTCGAATCCACTCCCTCTCTTCCGCGGATAGGAACTTGGCTTCTTGGGGGCGGCCTGGCAGCAGAATGTAAGTGAGTACACCACCGGCCAAGGCCGGCATTCCCTCCAAAATTAGGAGCCACCGCCAACTGCTGACTCCGAGCCAGTGCACGCGATCCAGGATCAGACCCGAAAGCGGAGCTCCCAGGATGGTGGTAACCGGTATGGCCGCTATCAAAAGCGCAAGCGCCCGCGCCTGTTCGCGTTGGGGAAACCAGTAGGTCAGGTACAAAGCGATTCCAGGGAAATAACCTGCCTCCGCCAGCCCCAGAAGAAAGCGCACGATGTACAGCTGATGGATAGTGTGCACGAAGCCCGTCAGCATCGCCACAATCCCCCAGCTAATCAGGATTCGGGCGATCCACACCCGTGCTCCGATCTTGTACAGCAGCAGATTGCTGGGGATTTCAAAGATGAAGTACCCGAAAAAGAAAATCCCGAAGATCAATCCGTACTGCTTACTGGTGATAGCCAGCTCCTCATTCATCCTCAGCGCTGCAAACCCAATGTTGACGCGATCGAGGAGGGCAACGATGAAAAGCAGGAAGATAAAGGGAAGAATCCTGATCCGCACTTTCCGAATGGTTCTGGCCGCGATGAACATCGCACGGTTGTCTGTCTCGATATCCAAGATCACCTCAGTGCGCGTTTGCCACCGTTCAAAAGGTCTCATCAGCGTCGCTGGTCGAAGGCGTGGTTAAGTTTGCGGAGACTCTACGGCTCGAAGCTACACCCGTCAAGCAACTTGCCGATTCGTTTTCCCCCCGGCCCGTGTCGCCCTGGCCGTAGTAATTACCGAATCACATTCAGGTCGCGATTAGGTAAGGGTTGACAAACCGGACAGAATCGCCGTATCCGCGGCTTGTTCATGAACGCCAACGCTAAGAGAAGAAGGAGCAGATTCGCGGGAACAGGTTCAATTAAGATGCCGGCAAGGGCGATTGTTCCGGTTGCGATTGCGCCTTTTTCCTCAGGACCGCCGCGGAAATCAGCGTGATGGCGAGCCCAATCGGGAAGGGCTCGATGAACGTCATCGCTGCGTTGAGGAGCGGGTTGTCTTCTATCTCCTTGTATTTTTTTACTTGCT
>WNGJ01021411.1_pt1 | contig 12782 bp, 7 predicted proteins | sample 5400611 | NCBI WGS metagenome assembly WNGJ01 (sample SAMN13153375, study PRJNA577476) | soil metagenome | isolation source: 40 cm soil or saprolite under Garry oak tree replicate 1 | place: USA:California | collected 2016-06-15
GTTGGCAATATCGGCGCGGCATTTCAACAGATCGTAGGCGGCAATATCTCTATTTATACCAACCTGTGCGAGCAGGCGCGTAATGAGGCCTACGAGTTGATGATCCAACACGCCCAGCAGGTGGGCGCCAACGCCCTGATCGGTGTTCGTTACGATGCCACCGAAATATCCGCAGGCGTCACCGAAGTGTTGTGTTATGGCACCGCGGTGCAGGTGATACCCGCGCAGTAAGCTGTAGGAATGGTCTGTTTTTTGACAGAACTATGTGTCTTACTTCACTGCGCCCCAACCACAAGCGTGTTATAATCCCCTTAATGCCCGTTTATTTACAAAGCGTTGGGGGATAGGGTACCTATGGAGACACAACAGCAAGGACAGCAGCTCGATGACTCGCAAAGACAAGCCCAGCAGCGCAAACGACAATTAAGGACGCGCTGGATTATTGCCGGTATCGCGCTGCTGCTGATCGCAGCCGGGACGATTTTCTGGCTGATGAATACACAGGGGTCCTTCTATGCCATTCTCCCCATCGTTATTTTTACCGTATTGAGTGTCGTGATAGGCCTGTTCCAATGGCTCTTTCCGGTCTCTTCTAATGCCCCGGCGCATCCAGCCGGCCAGCCATCGCTCACGGCGCAGGCGGCAACTCCTTCGGTTGGGCAACTACCGCAGATTATCGTACATGTTCCCGCGCCCGATCACGTGTACCCGCCTCAAACGGGGCCGCTTGAGAAGGCTGTCTATCGTGGTATCAGGGGCGTTCCTCCGCCTACAGATCCACGTACCATCCAGCAGCGTGAGAAAGCTGTGCGAGAAATCTTTGCCAGGTTGATTGAAGCGGATGTAACCGCCCTTGTCCTGACAGGCATTGGCGGTGTTGGCAAATCGACGCTGGCCGCGCTGCTCTATCGCTACGCGGAAGAGCAGCGACGAGCGGGAAATGGGCCGTTCAAGGCAGAAGCCATCTGGCTCAATATCGATTCTGCCGTCACCCTGGCCGACCTTGCTGGGAATCTCTTTGAAGTCTTCGGAAAACCCCTGCCGGATTTTGCGAACCTGTCCCTCCAGCACCAGGCGATGGCGCTTTTCAATGTCCTGAACACGACCGAGCAGCCGCGCCTGGTGGTTCTCGACCAGTTTGAAAACCTGCTGAATTTGCAAACGGGCCATGCGCTATCGGATCGTCCTGGGGTTGGCGAGTGGCTCGACGCCATCAATAGCCAGCAGTGTGCTTGCAAGATTCTCCTGACCAGCCGCACCTGGCCGCAGGGTACCCGTGAGTATCCACCCACCTATATGCAGGAGTACTTCGTCAAGGGTCTGGACCTGGCCGAGGGAATTGATCTGTTGCGGAAGCTGAACGTTGAGGGAATGGAGGAGGCGCTGCGCATCGTAGTGGAGAACAGCCAGGGGCATGCCTTTGCGCTGACACTGCTGGCATCACTCCTGCGCACGCGCCACCTCAGTCTATCCGCCTTCCTGCAGGAACCGATCTACGCACAGGTCTGGACCGGAAACGTTGCTCGTAACCTGCTGGATTTCATTTATTCGCAACAACTTCATGATGAACACCGCAAGCTGATGTTAGCCTTTTCCGTCTATCGTAAGCCTGTCCACTTAAGCGCGGCACAGGCGCTGCTCGATATCGAAAATGAGGCATCAGGGATATCGGCGCATGCCGCACTTGATACATTGCTAAACCAGCACCTGCTACAGGCGTGGGGCGAGGGCCGTTACCAGTTGCACGCGCTTGTTGCCAGCTATGCGCGGAGCCACTTTGTGGAAGGGAACGAGCAGGCCAATCGCCAGGCCCTACGAGCTGCGCATAACCGGGCCGCACAGCATTACGTGCAATATGCGTCCAGGTATTGTCCTCCACGAGAAAAGCGGCGACAAAGTAGCGACGTAGAACCGCTGATTGAGGCCGTCTGGCAGCTCTGCCAGGCTGAACAGTGGCAGGAAGCCTATACCTTGATGGAGCGGGAAGGGATCTTTCCGACACTCAAACGGGTGGGGGGCAATGCCATTTTGCTTGAACTGTATCAGCTCCTATTGATAGATGCCTGGCAGCCAACCCCTGCGCAAAGGGCGCGTATCTACAATAACCTGGGTATAGTGTACAGGATTCTGGGGCGCATGGAACAGGCGCGGAACTACCTTGAGCAGTCACTGCGCATTTACCAGCAACAGGGCAATCGTATTGGCGAGGCCAGGGTGCTCAACGATCTCGGTCGCGTCTTTGCGAGCATGGGCAACAGGGAGCATGCGCGAGAGGATTACGAAGAAGCCTTGCGCATCTGCCAGGAGCAGGGAGATCAGCAGGGTCAGGGGTCAGCGCTCAATAATCTGGGCTGGTGCTTTATCACGATGGGACAGGATAAACAGGCGCAGGAATACTACGAGCGAGCGCTGCACATCTATAGAGAAGTGAACAATCATTTAGGAGAGGCCGCCGCGCTCAACAATCTAGGCCGGGTCTATGAAGACCTCGGACAGCGAGAGCAGGCGCAAAAGTATTACGAGCAGGCCTTGCATATTTTCCGAGAAGAAGGAGATCGCCAGGGAGAGGCCTGGTCGCTCAATAATCTGGGCAAAGCTTACAAAAAATTGGGCCAATACGAGCAGGCCCTGCACCACCTTGAGCAAGCTTTGCAAATTCGCCGCGCCATTGATCGCAAAGGCGAGGGCCGCACACTCAAAAATCTCGGGGCGGTCTATGAAATACTTGGACAGAAGCAGCATGCCCTGGAGTACTATAAGCAGGCCTTGAGTATTGCCAGGGAAGTAGAGGATCACGAGGGCGAAGGCAAGACGCTGCGCAATCTGGGCAAGCTCTATCTGGACCAACAACGTTACGAAGCGGCGCTTGCCGCGTTATTGTTAGCTAGAGATATGCTGGGTGAAATACAAAGTACCTACTATGTTGAGTCGGAACGCGGCATTACTACCCTGCGTAAAACCGTTGGTGAGAACGTATTTACAACCCTGCTTGCAAACGTTGAGCCGCGCGCTTCCTATATTGTGGAGAAGGTCTTGAATGAAGAGACATAACATCCAAAGGAGTAGAGCTAATCCTATGCTGAAGGATTATATCCGAGCCTCTATGAGGAAAGCCAGATACGAGATTTTGCCTGATGATGGCTCTTTCTACGGTGAGATTCCCGGTTTTAATGGTGTCTTTGCTAATGCGGATACCCTCGAAACATGTCGTGATGAATTGGAAGAAGTTCTGGAAGGCTGGATTTTGTTACGGGTCTCTCTACATATGCCATCGCCCTGTTAGGACATTAACTTCTCCCAAACCACCGCAAATACCTCACCACTCCCGGCTTCACCTCCCCAATCATCTCCACATCCACTGCACTCAACGGCTTCATCACTACCAGCAGCCCTACCGCCAACCCTAAAAACGCCGTTCCCGCTACGACCAACATCACACGGCCCGATGGATGCCACACGATCCCCGGCAACGCGGCTATCGTCACCGCCACCAGCAACCTTATAGTGAACCCCAGAGGATATTTCTGCGGGAGGTCGCGCCAGAGGAAGAGGAGCATCAGGCTGCCCATCAGGATTTGCGCGATGCCGTCGGCTACGAGCGCGCCCGCCGGTCCCCAACGCGGGATAAGCAAGATGCCGATCAGGATGAGCGAAGTCAGTCCTGCAAACTGGGCCAGCACGACCAGGCGCGGTTTTTGCAGAACATAGAGCGTCGATTGATGAATGGTGGTGCCGAGGATGCGCGTGATGATGTTGAAGAAGAGGAAGATCACCAGCAGCGGCCCAACAGCGCTGTAGTCGTTGCCGTACAGTATGACGGCGATGATGGGCGCGTTGAAGAGGCAGAAGACCAGCACGGGCGCAGCCAGCAGCGTTTCGATTTTTATGAGCGTCTGCCACGAACGCGCCAGGCGTGAATAGTTCATGCCGACAAAAGCAGCGGCCAGGGCAGAGCCGCCCACGCCTCCGAAGCCTGAGACGAGCAAGAGGCTGGCCGCGTGCGCCAGTTGGAATGAGAGTGTAAAGAAGGCAATCTGCGCATTCGAGACCAGGAAGTAGGTCAGCAGGATGATCGAGACCTGCTTCAGCAGCGCCCCCGATACCAGGTTGGTGAGCCACGCCGATAAGCCCACCCGCACGATTGGGCGTAGGGGCTGCTTAAATACTCCCCCGCGTGTGAAGATGAGGGGCGCCTGCCAGATGGCAAAGGCGGCGGCGTTGAGCAGCGCACAGACTGCCTGTAGCCAGAGAACGCTGTCGATGCCCCAGCCCATCTGTAATGTGATGAAACTCAACCCCAGTAGGAGCAGTTGGGCCAGGCTGCCCATGATAAAGACGACGCGCATGCGCATGACCGAAGCGTAGACGGCGGTGAACAGGCTGGCGAGGCCGTTTCCCAGTACCCAGAAAGCGATGGGGGTGATATGCCTGAGCAGTCCGGGGTCGCGCAAGCTCGACGCGATATCTCCAAATGTGGGAAGCGGGATAGCGGCGAAGATTCCGGCCACGTAGGGCAGCGCGAAGAGCATAATACACAGGCCGATCAGCAGCGTGACGATACGCAGCGCGAGCAAGCGGCGAATCAGCAGCGCGGCGGATGCCAATCCATGCTCCGCGAGAACGCGCGGTACAAACGTGGTGGTTGCATCTTCCAATCCAAATGCAACTATGTAGGCAATTGTATTGAACGCGGTCGCGGCTATAGCATACACGCCGTACTGATCTACCGAGACTTTGCGCGTCATAATCAGCGTCAGAATGAAAAGCGAGATGAAGATCCACAGTCCATAGACCTGGTTCAGCAGGTAACTGGCGGGCGTGCGCTTGAGCAATTGCTGCGCGCCTGCTTCTCCTAATGGAATCGCGGTCTCGGTTGTACTGGTTGGTAGAGGCAGCATGTTAGTCTGATTGGCTGGCTTGCCCTGATCGACTTGATCGCCCTCAACGATATCTATCGTTATGTGAGCGCTATGTTCTACGAATTCGTCCTCACTATCCCTCACTATATCACCATCTTCCACTTGTGTCGAAACGCCAGCCTGCTCGATCTCAAAGCGCACCAGACGTAATGGGCGCAGCGCCGGTTTCTGAGTTTCTATCTTCATTGTATTCTACATTACAAGGTAAAAATATATTATCTTAGCGCAGTTTAAAGAGATGCCGTGCCAGCCAGCCGATGCCGCCCAGCGCCGCGAAGAGTTCCAGCACACTGATATTGGCCGTTACCTGTGCGGGCGCTACCAGGTAGAATGCGCCAACTTTGGAGGCGGCGGCAACCACAAAAAGCCCCAGCCCGATCCAGGCGGGAATGGTCGCGTAGAGTAAGGCACGCTGCCAGCTGCGGCACAAAAAGCCAATCACGGTAGGAACGACATAGAGCAGCAACGGAATGATGGGCGCGAGGGCCGGTGGAAAAGGCCCATCTTGCGCTGCCGAGGAGGAACCTGGCAGCAGGCGCGTCCACTCCTGGGCGGGCACCAGTGCCAGCGTGACCAGTATTGTCTCAAGCGCGATCATGCCTATGACTACGTAAAATATGCGTTTTTCTTGTTCCGCGTTCGGAATGCCTGAACGTAACATGGCTATATCCTTCTTATATATATACTCTTTTAATTCGTTGGAATAGTCAGCAATCCAAGTTCGTATTTCATCATCAAGATACGGCGCACCGAGTCATCGATACGCTGCATGCTGATAGCTCCAGAGTTCATTGCCTGCTTGATCCCCTCGATCATGCTGGCGACATCCCTGGGGGTGGAGGCGCCCATGAGCAGATCGCAGCCCGCTTCAACCGCCAGGGCCGCCGCTTGAGACTCGCTATAAAAGGCGGTGATCCCCTCCATTGTCAGGCTATCGGTCAAAATTACCCCCTGGAATCCTAGCTGGTTGCGCAGGATGCCCGTGACGACTTTGTAGGAGAGCGACGAGGGAGTTGAACCATCGACGGCGTGTAGAATATCATGTGTCACCATCACGGCGTGAATGTTGCCTTGCTGGATAAGCGTGCGATACGGCGCCCAGTCAATGTTTTGCAGGTCGTTCAGGGAGCGATAGACATCGGGCACGCCGTTATGAGGGTCTGTAGCAACATCGCCTAAGCCTGGGAAATGTTTGAGGGTGCCAAAGACCTTGCCGCTCAACTGCAATCCTTGCAGATATGCCGCGGCCATGCGCGTCACGATATCGGCAGTAGTGCCAAAGGTGCGCCCATACAGCTGCGGATTATAGACGGTATTCACATCCACCACTGGCGCGAGATTCAGATTGAATCCATAAGTAGCCAGGTCTTTTGCGTCCTGTATACCCTCTGACCTGGCCTTGTTCGGGTCGTTGGTTGCGCCGATGCTGCTGGCGCTTGGGCGCGGCCCATCCAGGCTGACCAGGCGATCAACGTATCCCCCTTCTTGATCGATGGACATCGCCAGGGGAATGGCGCTGTTACTCTGCATTTGCTGTATCAGGCCTTTGAGCTGCACCTTATCTTGAATATTATTATTCGCGCTAAAGAGCAAGACCGCCCCCACGTCGTACTGGCTCACCATCGCGCTGATATCATTTGAATAGGTGGGGCCAAGAAACCGCACAATCATCATCTGCCCCAGTTTCTGCTCCAGCGACATATTCTGCACGATCAGGTTAATGTACTGCTCAGGTGTAAGTTTTGCCGTAGCGGTTGCCGATGCGCCCGGTGTAAGCTGTTGGTGAAGCTTATCTCGAATGCTTTTGAGCAGGTTTGGGTCTCCCGCGTTAGCCGGGCCGGACAGCACAAAGGCCCAGCCCTGCGGCCCGATGAATTGCGCGTAGCCCAGGTTGATGGCATTGAAGACCAGGATCAACAGAAAAGCGATGCCGAGTAGCGCTTTCCCCCGTGAAATAGCTGTGCTTGTAGGATGAGAAGCCTGTACAGGCAGCGTGGGATGTTCCAGGATTGACAGAGCTTCATCGCGCTCGATGGCGGCGACACGCCTTCCTCGGTATTTCCGGTTTTGGCTTCTAACATGCCTGTCGAGGCAAATCCACGAGTGGCAGGTATTGGTAAAGTATCTTCCCTCGCGATATCCCTACTCTTCTGTTCTCCAGAGTATTTGGGCGTATTCAATTCCATCCAATACCTCTTTTCATCGATTAAAGAGATCTTTGTTGTTACTTGAACCTAAAAAATAAGCAAAAGAATATATACTCGTATATATGACGTTCCTGGAGAGTGAGTTGACACAAAGCCATTATATCCCTCATTATAGTAACGCAGGAAACAGGAAAAAGAAATGCACCATTTCACAAAATTGGGACTGATGGGGTTATTCGTGCTGGTAATGCATATATTCCTGCTTGTTAGAGCTATGCATCTGCGATATACTGATGCTACGTTAGAATGCAAAACTTGAAGGAATGGTACCAGGGCATGACAAAAGATCTGCATCCAACTCCTCCAGACACGCGCCAATCTGCGGCCTTTCATCCCTCATATTCCTCGCAGCAGCGTGGTCTATCGTCTCGCATTCCTCGCAGCATCCTGGTTGGTCTGGCTATTGCTTTAGCACTGACCTGTATTGAGGGCATAGTCTGGATTCTCAATCCATTCCATTTACTCGGCAGCACATCACAATCGCTGCCCGCATTTCTGGCTCGAATTGCACACAATCCTCTCTGGTGGCTCGTACTGGTGATACAGGTGATTGCATCCATGCTGGTAGTCTGGGCGGCGGACAGGCCGCTCGCGCTTTACCGCTTTAGCAGGGATACATGGAGAGCGACGGAGCATTATCGTACCGTGTATACACCGCTTCCCAACTGGCCCTCTCTCTATGAAGTGATGGTAACGTACTTTCAGCAGGCGCCTGATCCTACCGTACCCCCGCACCTACAGGAGATTCCACTGCTGGAAATGGTGCGCAATGCAGGGCTGTTCCTGGTGGACTCGCAGGCGCACCTGGTATTGCTCGGCGCGCCTGGCGCTGGTAGAACGACGGCCCTGTATCTCTACCAGTTTATGGCGCTGCAACAGCGCCGGGCAATGATTTTTGGACGCGAGAAGATACCCATCTTCGTGCCGTTGCGCAACTATAACCTCTTTCTCAAAACGCGCGCCTCCTCACAGGACACATCGCTCCAACGGGACGCGGCAAGCTTGCTCGATTACCTTGTTACCAGTGATCTCCCTGGTATGCATCACCTGCGGCCTTACCTGCCCAAACTGGCAGAACAGGGGCGCCTGCTGTTGCTGTGTGATGGAATCCACGAGGTCGATGAAGCCTACCAGCCCACGGTCATAGATGAACTGATCGATCTGATGAGCCAGCAGCGCAATCGCGTGCTGGTGACATGCCGGGAAGTCGATTTCGTGCGGCAGCCCCAACTGGCACTGGCGGTCGAAGAAAACCTGGTGGCGCGTGCGCTGATCCGCCCACTTGGACAGGAACAGATGCGCGGCATGGTGGAGCATTATATAGAAGATGAGAGCGCGGAGAGAAAAAGGAGGAATCCAGGGTATACGGCGGGACAGATCATGGATATGATAACCCGTACTCGCCTGAGTGCCATCTGTACCAACCCCTTGCTCTTGCTTGCACTGCTGAACGTCGTCGATGGTCTCGGTATGGAACGCATCAAGCGGCTCGATACGCGCGGACGCCTGCTGCAAGCCTATGTCGGCCATCTCATTCAGCAGACTCGCAAACAGCCAGCGTGGGGCGAACACGCGCCCACGGAAAAAGATATCCTGCTCTTGCTGGGCGAGATTGCCTGCGCTGCCCGCTGGTCCAACACGCCGTATGCTATCCAATTGCATGAAGGGGCGCACCTGCTGCGTATAGGACTGCCCACGATGGAAGACCACGCAGCGGCCGTGCAGACATGGCTGGGCGAGCATGCCGACGAAATGTTTCTATCCGACAGCCTGCATGAACCCTATAGCCGAGAGGAAGTAGCTCACATACTGCGCTTTGCGCAAAACGCAGCGTTGATAGAAATCAGCCCACATGGTATTTTGAGCTTCCGCCATGAATTGATCTCCGCCTATATGGTCGCGGAATATTTTATGGCGTTACAGGCTTCTTATGATACGCCTTTGCAGAAGACGCGCTTCGCGGGGCTGCTGGCGCAGGTCATGAAACGCCAGGACATAACCGATGCATTTTCGCGCTGGAGTCTGCCGCTGGCGCTGTGGGTTGGCCTGTTAGATGAACCGGCCGTTTACGCCGAACGTTTCGTCGAATATGGACGTGCACACCCTGGCTCCGCTCTGGATGTGCTGGTGTTGAGCCTGCTCTGCCTGGGCGTTGCCAGCGTCCCTCCACATGTCGCTGATCTCCCCCAGGTTGTTTTGCCGCCTGAGCTTGAGTCCATGCTGGTTGAGGTCTTGCGAAGTGACGAGCAGCGCGTCGCGTTGGCGCGTCTCTTCACTCGCTATGCCGAGGAGGACGCGCACGAAATCTATCAGTCCCTGTTCGCGCTGCTCATGGTGCAGGAGATCGATGAACTGGTCATTCTCCTCGATATGGAGGTTATGCCTGACCTGCTGTTCAATCGGCTGCGTGCTATCGTAGACGATGGTGCATACGAGGCGCAGGTCAAACGCCTGGTGCGCCTCACCGGGCAGCTAGGAGCAGTTGCCGTGCAGCGCGCCGCCGCCTGGAGCCGGTCGGGCGACGGGAGAAGCCTGCGCCTGCGTTCCGCCGCGATTAATATTCTCGGTGGAACCGGTGAGCAGAGCGCAGTAGACCCCCTGAACGCATGTTTATACGACCCGGACCCGTTCATTGTCGGCAGGGCTGTGAACGCGCTATTTCGTCTTGGCCCGGAACTTTCACTGCCCTGCCTGATCGCGGAACTGGATAATCTCTCGCCGACTTCCGCTACCGCACAAATTCACAGCATCGCTCTGAGTATCGTGGAACGTTTTCTGGGTGAGCCGAATCCCGCTCGTCAGTTAACGCCTGAGCAGCACCAGCAGGTGATGAATACCCTGTTACATATCCTGAACCTGGTATATGCACCTGCCGTCCAACAAAAGGCGCGAGAATTGCTCGTGCGACAGGGTCGTATGGCTGAAGAGAGCACGGGCGGTGAGATGGCGGTTGACGCGTTCATTCAAAATCTCGCATCGAGTGATGATCGCATCGTACACAGCACCATCCAGGCGCTATGCGACATTGGCAGCGCCGCCGTGCCGGGTTTGTTGAAGTCGCTGCGCCAGCAGCCAGCAGAAATCGCACGCGCGCGCATCGTGGAAACACTGGGCAAGGTGCACGACCCGCGTGCCTTATCTGCGCTCTTGCGCCTGCTGGCCGATCCTTCATTACTGGTGCAGCAGCAGGTTGCGCAAGCGTTGTTCATCTATGGGCCTGAGAGCATCCCCGGTTTGATTTACCAGGTGTTACAGAGCGAAGAAGATCGCGTGGCGGCCCGCGCGGAGGAGATTCTAGGAGATATCGGCGAGGCTGCGGTTGAACCGGTCATAGACGCGCTGATTCCGCTCGTTCCTGGACGCACCCATTTGCTCGTACGTGCGCTGGCACGCATCCACGATGCACAGGCTATTCCCACATTGATTGCTCTGTTGGAGACCACTGTCGAGAACGCGCAGGTAGATCAATCGCTGCTGCTGGCGCTGATCGACGCGCTGGGGCAATTCCAGGATGAGCGCGTGGTTGCTCCCTTGATGGAGATGCTGGCAAGTTCCAATGCTCTGTTCTATGAAGGCGCAATCAATGCGCTGAGTAGCCTTGAGGTTATCGCCTGCGACCAGCTGATTGACGCGCTGGATGTTGAGCAGGATACCGCCATCACGACACGTGTAGAGCGTGCCTTATTGGGTATGGTGCATTTCCCCGGCGAGCGACTGCTGGCGGCCTTTGCGCGGGGAAGCGAGGCGCAGGCGCGGCATATTACCAACGTCTTGCTGGCGAAAGGGCCGGAAGCGGCGCACCTCCTGGTCAGCAATCTTTTCCATCCCAACCGCAACGTGCAGCTCCTGGTGCGCAGGGCATTGGAGAAGATGCCCGGACAGGTGATTGTCCCGGCATTGTTGGAGGTGATAGATCACGCTGACCGTAACTGGCGGGCAGTAATTGCTGAATATCTGCTCAAACATCCCTACGAGGCCATCCCTCCGCTGGTTGGCTTGCTGAATGACAATGAACGTGGAGGCGCGGCGCAAATGCACTTGCTGGAGTTTGGGTCTATGATCTTGCCAGCGCTGGTGACCGGTCTCGATTCCCTGAATGACCTGGCGCGGGAACGCTCGTGCCAGCTTGTGGCTGCATTGGCGCGTCAAACTCCTGAAGCGCTGGTGAGCACTGTACAACTCTTCACGCTCGATCCACCTCCCCCGCAGCGCGCGCGCGAGGCATTAGGAAGTCTGCTGGCTAACGAACTGGCCGATATCAGCTCACCTGTGCTGCTGGAAGGGCTGGAGGATGCACACCTCGTCGGCGATGTCTCAGAGATACTGGTGCACATGGTAAAGAAAGGAGATGCACGTGGTGAGCAGGTTCTGAACGAACTGCTGGAGTCATTGCGTATTGATGCTCGTCGGCACGGCGCGGAAATCACCCTGGTTGAAATTGGGACGCAAGCTGTGCCTGGCGTGGGCAACCTGATCACCGATGCAGATTCTGCCGTCGCGCAGACCGCACAGAATATCCTGTGCGAGATGGGCGTACCGGCCTTCTCCTTTATCTGGGCCGCCCACAGCGATGTCAGCAATCGGGCGCGACGGGAAGCGGCGCGCACCATCTTTCGCAGAATGCCCACCGTCGTCATCAAAGATGAACTGGTGCAGCTGCTGTCAAGTGACAAACCGGATGATATCTCAATGGCCCTGGCGCTCCTGCTGGAGCGTATTCACGATGAGGCGTTGCAGGCTGAGGCCGAGCATGAAATGATCCCGGTGCTGCTTGAGCATGTGCAGATGCACAGCACCGAACGCGCCAGCCAGCGCATTATCGCCCTCCTGCTCTTGCTTGGCGGTCGTACGGTGATCGATCACATGACGCAGGTCTTGTACGACTTTCCCAGCCACCAGGCGCGTTTCCTGCACGCCTTCCTGCTGCTGGGAGAGGAAGCGGAAGAGACGCTGTTGGAGGTGTTGCACGATTCTGGGGCGGCGCCGCTCCTGCGCGCCGAAGCGGCGGGTACCCTGGGCATCCTCGCGCCGCATATGGATATTCGCGAATACGCCAAAATGCTCGTTGAGTATGGACTCTGGGCGGGTCAATCGCAGGGCTATGCCAACACCTTACAGCAAGACCAGTTAAATGTCTCGTTGCGCGCGCTGGGTGGCTTGTTGGCCGGTGGTCACTGGCACGCCGCGGAATTGCAGCACCTGCGCATGCACAGCAAAGACGACAGTCCCGAACGGGAGTTATATGAAATCCTGCTTGGCTGGCGCTATACTCCCTATATCAAAATGCTTGAGCAAGAATTAGACCGTGAGAAGGAAGAGCATAAACAGCATATGATGATCCTCACCGAAGAACTCCTGAACTTGCGTGCGGCCAGAGAAGACCTGGAACAGGAGTTGGAGGGCCTGCACCGTGAACACGGCAAGCGCGGCCAGGAACTGGAAAGCGCTGTGCAAACCATCGATGAACTGCGTGAATCACTTGATCGTGTCTCCCACGAGAAAGAGCGCGCCCATGATATATTATCGGGTGTTAGACAGGAGAAGCAGACTGTCTACGACCAGCTTCAACAGGTTACACGGGAAAAAGAGCAGGTAGAGGCCGAGCTTGCACAGTTGGAGCAGAACCTGAGAAATTTACGCGGCCCGACGAAGAAGT
>WNGJ01006040.1_pt1 | contig 12781 bp, 12 predicted proteins | sample 5400611 | NCBI WGS metagenome assembly WNGJ01 (sample SAMN13153375, study PRJNA577476) | soil metagenome | isolation source: 40 cm soil or saprolite under Garry oak tree replicate 1 | place: USA:California | collected 2016-06-15
GCCCGCCAGAGCTTCTCCGGCGTGAGCGGCATATCCAAGTGCTTGATGCCGAGCGGTGAGAGCGCGTCCATGACGGCGTTGCCGGCCGCCGGGGTCGAGCCGATGGTCCCGGCCTCGCCGATGCCTTTGACCCCGAGCGGGTTCGTGCCGGTGAGCGTCACGGTGCTGTCCAGGTCGAACGCGGGCACATCCTCGGCTTTGGGAACGTGGTACTCCATCATGCTTCCGGAAAGAAGCTGTCCGTTGCTGTCGTACACCGCGCCTTCATAGAGCGCCTGTCCGATGCCCTGGGTGATGCCTCCGTGCAGCTGCCCTTCAACGATCATCGGGTTGATCTGCCGGCCGCAGTCGTCGCAAGCCGAGTACTTCACTATCTCGACCGCGCCTGTCTCGCCATCGATCTCGACCTCGGCGATGTGAGTGCCGAAGGGGAACGTGAAGTTCGGCGGATCGTAATACACGGTCGCCTCGAGCCCCGGCTCCATGCCGTCGGGGAGGTTGTTCGCCAGGTATGCGGCCATCGAGACCTCACCGAAGTTCTTCGCCTTCTCGGGCACCCCCTTCACGAACACCTTGCCGCCCTCGACGACGACGTCCGCTGGTGACGCTTCCAGAAGATGCGCGCCGATCTGCACGACCTTCTCGCGCACCTTCTCCGCCGCCTTGTGGACGGCGATGCCGCCCACAGCGAGGCTGCGACTGCCGAACGTTCCGACGCCCATACCGGGGGATTCTTGGGTGTCGCCGTGCCGGACCTCGATGTCGTTGGGGCTGATGCCAAGGGCGTCCGCCGCGATCTGGGCCCACGAGGTTTCGTGGCCCTGGCCGTGGGGAGATGTCCCGGTGAACACCTGCACAGCGCCCGTCGCGTGGACGCGGATGCGCGCGCTTTCGTAGCCGCCCCAGCCCACGCCGAGCGCCGCGTTGGCCTTCGACGGAGCGAGTCCACAAATCTCGACGTAGCTCGATATGCCGATGCCGCGGTAGTTGCCTCGCGTCTTGGCCTCGGCGCGGCGCTTCTCAAAGCCCTTGTAGTCGGCCATCGCGAGCGCACGATCGAGCGCGGGCTCGTAGTTGCCGCTGTCGTAGGTGATGCCGCTGATGGTGTTGAACGGGAACGCGTCCGCCGGGATGAAGTTCTTTCGGCGCACTTCGGCGGGGTCCATGCCGATCTCGTCGGCGAGTCGGTCGACGATCCGCTCGATCAGGTAGGCCGCCTCCGGCCGCCCAGCACCCCGATATGCGTCAACGGGCGTCGTGTTCGTGTAGACGCCGCGCATCTCGTAGTCGAACGCGGGGATGCGATACGGACCGGGAACGATGAACACGTGGAGAACGGTCGGGATGCCCGGCGCGAACGCCTGTAAATAAGCGCCGACGTTCGCGACGGTCCGGACGCGTAGGCCAAGTATTGTCCCGTCCTTCTTCGCCGCGAGCTCGACGTCCGAAACGTGATCGCGGCCGTGGATGGTCGCGAGGTAGCCCTCGCGCCGCTCCTCCGTCCATTTCACCGGACGCCCGAGCGTCTTCGCGAGGTAGCCGACGAGAAGCTCCTCGGCGTAGACCTGCAGCTTGCTGCCGAAGCCGCCGCCGACCTCCGGAGCGATCACGCGCACCTTGTTCTGCCCGAGGCCCAGGTTGAGCGCGGCAATGAGCTGTACGAAGTGCGGGATCTGCGTCGTGCTCCACAGAGTGAGCTCGCCAGCCTCGAACTTTGCGGTCACCGCGCGCGGCTCCATCGCGTTCGGTATGAGGCGCTGGTTGACGATCCGCTGAGTGACCTTGACCTCGGCGTCCCTGAACGCCTTGTCGATATCGCCGCCCTTCACCGGGTAGGTGAAGACGAGGTTGGAGGCGAGCTCCTCGTGAACGATCGGGGCACCCGGCTCGAGCGCCTTCGCCGCGTCGACGACGACCGGAAGCGGCTCGTAGTCGACGGAGATCAGATCCGCGGCGCGCTTGGCGGCATCACGCGAGTCGGCGACGACCGCGGCGACCGCGTCGCCCGCGTACCTCGCCTTGTCGGTTGTGATCGGCATGTGCTTCGAGCCATTCATGCTCGGAACATTGATGAACACCGGGAGCATCCCCGTCGCCTCGAGGTCCTTGCCGGTGTAGACAGCGACGACGCCGGGCTCCTTCTTCGCGGCCGCTGTGTCGATCCGCCGGATTCGCGCGTGCGCGTGGGGACTGCGCACCAGGGTCAGGTACGCCATGCCCTGCAGCATCACGTCGTCGGTGAAGGTCCCCTCACCGGTGATGAGGCGCGGGTCTTCCTTGCGCGCGACCCGCGTGCCGATGTAGGTGGGCGTGGTTGTAGCGGTCATCGTTTCACCTCGGCGGCGACCTTCGGTTGGGCGCCGGCGGTCTGGCGCATCTCGGCGGACGCCGAGCGAATCGCGTTCACGATGTTGTGGTAGCCGGTGCAGCGGCAGAGGTTGCCCGCGATCGCGTGACGGATCTCGGCGTCGCTCGGTGAAGCGTTGCGCTCGAGGAAGTCGACGGCGGTGATCATGAGACCGGGAGTGCAGAACCCGCACTGGAGCCCGTGCTCCTTGGCGAACGCCCGCTGTATCGGGTGGAGCTCTCCGTTCTTCGCAAGGCCCTCGACGGTGACCACTTCCGCGCCGTCAGCCTGAACGGCGAGCATCGTGCACGCCTTTGTGGCGCGGCCATCGACGAGGACGGTGCATGCGCCGCATTGACTGGTGTCGCAGCCGACGTGCGTGCCGGTGAGGCCGAGGGTTTCTCGAAGGTACTCGACGAGCAGCAGCGTGGGTTCGATCTCGTTTGAATGAGTCGTTCCGTTCACCGTGACCGCGACCGTATGCGGCATGACGCCTCCCCTTATTCCGGCCTCGTACACGGACGAGCGCCGCCACAAACTCCCCGCCTCGAAAGGCGGCGTAAGGCTAGTTCCGGTTCTAGAGGTCGGTCAACCTCGAGAGCGCTTGCTTCGTGAGCGAGCCGTGCTCTTCTTCGCGGTTTTCGCGGTCGTTCGCTTGCGAGCAGTCGTCCGCTTTCCCGAGGCCTTCGCGACCGTCGCCTTCGCGCGCTTCCGCGGGGCGCTTCCGTTTCCGTTGGAGCGGGAACGGGTCTGCTGCTCGCGCTGCTGCTCCTGCGTGCGCTCCATCTTGGCGAGGCCGATGACGTTCCCCTCGGGATCCGCGAAGAGCGCGTAGACAACGTTTCCAGAGTCCATCGGTTCCATCACCCTGGTGCCCCCGAGGCGCTCCGCCTTCGCGAGCGTCGCCGCGGGGTCGTCTGTCTCGACGTAAAAAGTCACCCAGCTCTTGCCGTGCCGGCTCGCCCCGATGCCGCCGTTGATCCCTGTGCCCTTGGCCTTGGTGTCGATCATCCCGTAGTTCTCCGGGTTGTTCGTGTCGATCCCCCACCCGAAGAGGTCCTGGTAGAACTTCTGCGTCGCCGGAGCGTCCTGCGCGTTGATCTCGAAGTGTGTGACCGGATATGCCACGGCCGCCTCCCCTTTGTCTACGCTCTTGTCTGGATGGACTCTACTCTCGACGTCGCGCGATCGTTCGTTCAAGCGGTGCAGGATCGCAACGCAGATGCGGCTGCCGCTCTGTGCGCCGACGATGTCGAGGTGACGCTGCCTGGGCTCCCCGAGCCTTTCCAGGGTAAAGAGGGCGTTCGGCAAATGATCCGGCTCGCTCCGTCGGAGCTCGTGCAGACACCCCGTGAGGAATCGGTCGAAGGCAAGAACGTGAAGATCACGACGCTCACGCGCGCGCCGGGGGTCTTCGCCAACTACACGACGTGGAACTTCGAGATCGACGGTGCGCTCGTCCGCCGTCTGGACTTCGAGCTCCGCGCCGCGAACTAGGGGCTACTTCGGATACGCGACGTAGTAGTTGTTCATGACATCGCCTTCCACCTGCCTTACGTCGACCCGGCCGAACCCGGCGTCGTCCAGCATCGAGAGAGCGAGCTCGGTGCCCCACACGGTACCGAGGCCTTTGCCATCGAGCGCCAGCGACACGGTCATGCAGTGCATGGTCGACACGGTGTAGAGAAGGGGCCCGAGCGGATGGTCTAGGTTTTTCGCCAGATCGCTTGACGCCGCTATGTCGACGCAGAGATAGACCCCACCGGGCCGCAGGGCCCGACGGATCCCGGCCAGCACGCGATCCGGGTGGGCCTGATCGTGGATCGCATCAAAGCTCGTGATGAAGTCGAACGCGGCCTCACTGTCGAGCGTGCTCACGTCTTTCGACTCGAATCGGGCGTTCGCGAGCTTCTTCGATTTGGCTTCCGCTCTCGCGGCACCGAGTCCTTCCTCCGAGAAGTCGTAGCCGACGAACCGGCTCTTCGGAAACGCCTCTGCCATGAGATTGATCGCGTGTCCGCTGCCGCAGCCGATGTCCGCTACGTCGATTCCTGCCCTGAGCCGGTCTACGAGGCCGTCGACCAGTGGCAACGTCGTCTGAAGCAGGCGCGCGTCAAGAGTCTGGGCGCTCTCCTCTGCCATGAGCCGCTGGAAGTCAGCGAACTCGGAGTATGGAACGCCGCCGCCCCGCCGGAACGCGTCGACGATTTGGCTTTCCACGGACCCGAGGAGCGCCACGTACTGCGCTTGGACGGCGAGGTTGTCGATCCCGGCCGCGCGCGTGATGAAGACGGACCTTTCGGGCGGGAGCGTGTAGGCCTTCGTCGCGGCGTCGTAGTCGACGATCCGTCCGGTGACCATCGCACCGAGCCATTCACGGACGTAGCGCTCGTTCAGTCCCGTGCGCTTCGCGATGTCTGCGCTCGTCGCCTTCGCGGCGTCCGCCATCGTGTCGAACAAGCCGGTCTGGTGGCCGATGCTGATCGCGAGGCAAAGCATCCCGTCGTTCAGGACTGTGATGAGGCGCGCCAGGAAATCCGGTGCGTCCTTGGTCTCTTCGACGATCGCGGTAGCCATCGCTCCCCTCCCAATGCGCCAATGCCGACGCCCCGTAGTTCTAGGCCGAGTGTCAAGAGGCGACGGCCGATGCCGCGAGCGCTATGGCTTGGTGAGGACGATCGCGTTGGGAAGGAGCCGGCCGGGGCCGACCTTGTACGAGCCGCCGATCCACATGGCCGCGGTGCCACCGCCGTCGAGATTGAGTGCGTCGCGGGCGCCGAGCGCTTGCATCACATACGCGGAATCAGTGACCGAGGCGTTGGTCACGATCGCGAGATACACGTACGTGCCATCGACGCCGATCGCACCCTTCGTTCCCTTGAGGAGCTGCGAGCCGTTCTGCTCGGAGGTCGAATCGATGACCGCGCCGTTCTGGACGAGCAAGGGGAAGTTCGTGATCGCCGCGTTGATCGGCGTCTGTTGCTGGAAGTACACGAACGTGCGGCGGTAGACGCTCGTGCTCGCCCCGTTGAAGAAGAGCCCACCGTTCTGCGCGTTGAGCGCGTTGTAATTGATCCAACGGCGCAGGTTGCTGTTGTAGACCGCGTAGTCATACGAGTTCACCTTCCCGGCACACTGCGCGTAATCGGGCGGGCACAGGTACGTGCCGTTCATTCCCGCATACGCCCCGTTTTCGCTGACGTATTGCGCGAGGGGCTTCGCCGGGCAGTTGTTCGAGCAGTCCGTCACGTTCGCGGTGAGGGTCTTCACGGTGACCTGCGACAAACGCTCTTTGATCAGGTGCACGTTGAAGGTGCCGCGGACGGTCGACACACTCTGGTAGCCGTAACCAAGACCCGTCTCAGGCGGGGCGGGCCGTGAGCCGTCCGGGTTCAGCACCGTGACGAGCCAGAAGACGCCGAAGTCCTCGAGCCACGTCGCGCCTTCGATCAGCGGACGGAGATAGAGCCGGTAGTAGCCGGCCGCGGCCGGCGCCTGGATCGTGAACTGGAACCACGAGACCATTCCGGGTCCGACGTAGTCGGCGGGCTGCATCGCGATGCGGTTGAAGCGGGGCCATCCCGTCGCCGGAGATCCCGCTGCACCGTCACCGCCGAGAGGCGTCGCCGCGTCCTGCCCCGGCTCCGGGCCCCACGTGCCGAGGTATGCAACCTGTCCCATGCGACCGCGCACCCAACCGAGCGAGCCCGAGTTGTAGTACGCGACCGTCGCGGTCGAGCGCTCGCCGGGACACAACGTCGGATAGCCGCTCTGTCCGTACCACTGCGCGTGGAAGCCCGCGACGCCGGCCGGCAGATTCGCCGGATGGGGAATGCCGGGACCGACGCTGCTTGCGCATATCGCGGCGGCCGGCGCCGCAATAGGCGCCGCGAGGGCGCGCGGCGGCGGACCAACCGCGAGCCCGCTGAAAACGAGAGCCGCTACCGCGAGCGGCGAGAAGATGCGCGATCCCACTCTTCGACGCTAACGGCGGATGCGCGTGAGCAATACCGCCGCGCGGGGGACGACACCTTTGGGTAGCGGACGGTACGCCAAGTTGATACCTCGAGGTCCGCCATACGATCCGCGCGTGATGCGTCTTCGGATCGCGGTCGCGTCGGTGGCGCTTCTCGTGCCGTCGGTCGTATTCGCCTTCAATGCGTACATCTCGTACGCCGAACGCGGTTTGGTGGAGCCTTACGACATCCCAGCAGCGATCGGGTTCCTGATCACAGCCGTCCTCGCGTGGCGAGAATCCATCGTCGCGCTCGTCGGTGGAGCGATCCTGTGCGGGATCTATCTCGCGAGCGTCGTCGCCTCAGGACCCGCGATCTTCATCGCTTACTGGGTCGTCGCTTTGGTCCTGACGATTCAAGCGCTGCCGCTCGTGCGCCGGCCGGAGGCGAGCTCGACGTAAAGCTCGCTGGCCACGGCCCCTATCCCTTCGGCCCCGTCGCGACGATCTCCACCGCGGCGCGGATCTCATCGGTCACACTGAGGACCCGGAACGGCACCGACGGCGCGGTCATCCCGAAGTCGCCGAATTTCCAGCTGGGATTCGCCGTTGCCGTCGCGGTGAGATCGCTCCCGTCGCGTTTCGCCGTCACGTCGAACGTGACCTCCTTCGTCTTGCCCTTGATCGTCATGTTCCCGGTCAGCGTGAACGTGAACGTTCCGCTCGTCGCGAGCGGCAGCGTGAGCCCACTCGTCTTCGTCGGAACGAACTCCGCGGTCTGAAACTGGCGCACCTGCAGGGTGTCGTTCTTGATGAAGTTGTCGCGATCGCGCTGGTCGCTCGAGAGGGTCGTCAGATCGAACGTGATTTTGGATCCGGACTCGAAGGTCCCGTCCGCGTTGAGCTCGAAGGAGCCCTTCGCACCGGTCGCGGTGAGGACCGCATCCGAGGGAAGGCTGACGCCCACGAGCTGCTCGCGGACGCGGATCGTCGCCTTCGACTTGTCGGTGACGGTCCAGGTTCCCGCGGACGCGATCGCAGCCGTTGCCGTACTCGATGCCGTAGCGGCGCTGGTCGCGGTCGATGTCGGGCTGGGGGTCGGGGACGAAACCGTCGCCGAGCCGCTGCACACGACGACCAGCAGCCCGGCGCCGACGGCCGCCGCGAACGAACGAGCGTGCGCAGGCATGGTCACTATCCGCTGCTCCTTCCGGTGGTCAGGGCCGACTGTAAGAGGAGCACGTGAGACCGCGCCAAGCGCGGGCTAACAGTTGCCTAAGAAGGGAGGGGCGTTGCGTCGTCTTGCTTGCTCGGTAGGCAACCGCGCCACTGCTTCGGTCCCTGGCACTCCGCGTGCTCCGCGCTAGAGCATGCAAACCAACGGTGGATTCTCAGCGGGTCTCGCAATCGGTCTCTTGGTGCTTGTCGTCGTCGTCCTCGTGTTACTCGCGACGGTACCGATCGGCGGCGGGCCCGACCCCAAACCACTCATCAACATTCGCTTCTAGCGATCCCACGAGGGCCCCAGCGAAGAAGACCCCGGCGCTGCTCTTTAATCCGACCGACTGAGGCGCGGATCGAACGCGTCGCGCAGGCCATCGCCGAGCAGGTTGAACGAACCGACGGCGAGCAGGATCGCGAGTCCCGGGAAAAGCGAGAGCCATGGCTGCGTGCTGATGAAATTCCGGCCCTCGCTGATCATGACGCCCCACTCCGGCGTGGGGGGCTGGGCGCCAAAACCGATGAAGCTGAGGCCGGCCGCCGCGATGATCGACGAGCCCATGTCGAAGCTCGCCTGCACCATGAGTGGCGCGAGCGTGTTCGGCAGGAGGTGGCGCAAGACGATCCTCCTTCGTGACGCGCCCATCGCGCGGGCCGCCTCCACGAACTCACGCTGCCGCAGCGAGAGGATCTGTCCGCGCACGAGGCGCGCGTAGACCGCCCAGGTGACGGCCGCGATCGCGATGATCGCGTTTGTCAGGCTCGGTCCGAGGGCGCCGGCGATCGCCATCGCCAGGATGAGGGCCGGAAACGCAAGGAAGACCTCGGTGAGCCGCATGAGCGCCTCGTCGACGAGTCCACCGGCGTAGCCGGCGACGAGACCGACAAAGGTGCCAAAGACGCCGGCCGATCCCACGACGACGACGCCGATGACGAGCGAGATACGCGCGCCGTACAGGATCCGACTCGCGATATCGCGACCAAGCGAATCTGTGCCAAGCCAGTGCTCCGGTGAGGGCGGCTTGAGGCGCACCGCGAGGTCCTGGGCGAGGGGGTCGTACGGCGCCAGCAGCGGAGCCAAGAGGGCGCAGGCCGCAAGCGTCGCAATGAGCGCGATCGCCACGAGGTTCAAAGGGTTGGCGAGGATGGGTGCCCGCGCGACGAGGCGCAGACCGCGGACTGGGAGCGCGACCGTGCTAGCCATGCTGCGTCCGCGGGTCGAGCCAGAAATAGGCGATGTCGACCACGAGGTTGGCCAACGGGTACACGATCGCCGCCAGCAGGGTGACGCCCAGCACCGCAGGGAAATCGAGCGCGATGGCAGCCGCGGTCGCGTAGCGGCCAAGACCGGGCCAGCTGAAGATCGTCTCGGTCAGGACCGCCCCCGAGAGAAGGCTTCCGAACGTGAGGCCGAGGATCGTGACGGTCGGGATGAGCGCGTTGCGCAGCCCGTGGCGCAGGACCACGAGCCGCTCCTGAAGGCCTTTGGCGCGCGCGGTCCGCATATAGTCCTGGCCGAGCACCTCGAGCATGCTCGAGCGCGTCATTCGCGCGATCACCGCCGTCGAGAAATAGCCGAGCGTGAGCGCGGGGAGGACGAGATGCAGAAGGCTGCTGCGCAGAGCATTGAGGTCGCCCGCGAGCAGGCTGTCGATTACGTATAGGCCGGTCCGGATGGGAGGCGGCGCGACGAAGTTATCGATGCGGGCGCCGCCCGGGAGCCAGCCGAGCTGGTAGTAGAAGAGACCGATCACGATGAGGCCGAGCCAGAAGACCGGGATCGAGCCGCCGATGAGCGAGAGCAGCCGGACCAGGTGGTCAGGAAGGCGGCCGCGAAAGACCGCCGACCAGACGCCCGCCGGAATCCCGACGACGATCGCGACGAGTAGAGCGGCCAGCGACAGCTCGATCGTCGCCGGGAACGAATCGAAGAGGTCGTCCGAAACCGGGCGGCGAGTCCGGATGCTTCGACCGAGATCGCCGTGCGCGAGGCCGACGACGTACGTGAGGTACTGCTCGGGTAGTGGCCGGTCGAGGTGATATTCCGCCCGAAACGCCGCGATCTGCTGGTCGGTCGCGTGGTCGCCTAGCGCCGCGGCGACCGGATCGGCCGGGATCACGTGCGAAATCGCGAAGGTGATGATCGAAACGCCGATCATCACCGCCGCGATCCCGACGATCCTTCGGGTCAGGAACCCGAGGAACCGCATGGCGCCCTGTGACTGCTACTTAGTTACTGACGCGAGCTCCGCCCATCCGATCGAGCTCCAGTTGAAGCCCTTCACGTTCGAGCGAAGTCCAAACAGCTCGTTGGGCTGATAGAGGACGACGTACGGGCCGTTGTGGAGCACGTAGTCGGTGATCTCCTTGTATGCAGCCACTCGCTTGGCCGGGTCGCTGATGAGCTCCGCATCATGGGCCTTCTGGGCGATTGTCGCGTCATCCCAGCCGTTGCGGTATGCGATGGACTTCGCCTTGTAGTCGGTGAACGGGTTGACGTTCGCACCGGGGTCGGGGTAGTCCGGGCCCCAGTTGATCATCACGAGTTGGCCCTTCTGCGCGCGGTATGTCCCAAGCAGGTCCGCCGTGGTCGTCTGCTTGATGTTCGCGGTCACGCCGATCTTGGCCCAGTCGGACTTCAGCTTGGCCGCGATGTCGCTCCAGGCGGCACCGCCTGGCGCTCCTCCCGTTGGGACGAGGAAGTCGAGCGTGATGCTCGTCTGGCCCGCTTCCTGTAGCAGCGACTTCGCCTTGTTCACGTCAGCCTGGAAGGGCGTCGACTCGTTGTAGCCGGCGAGACCCGCCGGGACGATGCCTTGCACCTTCTTGCCGTTGCCTTTGAGGAGGTCCTTGATGATCCCGTCGTAGTCGACGGCGGTGCGAAGAGCCTCCCGCACCTTGACGTTGTCGAGCGGCTTGACCATCGCGTTCATGCCCACGTAGACGAGGAGCAAGCTGCTCGCGGAGGTGGTGGTGACACCCGCCTTGCCTTGAAGCGCGGCGATCTGCTCCGAACCGAGATCGTTCGCGATGTCGATGTCGCCCTTCTCGAGCGCGAACTGCTGGTTCGCGGGCTCAGGCACATGCTTGAAGAGAACCGCGCTGAGGGCGGGCTTCGTCCCGCCGTAGTTGGGGTTGGCCTTGAGAAGGACCTCAGTGTTCTTGGTCCAGTGATCGACCGCGAATGGCCCACTCCCGGCGGAGTGGTCGAGAAGGTACGCCGAACCGAAGTCGCCAGCTGTTTCCTTCGTCTTCACTTCCTTCGAGTCGATGACTCCACCTATGGTGAAGGTCAGGATGACGAGGAAGGTCTGGGTGCTCGACGTCTTGGGCATGGTGACCACGACAGTCGACGGGTCGGTTGCCTTGATGCTCTCGGGCTTGAGCCCCGCGATGTCCGTGTAGAGGAAAGCTGGCGACTTGTTGAGCTTGATGGCGCGCTGCATGGAGTAGACGACGTCGTCCGCGGTGAGCGGATTGCCGCTCGCGAACTTCACGCCTGACTTGAGCTTGAAGGTGACGTCCCAGTTGGTGCCTGCGTCCTTGATGTCCCAGCTCGTCGCGAGCGAGGGCTTCGGCGTGGTGAGATCCGTGCCCTCGAACTTCACGAGCGTCTCGTACACGTTGTGGGTGGCGAACACCGCGCTGAATTCGTACAGGACCGCCGGATCGAGCGAGATGAGGTCGCTCGTGTCCCGGTCGATGACGAGCGTGCTGGCAGCACCGCCGGCAGACGGCGACGCCGACGCCGACGCCGACGTGCTCGCGCCCGGAGTGGTTGCGGGTGCGCACGCCGCGGCGAGCAGCGCGAAGGTAATGACGATCGAGGCGTAGCGAACTGGTCTGAACATGTAGCCCTCCCCTGCGCGGTAGTCGTTGAGCCTAGCACCGGTTCAATTGGCGCCTGCCGAGGGAATCGGAAGATCCAAAAGGGCAGTCATGAGCAATCCAGCCCGGTTTGACTACCCGGGATCATCTGCTAAGCCTTTGTAGTAGTTCTGGTGCGGAGGTCTTGACGATGCTTCGGCTCGGAACGCCCAAGGACACGGTCTCGCGCTGGCGCCGGCGGGCGATCCTCCGATTCGGCTTCCTCGGCGCGCTCGGCCTCGCCGCGACCGAGATCACGGCGCTGGTCGCTCCATTCATTCGCGTCAACAGGATCGAAGGGCTCGGAAACCCGGTCACCGTCGGAACGAAAGCGCAGGTTCTGGAGATGTTCGCCGCCACGAACGATCGGCCGATCCTCTTCCGCGAGGGGCGGTTCTTCCTTCTCCACGCACCGGGCGGGATCATCGCCGCGTACCGCAAGTGCACCCATCTGGGCTGCGCAGTGCCGTGGAACGACGCCGAGGATCGCTTCCACTGTCCTTGCCATTCATCGCAGTACGACAAGCACACCGCCGTCGTCCTTCGAACCCCCGCGCCGAAGCCGCTACAGCTCTTCCATATCACGGCGAACGCGGAGGGTCAGCTCGTCGTCGACACGAACCCGCTCCGCGTGATCGACCGCACAAAAGGCGAATGGGACCCTTCGGTCATCGAGATCGCCGATACCTAGTCAGGCGCGCGCGTCTCCTACCTAAACGCGCGCGGTCTCCTCGAAGCTTCCGCGCTGGAGCACGAGCTCCTTCTCGTTCGACGCGAAGCTGACGATGGTCCCCGACGCAAAGTCGAGGATGCTGGTCAGCGTGTAGCCGGAAGCGGACAGGTACGAGACCGCGCAGACGTCATCGTTGACCGGCGCCACCTGGTACTTCGCCTTGGGTTCGGTCGCCGGCTTCCCGGTCTGCTGCTTCGTGTTCGTCTCCTCGCCGTCGGTTGCGCGCCATGACACCGTCCCGTCGGCGCCGAAGGCGTGCTCGAAGCCTTTGCCAGCCATCGGTCCGTCCTCGTAGGTCCACCGGATCGTTTTGCCGCGTACGCGATCGGATTCCATAAGACTCTCCTTCATTCGCTCGGTGCCTGCGTCTGCAGCAAGCGAGGGGCCACGCTCGGCGTAGCGACCATTTGTTTCTCCTGCACCTGCATGTAGCGAAGAGTCGCGAGCAGCGCCAGGTCGATAAGCACATCGATGAACGTCACGAACCCTTCCTCGAGGAACGCGAACGGCAGGTACAGCATGAGGTCGATCAGGATCGCGAGCTCGAAGGCGCGGTACGCAGTGAGTCTTGACCGCCACAGCGCGACGACTCCGCGAACGACGAGCGCGCCCGCGGCGAGCCCCGCGACAACCTCTATCCACGAAGCGAGAGTGCTGC
>WNGJ01008321.1_pt1 | contig 12780 bp, 15 predicted proteins | sample 5400611 | NCBI WGS metagenome assembly WNGJ01 (sample SAMN13153375, study PRJNA577476) | soil metagenome | isolation source: 40 cm soil or saprolite under Garry oak tree replicate 1 | place: USA:California | collected 2016-06-15
GTTGTTTGGGAGAGCAGGACCTGCCCACCATGACCAGCATTCATGAGCCGTGCAGCGAAATGGATATCTATGCCTACGTATCCTTCGGCAGCCAACTCCGGTTCACCTGTATGTATGCCCACACGAACACGTATGGTTATCCCCTCTCCCCATGAATGCCTGGCTAAGGTACGCTGGGTGGCAACTGCCGCAGCCACAGCATCTCTCGTTCGTGCGAAGGCTGTGAAAAATGCATCTCCTTGTGTATCCACCTCGTACCCATGATACTCGCGGAAGATCGCTCGTTGGAGATGTCTGTACTCCGTCAAGACATCGGTATAGCGATTACCTAATTGCTGAAGCAGGTGTGTCGATCCCTCCATATCGGTAAACAGCAGTGTGACAGTACCTGCAGGTAAATCACGTCGTCCAGACCTCTGCCTTGAATGAGCCGATCTAGAATCTTGCGGATTGTGCTTCTCGTCTTCTTCAGGAGAAAGATAGCTCTGTGTCATCAGATCCTCTTGAGTATCGTTCATGGTATAGCATTTGAGTAGGTTGCACATTTCAGTGTATCATGCGCCCGGTCAGGCTGTCGATGACCTTACTCCACTTTTGTAGCGCTATCCTTCTCATGTGAACCTGTACTGGCTACCTAGCATGTCTGTTCCAAAACCAGAGAGGAATCAATCATGCTGGAAATCTTTTCGCCAACTGTTCGTTAAATAGATGCTAAAACAAGGAACGGAAAGAGCCAGCATTGATGCGCTTTTTGAAAGGGATATACCAAGTAGGATAGGCGGCTGGCGAGGTACCGCTCTCGCGGCCCTTTTCCCTCCTGAACTGGCTACTTGAAACATCCGTTCAGAAAATAACCACCAGAGATCAATTCTTGGAAAACACAAGAAACCTGCCGTATTTCTTTCATACGGCAGGTTTCTTATAGTCAAACCGGAACCGACGGGTTTCCAGTCCTCTGTCACCAATTTATTACCTCTTCCTTGCCCTGTCCGGAAAACTGTATCTCAAGGTCCAACACTTGCTGGCTCACGATGAAACAGCTGACGTCAGTCCTCCTTCAATAGTTGGCAAGCGGCGACCAGGACCAAAACACCCGAACGACGGTGTTCCCACTGAACACTGGCCGATGATCATCCATCGTGTGGTGGAGAACAACGAACCACTTCGTCAAGTGGCAAATGAGTATGGTGTCTCCCATGAAACGATTCGTCGCCTCATCCTTCATGCTCATCAGGAGCGTGGACAGCAAGAAGCATAACGCTACACATGCTGGTCTCGGTCCCTCAGAGAAGCAGACTCTCTTCTTTATGACTCTGGAGGAGGGCGACCGACTCTTTTCTCGGTCTGCCCCCTTGTGCTGGTATGTGTGCCTGTGGAGTGACGCGAGCAGTCTGATTGTCCTCCAAAGGGATAACTTACCCACCAGATGCGGCATGCTCCCTTGCAACTCCCGCCAGCGCTGTGAGGTTCTCTCTTCCAGCAGTTCCTCTCTGGTGCATGGGGTTAGGAACTCTCCTGCCCCTTTCCCTTACATCTTCCCTGTGCAGTATCTGCATGTGCAGGGAAAGGATGGAGCTGGTCCGCTGTGTGCTGCTGGTTCCATCGGCACACCACAAGCATAGCAGAGGAGGGCGGCACAATAATGGGGAGTACCCGGACAGAGGACGGGAAAAGGCTGGAAGCCGGACCGATCGTGGGTTGGCGCAGGCTGTGCACGCGCACTCCAGGCGAAGCGGGGGGATTTCCCATGACCCGGAACACCACATGTGCCCGCATCCCATGACAAGTCAACTCTCATCATCATGGACAGCCCGCACGAGCCAGCTGTGCGCTTTCCAGCAAGAGGTGGCAACCTCGGACCTGGGCGGGACGTGTCGAACCAAGGCGGGGACCATCTGGCAAGCCCCTGGGAAAGGGCTGGGAAGCCGCTGGGAGCGCAAACGAGGCACCAGTGGCTTGCTTCTCCCTGCAAAGGAGAATCTGAGGAGCCAGTGCTCGGGTTGCCAACCCGTGACAGCCTGCTTGGAAGGCAGGGTGTCACAAAATCACCGCACGCTTGCTATGAGCTGGCTTAACTGGCTCGTGTATACCATATAAACAGAATGTGAGCGTCCCTGACAAAAGATGTCACGCGCATTTTTTGGCGCTTTTGGCAAAAGATGTCACATGTATTTTTGCCTTCTTTGGCAAAAGATGTCACGTAATTTCGAAGGCAGGATTTCCCGAGCTCAGGGCGCTCTAGAACAACTTTACCAGAACTTTTGTCCAAATTCAAGGGAGGCAGGAGGTCTACCAGCGCTTTAGGATTTACAGCTTGTCAGAACACGTTTGCCATTCAGCGCCTTTTTTCGCTTCCCTTCGTGGTCAGGAGAGTCAATGCGAGTGAGACAGCCCAGACCAACCAGATGAAGCCGCCTCCAAACACGAAGAACAAGAGTATGTTCCCAAAACTGAAAGGGAGTTGTTCAAAACTTCCAAGGAGTAAAAAGGTGCCAGCAACAACACCAAGCCAGCCAAGCCATACCTTCTCACCTGGAGAACGCAGGAGACTGATTGCCAGCAACAGACTCCAACTCCCCGTGAAGAGAAGATAGAAGTGTTCTCCAAGCGTTAACCCTAAACTGTAACTGATGGTTTGATAGGTTACATCAAGGGCAGCATGCGTTGCAGCACTTGTCTGTGGGTCAGCATAGTTTTGTGCGAGCATTGGGAGCACGATCACCCAGCGTGAAGCTGCCAGCGCTTGTATCAAACCGGCTAGTACCTGGGAGATTGCAGCAATGAGCTTTAATGGTGTTTGAGAACGCGCTACGTTAAGGTACAACAAAGGAGCCAGGGCAATGAACAGGAGCCCAACCAGCATTGAACCATAATAGAAGAGAGGGATGGCCAAAGGGTGCTGGTGATAGGCAGCAAAGGCTACTGCTGCATGATATTCAGCATTAGAGTCACCCCAGGTACCAAAGAATGCTTCCAGAAAAACGAAAGCAACCCCGCTAATAGATGCGAGTAGCAGTAAGACACCAGTAATACGTGCGAGATTGAGGGAGTTACGTTCAGGTCTGTCCATGTTCTCGCTCGCCCGCTGTTTTCTGTCTTCATCGAAAATTTGACGCATAATTCAGTTCCATTCTTTAATTAGGGATCACGAGTTTGGCAGGGGCAGAACAGACTCTAAAGCTGCAGCATGGGTTGATCGTGGTTGTTTCTCCTGCAAACGAGAGCAAATCGGCCCCCTGAAAGGTTTTCAGTCTATCAACAGCTTTTTGCTCATGCAGGTAAAGCCACCTGTGGAGAGCATCTATCGCTTTGAGTGTGTTCTGCTCCTGGCAATTTCGTCACCCCGAATAGCAACGCTTAGAATACCATTAGAATGTCACCGGCAAACTCAGCAGGCCACGCAGCATCGGATTGTGATTCCAGACCAGTTGCTCAGGCGCGCATGCCAGCCGCACGTTCGGCAGACGCCGGAGCAGGGTGCCAAAGGCGATCTGACCTTCCAGACGCGCCAGCGGTGCTCCCAGGCAATAATGGATGCCCTTGCCAAAGGCGAGATGCTGATTCTCTCGGCGCAGAATATCCAGCGTTTCGGGATCATGAAACTGCTGTGGATCAGCATTGACCGCGATCAAAGAAGCGAGCACCAACTCGCCTTTGCGGATCAAAGTGCCGTGCATGAGAATATCCTCACTCGCCCAGCGCTCATCAGAGAGACTCACCGGTGCGGTGTAGCGCAATAGTTCCTCGACCGCTGAGCCGATAAAAGTCGGATCACGCTGTAGCATCTGCAACTGCTCAGGATGTTGCAACAGTGCCAGCGTGCCATTGCCGATCAAATTCACCGTTGTCTCATGCCCGGCAATAAAGAGCAGCCAGATCATCGAGAGCAACTCGGTCTCACTGAGTGCATCTTCATTCTCCTCTACTCGTATCAAACTGCTGATGAGATCGTCGCCCGGATGCGCGCGCTTCTCGTTGAGCAACGCCTTGAAGTAGGTGAGAGACCTCCCTACAACAGAAGTCATTGCCGCCTCTTGTCCAGGTTCCCCATCCGCGCTGAGAGGCTCCAGCATCCAGTTGCGAAAGTGCTGGCGATCCGTGGTAGGCATTCCCAGCATTTCGGAAATCACCGTCACGGGCAGTGGAAAGGCAAAATCTCGTATGAGGTCCATCTTGCCCTGATCCTGCACGGCATCCAACAGTTCATCCGTAATCTGCTGGATGCGCGGGCGTAACTGCTCAATCATGCGTGGTGTGAACCCTTTGGAGACCAGGCTACGCAGGCGCGTATGATCGGGGGGATCGACCATGAGCATGTTGCGCATGAAGGTGGACATCAGGTCCTCCCGTTCCAAACCTGGCTTCTCTTCTGATGGTGAGACCTTCAGCCTATCTTTTATAAGCCGTGGATCTTTGAGAATCGCGATGGCGTCCTCATAGTTCGTCGCAATCCAGGCACCGCCTATCCCCATATAGTCGGCAACATGGAAGAGTGGTCCCTGTTCGCGTAAGCGTTTGTAAAACGAGTATGGATCGAGATGGTTTTGCTGCGCGATCAAATCGCTGGCTGCAATCTGTGTCATCCTCTTTGATATCCTTTCACTAGTTCCTCTAACAGGTGTATTTGCTACGTTCGGGTAGGGGCTGCGACTTGACGTGCCTCTGTTGGGTCCTAGCCCACGTTCGCCTTTCTTTTTCTCGCCTTTAGCGGGCATTGCTCAAGTCCTTTAGCAACCCGGACAATTCATTCCAAACTGTACAGGGATGGAAGCTCACTTTCTCGAGAACCTTTTTGTGAGGCGCGCCACCAACAAAAACACCCCCATGATGCCATGTGGCCCATAGGGTTCGTAGGCTTGCAGCCTCGTGATGTGCCCGTCTGCCACTTCAAAGATGAAGGCCTGGGGGAAGTTCCGCTTCATTCCTTGTATCAGGACATGGTGTGTGGCCGTCTCGACTGCCGCACATTGCCCGTTCTCGGACTCGCAATAGTTCACGATGATGTAGCCGAAGGACCGCATGCCACTCATCGCCCCCCGAAAGCCTTCCCTGATGGCGGCTTTCCCTTGCATCCGCGGCGTCGGAAAGTGGGGGTCGATGACCACTGCATCATCGGCAAACAGACTCATCATCGCCTCCAGATCCTTGGCCTCAACCGTGGCGAAGGTGCGTATCACGAGATCATGTAAAGAGGTGTCTGTGTGCTCGGTCATCATTCCCTCCTTCGTGTAGGCTGCTTTCTCACAAGTCAATGAACGGCCAGCTTGAGGGCCACGGCAGTCAAGAAGAGCGCAAATGCCAGCATCGCCGCCCAGACCCCAACAATATGGAAGCGCTCCGCGCGATGGACTAACTCCTTCCAATTCTTTGGTGGCGCGCTGAGCTGCCAGTCAGCCGTGGCACTGTTGATCGGGACGGTGCCGACGACCCTGATCCCGATCCAGGTGAGGAGGGCAACCACTGCAGCACACCGAAACCAAAAGCCGGGTGTGCCACTATTGAGAACCGCGAGGGCAATCCCTAGCACGGCCGTTGGCACAAAGAAGGCGGGCACCAGCACACGCAACCGCAGGACCAGCGCTTGACGAAGCTGGAGCTGCGCATGGTCGTCCAGCATCTCGGAGGGCCCACGCAACCCGTAGTGGATCACGAACTCTATGCCAGCCAACATACCGGCGAAGAAGAGATTCACGAAGTCAAGGACGGTGGCGGGATTCATGTTGCTTTTTTCCTTTCATTTTCACCTGGTGATAAATTGGATCAAATCCGGGCCCGGCACGGTCCTGATGAAAGCTTCTCATCCTTTCATTGCTCAGTTACTCGCGTGCCAGTGACTCTGGAAGGGGGCAATATCCCGGCCTTCGACGTACCGGTCAGGGTATTACCGTCGATGGTTACGTCGAATTTGAGGTTTAAACGCATAGGTCTGATGATCGATAGCTGCCAGGTGAGCCGGGTGCCGTGGAGAACCGGGTTGATCAGTGGCAGAGTTTCCGCGTCGTTCTTCGCGACCCCCGCAACGACACCATCGTTCTCGCTGAGTTCGAGGACAGCGGATTGCCTGCCGATGGGGGTTGAGATACTTATATTCCAGGTACCTGTAAGAGACATGTGTTCATCCTCTCGTTCATTGCCCAGGCCCTCGGAGGCTGGGCGTTACGTGGTGTAATCGGAGAGATCGCGCTCCATGCGGTGTTTTCCACTTCCTTCCATGTAGCAGCGGTGGATGACGACTCTTGCTCCTGCGCTGACATCGATGACTTCAGCATCCATTCTTTGTATCCTCTCGACGCAGACACCGGCAGGCCAATTTGCGCGTGCGAGTCAACGCTCCTCGAATGATCCTGCGATCGGCGGTACCGTGACCTTGTCCACGAACTCTTTCACAATGGTGAGCAGGCGCTCAGGCTGCTCCATCTGTGGGAAATGGCCTGCCTCTGGGATGAGTTCGAAGCGAGCGTTGGGAAACGCGTGAGCGTAGGCACGGCCATAGTCCAGGTCCACGATGCGGTCGTTTTCGCCCCAGATAACAAGGGCTGGAATCCCTATGCGAGCAAGCCGACGACGCAACTTCGGATCGCGCAAGCCCTGCTTCTGAACGTACACAGCGAGCGTCTGGAAGTTCGCGGCTCTCGCTGCAGCCTGCTGAGGGCTCTGGGCGGCAGGATCATTGCGGGAGGCCATCGGCTGCTGGTTGCTGCGTGCTGACGAGGCGTCAGGAGTCCGGGAGAACACATCGGCGATCTCGTGACCATCGACCTGGATGCCGGCGGCATCAACGAGGATCAGGCCGCTCAGGGGCGTCGTATTTCGCACCGCCAGTTCGGCTGCAATCCAGCCACCAAACGAGAAGCCAATGACGATGACATCTTGCAGGTCGAGCCGTTCAAGGAGGTCGAGGTAGGCGAGCGCAAGGTCGTCGATGCCTGTGAACCACTCAGGCCGTGGCTCGCCATGAAATCCGGGATGTGTCGGCACGAGCACGTGCGCATGTTCTGCGAGTGCCTCAACGAAACCAGACACGCTTTGCGGTCCGCCAGCGCCATGCAAGACAAGTATGGGACGACCGCTTCCCTGCTCGTCGACGCGCACCGTCAAGCCGTCGGTGAACGACTCTCTTCGAGTTGTAGGTGGAACATTGTTCATGTGATGTATCCTTCTCGTACACTTGTATGGTTAACATCCATCTTGTTTGAAGTGTGAAAGCGCCAGTGAAGCCCTTTGAACAGGTCTGCCTGGGTCGGCAAAAGGAGACGGATTGACGCCCAAAGAGATCCATTACACCGGCCCGGAAGACATCTGTTGACGAAAGAATGCGGGTACACTGGTGGCTGCGTCAGGAGCAATAGCCATCCTCAGACCCTGGTCAGCACCACGGGCCGCAGTCTGTGCGCGCGGGAACATCGTTTGTTCGTAGCTGCGCACGGCATCATCAAGATTCTGGTGGTTGCTGAGCGCGCAGGCAAGATCAACGGCGTCTAACATGGCAAGGTTGACCCCTTCCCCGCCAAACGGGGACATCAGATGCGCCGCGTCACCGAGCAGCGTAACACCAGCACGAAAATCCCAGGTGTGTCCGACGGGAAGCATGTACAATGACCGAACCTCAAAACGGTCATTACTTTCCTGGATCAAGGCGAGCAGGCTCTGGTCCCAATCAGAGAACTGGTCGAGCAGCCAGGTGCGTGCCATTTCGGGATGGCCAGCATCAAAGCCTGACGCGCTGACCCACGTTTCGGGGACGCGCAGGGCCGCATAGACCCGAATGTGACCATGGCCATTGCGCTGGGCGATCAGCCCCTTGTTGTCGGCCAGAGCAAACATGCTTCCATGCCCAACCAGTTGGGCCACAGCGGGATGTTGCTGATCCACATCATCCAGGCCAAATTGAATGTACGTCACTCCTGCATAAGCGGGAGTGGCACTCGAGAGCAGAGGACGAACACGCGACCACGCTCCATCCGCGCCGACCACCAGGTCGAAGGTTTCGCTCAGGCCATGCTCAAACAGCAGTTCATACGTCTTGTCATGCGCCTGACGGACGGAGCGAAGATCCCATCCCCAACGCACAACCCCCGTATCCAGCGAGTCCAGCAAGATCGCTCGCAGTTCGGTCCGGTCAACCTCGGGTCGGTCTCCCGTCTCCTGATCCGGTCTATTTTCCAGCAGAATTTGCCCCTGCTTGGCGAGGAGACGCATCCCCTGGTCTTCGTAGCGTGCAACGGCCCGAAACTGCTCATCAAGCCCGGCCAGATGCACAGCTAGTTGGCCAGCCTCCGGGTGCAAATCCAGCGACCCTCCCTGCGGCCTCTCGTCAGGATGGCTTTCCCGTTCAAAGACCGTTGTGGCAATAGAGCGTGTTTGAAGGATGCGCGCGAGCGTCAAGCCACCAGGTCCAGCGCCGATAATGGCAATACGAGGAGTTTTGTTCGTTGTCATCGTGATAGGTTCCTCCATAGATGCTTACTCTTAAACAAACTCAGCAGTACAATCCCGGCGAGCTACACCCGGATCAGATGGCCAACTCCACGGATGATCCAAAGTTGGATGGTCATGTGCTTCTTTCCTTTCGCTGCGCTTACAGCTTGCGATCCAGTGAACGCGAGAGGGAGTAGCCAAGTATATACGCTACCAATGCTCCCATAAAGCCAAGTGCCATCCACAGTGAAAGGGTATTTTGCTGGCTTGCGAGAAATGCAGCGCCGCTCAGCCAGGCAAGGATGATCAGAGCGAGACCAGCAGCGGCTGCGATACTCCCAACGATATTGCGCGCGACACTGCTCAATACCAAGGCAACGAGTGCAACGACAAGCAGCAGTGTACCGATATAAATGTGGAGTTGAATGATCAGACTATGCGACCAGACCCAGCCCCATGCATTTCCACCAGGAAGGTTGCCAGGAAACTGCACCTCAAGATTCGAGATCATCCCTAACACATACTGGACCACTAACAGACCCAGTGTGACGAGAAACGCGAGACGAAAAGCTCCAAAACGAGCGTACGTTTGTCTCATACAAGCCCTTTCTCCTTTTACCTAGAAGGGTTATCCATCGTACCCCTCCAGTGCCAAGACGGATCAATGATCTCTCTAGCGAGAGCCGTCATATGCTCTTCCTGTCTATCAGTAAGAACAACCTGTTCTCCGGTCATATGTATCTCCACTTTCAACATTGTTTGCCCGCTTCGAGAGGAGGTGAAAACGTCATCTAGCGTGTCTTCATGGCTCTACTCCATATCCTTTGGGAGCAGACCGAAGCGATCGCCCAGCCCAGGTCCGATCTCGTCGGCGTTCGCTATGAGCTGTTGGAGTTGGAGCAGGAAACGATCCAGCTCGCCCTGAGAGAACCCCTGTGTGATGTTGTGCTCGAAGCGCTCCACCGAGGAAACCAGCGTGTGTGAGATGTCTCGGCCCTCAGCGGTGAGATAGACCTTGACCACGCGGCGGTCTTCCCGATCATGCCGTCGCTCCACCAGCCCCATCTGCTCCAGCCGCGTGATAATACCTGTCGCCGCCGGAGCATCAACGCCACGCTTTTGACTCATGGCACCGATGGTCATGCCATCCTGCGCGAGCAGCAGCTCTAAGGCTCCCCACTGTGGCGGCGTGATGACATACGGCTTTGCGCGCTCTTCGCAATGTGCCCGCAGGACTTCTGCGTACGCATACGCGACACAGCGTTGTGCGTAGAAGAGCCAGTAACTCAGACGACCGCGATTCTCCTCAACAGGTAGCTCCATATATCTCCTTTACGTATTAATGTTTTAAGTATTAAATGTTAACATGTTAAATGTTAACATGTGAGAAGTATAAACGATAGATCGTCTTGTGTCAAGGCTTTGACAGACGAATTTGGAAGGTGTGCTCAAAAACAGCCAATGTTCAACGTATCAATGGAAGAAGCCAGGGAGGGAGCGGTTTTTCCAGGCGTGGTCTTGTCAGTGCTCAAGATTCTTGGCAAGTGCTTACGTTTGAGGGTCAATCCTGCTCACATTTCGGCTGTTGCCCACTCTGGGGGCTTACTACTCGCTTGCTGCCAAGAAGAATGGGAAAAGAAAGAAGCTCGAAGACGGGAGAAGAAACATATAGACAGGGAGTCTACCCCCAAGAGAACCTGCGCATCTAGAATGAGACTGGGAAAGTCGGTTCCTGCTCATCATTCTCATTCTAGATGCACAGATCATCGACTGGCGTGAAACCCTGTTCGTGTGTGAAGAGAACACGACCATGTTCCATGTCAACTCATGAGAATGAGCCTGAGTGTGGGCTTTCTACGTGTTGGTCGACCAGAATCGGATTCCCATCAGGGTCACGAATGAGAAAATATGCAGGTCCAGCCCCCTCCGTTGCTTCTTGTTCAAAGGCAATACCGGCTTCTTTGAGCTGTTTTTGAATGTCGCGGATGTCAGTAAACGTTGGCAATTGCTGGCTGTTGGGATCCCACCCGGGATTGAAGGTGAGCATGTTCTTCTCAAACATGCCTTGAAATAAGCCGATGACGGCCTCTCCATTTTTCATCACGAGCCAATGGTGTGCTTCATTGTCGTTAGTCACTGAAAAGCCCAGCGTTTCGTAAAACACCCTGGAGGCATGAATGTCTTTCACGTTCAGACTGAGTGAAAACTTTCCTAATTGCATGTGTTCTCTCCTTTGGTCATGTTACGCCTGACGAGCGCGATTACGGTGGCCTTCCACCTCGCCACATCGGCTCTCTCCCGGTGCTGATACATTCGGGATGAGTTCTGCTCTTACGCCACGCGCATGGGGTGCAATATCAAGATCTCTTTGGGGTTATTCTCCCGCAGACTCGAAAAAGTGGAAGAAAATGGATCGTGATCGCAGTCTAGTCGCGCCCTCTTAATCAAATGGCTGAAACCCTGACCAGATGGGCGCCGTCTGCTGTTCAGGGAGTGAAGCTTTTTGGCAATCGGCACGGCTAGACTTGGATGAGGCCGGTTGACACTCCCAAACAGGAGACAGTTGATAGCAGCGCAGAAGCCGCTTCGTTGTTGATGAGCAGCTGGTGTGAACCACTGCGTCTCATTGTTGATGAGCAGCTGGTGTGAACCACTGCGTCTCAATCTAGATGCATCAACGCGAAAAAAAGCTTCACTCCCTGCTGTTCCGTGTGCAAGAGGCAGAGATTCTACGTCTAGATGCGCAAGAACTAGCAGTGGCGTGAAATCCTGATAGAGGGTTAAAGAAGCGCTCGAACGCTTGAAGAGAGCCATTGGGCTGAGTCGGGACGGAAAGGATGGGGAAAATACGCCGATGGGACTCCTGGTTTTGCCACGGGTGGAGTTCTGGGAGAAGGCAGGATACTCCTCAGATGGCATGAAGCACGCGTTTGCGGAGCAGCGGAAAGCCAGCCTGTCCATAGCCCTGCCGTTTGATCAGTTTGAGCTTGGTCACATGCCCTTCTACCATGCCATTATTGATCCACCAGGAGAGCCCGGCCTTCACAGCCTCTTTGTCCTTCTCGATCCCTGCGGTAAAGGACTGCAGTTCGGGGATGTTGGTCTGTTTCACCTGGTCCAGCCAACTATCCAGGCGCTCCCCCAAGCGTTCACGTAGCATCTGGGTGAACTGCTGAACCAGCTCATATACCTGATCCACCTCAGGATGCAGAGATCGAAGCAGAGCCAGCGTTTCTTGGTCCTCGGCCTCTAATTTTTCAGGGCGACGAAGCAAGAGAAACACCGCTTGTCGCGCGAGCACAGGGGAGCGTGGAAGCTGGCTGGAAGATCCGGACTTCTTCCTGCCTTCTGGAAGGGAACGAACGAGTTGCCTGTAGACGTTGCGATAGGTGAGGGTGTGGCCTGCGGCAACCAGTTCCCGATGTAACTGAGCGATGTTGTGACAACCCGCTTCCCACCTCTCCGCAACCGCTTTGAGGTGGGGATCGAGCCTGGTCCTTCGCTGGGGCGATTTTTGTTCGGGGAAGGTGCCATGTCTCAACCAGCGCGAGACGGTCGCATGGCCTACTCCCACCTGAGCAGCGATGGCCGTTTGCGAGAAGCCCTGCTTGTGCAAGGTCACGACTTGCTGATATTGGGCCAGACGCTCTTCTCGCTTCGCTTGACACACCTCGGCGTGTTTTGGATGCTTTTGCGGCGGTCCTTTGCCTTGCGCGATAGAGAGTGGGGTCGCTCTTGACTCCTGCACGGCGCGAGTACGATGAGCAGCCAGATGACGCGCCAGCAAGCCTTCTAGTGCCTCCCCCAAATTTTTGATCACATGGAATCTATCGGCACACTGAGTTGCCTGGGGAGCCGAAGCCTTGGCGGCGGCAGCATAGTCTCCTCCACGATCTCGACTTACGGCCATCAGGTCAGGATATTGGCGCATCCAAGCCGCCGAGGTCTCCGCTTTGCGGTCAGGCAAGAGGTCCACGACGTGCCTGGTCTCCAGATTGACTAAAATTGTGCCAAACCGGCGACTGCGCAGGAAGGAAAAGTCGTCGATGCCAAGAAATAGGATCGATTCGGCAGGCGGATCAGGCAAAGCCATGATGCGGCGCAGGATCGTCTGGCGAGTCGTTTGTATTCCCAAACGGGCCGCGAGCCTGGCACCTCCTTTGCCACACGTCGCCAAGCCAATGGAGGCGATCTGCTGACCATAGCGCAGTGTCATCCTGGCGAAAGGCTCGACAAAATCTGGATGCCGCTCATATAATAGTTTGGGAGCAACGGATCATAGTTTGGGAGCAGCGGAGCAGAAACATGACCTTGTAGGGGGTACACTGATGGAAGCAGCGGGAGAGCCAGGGCAGTCGTTTG
>WNGJ01006815.1_pt1 | contig 12778 bp, 8 predicted proteins | sample 5400611 | NCBI WGS metagenome assembly WNGJ01 (sample SAMN13153375, study PRJNA577476) | soil metagenome | isolation source: 40 cm soil or saprolite under Garry oak tree replicate 1 | place: USA:California | collected 2016-06-15
GGAATGCCTTACTGCGGTTCCCGTGGCTTGCAGCGGGACAGTCGTTGACGAGGTCCCCGCTGAACAGGCTCCAAGCGAGAAGAGAAGGAACCCAACAAGGAACACAAGAGGCATGTGAATCTTCTTCAAGAGTGGAGGCTCAGAGTGGGAGAGCTGTGTACGAATGAACTGTGTGTGTATGGCGTGATCTAGTTTACCGGTAGTCATACTCTTCCTCCTAAGCTTGAGAGACGCACGTTTGTCCCTCAAAGATCGAATCCATTCATAAGTTCCGCTAAGATGATGCGTCGAAGACGAGTGATCTCGTGAACATCACTCCAATCCTGTGGATAGCAACACACAATCTCTCCGGATCCTAGTCCACACTGAAAAAGCAGATAGGCCAATCGCCGCTCACGCTCGCCCGACAGCCGCGCCTGGAGCCAGTCCCAGACCTCAAGGCTTTTGGGATGGCCTTCCACGTTTCGCTCTCCTAACTGATGCACTGAAACTGCTTTTGGACTCGAGGAGATCCGCAGCGTTTTCAGGATGGCCCCATTGAGACTCGCACGCAGGTACAGGAACACCTCTGGGAGCGTTTCGTATGCTACCTTCCCCTGGATGGCAGCCTGCCGGAACCGATCGAAGGCCAGTGCTACGAAGTGCTGTTCGCTCTGCAAGCGATACGCAGCCTCTCTGCCGGCATGCAGCCAGGTCAGAACGGTCTCTTCCAGGCACTTTTGGAACTCTGCCCAGGTGTCTTGATCGCCTTGTTTAATCGCAAGGCGCAAGAGCTCCGGGCTAGACACCTCGAACATCTCGCCTGCATTATGCATAATGTTGTTGCTCCATATATTTCACATCTAAAGGGGCTTGAAGGTGACATAGTTCATGCTCCTTTGCAGGGTGATCAGAGGTCTATTCTCCCAGACCATCATTCCATTGAGGCCTGGTGGACCGCTTTCATGGCCGCAGCATAGTCTGGCTCGCACATTTGATTGACGACATACTCGGCGTAGACGATGCGATCGTCGCAATCAATCACAAAGATGGACCGTGCGAGCTGTTGCCATTCCTTGAGCCACACGCCATAGTCCTCGCCGAACCGCTTGCTGCGATTGGCGGAGAGTGCCTGGTGCAGTACACCTGCGCTCTCCTGCCAGCGCGCTTGCATCTCGGGCGAATCCATGCTCACCGTGTAGACGCCGGCAACCAGTGGCAGCTCTGAACAAATCGCCTCCCAACGATGCGTCACCAGCTGACAGAGCGGCCGTTCAAGGCTGTTCACGACGTTGTGCAGGCGTACCATCCCTGTCAAGTCGGCCAGGTGGATAGGGCGGACAACCATATCCACCAGATCCAGGTAATCTAGGGAGAAGTCGGGGGCGGCTTTTCCCAGGTGCAGGTGCGGACCTATGACCGTGAGCTGCTCGGTACCTGCGAAGGCTTCGCCGATGCGTTCTTCTATGATGGCATGCTCCCTGTCTCCTATGTTTCGACTCCAGTTGTTCTGTTCATAAGTCTAGCGCATGATGGCTGAGAACGCGCCGTCAGAATTGAGGGATTTTCCTGGAAGAGGAGCGGATACTTGCTGAGAAAGGCATCCTCAGTTTTAAGGGGGAGGCTGTGACTGTGAGAGGGCATGCGGATGAACAGGAGAGCTGTTTAGGGGTTGTCGTGAGTCAAGCTGCCTAGAGAATTTATTTGGAGGATGGGAAGTCTCAAACCAGGTGATGTTCTATGGCATAGCGGGTCGCTGCGCTACGTGAGGAGACACCCAGCTTGCTGTAAATCGAACGCACATGGAAATTGACGGTGACCACGCCGATGACCAACCGTTCGGCAATCTGCGCGCTGGTCAAGCCCTGGGCGAGCAGCTGTAGCACTTCCATCTCACGCGGGGTGAGCCCAGCGTCAGATGCGGGAGAAAGCACAGCTGCTAAAGGTGAAGCAGTGAGTGCAATTCTGGGCGAAGGTACAGATTCCAGGTCAGAGAGAACATGTTCTAGCGACATGGTCCGTCCCTCGGTCCACAAAGCGGTAAAGGCCTGCTCCCCGAGGCTGGCGCGTGCGCCAGCCACTGCACACTCATAATCAGCACGCTCGACAGGAGGAATGGGCATCCTGATCCCTTCGCGTAGCGTCTCTGCAGTACCCCATAGCTGTGCTGCCCATGCTGGCTGCTCCTGTCTCAAGGCTACATCCGCCAGTCCTTCAAGAGCGGGGGCGATGTTCTTGCTGCCCATTTCCCTACAAAGCGCCAGGTTCTCTTTATAGAGGGTAACAGCAGCTGCATAGTTGCCCTGGATAGCCTCAACCCTCGCTGAACCGGAGAGCGACCGGGCAGAGTGCCATCGATCTCCCATTTCCTTATAGAGCGTCACACTCTCTTCGAGGAGCGTGCGTGCCTGGGCAGCATCGCCCTGATAAAGAGCCACATGTCCCGCGAGGTAGGACCAGACTGCAATTCCATTTGGAGAGTCTATCCCCTTCCAGATCTCAAAACTCTCATCCAGCAGCGAGGTTATCCTCTCATGATCACCCAGGGACAAAAAGAGCGCCAGTGCCAACTGGTGGAGTGAGGCGGCAATGCCAGGCTTGTGGTCCATTTCCCTGAAAACCGCCAGGCATTCCTCGTACATAGCACATGCTCTGGTATACTCACCCCGCATGAGGCGCACCCATGCCAGGTCATGAAGCACATCAGCAATCAGAAATCTGTCGCCTGTCTCTCTGGCGAGTGATACAGCTTCCTCGCCCATTGAGTAGGCAGTGTCAAGGTCGTCCCGCATCTGGGCAATGAGTCCTTCCTGAGCAAGAATGCCGGCGATGCCAGCTGTATCGCCGAGTTTCCGGCTCAGCGCTAGATTCTCCTCGCAGAGCGTCGTTGCCCAGTCAAGGTCGCCCTGATTAAGCGCCACGTACGATGCGGCTGCGAGAGCTTTTGCACGGACTGGTACCATAACGCCCTTACTTCTTGCCAGGGCTTGCTCCAGGAAAACTCGTACTTTACCAAAGTGACCATGGAGAATCCAGAACTCCGTCAACACTTCAACCATTCGCAGAGCCAACACTAGTCTGTGCCCGGATTCCCCTGGCTCTAACGACCAGCGTAGCGCCGCAAGCAAATTATCATACTCCCGCTCCAAACGCTGAAGCCACAACGTGTGCACTGCACCGAACGGACTCTGCTCCGCTTCCTCAGAAAGTCGCAGGTAGTATGCAGCATGGGCTTCTCGAGTTGCCTCTTCCTCCCCATGCGCGGCCAGACGCTCCAACCCATACTCGCGGATTGTCTCCAGCATGATGAGGCGTGGCCCTTCCCCTTCCTGATCCATCGGTTGCAACAAGCTCTTATCGATAAGCGAGGACACGCCGTGCCAGATCGGTATCGTACCGTCGCCAAGAGTTCTGGATACCGCTTCCACCGCCTCAAGCTGGCACCCACCCATAAAGACCGCGAGCAGCCGGAAGAGCCGCTGCTCCTCTGCGCTCAGCAGGTCATAGCTCCACTTGAGCGTGTTGCGCAATGTCTGTTGTCGCTCAGGAAGATCACGTGCGCCTCCAGTCAAGAGTTGGAGCCGACGATCCAACCAGGCGAGTAGTGCCTCCGGTGCGAGCCACTTGACGCGCGCCGCCGCCAGTTCGATGGCCAGCGGCAACCCATCCAGGCGAATACATATCATGGCGATGGCATCAGCATTTCCCGGCGTCAACTGAAAATCGGGTCTGATAGCCTGTGCCCGTTGGAGGAACAGGTCCACCGCTGGAACGTCGGCGAGCGCTCTGTCGTCTGGTAGGCGCTTGCGGTCTGGGAGCGCGAGGGGAGGGACGCTGAACTGGTGCTCAGCACGCAGACGTAAGACTTCTCGGCTGGTGACCAGGACCTTCAGGTTAGGGCATGCCTCCAACAGGTCCGCAAGCAGTGGTGCTGCGCCAACCACTTGTTCAAAGTTGTCGAGCAGCAACAAGCAGTGTTTGTCTTGCAGGTATGTCTTCAGCAGTTCGAGGAAGGACTGGCTCCCTGTGACTCTGATCCCCAGTGTCTGCGCGATCGTAGAAAGCACGAGTTCCGTGTCGCGAACAGGCGCGAGGGATACAAAAAAGACACCGTCGACGAAGCTCTCTGCCAGGTCTGTAGCGACCTGGAGTGCCAGGCGTGTTTTACCTACACCAGCCGTGCCAATCATGCTCAACAAGCGCACCTTGGGACTTTGTAAGAGCGCCCACGCTGCTGCTGCTTCCTGCTCGCGTCCCACCAGCGAGGTGAGTTGGAGCGGCAGGTTATTGCGTGGGATGAGTTCAACTTCCAGTTGAGAAGGTATTGAACCGTGAGAGACTGGCACATGATCTCGAGCAGGCGTTTGCAGGTTCTGCGTGCCGGTAAGTCCAGCAAGTTCGGCTGCAATCACTTCTAGTCGTGTGACCGAAAGTTCTACGGTTCTGCCGAGGTAAGCTGTGTGAAGTCTCCCGGCCTGGCGCCGGTAGGCATACCAGTACCAGCCTCCTGAACGCCGTTCCTTGCGTGCTGTGAAGCTAGTGGATGGATGGTCAAAGCGAAACGAGTGATGGTTTTCTAACCAGATGTACCAGGCAGCCGATCCAACCACAATAGTATCGATGGAGGGTACCTCCTCGATATGCTCGTGCAATGTGCTATTGCTAACGGTTGGGATGCGATGCGTCATGGCTCACAGCCCTTTCTGGTGCCTCACCAGTTACACAAATGTTACACAACAAGCATAAAGTCATCTGTATAACGTGTCAATGGTCAGTTTCTATATTGACTGTTCCAAAGCGAATAAAGCTGGACAAAAAGAAGACGCGCAGCCCTGGCGTTTAGATGATAAAATACAATCAGTTATTCGCTTAAACCGCTTTTCATTTGATGTTAAGGAATACCTATGTATAACCTCGAAGCATTCTATGGACCGAATGCGGGCTATGTTCTTGAATTATATGAGCGCTATCGTCAAAACCCAACCTCAGTTGATGCCGCTACACGTGCCATTTTTGATACGTGGCCTTCCGAGAGTCAATTGGTTGCGGCGCAAGAAGTCACCACCGAAATTGCACCTGTTGAAGTTTCCAAAATTGTTGCCGCTTCCACGCTCGCGCATGCTATACGTTCACGCGGGCACCTTGGCGCCCATCTTGATCCACTGGGCAGTGAGCCTCTGAGCGATCCCGCTCTTCTTACTGATACCCACGGCATTAACGATGATGACCTGGCACATCTTCCACCATCTGTTGTTGGGGGACATTCAGCCGAAGGCGCTCGGAACGCTCTTGAAGCAATTGCTAACTTGCGTGCAATGTATTCTGGTACGATAAGTTATGAATTCGACCAGGTAAAGAGTCCTTTTGAGCGTGGTTGGTTGCGAGATGCTGTAGGTTTACAACTCTATCGTATGCCATCGAATCCAGCATTCCAACGTAATCTATTGAAGCGCCTTACGCAGGTAGAGGTGTTTGAACGCTATCTTCACCAGACGTATCCAGGTCAGAAACGCTTCTCAATTGAAGGGACTGATGTGTTGGTGCCGATACTGGATGAGATTATCAAGGCTGCGATCGATTGCGGTACCAGTGAAGTAATAATAGGTATGGCGCATCGTGGCCGCCTGAATGTACTCGCGCATGTGCTTGAGAAGCCTTATACTGCCATACTCAGCGAATTTGGACATATGAAACAAGAAGAAGGAGTTCCTCTCACCGACAGTTTTGGCTTCGGCTATACAGGTGATGTGAAGTATCACCTCGGCGCTGAAACAATCCTTGAAGAAGGAGCTACTGTAGATCTTAAGATCACTCTTTCTCCCAATCCAAGTCACCTGGAGTTTGTTAATCCTGTTGTTGAGGGCATGACACGTGCCTCGCAGGAAACGAACGATCATAGAGGAAGCCCCCAACTGGATGTAGATCATACCTTGCCGATCCTGATTCATGGAGATGCAGCCTTCCCAGGTGAGGGTATTGTCGCCGAGACCTTAAACCTGTGGAATTTAAACGGTTACACGGTAGGTGGCACAATTCATATTATCGTAAATAATCAACTCGGCTTTACAACTGAACCACAGGATTATCGCTCAACATACTTTGCAAGTGACCTGGCGAAGGGCTTTGAAGTACCTATTATACATGTGAATGCTGATGATCCCGAGGCTGCTTTGATGGCTGTACGCATAGCTCATGCCTATCGCGATCAGTTTCATAAGGACATACTGATCGACCTGGTTGGCTATCGTCGTTGGGGCCATAATGAAGGCGATGAACCAGCCTTCACTCAGCCGCAGATGTATGATATTATTCGTACTCATCCAACTGTCAGAGAACTCTATGCGCGATACTTGCAGGAGCAGGGCGTCATTTCTCAGGAAGAGATCGATACAATGCAGCAACAGGCTTTTCAGATCCTGGAGGATGCCAAAAGCGAGGTGGACGCCAGTTTGCAACCCTTTGAGCAAGATGAATCGAACGGACTAAATGGACATTATGATGAACCAGAACAACCTCCTGCAGTTTCTGCTCAAACATTAATCGAGTTCAATGCTGAACTGCTTTCCTGGCCGGAAGGCTTCTCCCCCAATCCTAAACTAGCACGATTATTACAACGCAGGGCAACCACCAAGGGATCTGATGGAGGTATCGACTGGGGGCAGGCAGAGGTGCTCGCATTTGCATCGATACTTGTAGATGGCATTCCCATTCGATTGACTGGCCAGGATTCTGAACGAGGCACCTTTAGTCACCGTCATGCTGTACTACATGACCAGCATACCGGAGACATTTATATCCCGCTACAACATCTTTCCCACGCGAAAGCATCATTTTCAATCTACAATAGTCCGTTGAGTGAAAGCTCTGTGCTAGGTTTCGAGTACGGCTACAGTGTGCATGCCCCAAATGCTCTTGTGTTATGGGAAGCACAGTATGGCGACTTCGCGAATGTTGCGCAACCTGTTATAGATCAGTTTATAGCTTCGGGACGCTCAAAGTGGAAGCAGCAATCATCCCTTGTTCTATTGCTTCCTCATGGTTACGAGGGGCAAGGCCCGGATCATTCAAGTGCGCGACTTGAGCGATACCTGGAACTTGCAGCACTGGACAACTGGCGAGTAGCGAATTGCTCTACCTCTGCTCAGTACTTCCATTTATTACGAATGCAAGCATTTAACCTGTTAAGGCTTCCACGACCACTTGTAGTGATGACGCCTAAAAGCCTGCTTCGTCATCCACTAGCAGCGGCTAGTTTACAGGAGCTGATCCAGGAAACCTTTCAACCTGTTCTTGATGACCGCATTGCGCTAAGCCATGCTGATGCAGTGCGGCGTATGGTACTTTGCACAGGAAAAATAGCTATCGATATGCTTGCCAACAAGCTCCATGCACAGGCGCAAGATGTAGCAATTGTGCGTGTTGAGATGCTCTATCCGTTTCCCGCAGAGGCTTTGAAAAAGGCTCTTGCCAATTATCCTGAAGCGAATGAAGTTGTTTGGGTACAGGAAGAGCCACTAAATATGGGAGCATGGAGTTATATATCTTCCCAACTTAGTATGTTGCTTGACCAGGGCATTGAGTTGAATGTGATCGCTCGACCTGCCCGCCCAAGTCCAGCTACAGGCATTTCGGATCTCTTCCAATTCGAGCAAGAACGGATCATCGAAGGAGCATTACGCACAACAGTAAATCAATATGGAGGCAAACATGGAGGTTGAAATACGTGTACCGGCATTGGGAGAATCAATTGTCGATGCAGTCATTGCAAGATGGCTCAAAAGTGAGGGTGATGCAGTAAATCAAGGAGAAGCACTTGTCGAGTTAGAAACAGATAAGGTCAATGTCGAGGTCAGTGCTGAGCGGAGTGGAGTGCTGCAAAAAATTCTCAAGCAAGCAGGAGATGAGGTTACAGTTGGCGATGTGCTGGGCATGATCGGTGAAAGTGCCGAAGTAGCTACTGGTGTCCGTCAAGAAACTGCTCTACCAGGAAAAACGCCCGAACAGCAATCATCCAATGGGCAACAGCAATTAGAATCTCCAGCGGTTGATGGACAGAGATCAGTCTCACCCCTGGCACGGCGCATCGCCGATGATAATAACGTCGACCTGTCACAGGTCACCAGCCACAGCCCCCATGGTCGTGTGACTAAGGACGATGTGATCAGTTATTTAGAGACAACATCGGGGCAGCAAACTCCTGGTGTGCCGATGGTTACACCGCAGCCAAAGACAACTGATGATAAAACCACTCCTACAGTCGTAGAGATTGCCAGGAGAGAAGTTCCTCCCGGTCCAACAATACTCCAGGCACAGATTCAGCCTGAGCCACGGAGACGCGAAGAGCGTCTGCAACTTTCGCGGCGGAGACAGACCATTGCTCAGCGATTAGTCGAAGCTCAGCACACAGCAGCGATGCTCACAACTTTTAACGAGATCGATATGAGCGCGGTAATGGAGGTACGCGCTCGACGCAAAGAATCGTTCAGGGAGCGTCATGGTATTTCACTCGGCTTCATGTCCTTTTTCACCAAAGCTGTGGTAGGCGCATTGAAAGCTTTTCCACGCGTGAATGCTGAGATTCAAGGTAATGAAATGATCTTGAAATATTACTATGATATAGGGATTGCTGTTGGCGCGGAGGATGGTCTGGTTGTACCTGTACTACGCGACGCTGATCGCAAGAGTTTTGCTGAAGTCGAGAGCGAGATTGCGGATCTAGCAAAACGGGCGCGCGACAATAAGCTTACACTTGCCGAGTTGCAGGGTGGCACTTTCACTATCACCAATGGCGGTGTATTTGGCTCGCTGCTCTCCACACCGATTTTGAATGCTCCTCAGGTGGGTATTTTAGGAATGCATAAGATCGAACAACGTCCGGTTATCGTCAATAGTCAGATTGTCGTTCGCCCAATGATGTATGTGGCACTTTCATACGATCATCGCATTGTTGATGGTCGAGAGGCCGTGCAGTTTCTGGTAAGGGTGAAGGAGCTTGTTGAAGATCCTGAGACGTTATTATTGGAGGGATAACAAATCGGTCCGCGTGAAGAGTCGTAAAGAAAGTGCGAAAAGCTTGCATACCTAAACCTAAATTTGATATCCTTATGCCAGATTACAAGACATTATCGGCTTTATATGATAAACTCGTATGGACTACACAAGCATTTATCACTAGGATTACGCTGTGTTTTATCGCCCGAAAACTATGAATCCTTATGCCAGGATGCTGGAATTCCTTGAGAGTTGAGGAAATACCAGGGCAGTTGGCAGGTATAGAGGAAGTCGCTTGCAATGGGATTGGGAAACACCGACGATTTAAATTCTCTGGTTGGCAAATCACTTGGCCAGTTCCGCATTGTTGAACACATTGGCGCGGGTGGTATGGCCTCGGTCTTTAAAGCCTATCAGCCAACCCTTGATCGCTATGTCGCGGTCAAGGTTTTGCCAGCATATCATGCTCGAGATCCAATTTTTGTGAAACGATTCACACAAGAGGCACGTTCTGTTGCGAAATTGGCACATCCAAATATTGTCCAAATTCATGACTTCGGAGAACAAGATAACATTACCTTTATCGTAATGGAGTATGTCGAAAGTGGAACCCTCAAAGATCGTTTGAAAGAGCGCCCTCTAACCGTTCCTGAAGCAGTCGATTTTGTCATCCAGGCTGCCGAGGGATTGGGATGCGCACATAGTCACGGCATCATCCATCGGGATGTGAAACCTGCAAATATGTTACTTCGCAAAGATGGACATTTACTCTTATCTGACTTTGGTATCGCAAAAATCCTTGAGGGTACCGTAAATCTCACACGAGTTGGTACTGGAATAGGTACACCACAGTATATGTCACCAGAACAGGGAACTGGGCAACCTGTTGACCGCCGCAGCGATATTTACTCATTGGGTATTGTTCTGTATCATGCTTTAACTGGTCGTGTTCCGTTTACTGCAGATAGTCCGCTCTCTATCACTGTCAAACACTTGAATGACCCCATTCCTATCGAAAATCTCCGTGTGAAAGGGGTTCCTCAACCTATTGAGCAGGTGCTCCTCAAAATGACTGCGAAAGCACCTGCTGATCGCTATCAAACGACGGATGAGTTAATCGAAGCTCTGACGAGGGCGCTTACAGCTTCTCAACTGACCTTACCACGGTGGCGTACAGGAATACAACCAGTAGAATCACCTGGGCAAGCAGTAGAACTACCAGGAGCATTTTCAGCGCCATTATCTACTGCTGGTGGAGGATTGGGCCAGATCTCAGGACCACTTGCCCCGGTCTCTCACCTATCGATGTCTAATCTCAGACAACAACTGGTGACGGTACCATGCTTTCGTTGTGGTGCGGCAAATCAAAGTGATCGCTTGTTTTGTACATCTTGTGGGTATGAATTATCTGATAAGTGGGCCAGTGCGGACCGTTATCTCGCGCAAAATGGTCGGCCATTGCTAGCCCGGCTTAGTCTACAGAATGGGCAAATGGCTGGTCGCTCATACCTGTTTCACCAGGTTGTAACAACGATTGGCCGTACTAACGGTAACGATCTCATCATCTCTGGTCGTACTGTTTCCAGGCGCCATGCACGGCTCTGGTTTGAGGGAGGACGCTGGTACCTGGCAGATATGCAGAGCGCAAATGGCACATTAGTCAATAATATGCGGCTTCAGCCAAATCAGGCTGTTCCTTTGAATGATGGAGACATAATCAATTTCGGTGACGAAATTGTAGTGTTTAATATTGTCTACTAGTAAGGATTACTCGGATGAGCTCTATAAATCCAGTTGTGCAAGTAGCACAGCAATTTCTATTGGGAGGCGCCGTTAAACAAAATCATGCACTTGAGCATGCAACTATTGTTTTGTTGAGCAGGAAATATCCTGATGTGCGTTTTGCGGGCATTTCATTTGCAGCGGGATTTTTCGTGTTTGGTGACGTGCCAATGGAAGCTATATTACCAGCAGCTCAGGAAGCTCTCACTTTACTGCGAACAACTTCACCCGAATTGGCGATCCACGAACGTTGTGGCACAAATCTTGCCGTGACTGCAATGTTGACAGGACTTTCAGCCATGACGGTTGCTAGAATGCGCCGGCCATTCGGCAGCGCCAATAATGTAATATTGGCAACGATGGCAGCCATGATTGCATCGCGTCCTCTTGGACTAACTGTGCAAAGGTATATCACCACGCAAACGCCTAATCAATCCATGACTATTACCGGCGTGAGACCTCTTACAGTTTTTGGTACGCCAGCTCACTTTGTCAGTACAGATAATCCTGAAGCTGCTGGCTTGTTTTCCTAGTGGAGTAAAAGACTGCTGATGGAGCGTAGCCGTTTTTTAGTTGAAACGACCTGGCTGGCCAAACATCTACAAGACCATGACTTGCGCATTGTTGACATGCGTGGCTATGTTCGCACAGTGGAAAAGGATGGAATTCAGGAAGCACGTTATGAAGGTGCGCGTGATGAATATGGGCAGTCGCATATTCCTGGTGCTGTGTACATCGATTGGACAAGAGATATCGTTAATCTTGATGATATAATCAAGGCCCAGATAGCACTCTCTGAGCAATTTGCCCAAATGATGGGCCGCATTGGTATTGGTGATCAACATCTTGTCGTGGCTTATGATGCGCACCCTGCCTCGCAATTTGCAACACGTCTGTGGTGGGCGCTCAAGTATTACGGGCACGACCAGGTTGTAGTGCTGAACGGAGGACTAGGTAAATGGAAGCGTGAAAATCTGCCATTGATAGATACCATTCCGGACTACCCTCCTGCCACATTTACACCTGACGTTCAACCTCAACTCCGTGCAACAGCCGAGGATGTTCTGAAGTTACTAGGGCGACGAGATGTTGCGTTAGTTGACGCGCGTGATCACGGACAATATACAGGTGCGCTTGTGCGAAAACCCGGTCGTCCTGGTCATATCCCCGGCGCTCTCAATATTCCCCGCGAAGAGTTAATGGATCCTATAACAGGCACTTTCCGTACCAACGAAGAACTGGCGCAAGTTTTCTCCAAAGTACATGTTTTGCCTGAACAACGTATTGTCGCATATTGCAATGGAGGGGTTGCTGCCACTTCAGTTCTCTTCACCCTTGCGATGCTTGGCTATCCATCGTTGACGAACTATGATGGTTCATGGAATGAATGGGGCAAACGTCAGGATTTGCCTGTCGAGCTTTAATACAAATAGCATAATATTTACTTCATATAGTAATCGAATGTCTGCTGCAACATTGGACAAAGTACCTGATGCTTACTTGCTCGACTCAAAAGAGGGCCGATGAGTGCCTCGGCTTCATGTGGTCGGCTTGCCCATACGTCGCGCGCGAAAGAGGAGTCGGCCTGCGGATCAAAACGTTCTGCCACGGCCAGGCTTGCGGAAGCGGGATCAACCGGCATAGTGATACCACATGCCTGGGCTATATGAGCGATCTCGATTGCTATTGCACTCCATCGTTTTCGGGCTGTTTCATCTTCACGAATTTTACCGATAGGTTGTCGCATTTCAGCATTTACGATAGCAAAGGGCACAAGGAAGAGTTGCTTCATCCACATGCGACGCTCAATATCTTCTACCAGAGCAGCTTCAACACTGGCAGTTTCTAATGCATCTATCAGAGGATTCAGCGCTTTTGTGTGTGCGACAGGAAGAAATAATTGCGTAACACCTGGTTTTACATCTATTACAGCAGGTGACACAATGTGTGCCCCTACATAAAGTACACCCATAACGGCTCGTTCAGGTCCTATTGCACTGCAAACAGTATCAAACGCGGCAAATCC